>Ga0123338_10001390_pt1 | contig 23453 bp, 19 predicted proteins | sample grotaG_FD_89793 | JGI IMG/M metagenome (GOLD analysis project Ga0123338, IMG submission 89793) | Glacier valley bacterial and archeal communities from Borup Fiord, Nunavut, Canada, to study Microbial Dark Matter (Phase II) -... | ecosystem: Environmental > Aquatic > Freshwater > Ice > Glacier ...
CGCCGCAGCGCTGTTTGCGCCAGTCCGGCTGCCCGGAAGCTATCTCGCAGTCGATCTGTTCTTCATGCTGAGCGGCTTCGTGCTCACGCACGCCTACGCAGACCGGCTCGCGGACGGTCTCAGCTGGCGCGCTTTCCTGGTCGCGCGTCTGGTCCGCCTTTATCCGTTATACATCGCCGGCACGCTGTTCGGCGTCCTCGTTGTGACTGCGGTGCTGATTGCAGGAATGGGCCATCTGGACGCGCTCGGCTGGAGTTCGCGCGTTGTAGCGGCGCTGGCGATGCTGCCATCTCCCGCGCTGGGGCGCGGCGGCACAGAGCTATATCCGCTCAACGTGCCCGCATGGTCGCTGTTCTTCGAACTCGCGGTCAACATCTGGTTCGCGGTCGCGCTGAGCCGGATCGAAACCCGGGTTCTGGCTGTGGGAGTCGGAGTTGCCGCAATCGTCTTCGCGCTGGTGATCCTTGCGCATGGCAGCGCCAATGTGGGGTGGCAATGGAGCAGCTTCCTGAGCGGTATCGCGCGCGTGACCTTCTCGTTCTGGGCAGGCGTGCTGATCTACCGGCTGAGGATACGCGGAAAGCTGGCGGTGCCTTTTGCATCGGCGATCCCGCTATTGCTGATCCCGCTTTTTCTTCTGGACATGGCCCCGCGCGCGTGGCTGGACATCGGACTCACCATGATTGTCTTCCCCGCGATCATCATCGGCAGCGCGGCAGTGATTGTCGGTCCGGTCTCTGAACGTTTATGCGCCATGCTGGGCCGGACCTCCTTTGCAATTTACGCGATCCACTATCCAATCCTGTCGCTCGCCATCCTTGCGCTGGCCCACATTCACCTGAATACCGCCGGATTTGTGCCCCTTTTTGGCATATCGCTGCTGTTCGTAATCGGCGTGGCTGCGTATTGGCTCGATCGCTATTACGATCCCCCGGCGCGTAGGGCGCTAGCGCGCTTGCTCGCGCCTGCGTCAAAACCGTGATCGCCACGCTGGACAGCACGTTGCGCGCGCGCTAGCCAAAAGCATGCACCGGGCGGGTGTAGTTCAATGGTAGAACAGAAGCTTCCCAAGCTTCCAGCGAGGGTTCGATTCCCTTCACCCGCTCCAGCATTCCGCAACTTTTCACGTCAACCTCAATATCGGTTTGCAATCGGTTTGCAGGTGGCGTTCGATAGGCTTGCCTTCACGGGCACGTCTCCATAAGCCCAAGGGCCGCATTCATCGCGGCGGGCGGGAACGCGCCGCGCGCCCGCCATCTTCGCGCACGGCGATCGTCCTCAGCGCGAGGCGATTTGCGTCGTCATCCTGGCTTCGACATCGGCGCGCGCGCCGATCAGCGCGTGCCGGATGCACTGCGCCTGCGCCATCATCGTGCTCAGATCGGTCGGCACGTTGTCCATACCGGAGCACACATCGCGCGCGGCCGACTGGATGCGGCGGTCGAGCGTTTTGCGGCCCTGCTCCGAGCGGATGTTGAGATCGTCGTAGCGGACAACCTTGGACGGGGCTGCGTCGGCCACCTGGGCGTGGGCAGCACCCGCTGCGACGGCGAGTTCGGCGACGATGGCGGCGATCAGGGGAAGGCGTGCGTTCATGGTGTGTCTCCTCGTGGCTGCCGCCCGGCGGACCATTCCACCGGCTGCGACGCCACGAGGGGTGCACTCACCGCCCCCCACAGGCCCATGTCGGAAAGCCGATGCTTCGCCGATCTTGCGCCGATGCGCCTGAGGGTTTGCCGATCATCGGTTTCATCGGGGGACAAGCGTGCCCCGCGTGGTAAGTGGGAGCGGTCAGGGAGCCGCCGATGGACGCAATCAAGCGAATCGACCTTGCCATGGAGGCACCGATGCGCGTCGGCGCGCTGGTGGTGGAGCCAGCCGCGCGCACGATCATCGGGCAGGACGGCGTCTCGGAGCGGCTGGAGCCGCGCGTGATGCAGGTGTTCGTACGCTTGGCGCGCGGCGGCGTGGTCAGCCGCGACGATCTCACCCAATGCTGCTGGGGCGGACAGATCGTGGGCGAGGATGCGATCAACCGCGTCATCTCGCGCCTGCGCCGCGCGGCCGAGGAGCGCAAGGGCGATTTCCGCATCGAGACGATCCCGCGAGTGGGCTACCGCCTGCTGGGGACCGTCGCGCCGGTGGCGCATCCCGAGCCGGCGCCCGCACCGGGCGCGCCCGCGCCGGTGCCCGCGCTGACCCTGATTCGGCAGGGGGACGCGCGGCGGCGCAAATTCTGGGTGCGCTGGGCGGTAGCGGGCACGCTGGTGAGCGTGGCAATGGCCGGGCTGGCGGGCGAGGCGCTCCGCGCGCGCGCGGATGCACGCGCGAGGCGGGCGGACGCCGAGCAGCTCGTGGACTTCATGCTGGGCGATCTGCGCAAGCGCCTCGACGCTGTGGGGCGACTGGACGTGCTCGATTCGGTCGGCGCGCAGACGATGGCCTACTACGCGCGGCAGGATCTGGGATCGCTGAACGCCGACGAACTGGCGCGGCGCGCAAAGGCGCTGCGCATGGTGGGCGAGCTCAAATCGCAGCGGGGGGATTTTGGGGCGGCCGCTACCGCCTTCGACGCAGCCGCGCGAACAACGGGCGAACTGATGGCGCGCGAGCCGGGTAACGGTCAGCGCGTCTTCGATCACGCGCAGAGCGTCTATTATCTGGGAGATGTTGCCTTCAAACGCGGCGATCTGCCGACCGCATCGCGTGCGTTCAATGACTATGCCCGGCTTGCGGACCGGCTAGGCGAGATCGACCCCAGGAACGACGAGTGGCAGGCGGAGATTGCCTATAGTCGCAGCAACCGGGGAACGATGGCGATCACCGAGCGACGGTTCGATTCCGCGAACGCCGATTTCCGGCTCGCTGCCGACGTGATGCAGGCACTGGTGGCGAGGCACCCGGGCACCGTGCAATGGCAAAGCGATTTCGCAGACTTCAATGCTTGGGTCGCCGATACCGAGCGCTTTCGAGGACATCTAGACGATGCGGTCGCGGCGCGAAGGCGCGGATTGCAGGTGCTGAGCCAGATTGCGACCGCGAACCCTCTCGACAATCTGCGGCTGGGATATCTGGCGTGGACGCATCGCGCGCTCGGTGTGCTGGCGATGGATTTGGGCGAAACCGGGAAGGCGATCGAGGAATATACCGAGGCGGAGCAGCAATTCTCGCGGCTCCTGCGAATCGAGCCCAATAATGTCGATACCCTTTCGCGCGTCGCGCGCACCGATGACGATTTCGCCGAAGCATTGGCCGCGACGGGACGCGAGCGCGACGCGAACGATCACGTCCAAAACGCGATCGCGATCAGCGCCAAGCTGACCGCGCGCGACCCCAAGGTGCTGCAATGGCGGCAGACCGCAGCCGCCACGAATTTGATCGCAGCGGAACTTGCGCTGGCGCGCGGCGAGCAGGTCACGGCACGCATCCTTGGCACCCCTGCGGCGGACGAACTGCAGCGGGAGGCGGCAAGCGGCGTGGCGCTGGGCGATGCCCTGTTCTGGCGAGCCCGCGCGCTGGCGCTCCTCGCGCGCGCCAGCGGAAACGATCCCGCTATCTGGGCACAGATCGTCGACGTTCTGCACTCACCCAAGGGAGCGCTCAGACTGGACGAGGCATGCCTGCTGCGAAATGCGTATGGACGCCTCGGCCGCACGGCCGAAGCCGCGCAAATCGATATCGGTCTCAAGGCAAGCAAATATGCTCATCCCGGCTGCAATCCGCGTGCGGGATAGATGCGAGCGCGCGCACGGACTCCCGTTTCACCGTATCGATATGATAGAGCAACGCCGGTCCCGCAACGAGGGCCAACAGGAGGACCGACATGACGACAGATAATGAACGACCGACTTCGCTGCTGGCGATTGGCCTGGCGCTTCTGGGCGGAATTGCCGTGGGTGCCGTCATCGCACGCCGGGAGGACAATAACGACGACGAACATCCCGGAAATGGCGAGCCCGGGCAAAGACCGGGTCTGCCCATATTCCACGAAGTGACCGTTCGATCCAATAACGGCGTGCTCGAGACCTTCCCTGACCAGGTGCAGGTTCACAGACCAGGCTTTATCGTCTGGACGATCGACTCGAGCTTGCCCGGTTACTGCTTTTCCGAAACGTCGGCAGCACCAGCGATCGTGTTTCAGACGAGCGACGGCAACTTCACGCCCCCCGAACGGGTGAGCAAGAGCGATCGCGAGGTCTTCGTGCGCGACCTGTTCGTCACGCCAGGTGTTTACAAATACACGGTCAACCTTATCGACCGCAGCGGACATCCGCAGGCGATCGATCCGCACATTCAGAACGTCTGATGGCGGTGGCGAGCCGACCGGCGGTCGGCTCGCCACGCGCTTTACACGCTGTAATACATATCGAATTCAACCGGCGCGGGCGTCAGCTCGAACCGCGCGACTTCCTCCATCTTCAGCTCGATATAGGCGTCGATCTGCTCGTCGGTGAACACACCGCCACGCGTGAAGATCGCCTTGTTCGCCGCCAGATGCTCGCACGCCTCGCGCAGGCTCGACGCAACCGTGGGGATGTCCTTAAGCTCGGCGGGCGGCAGATCGTAGAGGTTCTTGTCCATCGCGGGGCCGGGGTGGATGCGGTTCTCGATCCCGTCCAGCCCCGCCATCAGCAGCGCGGCATAGGCCAGATACGGATTCGCGGTCGCATCGGGGAAGCGCACCTCCACCCGCTTGGCCTTGGGCCCAGCGCCATAGGGGATGCGGCACGAAGCCGACCGGTTGCGCGCCGAATAGGCGAGCAGCACGGGGGCTTCATAGCCCGGCACAAGCCGCTTGTAGCTGTTGGTCGAAGCATTGGTGAACGCGTTGACCGCCTTGGCATGCTTGATGATGCCGCCGATGAAGAACAGCGCCAGTTCGGATAGCCCGGCATAGCCGTTGCCCGCAAACAGCGGCACGCCACCCTTCCAGATCGATAGATGGGTGTGCATACCGCTGCCGTTATCGTCCTTGATCGGCTTGGGCATGAACGTCGCGGTCTTGCCATAGGCGTGCGCGACCTGGTGGACGACATATTTATAAATCTGCATCCGGTCCGCCGTGGTGGTCAGCGAGCCAAAGATCATGCCCAGTTCATGCTGCGATGGCGCGACCTCGTGGTGATGCTTGTCCATCGGCAGGCCCATCTCCAGCATGGTCGAGACCATCTCGCCGCGCAGATCGACCGCGCTGTCCACCGGCGCGACGGGGAAATAGCCGCCCTTGATGCGCGGCCGGTGACCCATATTGCCTTCGTCGTAGCTACGGCCACTGTTCTGCGGCAGTTCGATATCGTCGAGGCTGTAGCCCGATGATGCATAGGACGTGTGGAACTTCACGTCGTCGAAGACGAAGAATTCGGCTTCCGGCCCGACGAAAGCGGTGTCGCCGATCCCCGTCTGCTGCAGATAGGCCTCCGCACGCTTGGCGGTGCTGCGCGGATCCCGCCCGTACAGTTCGCCCGTCGATGGCTCCACGATATCGCAGAACAGGATCATCATCGGCGTCGCCGAGAACGGGTCCATATACACCGCGTCCAGATCGGGCTTGAGAATCATGTCGCTCTCGTTGATGGCCTTCCAACCCGCGATCGACGATCCATCGAACAGCAGCCCGTCGGTCAGATTGTCCTCGTCGATCACGCCCGAGGCCATGGTGAGGTGCTGCCACTTCCCGCGTGGATCGGTGAAGCGCAGATCGACCCACTCAACCTCCTGCTCCTTGATCATGCCTAGGATCGTGCCGGGATCGTTTGCCATATGCGTGCCTGCCTTGGTTGTGCGTTGCAGCTCTCTAAGCGCATCGCCGCCGCCCTTGGAAGGGCGGCGGCGCGCTGGGGAAGCTCTGAAACTAGAGCGCGTCGGTGCCGCGCTCGCCGGTGCGGATGCGGACCGCGTCCTCGATGTTGGTGACGAAAATCTTGCCGTCGCCGATGCGTCCGGTGCGCGCGGCGGTCTCGATTGCCTCCACCACGCGCGCGGCCATCGTGTCCTCCACGATGACCTCGAGTTTCACCTTGGGGAGGAAATCGACGATATATTCGGCACCCCGATACAATTCGGTGTGGCCCTTCTGGCGGCCGAAGCCCTTGGCTTCGGTTACGGTGATGCCGCTGACACCCACTTCGTGCAGCGCTTCCTTCACCTCGTCGAGCTTGAAGGGCTTGATAACGGCTTCGATCTTTTTCACAGGTTTGGCCCCGACGCGATATCCTGATCGAACAATGCAAGCCCCGTGCCACCGGCGCAAGCCGCACGGGCGGCTGGTTGCGCAGCGAAACCGCAGATCGCACCCGCCCGGCGCGTGAGCGCGTGCCCAAGCCTTGGGCAATGCACCGCACAACGTCCGCGCATTGACCGCAGCGTGCGCGCGCCGTAACTGCGTGCGCTCGCGCGGCGGTCGTAGCTCAATTGGTTAGAGCGCCGGTTTGTGGTACCGGAGGTTGCGGGTTCAATCCCCGTCGATCGCCCCAGCGCGGACGCGCCGCGTGCGTTGTTAAAGTCTCGGAGGATAAATGCGCCTAGCAATAGTCCTGGTCGCCTTGCTTTCTACTTCGGCGACTGCCCAAACTGCCGACACGACATGCTATCGAATGGGTGGCGTTGTTCATTGCACAGCGACGCAGCAGCCAGCGTAGAGTTTGGACAATTACATCGACGCGATGGGCGGGACTCAAAACCTCGCGAGCCCATTCACCGCGATGGAAGCCGGTATTCAAGCTGGACAGAATGAACGCCGCCGTGCCAACGAATTAGCGGCGCAGTAGCAGGCTCTTGAAGCTCAGCGTCAGGCCGTTGAAGCTCAGCGTGAAGCTCAGTGTCGAGCGCCGGTTGATCAAGCTGTAGCGGCGGGTGATCTCGAGTTAGCTCGCTCCATCATCAGGCGTTGCGGTTAGCCAAGGAGATTACCGCCCCCTCGGTGCGCCCGCTCCCGTCACCTTCACCCCCGCCTGCGGCTTGCGACGCGCGCCACCGCCGCCAAAGCCGCCACCCCCGCCAAACCCGCCCGGCTTGCCGCCACCGCCCGCACGGCGTGGCTGGCCCGCGCCCCGGCCCGCCTCGCCTCGCCCGCCGCCCGGCGCACGCGGATCGCGGTAGGCCGGCTCGGCCTGCGTCGGCTTGGGCAGCTTCGCCGCCGCCGCGACGAAGCCCACCGGCAACGGCCGCACCTCGATCGTCTGGCGTGTCAGCTTCTCTATGTCCTTCAGATACGGCCGCTCGTCCGAGGCGCAGAAGCTGATCGCCTCGCCCCCCGCACCCGCCCGGGCCGTACGCCCGATGCGGTGGACATATTGTTCGGGCACGTTGGGCAGCTCGAAATTGATCACATGGCTCACCGCATCGATATCGATGCCACGCGCCGCGATGTCGGTCGCCACCAGCACGCGCGATTTGCCCGCCTTGAACATCGCCAGCGCGCGCTCGCGCTGCGGCTGCGATTTATTGCCGTGGATCGCGTCCGCACCGATACCTGCGGCCACCAAATGGCGCACCACCCGGTCTGCGCCATGCTTGGTGCGCGTGAACACCAGCGCGCGCTCCATCTTGGGATCGCCCAGCAGGATGGTGAGCAGCGCCTGCTTCTCGCCCGCGTTCACATGCGTCACCGATTGGTCGACGCGCTCCGCCGTTGTCGCCACGGGCGCTACCGAGACCTTGACCGGGTTGGTCAGATACTTGTCCGCCAGCTCGGCGATTGCCTTGGGCATGGTCGCGCTGAAGAACAAAGTCTGCCGCGTTTTGGGCAGCATCCCCACGATGCGCTTCAAGGCGTGGATGAAGCCCAGATCCATCATCTGGTCCGCCTCATCGAGCACCAGGATTTCCACATGGCGCAGCGTAAGCGCGCCGCCATCGATCAGATCGAGCAGACGGCCCGGCGTCGCCACCAGCACGTCCACGCCCGGCTGCAACGCACGCACCTGCCGACCGATCGGCACGCCGCCATACGCCGTCTCCACCACCACGCGCAGGAACTGCCCGTAGGTCTTGAAGCTGGCGGCGATCTGCCCCGCCAGCTCGCGCGTGGGCGCAAGCACCAGCATCCGGCACGCGCCCGTCGGCCGTGCCTTGCCCTTGGCGGTCAGCCGGTGGAGCGAGGGCAGCGCGAACGCCGCCGTCTTGCCCGTGCCCGTCTGCGCAATGCCCAGCAGATCGCGCCCATCGAGCACCGGAGGGATCGCCTGCACCTGGATCGGGGTCGGGGTATCGTAACCTTCAGCCGCAAGCGACTTCAGAAGGGGATCGGCGAGGCCGAGATCGGAAAAATACGTCATAAATATACCTTGCGTAGCGCGGCCGCGCGCAGCACGCGCGGCGGAGCCGATGGGACGACCCGCGTGAACAAGGGCAGTCGGAAATTGGAGGTTTTGGCTCGGCCCGCTCGCACACGGGGGTCACGCAGCCCGATAGGCGCAGGTCGATCCCATGCCGTCACCGGTTATCTGCGCCGCGCCACCCGAAAAGTCAATCCGCGCCGCTGGACACCGCCTGCCGCGCCCGCAAAGGTCCGCGTAACCAGAACCGGGCGAGGACGCACCGCATGAGCCACCCCACCACCGCCTTCCAGGTCCGCCGCGACGATATCGCCGCCACGCGCACCATCCACGAAACGCTCGATCCCGGCGCGGGCGAGGCCGTGCTCAAGATCGACCAGTTCGCGCTCACCACGAACACCGTCACCTACGCGGTCCACGGCGTGTCGCTGCGATATTGGGACTTCTTCCCCACCGCAGACGGCTGGGGCAACGTCCCCGCGTGGGGCACCGCCACCGTCACCGCGTCCCACGTCGACGGCCTCGCGCCCGGCGACCGGCTCTACGGCTATTTCACCATGGCACAGGCGGTGAAACTCCGCCTCCAAACCACCGGCAGCACCGGCCTCACCGAAACCAGCCCGCACCGCGCCGATCTCCCGGCCGCCTACAACCGCTACCGCCGCTGGGACGCGTCGATGGGGGACGAAGCGCTGACTTCAATCCTGCAGCCGCTGCACGCGACCAGCTTCCTGCTCGACGATTTCCTCCACGCGAACGCCTGGTTCGGCGCGCACGAGGCGCTGCTATCGAGCGCCAGCTCCAAAACCGCGCTCGCGCTCGCCCACGCGATCCGCGCCCACGCTGAGCGCCCCCGCCTGATCGGCCTGACCTCGCAGCGCAACCTCGCCTTCGTGCGCGCTACCGGCGTGTATGACGAGGTGATCCCCTACGCCGCCGTCACCGCCCGCGATCCCGCCACCCCCGTGCTCTACGCCGATATGGCAGGGGACCGCGCACTGCGCGCCGCCATCCACACGCACTGGGCGGACCGCCTCGTCCATTCGGCCGCGGTGGGCGACACGCACCAGGGGCTGGGCACGCGCACCGATCCCCTCCCCGGTCCCAAAGCGCAATTCTTCTTCGCCCCCACCTGGCTCGCCAAACGCCAGAGCGACTGGGGCACGGGCCAGGCCGCCGCTCGGCTCGATCACGCGTGGGCCGCGTTTGCCGCATGGGCACCGCAGTGGCTGCACGTGGTCCACGATCACGGCCCGGATGCGATGGCGCGCCGCTGGGGCGAGGCGCTGGGCGGTGGTGTCCCGCCGGGCGAGGGGGTGGTGGTGACGTTGTAAGAGATCAGGTGTCGAAGCGGCTCGCCCGCTTACGACCCGCTTCGACCGCGCAATATGAGGAGGCAACTTTGCGATCACAGACATAGTGCGACCGGGGCAACGCCAACTTCAAGTCCAAGCACTCACTGCATTGTACGAGCGTGTTTAGAACTGTAAAAAATTTCGACGTTTTTTGCAGCTTTCGATGCCAATTTTTGAAGGCCCGACTTCGTTCATAAATCCACGGCTTTGGTTAAGTCTCTGACAAATAACGATAAACGAACGATGATCGCGTGTGGCGCGTTTCTTGCTTGCACTCAGATGAGACAGACGTAGCCTCTCTTGGAGTGAAGATATGAAAATGTTAGCATTGTCTTTTGCCGTCTCGGCTCTCGGGCTCACCACGGTGGCGGCAAACGCGCCTGCTGGCGCTTCCACGCTGACCGACATCAGCTTTGTATCCAACGGGGGGAGCTACATCAACGACACTATTGTCAACGGCACGACGTCTCCGCTGGCCTTCACGGCTAACACCGGCCTGTTCTCGCCTTTCCTTAATGCGGCCGATTCCACCATCACCCTTGGCTTCGGCAACTATTACGCAATCGCCTTTCTCGGCTTCGGCGAGACGGTGGGCGCGGGCCAGATTTCGTTTCGCGAGAATGGCGGAGCCTTGATCACCGAGCAGGTGACATTCCCCGACCCTGCAATGGTAAGTGGCAATTTTGCCAACTTTACGCTGGCCAGCGGTGATCACCTGAAGATCTCTGCCACCGGGAAGTCGGCCGATCGCATATCCATCATCGCTGACGGCGCCGGGCTACAGCCCGACGGCACGCCCGACGCGTTCTACACTTTCAGCTACAGCGGCCCCAGCGCTGTTCCCGAATCGGCCAGCGCCGGGATGCTGACTGCAGGGCTGGCAATGGTGGGGTTGGCGGTCACGCGCCGTCGTCGCACGGCCTCGCGGCGATAGTTCGGCAGGCTTCGTCGCCTCCGGCAGGTTCCGGCGCAAAGCGTGCCTGGGCTCATTCCGGCTTAGCGCCGATACTGCTCAATCAGGATGAATTCTTTACAGAGGGCGGTGCCGCGAGGTGCTGCCCCCTTCGCTCACGGGGTCTCAGCGGTGCGACTCGCGCCAGTGTCTAGTGTGCCTAACCCGACCATTCGCCGCTGCACCTGCGAATATCTGCCCTAGTGATAGGGGAGCCGATTGCTGAATGGTCGTGATCGGGGTGCTAAGGTGACGACCACGTCGGCGCGCTCTTGCGTCCGTTTAAGCGGCCACGGTTCCCGCAAGCCGACCACCCCACTTCCCACCAACACCCGCCACACCCACCCCCCCACCCCCACCTATTGACGGTCCGGAACCGGCCCCACCCCGCATCGTTCATACCCCGATGAAGCTCGCCATCTTCGGCCTCACCGTCAGCTCGTCGTGGGGCAACGGTCACGCGACGCTGTGGCGCGGACTGATCCGGGCACTCGCGGCGCGGGGCGTGCAGATCGACTTCTTCGAGCGTGATGTGTCCTACTACGCGCAAAATCGCGACCTGATCCGGCTGCCCGGCGGCGGCGCACTCCACCTGTATCCCGATTGGCCCACCGTCGCTGCCAACGCCCGTGCCGCCGTGATGGCGGCCGATGCCACCATCGTCACCAGCTATTGCCCCGATGCCATCCCCGCCGCGCGCCTGATGGAAGACGCGCCCGGGCAGACGATCTTCTACGATCTCGATACCCCGGTTACGCTGGCGAAGCTCGGCGCGGGCGAGGCGGTGCCCTACCTCCCCCCCCACGGGCTCGGCCAGTTCGATCTCGTGCTGAGCTACACCGGCGGCCGCGCCTTGACCGAGCTGCAGACCCGGCTGGGCGCCCGCCGCGTCGCGCCGCTCTACGGCCATGTCGATCCGCAAGCGCACGCCCCCGCGCGCGCCGAACCGCGCTACGGCGCGGACCTGAGCTACATCGGCACTTACGCCGCCGATCGGCAGCCCGCCGTGGACGCACTCTTCGTCGAGGCCGCGCGCGCGCTGCCGGAACAGCGATTCGTGCTCGCGGGGAGCGGCTACCCAGACGATTTCCCGTGGACGCCTAACATCTGGTTCGTCCGCCACCTGCCGCCCGCCGAACACCCCGCCTTCTACGCCGCAAGCCGCCTGACGCTCAACGTCACGCGCGCGGACATGGCCGCCTATGGCTGGTGCCCGTCGGGCCGCCTGTTCGAGGCCGCCGCGTGCGGCGCGCCGATCCTGACCGATACCTGGGAAGGGCTGGACGCCTTCTTCACGCCCGGCGAGGAACTGCTGACCGCCGCGACCACCGCCGATGCACTGAGCGCGCTCGCACGCGACGACCTGCCGGAAATCGCGCAGCGCGCCCGCGCCCGCGCGCTCGCCGAACACACGTCCGCGCACCGCTCGGACGAATTGCTGGCACTGCTCGAATGCGTGCCCGCATGAGCGTCTGGGGCATCATCCCCGCCGCAGGCAACGGCACGCGCATCCAGCCGCTCGCCTTCAGCAAGGAACTCCTCCCCATGGGCGGCGAGGATCGTCCCAAGGCGGTGAGCGAATATCTGGTCGAGCGGATGGAGGCGGGCGGCGCGACCAAGCTCGCCTTCGTCATCTCGCCTGGCAAATCGGACATCGTCGAATATTACGGCAAGCGCCCGCGCCCGTCCGCCGCCATCGCCTATGTCGTCCAGCCCGTCGCCACCGGCCTTTGCGATGCGATCTTCCGCGCAGCGCCGCTGGTGCACGAAAGCGAAGACGTGATCGTCGGCCTGCCCGATACGATCTGGTTCCCCGAAGACGCGCTCGCCCGGCTGCCCACCGACCGGCTGGCATTCCTGCTGTTCCCCGTCACCGATCCGTCGAAGTTCGATGCCGTGCTGACCGATGCGCACGGCCGCGTGCAGCAGATACGGGTCAAACACCCCGCGCCCGGCACGCCGTGGATCTGGGGCGCGTTCCGCATGCCGGGCCGCATCTTTCATGAACTCCACGCCTTCTGGCAGGCGCGCCCCGCGCGCGACGAATATGTGGGCACGCTGGTGAACGCGTGGCTCGCGCAGGGCGGTGAGGCGGTGGGGGTGGAGGCGGGTGCCTCCTATGTCGACGTGGGCACGCTGCAGGGCTACCGCGCCGCAATGCGCAGCCTCGAACCCGCTGCTGTCGTCGCCGAATGACGCTGCTCGAACGACTCGCCGCCAACCGACGTATCCCCGAACGCGTCGCGCTGGTCGTCGCGCACCCGGACGACGAGACCGTCGGCCTCGGCTCGCGCCTTCACCTGTTCGACGACCTGACGCTGATCCACCTAACCGACGGCACGCCCGACGATGTCGGCTTCGCGCACCGCGCGGGCTTCGTCGACAATGCCGCCTACGCCACCGCCCGCCGCGCCGAACTTGGGCGGGCCTTGGCCGCGCTGGGCACCAACCCCGCCCGCCACCTCGCCTACACCCTTCCCGACCAGCGCGCACACCAAGCCCTCCCCGCGCTGATCGACCGCCTCACGCATGACCTCGCCGGTCACGCCGCTGTCATCACCCACGCCTACGAGCAGGGCCACCCCGATCACGATACCGCCGCGCTCGCCGTCGCGCGTACGCGCGAACGACTCGGCAGCACGGCCCCGCACGCGGTCGAATTCGCGGGCTACTACCGCGATGGCGATACCATCCGCTTCGGCGATTTTTATCCCGATCCGAACGCGCCCGAAACCCGCCTGCCGCTCAGCGCCACCCAGCGCGAGGCCAAGCGCGCTGCCTTCGCCGCGCACGCAAGCCAGGCCGATACGCTCGCCCAGTTCGATCCCGGCCGCGAAACGCTGCGCCCCGCGCCCGCCTATGATTTCACGCGCCCCGCCCCCCCGGGCCGCGCAGTCTACCAACTGTGGAGCTTTGCGCTCACCCCGGAGGCATGGCGCGCCGCGACCGCCTGAACCGGCACCTGGACCTGGACCCGGACCCGGATCCGGACCCTTTCCCGCCCCGCAACGTTCCGGTCGCGCATGCGCATCCTGCTCGTCGCCTACCCCCTCGCCCCGGTCTCGCCCGATCCGGTCGGCGGCTCCGAACAGGTGCTCGCCCAACTCGATCGCGCGCTGAACGCGGCCGGGCACCGCACCACTATCATCGCGCAGGCAGGCAGCACCACCGTCGGGCGCCTGCACTCCATCCCCGCCGAGCCGGGCCCCATCGACGAACCCATGCGTCACCGAGCGCACCACGCCATGCGCGCCGCGATCGCCGCCCAAGCGCCGCACCACGATCTGGTGCACATGCACGGGCTGGATTTCGAGGCGTACTGGCCCCCCGAAGGTCCGCCGACGCTCGCCACGCTGCACCTGCCGCTCGACTGGTATAGCTGGACCTCGCTCAACCCAACCCGCCCGAACACGTGGCTCAACCCCGTCAGCACCAGCCAGTGCGCGCGCGCGCCGTGGGCACCGCCGCACCTGCTCGCCCCCGTCCGCAACGGTGTGGACGTGAACCGCTACGGCCCGATGCGCTCGCGCAATTATCTGCTGTTCCTGGGACGGATGTGCCCGGAAAAAGGTGCCGAAATCGCGCTCGATGCCGCGCGCGCAGCAGGTGCAAGGCTGCTGCTCGCGGGCGAACTCTATCCCTACCCCGAGCACCAGGCGTGGTTCGCCGAGCGCATCGCGCCTCGGCTCGGCCCGCGCGCGCGCTGGCTCGGCCCCGTCACCGGCCCCGCCAAGGCGCGCCTGCTTGGCGGCGCGCGCGCGGTGCTCGTGCCGTCCACCGTCGCCGAAACCGGGAGCCTCGTCACGATGGAGGCGCTCGCCAGCGGCGCGCCCGTCCTCGGCTCGGACCTCGGCGAAATCCCGAACCTGATCGAGCCCGGCGTGACCGGCTTTACGGTGACCCCCGGCGACGCACGCGCGATGGCCCACGCAATCGCGCGCATCGCCGAACTGGACCGCGCCGCCGCGCGCGCGTCCGCATTGCGGCGCATGCGCGTCGAGAACACCAGCGATGCCTATCTCGCGCTCTACCGCGATCTGATCGCACGGGCTGCCCGGCCCGTCGCACGCGCCGCCGCTGCGCGCTAAGCACCCGCCATGACCCAGGCCGAAACGCTGTCGCCCGAAATCCGCCTGATGCGCCTCGCGTTCGAGGGGGTCGTCGATATCGCCGCGCGTGCGCCCGATCTGGCCGTGCTCGCTGCGTCGCACGCCCCCGCACTCGCTGCGATCCGCGCGCTCGGGCAGGCGCACGATCATATTGCGCCCGCCACGTCGCGCGCGGTTGCCGAACATTTCGACCGGCTCGCCGCCAGCGACCCCGATCTTGCGGTCGCGGCCTACAGCTTCGGCGACACCACCTTGCTGGAGGGCTTCACGCACGAAGTGATCGAGGTCTCGCGCGCGTGGACGGCAATCGACGGCGACATCCTCGATTTCGGCTGCGGCGCAGGCCGCGTTGCCGCCGAGCTCGCGGCCGGCGCACGCTCGGTCACCGGGATCGACGTGTCCGGGGCCATGATCGGCATCGCACGCGAACGCGTGCCCGCCGCGCGCTTTGTCGAGGTCGACGGCGGCGCCCTGCCCTTCCCGGCCGCCAGCTTCGACCTCGTGCTCGCGGTCGACAGCTTCCCCTTCCTCGTTCAGACAGGCGCGATACACGCGCAGCTTGGCGAGATCGCGCGCGTGCTGCGGCCGGACGGCCGTCTGCTCGTGTTCAACTGGACCTACGGCGATCCCGCCGACAGCGCGGCCCACATCGCCGCTTCCCCGCTCGCGCTGCTGCGCGGTCCCGAACGGCCGTTCCTCAAATGGGACGCGACGGCGTTCCTGCTCGCACACCGTTGATCGACGCGCTCGAAGCGCTGCGGCCCGAGTGGGAGGCGCTGTGGGAGCGCGATCCACGCGCGACGCCTTTCCAGCATCCCGCGTGGGTCATCCCCCACGCAGCGCGGTTCGCAGGCGGCGAAATTCGCGTCGCCGCCGCGCGCGGCGAGGCAGGAGACCTCGTCGCGCTGCTGCCGCTCACCGCGTGGGACGAAGGCGGCACGCGGCGCTGGGTGCCGCTCGCGGCGGGGCACAGCGATTATCTCGATCTGCTCGTCGCGCCGGGCCGGGGCGGGAAGCTCGGGCTGCCGCGCGATACGATCTTCCTGCCCGATCTGCGCCCGGACTCGCTGCTGTTCGATCATCCACGCGCGGCCCCGCCCGAAGCCTGCGAAACCTGCCCCGTCCTCGCGCGCGGCGAAGACGGCCAGTTCGCCATTCCCTACAATATGCGCCGCAACCGCACCAAGGCGCGCAACCGCGCTGCGGCGCTGGGCGGGGTAACGGTCGGCCTCGCCGCCGATCCGCACGAAGCCTTTGCTGCGCTCGTCACCCTGTCCACCGCGCGCCTCGATGCACAGGGGATCGAGAACACGCTCGCCGATCCGCAGATGCAGGGCTGGCTGACGGACGCGCTCCAGGGTCTGGCCGCCGCCGATCTGCTCCGCTTCGTCGAGGTGCGCCATGAGGGCCGCATCGTCGCCGCGCTGCTCGGGCTGGCGGACCGGCATCGGCACATGAGTTACCTGATCGGCACCGACGATAGCGTCCCCGGCCAGAGCTTCGGCGTGCTCGCCTTTGCGCATCTGATCGATCTGGCAGAAGCGCGCGGCGACGCCGCGTTCCACTTCCTGCGCGGCGGCGAGGGCTACAAGTTCGCATGGGGTGCGCAGCCCACCCAGACCGTCCGCCTTACGCTGGCGGCAGCATGACCCCCTCGGCCGCCAGCACCGCCGCCAAGGAGGCGCGCGCTGCGGTCAGCGCCGCGACATCGCGCGCTTCCACCCGCGCGGTCAGCTTGTCCTCGGTTCCGGACGCGCGCAGCAGCCACCAGCCACCGTCCACCGCAGCGCGCACCCCGTCCACCGTCACCGCGCCGGGCATTCGCGCCGCGACGCGCGCCACCACGGTCGCCGCATCGCGCGCGGCAAAGCGGATTTCGGGCGTGGCGACCAGCGGGGGGAGCGCGTCCATGAACGCGGGCAGCGATACGTCGGCCAGCGCCGCCAGCAGACGCATCGCCACATAGAGCGCATCGTCCGCACCGCGTTCACGCAGGAAAATATGCCCGCTCATCTCTCCGCCAAGCGGCGCATCCTTGCCAAGCATCGCCGCGCGCACGCGCACATAGCCTGCGGGGCACATGACCGCCTGGCCACCGAGCGCGGCCACACCGTCGAACAGCGCCGCGCTCGATTTTACATCCGCCACGATCGCCGTGCCGGGGTGCGCGGCCAGCACGCCGCGCGCGAGGAGCAGCATCAGTTGATCGGGCCAAAGGATGCGGCCATCGGGGCCGACGACGCCGATGCGGTCTCCGTCCCCGTCGAAGGCAATCCCCAGATCGGCACGGTCCGCCAGCACGGCGGCTTGCAGATCGGCGAGGTTGGCAGGGTCGGATGGATCGGGATGGTGCGCGGGGAAGCGTCCATCGGGTTCGGCGAACAGCAGCCGGTGCCGCCCGGGCAGCCGCGCGACGGTGCGCGCGAGCACCGGCCCGGTCGCGCCGTGGCCGCAGTCCCACACCACCGAAAGCGGCGTCGCGCCCGCGGCGGCACCGGCGAGGAAGGCCGCATAGGCGTCCGCGGCGTCCAGCTCCGCAAGCGAGCCGCCCGGCACCGCCGCGCCCGGTGTGGATGCCAGCACGTCCAGCGCTTCGCCCCACACCGCTTCCCCGAACAGGCCGAGCTTGAAGCCGTTCTGATCCGCCGGGTTATGGCTGCCCGTCACCATCACCCCGCCGTCGAGCCCGTATTCGCGCGCCGCCCAATGCACCATCGGCGTCGGCCCCAGTCCCAGATCGACGACGGCCGCACCGCCTGCGATCAGTCCTTCGATCAGCGAGGCGGCGAGCGCGGGCGAGGACAGCCGCCCGTCGCGTGCGACTGCCAGTCTCCGCGCACCGCGCGCCCGGGCATAGGCGGCGAACGCGAGTCCGAGCCCATGCGCGTCGGCGGCGCTCAGCGTGTCCCCCACTCGCCCGCGCAGGTCGTAGGTGCGCACGAGCCGCCGATCGAACGCGGACGCGCTCACGCGCTCACGCGCTCGCGGGCGAAGGTTCGCTCGCGGGACTGCCATGGCCCTTGGGTGGTGCCCCGGCCTCGACTGGCTCGGGCGCAATCATCCGTGCCTCGCGCCACTTGCCAAAGCGGTAATAGGCGAGCGCGAGCACCAGCGCGACGCCCATGCTGATCGGCGCGGTCCACCATACCGCGTTCACGCCGAGCGTCGGCTCGAGGAGCCGCGCTGCAGGGATCCGGACGATCAGCAGCGCGACCGTGAGAATAATAAGCGGCGGGAACACCGCGCCTGTCGCGCGCACCACCGCGAACAACACGAACACCGCACCCAGCATCAGATAGGCCCACAGGCCGACCGCGTTGATATGCGTGATGATCGCCCAGGCTGCGGGCGTGTGGGGTAGAAACCGCACGGCGAGCGGCCGCTCGATCGCGTAGACGACAAGGATCAGCGCGCCCGTCAGTACCAGATTGATCGCGATACCCGCGCGCGCGGTGCGCTCCACCCGGTCCCACCGGTTCGCGCCGATGTTCTGCGCAGCGAAGGAAGATGCTGCGGCACCCACCGCGAGCGCGGGCATGCCAACGATATTCCACAACTGGATCGCGATGCCGTAGGCGGCACCGGTCACCGTGCCATAGCGGTTGACCATCGAAAGCATCGCAAAGCCGGATCCGGCGACGACGATCATCTGTAACCCCATCGGGATGCCCTTGGCGATGCTGGCGTTCAGCAATCGCCGGTCGGGGCGAAGCAAGCCGAGTTCGGCCCCGGTCAGCCGGATCGGGAAGCGTCGTGCGTAGGCGAACAGCAACAGGCCGAACAGCCCGACGCCCTGACCGATCAGCGTCGCGGTCGCGGACCCGGCGATGCCGAGCGCGGGGACGGGGCCGATACCCCGGATCAGCAACGGATTGAGGCACACATCGAGCGCGGTCGCCAGCACCGAGAAGTAGAAGGGCGTGCGGCTGTCTCCGGTGCCGCGCAAAGTCATGGAAAGATAAGTGTTGAAATAGAAGAAAGGCAACGCGACGAAAATGATGCGCAAATATGCCGCCGCGAGCGGATGCGCGGCAGCCGGCGTTCCCATCGCGCGCAGCAGCGGTTCGGTGACGAGATAGCCTGCGAACGCGATCAGGATCGACAGCCCGAAAAAGAATGTCGCCATCGTGCCGACGACGCGCTTGGCTTCGCCCAGATCGCGGCGCCCCATCGCCTGACCGACAAGGATCGTCGCGGCAAGTCCGACGCCGAACACGGCGGAGAGCAGCAGGAACAGCACCTGGTTGGCGTTGGCAGTCGCAGTGATGCCCGCCTCCCCGACGAGTCGGCCGACCCAGTAACTGTTCACCCAGCCGTTCAGGGACTGGACGAACGACGTGCCGAGCGTGGGCAGCGCGAAGAGCAGCATCGACCGGCCGATGGGCCCCGTCGTCAGATCGCGCTGGCCGGGGCGGGTGGGGGGCGCTGGCGGCATAAGGCGCCACTTACGCGCGAGGCGCATCGCGGGGAAGCGCGGTTCGGTCGCGGACGCTGATGGGATCAAGCAGCGTCCGTTTCCGGGAACGCCGGGTTATTTGCAGGTGTGGCGGGCGCATACGCTGCCAGCCGACATCCATGATCCGATCGCTTAGATCGAGGGGGCTGCCGTAGAGAGTGAGTGCGTGCACACACCGCCTTGCAGGCTACGACGCATTGCAGCACATCGCTGCCGGAAGGAGCCGTGTCATGACCAACGATCTCAGCCGATGGCACGCTGTCGCCGCCACGGAGACCAAGGGCAAGGACCTTGCGTGGCACACACCCGAGGGACTGGCGATCAAGCCGCTCTACACCGCCGCCGATACCGCCGACCTCGAACCCGGCATCCCCGGCTTCACACCCTACACGCGCGGCGTGCGCGCGACGATGTATGCGGGGCGGCCGTGGACGATCCGGCAATATGCGGGCTTTTCCACCGCCGAGGAATCGAACGCCTTCTACCGCCGCAATCTGGCGGCAGGGCAGCGGGGGCTTTCGGTCGCCTTCGATCTCGCCACGCACCGGGGTTACGACAGCGATCACCCGCGCGTTACCGGCGACGTCGGCAAGGCGGGGGTAGCGATTGATTCAGTCGAAGACATGAAGCGGCTGTTCGACGGCATTCCCTTGGGTGAAATGTCGGTCAGCATGACGATGAACGGCGCGATCCTGCCGTGCCTCGCCTTCTACATCGTCGCGGCTGAGGAACAGGGTGTGCCACAGGCGGCGCTCGACGGCACGGTCCAGAACGACATTTTGAAGGAGTTCATGGTCCGCAATACCTATATCTATCCGCCCGAGCCTTCGATTCGGATTGTCGCGGACATCATTCAATACACGTCCGCGCACATGCCCAAGTTCAATTCGATCAGCATCAGCGGCTATCACATGCACGAAGCGGGAGCGACCGCCGTGCAGGAACTCGCTTTTACGCTCGCGGACGGGCGCGAATACGCGCGCACCGCGATGGCGAGAGGCCTCGATATCGACAGCTTCGCCCCGCGCCTGAGTTTCTTCTTCGCCATCGGCATGAACTTCTTCATGGAAGTGGCCAAGCTCCGCGCCGCGCGCACCTTATGGTCCGAGATCATGACCGGCCTGGGCGCGAAAGATCCGCGCAGCCTGATGCTCCGCACGCATTGCCAGACGAGCGGGGTCAGCCTGACCGAACGCGATCCATATAATAATGTGGTCCGCACCGCCTACGAGGCACTGGCGGCCGTGTTGGGCGGCACACAATCGCTCCATACCAACGCGCTCGACGAGGCGATCGGGCTGCCGACCGACTTCTCGGCGCGGATCGCGCGCAATACGCAATTGATCCTCCAGCACGAGACGGGGATCACACATGTCGTCGATCCGCTCGGCGGGAGCTATTATGTCGAGGCGCTCACCGCCGAACTTGTGACTGCCGCGCGCGGGCTGATCGTCGAGATGGACGCGGCGGGCGGCATGACCGCCGCGATCCAGGCGGGCATCCCCCAAACCCATATCGAGACCGCTGCCGCCGCCACGCAGGCGCGCATCGACAATGGCGAGCAGGTGGTGATCGGCGTCAACAAGTTCCCGGCCCCCGACGAGACGCGCGTGGATCACCTCGAAATCGACAATGTGGCGGTCCGCGGAGGCCAGATCGCCCGCCTCGCCGCGCTGCGGGCGGGGCGCGACGAGGCCCGCTGCCGCGCCGCGCTCGATGCGCTCACCGAAGGCGCGCGCGCAGACGCCAACCTGCTCGCGCTCAGCATCGAAGCCGCCCGCGCGCGCGCAACGCTGGGCGAGATCAGCGCGGCGATGGAAACCGTGTTCGGTCGCCACGCGGTCGCCGCGACCAAGGTCAGCGGAGTCTATGCGGACGCCTTCGGGGCGGACCCGCGCGTCGGCGCGGTGCAGGCCGGGATCACCAGCCTCTCCCGCCGCCTCGGCCGCACACCCCGCATCCTCATCGCCAAAATGGGCCAGGACGGCCACGATCGCGGTGCCAAGGTGGTGGGCGGTGCCTATGCCGATTTCGGCTTTGTGGTCGTCATGGGCCCGCTGTTCCAGCAGCCCGCCGAAGCGGCCGCGCTGGCGATCGCAGAGGGCGTGGACATCGTCGGCGCATCCAGCCTCGCAGCGGGGCACAAGACGCTGGTGCCCGAACTGATCGCCGAACTGCGCCGTCAGGGCGGCAGCCATATCCAGGTCGTCGCGGGCGGCGTGATCCCTTCGGCCGATTATGCCACGTTGCGCGAAGCGGGGGTGGCGGGCATCTTCGGTCCTGGCACCAATCTGGTCGAGGCGGCGGCCGAGATGCTGCGGCTGCTGGGGCATAATATGGCACCGCTCGACGAGGCGGCGTGAAGCCCACCCGGATACGAGGAGAGCGTACATGCCCGATACCCGGCCGACGATCGCGGTGGAGCTGACAGCAGACCGTAGCCCCGTCCATTTCACCGCCGAGCAATTCGCACTGATGGCGCGCGCGGGCGTGTTCGATGGTCCCAATGGCAAGCCCGAGCTGGTGCGCGGCATCCTCTACAGCGTCGAGGCTCGCTTCGCCCCGCACGCGCGCAGCCTCGAGCAGCTCGCCTTCATCCTCGAATCGATGTTCGGCGAGGCCAGCGCGCATTGCGTGGCGCGCACGCCGCGCATAGCGCTCGGCGCGGAGACGGTGATGGCACCGCATCTGGCGATCCTCAAGCGTGCCGAAGCCGGGGACGAGGTGCTCCGCGCGGACGCGGTGGAGCTTGCGATCGAAATCGCGGACAACGCGGGCGGCGACAGCCTTGCCGCGCGGCTCGCGGTCTATGCCGCCGCTGGCGTGCCGCGCGTGTGGGTGCTCGAGACGGCCGCCGCCCGCGTCGATGTCCACAGCGCCCCCGGGCCGGACGGCTACGGCGCGCACCGCGCGTTCGCGTTCGGCGAACCGGTGCCGCTTGCCCCGCTGGCAGACGCGCAGATCGTGATCCCGGCGGGCGGGTTCGAGTGAGCATGGGGCGCTGCTAAAAAAAGTTTGCTGAGGGGGTTGCGTCTACCCCCCCCCCCGTTAACGTCGATTTACTCTGGGGCGGGCACGGGTTCCCTGGCCGGGGTAACGGCAACAGGGAAGGCGACAGTGATGAAGGGATTGGCTGCGGCGGGTGCCGCGATGCTTGTGTTTGGCGCGACCGGGGCAGGGGCGACGACCAGCAATGTCGGCGTCGATACGCGCGCGTTCACGCTCAACGGCGGCTCCGATAGTGCCCATTATTACGGTTATGATGATGGCTTTGGCGAGTTCGCGGTAAACTATTCGGGAACCTCGACGTCCCGCTCGGGAACCGATACGGCCACTTTTCCAGGCGGCGTAAGCGGTCCGTTAACCTTTACCGACTCCTACTATGCAAGCGCCAGTTTGCGCGATGGCAAGCTGCGCGCGCGAGCGTCGGCATCCACGGTCGTTCAGATCGATCCAGTGTCCGGGACCCGATACGTTTTTATAGACAACGCGCGCGCTTCGGCCAGCCTGCGCGACACGATCCATTTCCATGTCAGCCCGACCTTCGTTGGCGACTATGTAACTATCGGGTTCAAGACCCATATCGACGGAAGCTATGTTGCCGCCGATCCGAGCAACGAAGGTTACGCGGAAGTTACGCTTAGCGGGACCGCTACCGACAAAAACGGCCAGTTTTTACAACGTTTTTATGGAGTCTATTCACAGGGGTATCGCTTCGACGGGAACCCGTCACATCTAACAATTTATGGCCTAAATGATTTGGGTAGAGGGTGGTTTGGCACCAGCATCAGTGTCTACCAGCAGAACGAATTCTCGGTCGACTTCCTCTATGGCCTCACGGCAAACACAAGCGGCGGTGCTATCGACTACTCTCACACGGCCGCCTTCGCCTTCGATCTCCCCACCGGCGTCACCTACACCTCCGATTCGGGCGTATTCCTGAAGGGCGGCACGACCTCGGTTCCCGAACCCGCCCCGATCGCGCTCGCCGCGCTCGGACTGGGCTGCACCATCGTCGCCCGCCGCCGCACGCGACCGGCCAATTGATCCCCCGCCTGCGCCGTCAACCGACGGCGCGGGCATCTTCCCGCCGCCGCCGCGCGCGGCTATATCGAAGCGCATGGCGACGATGATCGACACACGCAGCACGGCGGGGAACCCGACCGACGACAGCTCTGCCGAAAACGAGCGCTTTGCCCGCATCGATGCTGCCTTCGCCGATTTGAGTGCGCATTTCCGGCGCACCCTGCGCAAATACCTGATCGGGGGAAACATCGGCGTTATCGTCGCGCTCGCGGCGCTGTC
>Ga0123338_10001392_pt1 | contig 23426 bp, 23 predicted proteins | sample grotaG_FD_89793 | JGI IMG/M metagenome (GOLD analysis project Ga0123338, IMG submission 89793) | Glacier valley bacterial and archeal communities from Borup Fiord, Nunavut, Canada, to study Microbial Dark Matter (Phase II) -... | ecosystem: Environmental > Aquatic > Freshwater > Ice > Glacier ...
AGAAGTACACAGTTCCGGTGTCGGGGTGACGGCGGGAGCGGTGACGGTCAGTAAAATGGTGCGGGGGACGATGTTCAGGGCAATTCCGATCGCAGTGCTGGCGCTGTTGTGGACTGCGCAGACTGCGCAGGCGGACGTACTGCCGATGCAGACCGGGCGCCATGCGGGCGTGATGACAGTGCCGCTCAACAAGTCGCAGGTGCTGCGGATCGACCGGCCATTTGCCAAGGCCTTGATCGGCAACTCCGATATTGCCGATGTGATGCCGCTGAGCAGCAGTTCGGTGTATATTCTCGGCAAGAAAGCCGGCTCGACCAACCTGACGCTCTATGACCGCGCCCGCAACCTCGTCGCGGTGATCGATGTCGTCGTCGGCCCCGATGCCGACGGGTTGAAGCGGCAACTATTCGACATTCTGCCGGTGGAACATGTCGGCGTCCGCGTCGCCAATGATTCGCTCGTGCTCGACGGGCGCGCGACGACGCCAGGTGCAGCCGAGCGGATCCAGCTGATCGCCGAAACCTATGCGCCGGGCAAGATCGTCAACATGATGACGGTCGGCGCGCCGCAGCAGGTGTTGCTCGAAGTGCGCTTCTCCGAAATGAAGCGGAGCACGGTGCGCCAGCTCGGGGTCCGGACAGTATCCTTCTCGAATAGCGGCAACTTCCAGACTGTCACTGGAGGCGCGACGCCGAGCTCGACCTATGGCGTTCCATTCGGAAGTGTCAGCGGCAGTTTTGGCATCGGCGCGCTTAACATCAATGTCGCGCTCGATGCGCTCGAAGCGCGCGGTCTGTCGACCACCCTCGCCGAGCCTAACCTCGTCGCGCTATCGGGCGAGACGGCGTCATTTCTTGCAGGCGGCGAATTTCCGATTCCCGTCGCCGAGGGTGCCGGAAATGGCACCGCAGGCAGCCCAACAACGATTTCGATTGCTTTCAAGGAGTTCGGCGTTTTGCTGTCGTTCACGCCGACCGTGCTCGACGATGGTACGATCAGCCTGATTGTCGCCCCCGAAGTCAGCGCGATCGACCCTGGCGCATCAATCACCCTGAGTTCAATCACCATTCCCGGACTGAAGGTGCGTCGGGCGAGAACTACGCTCGAATTGCACGACGGCGAGTCTTTTGCGATGGCGGGACTGATCCAGAACGACTTCTCGAATACCGTACGCGAAGTGCCATTGCTCGGGAAAATTCCGATCATCGGTGCGCTGTTCCGCTCAACGGGCTTTTCGCGCGGTGAAACCGAGTTGGTCATCACCGTCACACCGCGCCTCGTTCGGCCGGTGTCGCCAGACAAGGTACTTGTGCCGACCGATTTCACCAAACCATCGACCGACGTGGAGCTGCTGTTGCTCGGCGGCGGTACCGAGCACCATGTTGCAGTCCCTGGCGCGGCAACCCCATCGACGGGGATTCGCCCCGGTGGTATCGATGGTTCCTACGGACACATAGTGAGGTGATGACCGTGAAGAGCGCAGTTTTACTCATTGCCCTATTGACGTTCGCTGACATTGCAGCCGCGCGCGAGGAGCCCGCACCGATCGGCGACGCAGTTAGAAATAATCTTGCGGTTTCAGTGCTTCCTACCCTACCCTATGCGCAACGCGATGGGACGAACTGGGGGGAGCCACAGCGCATCGGAGCGGCTTTGAAACGCTACGTCCAGGGGAAGGTCATCATCCCAGAAAAGCTTTCTAAATAGTCGGCATCTTGTTGAGGTATAAATGACGGAAGTGCGCCCGGTAGGCCGCGAGCAAGGCAAGAATGCAGGCGACGCGCCGTTGCGCGTCGTCCTCGTTCTTGACCCGACGCGCACCGAGCCGATGACGCGCCCGGCGCGCGCTGGCGTCGAAGTCAAATTGCACCTCGCCGCGCTCGACAAGATCACCGCCACCTCGGCGTTCGTGATGCGCGCCGACATCCTGATTGTCGAAATCGATACCACCAAGCCGGCGCAGTTCGATCAGTTCGCGCGCCTGATTCAGGAACTCGATGGCTCGCGCCCGGTCGTGGCCGCGTGTCGCACCTTGACCGTCGCCGATACCCGCCGCCTGATGCGGCACGGCGCAATCGACGTGCTGCCCTTGCCGATCGCGGCGGACGATTTCGAACATTCGATCGAGCAGGCCGCACGCTTCCGCGCGCCGCAGGTCGCAACGGCGAACGTTCACGAAGGCAAGGTCATCAGCTTTCTGGGGGCCGTCGGTGGCATCGGCGCGACCGCGCTTGCCACGCAGTCGGGGGTGTTATGGGCCGCGACCAAGCGCGTCTGCCTGATCGATCTCGACATCCAGTTCGGCAGCGCGGCGCTCTATCTCGACATGAAGCCCAAGCTTAACCTCGTCGACCTGATCGACGCGGGCGAACGGCTCGACGCCGAAATCCTGCGTGCGGTCGCCGCACAACATAGCTCCGGTCTGAGCGTGATCGCCGGGCCCGACGACATGATGCCGCTCGAGATCATGACCCCGGCGCTTGCGATGCAGATCCTCAGTGTCGCGCGCCAGTGTTTCGATCTTGTCATCATCGACCTGCCGTCGGCGTGGACGAGCTGGTCGATGACGGTGCTCAGCCAGTCGGCGCTGACGATTCTTGTCGCGCCGTTGACGGTACCGGGAATTCATCAGGCAAAGCGCAAGCTCGATCTGATGGATGCCAATGTGCTGCCGAGCAAGATTGTGCTGAACCGGGTGGCGCGGCCGCTGTTCCGCACGATCGACCTTGGCGACACCGAAAAGGTGCTTGGCCGCAAGGTCGATTACACGATCGCCAACGACTATCTGACGGTCAGCGGGGCGATCGACCAGGGCCGGACGCTGTCGGCGGTCAAGTCGAAGTCGCGCGTCGAAGCCGACCTTGCCGAAATGGTCAGCGGGCTTTCGGCGATCCTCGATGCGGACAATGACGAATGATTTGGCCGACGCAGAAAAAGTCGCAGGGTGCGCCGCCGTTGTCGGTGCCGATCGTAACGCCCCCCGGTGGCGCGGCGCCGTCGGCCCCGGTCGTCAGCGTCGCGAAGACCGCGAAGCTTGCCGATGCGGTCGTCGTCGATGCGCGGGCCGATCGCCAGACCGAGCTTAAAGTCGAGCTGCACCAGAAGCTTATCGACCGGATCAATCTCGCCGCGCTCGATATGATGTCGCGCGAACAGGTCAGCCGCGAAATCGGTGAGCTGGTCGGCGAGATGCTCAAGGAGATGAACCACGCGCTCAACCGTGACGAGCGCGCGCGGCTGGTCGAGGATATTCTCGACGAGCTGCTCGGCCTTGGGCCGTTGGAGCCGCTGCTCAAGGATCCGACGATCACCGATATCATGGTTAACACCTACAGCACGGTGTTCGTCGAACGCCGCGGCAAGATCGAAGAGACGCGGACGCAGTTCAAGGACGACAAGCACCTGCTGCGGATCATCATGAAGATCGTCGCCGCGGTCGGGCGGCGGGTCGACGAATCGTCGCCGATGGTCGATGCGCGGCTGCCCGATGGCAGCCGTATCAACGCGATCATTCCGCCGCTCGCGGTCGATGGCCCGATCCTGTCGATCCGGAAATTTTCGAAGACGCCGATCGACATGGATAAGCTCGTTTCCTACGGCAGCATGCCCGCCGATGCGGCAACCGTGCTGCGCGCGATTGTTGAATGCCGCCGTAACGTGTTGATTTCAGGCGGTACTGGCTCGGGCAAGACGACGATGCTCAACGCCATGTCGGCGTCGATCGACGGCGGCGAGCGCATTGTCACGATCGAGGATTCGGCCGAACTGCAGTTGCAGCAGCGCCACGTCGTGCGCCTTGAAACGCGGCCGCCCAACATCGAGGGCAAGGGCGAAGTCGGCCAGCGCGATCTGGTCAAGAACGCGCTCCGGATGCGTCCTGATCGGATCATCCTCGGCGAGTGCCGCTCGGGCGAAGCGTTCGACATGCTGCAGGCGATGAACACCGGCCATGACGGCTCGATGACCACGATCCACGCCAATACGCCGCGCGATGCGCTGTCACGTATGGAACAAATGATCGGCATGAGCGGCATCGAAGTGTCGCCGAAATCGGCGCGCGCGCAGATCGCCTCGGCGGTGCATGTCGTGCTGCAGCTCGAGCGACTGTCCGATGGTCGGCGGCGGCTGACCTCGCTCAGCGAAGTCACCGGCATGGAGGGCGAGACGATTCTGATGCAGGAAATCTTTCGGTTCCACCGCGCAGGTGTCGGGCCCGACGGCGAGGTGCTCGGCCAGTTCGAGCCGACCGGTATCCGGCCGAAGTTCATGGAGCATCTTGCCGCGCGTGGGGTCACCCTGCCCTCGACGCTGTTCGATCCCAATCGCCGCATCGGACTTGCCTCGTGACGTTGGTTGCCCCCTGGTTGCTGTACGGCGCGCTGTTCCTTGCGGTGCTGCTTGCCGTCGAGGCGGCGGGTTTGTACCTGCGCGACGTCCGCGGCGCCAAAAAGCGCGTCAACAAGCGCATGACGCTGATGGAATCGGGTGCAACTACCGACGAAGTGCTCAGCCAGTTGCGCCGCAACGTCGCGCATACCAACCGCACCGGCATTTCGGCGCGGCTGATGAGCTATCTCGAACGCAAGCTGTCGCAGGCGGGCTATCTGCTGCCGGCGCGCGACCTGCTGTTTTACATGCTGGCGGCAACGATCAGCATTGCCTTTGCGGTGCCGATCGCGACCGGACTGACGGGCGGGTTCAAGTTCGATGGATCGCTGATGATGGTGCTCGTCGTCGCGGTTTCGCTCGGCATCGGCGTGCCGCTGACATGGCTCAATATCAAGGCGACGCGGCGCATCAAGAAATTCGAGCAGCAGTTTCCCATCGCACTCGATATTTTCGTCCGCGGTTTGCGCGCCGGCCATCCGGTGCCGTCGGCGCTGGGATTGTTGACGTCCGAAATGGCCGATCCGATGGGAAGCGAATTCGGCATCGTCATCGACGAGGTCAATTATGGACTCGATCTGCGCGATGCGCTCGAAAATCTGAGCGCGCGAGTGCAAACGCCCGATATTCAGATGTTCATCGTCTGCGTCTCGATCCAGGCCGAAACCGGCGGCAACCTTGCCGAAATCCTCGAAGGGCTATCGCGCGTCATCCGCGACCGCGCCAGCATGGTTCTCAAGGTGCGGGCGCTCGCGAGCGAAGGCAAGATGTCGGGCATCATGCTCAGCATCCTGCCGGTCTTCACCTTCGTCACGACGTTCCTCAGTACGCCGAAATTCTATACCGACGCGGTCAGCGATCCCATCTTCATGCCGGGCGCGATCGGCCTTGGCATTGTGTGGTTGTCGGGTGTGATGATCATTCGCCGCCTCATTGACCTAAAGGTGTGATGTCGATGCTTACCAATATCGGCTCGCTCCAACTGCTTATCCTGCTGCTGGTCTTTGCAGCGACGATCATGATCTTCATGTCGATCGCGCCGCTGTTCGCCAATCGCGTCAACCTCAATGCGCGGCTGTCGGCGACGCAAGGGTCGGCTGGCATCAAGTCCAGCGTACGCCTGCGTCCCGACCAGCAGGGGTCGGCATGGGCGAAGCTGGTCCAGGCGATCGAGGCGCGCGGCTTCTCGCTCGACGATTCGAAGAGCGAAGTCGTCCGGCAAAAGCTGGCGCTGGCCGGCTTCCACGGCTCGCACGCGGTGCGCATCTTCGTGCTGATGCGTATCATCCTGACGCTCGGCCTGCCAACGATCGCGGTGCTGTTTTTCTTCGTCAGCGGGTCGCAAATGTCGGCGGTCAACAGTTATCTGTACCTGACGGTACTTGCCGCGATCGGGCTGTATATCCCCAACATCGTGGTCGATAACATCGCCAACAGCCGCAAAAAGGCGATCCTCAACGGCTTTCCCGACACGCTCGACCTGATGCTGGTGTGTGTCGAGGCCGGGCTCGGTATCGACGCCTGCTTTAACCGCGTCGGGTCCGAGATCACCGCGTCGCATCCGCTGTTGTCCGAATTGCTTGCCTCGGTGGCGCTCGAGCTGCGCGCCGGACGCAGCCGCGAAGACGCGCTGCGCCAGCTCGTCAAGCGGAGCGCGGTGAACGAGATCGGCGCGTTCGTGACGCTGATCATCCAGTCGGACAAGCTCGGGTCGAGCATCGCGCAGGCGCTGAAGGCCTATGCTGCCGAAATGCGCGAAGGCCGCCGGATGCGCGCCGAGGAAAAGGCGCACCGGCTGCCGGTGTTGCTGTCGATCCCGCTCGTGGCGTTCATGTTGCCGACGATGGTCGGCGTGCTGATGCTGCCGGCGATCATCGGCATGAAGAACGGCGGCACCGCCGTGTCGGCTGGGCCGAACTGATGCTGGCGCTGCACAGCCTAGCACTCGGCGTCGTCCTGACCGACGGCAAGCACAACAGCAACAAGGGCCATAGCCTTAACATCCAGGTCCGCCCGATCAGCGCCGTCCGCGACGCGCCGGGGTCGGCGTATGAGCAGGCGAAGGCCGATCTGCAGGCGGGCAATGCCGCGCAGGCACTCGATGGTTTCCGCCGCGCGGTGCGCGAAACGCCGCAATCGGTCGATGCGCTCAACGGGCTTGCGGTGGTTTATGACCTGCTCGGCCGCTTCGACCAGAGCCGCATCTATTATGAGGCGGCGCTGGCGATCGCGCCCAATTCACCGCTCGTAACGTATAATTACGGCTATTCGCTGTACCTCCAGCATGAATTCGGCGCAGCGCGGCCACTGCTGACGATTGCGGCGCGCAGCAATGATGACGCGGCAAAGTCGGCGGCGTTTCACACACTGCAGCTGATCGTCGATGCGCCCACGGCAGTCGCCGTCGCCGCACCGATGGTTGCCAAGCAGTCATGGGTCGAGCGCACCAGCGACGGCGAACAGCGGCTGGTGCTCGATAAGGTTGCACCGGTTTTGACGGCGGCGGGCGATGCGCCGGCTGCCGAAATCGCGCTGATCGCGCCCGCGGTTGCATGGACCGATGTTGACGAGCGCCGGGTCGACCGTGCCGCGCGCGCCGAGGCCGTCGCACTTGCCGCCGCAGCCGACCCGGGCGTTGTCGTTCGCGCTGCGCCAGTCACCACCTCGACGGTCACCCCCTTGCCGGTGCTCGCCGTCGCCGCGATTGCCCCGCATGCGATGGCACATGCCGTAGCAGTGGCGATGGCCCCCGCGCACGTCCCGCCTGCGGTTCCAATCCCGGCAGTGGCAGTTGCCGAGGCGACGCTCGATCGCGCGCGTGCGCCCGCCCCGCCGGTGCCTGCATGGCATGGGCCCGAGGCGGTCATTGCGCGCGGCTTCCGCTTGCTGGCGGCCGATACCAGTTCGGATCCGGTCCGGCGGCGACGTCCCGCACCGATCGAAGTGGGCGGCATGCTGTTTGCCGAACGGCTCGAAGTCGCGCGACAGGCGCTCGCTGCCGATCCGCACTCGTTGACGCTCGACCGGCTTAGCGCCAGCCTGACGCCGATCGTGACGCCGGCGGATGCGGATGGCGGCGTCATGGCAAGTGGGCTCGATCGGCTGGCGGGCGGGCTCGGCCTGTTCGCAGTAGCGCGCGGATGAAGCGCGCGGGTCTGGCGGCGCTGGTGCTGTTGGCCTTGCCGGTGGCGGCGACGGCGCGGCACAAACCCGAGCCCGCAGCGACCGCGGCGAATGCGCCTGCCACTCCGGTACCGCTCGAGCAGATCGATGCGGCACTGGCGGGCGACAAGGCCGAGATTGCACGCGGACTAATCGAGCGCGCCAAGGCGGCTGGGCAGGACGGCCCCGCATTGCAGCTGCGCCTCGCGAATTATTGGCTCGCCACCGGTTCGTTCGGCCCGGCGGCGGCGGGCTTTGAACAATTGACCACCGATGCCAGCGTTGCCGGTGCGGCATGGCAGGGCGTCGGCCTCGTCGCGCTGGCGCAGGGCAAATCGGTTCCGGCCGCTGCTGCGCTCGAAAAGGCTGTTGCTGCCAATCCGGCGTTGCCGCGCGCCTGGGCGGCGCTGGCGGTGACCGCCGATCAGCGCGGCGACTGGAAAAAGGCCGAGGCCGCCTATGAGCGCGCGCTGGCGCTCGCCCCCGACAGCGCGGCGACATGGTCGAACCGCGGTTATTCGCGCATTCTGCAATCGCGCTACGGCGAGGCGATCAGCGACCTTGGCGAGGCGCTCAAGCTCGCACCGACGCTGGCGGCGGCGCAGAACAACCGGCGGCTGGCGCTCGCGATGATGGGCAATTACACCGCCGCCTTTGCCGGTGGCGACCGCCACGAAATCGCGCGCGATCTCAACATCGTCGGGTTCGGCGCGATGCTGCGTGGCGACTATGCGGCGGCCGAGGGTTATTTCACCCGCGCGGTCGAGACCAATCCCGAATTCGACCGCACCGCGTGGGCCAACCTTGCCTATCTCAAAAGCATCGCACCGCACCGCGAGCCCGGCGGAGCGCCGAACTGACATGGTGATGCAGATTGCGCACCTGCTCGGGCTTGTCGCGCTGCTATGCGTGCTTGCCGCCGCAGTCTGCGACTTGCGCCGGTTCGAAATCCCCGACGGCTTGTCGATCGCGATCGTCATACTGTTCATCGGCTATGCGTTCGTCACGCCGCCTTCGGTGTCGTGGCTGAGTGCGCTGTCGGCGCTGGCACTGACCTTTGCGATCGGCGTGCTGCTGTTCTGGCTTGGCTGGATGGGCGGCGGCGATGCCAAGCTGCTGCCGGCGATCGCGCTCTGGACCGGGCTCGGCGGGCTGCCGGTGCTGTTGATGGGCACAGCGATTGCTGGCGGCGTGCTGGCGGTCGTGCTGCTGGCGCTGCGCGCGTTGCCGGTGGCGGCGGGATCAGCGCCCGAAAGCCGCCCGCGTGTGCTGCGGCCCGGCGAGCCGCTGCCCTATGGTGTGGCGATTGCCGCGGGCACGCTGCTGTGGGCGTGGCAGCAATTCGGCAGCGGGCTTTAGCGCTAGATCAGCCGCTGCGCGATGCCGAACGCGCTGATACAGGTGGCGATGCCCGCCTGCAGCCCGACGATCATCATCAATTCGGAGGCGAATGGCTGCTTGAGCGTTTTGTGGCGCAGGCGGCGCTGCGCCGCGACCGCGCCGATCGACCCACCGATCAGCGCCATGACGAGCAACAACCGCTCGGGCAATCGCCAGCCGCGCCGGATCGCGCGCTGCTTGTCGATCTCGAATGCCGCATAGGTGGCAAGGTTGATGACCGCAAAATAGAACCCCGCGCCCACCAGCCAGATCATCGGACGCCCGTATTAAAGGTTAAGCCGTCGGAAAGGAATAACTGCCCCCCGTTGCCTTCGCAACCCTAGGTGACGCGCTGCGTCGTCGATGCGTCGGCTTCTAGTCGGTATTAACAACCGTTCCGGCGCAGTTTCCGAAACCGATTGCAACGAAACCATCGCGCCGCGCCGTCGCGCTGAGCACCAGCTCGTCGCCTGCCTCGAGAAAGCCGCGCGTTTCGCCGTTGCCGAGGTCGATCGGTTGCGAGCCACCGGTGGTGATTTCAAGCAGGCTGCCGCGCGCGTCGGCTGCCACGCCCGAGATCGTTCCGGTACCGAGCAGGTCGCCAGGATGCAGGTCGCAGCCGCCGCTGGCGTGGTGCGCGACAAGCTGCGCGGGTGTCCAGTACAGCGCGGTTGCGGCGACCTGCGTCAGCCGCCGCGCGGGCAGGTTCGCGGCGCGCATCGCTGCCGTCGACAATGCCACTTCGCAGTCGATCCGGTACGCGCCCTGCGCCTGGTCGTCGGCGTCCCACAGATACGCCAGCGGCTGCGGATCGCCCGCCGGGCGTGGTGGCTGCGCGACCCGGAACGGCGCGAGCGCTTCGGCGGTGACCAGCCACGGCGACACGCTCGTCAGGAAATTCTTGGCGAGGAACGGCCCCAGCGGCGCATATTCCCACGCCTGGATGTCGCGCGCCGACCAGTCGTTGAGCAGGCACAGCCCGGCAATATGCGCGTCCGCCTCGCCGATCGGGATCGGCATGCCAAGCGCATTGCCCGGCCCGATCCAGATGCCGAGTTCGAGCTCGAAATCGAGCCGCGCGCTGGGGGCGAACACCGGCGCGTCGGCGCCGGGCGGCTTTAGCTGTCCACTGGGGCGGCGCACGTCGGTCCCCGAAACCCGCACCGACGAGGCGCGGCCATGATAGCCGATCGGGACATGCTTATAGTTCGGCAGCAGCGGCTGATCGGGGCGGAACTGCTTGCCCACTGCCTCGGCATGATGGATGCCCGCGTAGAAATCGGTGTAGTCGCCGATCCGCACCGGCAGGTGCAGCGTGCATTCGGCCATCGGCCGGAGCGCCGCATCGATGCGGTCGTCGGCATCGGACGTCAGCAGCGCGAACAACGCCCGCCGCAGCGCGCAGCGCGGGCCGGCCCCGAGCGCCAGCAGCGGATTAAGCGTCGGGCCGATCGCCGCTTCGGCGGCGCGCAGCGCGTCGCCCCCGAACAGGTCGAGCGCCGCGCTGAGATCGACGATGCTATCCCCGATCGCGACACCGCCGCGCGCCGGGCCGCCGTCTGAAAAGATTCCGAGCGGCAGGTTCTGGATCGGAAAATCGGCATGGCCGTTGGCGCTGGCGACGCGGCTGGTGGTGGCCGGGTCGTGTGTCTCGTCGAGCATCATCGCAGCGTCGCCTTTGGAAAGCCGGCCCATGCGGCGTCATAATCGGGCTGGGCATGCGCCGATGCATAGGCTGTCGCCGCGAACGGCCAGCAGCTTTCGACCATGAATGCCATCGTGCCGGACAGCTTTTGCGGTTGCAGCGCCGCCTCGGTCGCCGCGCGCCAGCTCGCCACGTCGGGACCGTGCCCGGCCATCATATTGTGCAACGACAGCCCGCCCGGCGCGAAGCCATCGGCCTTGGCATCATACGCGCCTTCGATCAGCCCCATGCACTCGCTCATCACGTTGCGGTGGAACCATGGCGGGCGGAACGTGTCCTCCCCCACCAGCCAGCGCGGCGGGAAGATGACGAAGTCGGCATTGGCGCGCCCCGGCGTCTCGCTGGGGCTGGTCAGCACGGTGTAGATCGACGGATCGGGGTGGTCGAAGCTGACGCTGCCCATCGTGTTGAACCGGCGCAGGTCGTATTTGCATGGGGCCAGGTTGCCGTGCCATGCGACGACGTCGAATGGGCTGTGACCGAGTGCGGTGGTCCACAGCTGACCGCCAAATTTCTGGATCAGCTCGAACGGCGTGTCGCGATCTTCGAACCATGCCGGAGGCGTTTCGAAATCGCGTGGGCTGGCGAGGCCGTTCGCGCCGAGCGGCCCCAATTCGGGCAGGCGGAACGGGCTGCCGCAGTTTTCGACGAGATAGCCGCGCGCCGCACCGTCGGGCAACGCGATCGCATGGCGCAGCCCGCGCGGGATCAACGCAATCTCGAGCGGCGCAAGGTCGATGCACCCCAGCTCGGTGGTGATCCGCAGCCGCCCGTGCTGCGGGATGATCAGCGTCTCGCCGTCGGCATTGAAGAACGCGCGGTCGACCATGTCGCAAGTCGCCGCATAAGTTGCGACCATGACGCCCGACAGCGCCGCAGCACTGCCGTTGCCGACCATCGGGATCACGCTGTCGTGGAAATCGACGGGCGTCGCGGGCAACGGGCGCGGCGACCAGCGCAGCCGGTTCGGCGCGGCAACGGGCGCGACGGCATGCGCTGCGGTGTCGGACGCCGGCACGAACGGCGCGTGCATCGCGCTCGGTCGCAGCCGGTACAACCAGCTGCGGCGATTGTCGGCGCGCGGCGCGGTGAACGCGGTTCCCGACAGCTGCTCGGCATACAGCCCGAACGCCGGACGCTGCGGCGAGTTGCGCCCGGTGGGCAGCGCGCCGGGAATCGCCTCGGTCGCGAAGTGGTTGCCGAAGCCGGTTAGCATGAGGCAACGTGCAAAGCCCTCGCCCGCCCTCGCGGGAGAGGGTTGGGTGAGGGTCTTTCTTGTTTTATGAGCTTGAACAAGGAAGCAGGGCCCTCACCCAACCCTCTCCCGTAAGCACGGGCGAGGGCTAGAAAGCGCGACCGGTTCACGCCTCCGCCTTCGCCGGGATCACGCCGCGACGCATCTGATCGAGCTCCAGCGATTCGAACAGCGCCTTGAAATTGCCCTCGCCAAAGCCGTCGTTGCCCTTGCGCTGGATGATCTCGAAGAAGATCGGCCCGACCATGTTCTCGGTGAATATCTGGAGCAACAACCCGCCGCCGGTTTCCGGCGCGCCGTCGATCAGGATGCGGCGGGCGCGCATCGCCTCGACGTCATGGCCGTGGCCGGGCAGGCGCTTGTCGATCAGGTCGAAATAGGTGTCGGGGCTGTCCTGAAACCGCACACCGAGCGCGCGCAGCTTGTCGACGGTGGCGAAGATGTCGTCGGTCGCCAGCGCCAGATGCTGGATGCCCTCGCCGTTATATTCGCGCAGGAACTCCTCGATCTGGCTGTGCTCGTCCTGGCTTTCATTCAAGGGAATGCGGATCTTGTCGTCGGGCGCGGTCATCGCCTTTGAAAACAGCCCGGTCGACTGCCCCTCGATGTCGAAATAGCGGATCTGGCGAAAGCCGAAGATGCGCTCGTAAAAGCCCGCCCAATGCGCCATCCGCCCGCGATTGACGTTGTGCGTCAGGTGATCGAGCGTGTGCAGTCCGACCGACCGGTCATCCTTGCCGGCTCCCGGCACGGGGTGGAAATCGACATCGTAAATCTCCTGCGCGCCGTAGCGATCGACAAGGTACAGATGCGACCCGCCGATACCCTCGATCGCCGGGATGTTGAGCTCCATCGGCCCGGCGCCGGGCGGCACCGGGGTCGCGCCGCGCCGGACCGCCTCCTCGAACGCGAATTGCGCATCCTTGACCCGGAACGCCATCGCGTTCGCCGACGGGCCATGCGCATTGCGGAACGCTGCCGCCTGCCCCTGCGTATCCATGTTGAGCAGGAAGTTGATGTCGCCCTGCGCATAGCGGCGCACCGGCTTCGACCGGTGGTCGGCGACATGCGTGAAGCCCATCGCCTCGAACAGCGCCGCCAGCGCCTGCGGATCGGGGCCGGTGAACTCGACGAATTCGAACCCGTCGAGGCCCATGAAATTATCAGGCGTACTGGTCATGCGCGTTACTCCGGCTGTATGTCCGATAGTAACGAGCGTTACGGGTTTCCGTCAAGCGAGCCGGGTGTCGCTCCGATGCCGTAGCGGATAACGACCGGCACTTCGCAACCGCCTTCGCGGCGCAGCACCGTCAGGACCAAATTGGCCGGCGGCAGCGTGTCGAGGCGGCGCAATCTGGCGGCGGGGTTCGACCTATATATGGACGCGCCGGCGGTGACGGGTGCGGTGTTCTGGCAGACCGGCGTCGCGGCGGGCGAAGCGGTGGCGGCAAGCAGGGCGATCACCAAGGTCAACATGCGATGTCTCCGAACCGATGCGATAGTTTGCAGCGTATCACATGCGACGGCGGCGCGAACCCGGCATCGGCCGAATATGGAACAGCATGACACCCTGAAGCGTGGGACGTTTTCGTGCAGCGCCACCGGGGCGCTGTGGCCGCATGAGGGTCCGGACGAACGGTGATGAGCGTCGAACATGACCGCGGCAGGGTGGTCGCAGCGATCGCGGCGATGCTGCTGCAGCTGCTGATCGGCTATGCGCTGATCGCCGGGCTGAGCGTGCGGATACCTGTCAAGCTGCAGCAAAGTCTCGACATCTTCGAAGTTGCGGCCGACGCACCCAAGGCGCCGCCGGTCGTGCCGCACCCTGCCAGGGCGCACCGCCCGGCGGGTCGCGCCGCGCCGCCGGCCCTGCGCGCGCATGCCGCCGCGATCGTCGCGCCGCCGCCGCTGCTCATGCCCGAGGTGCCGCCGCCGGTGCTCGCCGCGCTGACGGCGGGGCCGGGCAGCGACGCGCATGCCGGGGCCGCGCCGACCCCCGGCCCGGGCAGCGGCGCCGGCGGTACCGGAACCGGCACCGGCAGCGGGAGTGACGGCAACGGCGACGGCGACGGAGACGGCACCCCGGCGCGGTTGCTGCGCGGCGAAATCCGGGACTCCGACTATCCGCGCGCCGCCTATCGGGCGGGCATCGGCGGCACGGTCTATCTGCGCTTCGTGGTCGGCATGAACGGCCGGATTACGGAGTGCAGCGTGACGCGGTCGAGCGGCAATGCCGACCTCGATGCGACGACCTGCCGCCTGTTGATGGAGCGCCGCCGCTATGCCCCGGCGCGCGACGCGCAAGGGCACAAGGTGCCCGATGTGTGGACCGGCGACCATGTCTGGAGCGTGGTGCCGCGCGCGCCGGTCGAACAGCCGCGGGAATAGACCTTAGCGCGTCAGTCGTGCCGTCGCCGCCTTCAACCGCGCCAGTGTCGCCCGCAGCGCGGCCAGTTCGGCAACGCCCATTCCGTCGAGCAACTGCGCCTCCATCGCCAGCGCGAGCGGCGCGACTTCGGCATGCAGCGCGGTTCCCGCCGGGGTCAGCGCCAGCCGGTGCGAGCGGCGATCGTCGCCGCGCCCCTCGCGCCGGACCAGCCCGCGCTCGCCCAGCGCGGCGGTGGCGCGGCTGACCGTCATCTTGTCCATCTCGGTCCGCTGACCGAGCTCGCCCGGCGTCAGCCCATCGGCTTCGGCGAGCACCGCGAGCACGCGCCATTCGGCGATCTTCAGCCCGAAGCGCGCCTGATAGGCGCTTGCCACCGCGCGGCTGACGGCGTTCGATGTCACCGACAGCTGATACGGCAGGAACAGATCAAGGCGCAGGCGTTTCATGCGCCTCGATCTGTAGCGCGGTCAGGCGCCGGGCGCGAGCGCCGCCAGTTCGGCTGCCGCAGCGGCAAGCGACGCGGCCTTCGCCTCTGGGCTGATCGCCAGCTTTTCGGCGCGCACGAAGGTCACGTCGCTGATGCCCATCAGCCCGAGCATGGCGCGCAGGTGCGGTTCCTGCGCATCCATCGCCTTCGCCGGACCTTCGCTGTAAAATCCGCCGCGCGTCTCGATGACGATGGCGCGCTTGCCGCTCAGCAGCCCCTTGGGGCCCTCGGCGGTATATTGAAACGTAATCCCGGCGCGGATGACATGGTCGAACCATGCCTTGAGCGTCGATGTCACGCCGAAGTTGTACATCGGCGCACCGATGATGAGGACGTCGGCCGCCTTCAACTCGGCGGTCGCGGCATCGGCGAGGTCGGCCGTTGCCGCAGCCGCACCTTCGCGGTTCCCGAACAGCCCCGATAGCGCCGTCGGCAGCAGGTGGGGTACCGGGTCGGCCCCAAGGTCGCGGGACGTGACGTGCGCGCTCGGCCAGTGGGCGACGAAGCCGTCGACCAGCTGGTTCGACGCCGAGGCTTCGCCAAGCGCGCTGCTTTTCAGAACAAGGATATTGGTCATGCGTGGTCTCCTGGTAAAATCATGGTTCAGCCCATCCGCCCGGCGCGATAGTCGGCGAAAGCTGTTTCAATTTCAGCGGGGGTGTTCATCACGAACGGCCCATATTTGACAACCGGCTCGTTGAGCGGCTTGCCCGATACCAGCAGCAGCCGCGTCGCTGCCGGCGCCTCGATGCGTACCGTCGTCCCCGGCGACAGAATGCCGATTTCGCTTTCACCGAGCGTCGTACCGCCGACGGCGACGCTGCCTTCATAGGCATAGACGAACGCCGTATCGCCCAGACCCAACGGCACCTCGAGCGTCGCACCCGCGTCGAGCCCGATGTCGAGGTACAGCGGCTGCGTCGCGCCGGTCGCAACCGGGCTCGACACGCCGTCGAAGCTGCCGGCAAGCACCTTGACGCTGCCGCCGGGCACCGCGACCACCGGCAGGCGGTCGGGCGCAATGTCCTGATAATGCGGCGTGCCCATCTTCTCGGCGGCGGGCAAATTGACCCACAGCTGGAAGCCGCGCATCAGCCCCTCCCCCTGCTCGGGCATTTCGGAATGGATCAGGCCGCTGGCGGCAGTCATCCACTGGACCGAGCCGGGTTCGAGCAGTCCTTCGTTGCCGCGGCTGTCGCGGTGCCGCATCCGGCCCGCGAGCATATAGGTCACCGTTTCAAAGCCGCGGTGCGGATGCGACGGGAAACCGCCGATGTACGCGCCCGGATCGTCCGAGCCGAACTCGTCGAGCATCAGGAACGGGTCGAGATCGGGCAGCCGCTGCGTGCCGATGACGCGGGTCAGCTTGACCCCTGCCCCGTCCGAAGTGGCGATGCCCTTGCCCTGCCAGACGATGCTGCGGGCGGCCGTGGTATCGGTGGTGGTGGCGTGCATGATGGCAATCCTCCGGTTTGTGGAAGCACAGATAGGGCGCTATAGTCGTTGCCGATAGTCGTGCTGCTTGCATCATGGTGTTGCTGGATATGGAACGAGCGCCGGTCGATCTCAGCGATGTGATGGCGTTCCTGCGGGTCGCTGAAACCGGCAGTTTTGCTCGCGCCGCCGACCGGTTGGCGCTCGCGAAATCGATCGTCAGCCGACGCGTCGCGCGGCTCGAGGCGACGCTCGGCGCGCAGCTGTTGACGCGCAGCGCCCGCGGTGCGGTGCCGACCGAGCTTGGCCGCACCTATTATGCCCGCGCCGCGAACAGCCTCGCCGAGCTCGAAGCCGCGCACGACGGGCTGGCCGAGGCGATGGCCGAAGTGGCGGGGCCATTGCGCGTCAGTGGCCCGCTGTCGTTCGGCGTCGAGCATCTTGCTCCCGCGCTCGCCGATTTTGCCGCAGCGCACCCGCGCGTCGAGCTTGATGTATCTTTCGAGGATCGGACCATCGACCTCGTGGCGGGCGGTTTCGACCTTGGCGTGCGCCTCGGTCGGCTTGCCGACTCGAGCTTGATCGCGCGCAAGCTGGCACCGCTGCGCGCCGCCGTGCTGGCCAGCCCGGCGTTCCTGGCCGCGCACGGCACGCCGCAGACACCGCGCGACCTGACCGGCAAACCCGCACTGACCTACGCCAATGCCAGCGTCGGCGAAGTGTGGCGCTTCCGCGTCGGCAACCGCTGGGAGGGCGTCCGTGTCACCAGCCGGTTGCGCGCCGACAATGGCGAGATGTTACGCGCCGCAGCGATTGCCGGGGTGGGCTTCGTCGTTCTGCCGACGTTCATCGCCGCCCCCGCCATCGCCAGCGGCGAGCTGTCGATCGTGCTGCGCGACTTTCCGCTGGAGGAGAGCGGCGTCTATGCGATGCTGCCACCCGGCCGCAGCGCCACCGCGCGGGTGCGTGCGCTCATCGATTTCCTCGCGGCGCGATTCGGTCCCGAACCGGCGTGGGATCCGTGCTGGCTTGCCGAACACGGCGTCGCTGCGGCCTGATCCTGCATCAGCGCAGCTTGGCGATCGGCAGCGCGTCGAGCTTGGCGCGGTCGCGCACCGATTCCTCGCTGCGGGTCAGCGCCCGGGCGATCGCCTTCAATGCCATGCCTTTTTTGGCGAGCGTGTGGAGCTTCTGCAGCTCGTCGCTGGTCCACGGCTGCCGGTGCCGTTCGAATCGTTCAGCCATCGTGATGTCCTTGATGTCGCAGCTTCGCAATTTGAGCACAATCGCCGCCTAGGCAGAAATCAGCGCGTTGCAGGGGTGTCAACGCGCACCGGAGTAGTGCGCGATGTCGGCAGGCTGGTCGGTAGTCATACCATATTATAACGAGGCTTCGTTCCTGCCGCAGACGCTGGCAAGCATCACTGCCCAGACCAAACGACCGGGGCAATTGATCCTTGTCGATAACGCTTCGACCGATGGTTCGGCCGAGATCGCGCGCGCCTTCATGGCGCAGCATCCCGACATTATCACGCATTTCCTCACCGAGCCGCGCCCGGGGCAGGTCAACGCGCTCGAAGCCGGCATTGCGGCGGTGACCACCGAATTCGTCGCGATCTGCGATGCCGATACCTGGTATCCGCCGCACCATCTCGCGCTCGCCGATGCGCAGTTCCACCGTGCCGGCCCCCGCACCGTCGCGGTGATGTCGCTCGGGCTGGCGGGCGACCCGCACGGCCTGCGCGCGCTGACCCGGCGCTGGCTGTATGCGCATGTCGTCAGCCGCCTGCTGCGCTATCAATGCCATACCGGCGGCTATGGTCACGCGTTTCGCACCGCGGCGCTGAAGGAGGCGGGCGGCTATACCACCGAACAATGGTCGTTCGTGCTGTTCGACCACGAACTGATGCACCGCATCTTCAGCGTCGGCGGCGCGCGCTATCATGCCAATCTGTGGTGCGTATCGTCGGACCGGCGCAAGGACAGCGCGAGCACGCGCTGGTCGCTGATCGAGCGCGTGCTGTATCATGCGACGCCGTTCGCGCTGAAGGACTGGTTTTTCTACAGTTTCCTGCAGCAGCGCTTTGCCGCGCGGAACCTCAGCGGGCTCAACCTGCGCGACGAGCGCGCCTGGGACAATGCGACGCCCGCGTAACCGCTTGCACCGGCGCGCCGAACCCCCAATTAAGGCATCACTGCCTTGGGGAAGGACCGATCAATGCCCGATACGACGACCCGCACGTTGACGCCCGAACAACATCGCGTGCTCCGCGACCATGGCACCGAGCGCCCTGGATCGAGCCCGCTCAACCATGAAAAGCGTGCCGGCGCATTCGAATGCGCGGGCTGCGGCACGACCGTCTATAGCTCGGACACCAAATATGAGAGCGGCAGCGGCTGGCCGAGTTTCTACGCCGCCGTCCCCGGCGCGGTCGACAGCACCACCGACCGCTCGCTGGGCATGGTCCGCACCGAAGTGCATTGCGCGACCTGCGGCGGCCACCTCGGCCATGTCTTCAACGACGGGCCGCGCCCGACCGGCATGCGCCACTGCATCAACGGCGCGGCGCTAACCTTCGTGCCCGAAGGCTCAGAGGCTCAGGACTAGCCCCTCGGCGGGGTCGATGCGCCCCGCCAGCAATTCGGCATAGTGCGCCGTGACGGCATCGACGCCGTGCGACTCGACGATGCGCAGCCAGCCGTCGGTCGAGGCGAGGAAGCTCAGCCAGCCCTCGGCCTGACGGTCGAGATAGGCGCGGTCGGTCAGCCGGGTCGCCAGATGCGTCGGTGCGAAAAAGCCCTCGGGCTTCGGCCCCGGCAAATCGGCGGCGCGGCCGCTGACGTCCCAGTGCGTATCGCCGACCACGATGCTCTGTGCGAGGCTGTCGCCAAGCCGCTCGTGCACGGCGCGGCGCACGGCGCCGTCACCGGCGAAATCGACGAAGATCGTGCGCTCGCCGACCGCCAGCGTCGACGCGTCCACATAGTCGATCACCTCGGCGTAATAGCCGGTGGCCTGAACGAAACCGATGTTGCCTGCCGACGTCAGCCCGGTCAACCGGTGGCCGGTGGCGTGCAGCACCTGCGCCAGCCCCAGCGCGGTCTTCGACGACGCGCTCGACAGCACGTAGCGCGCCGGAGGACTCGCCCCGAGCACGTCGCCGAGCAGGAACGACGTCAGGAACAGTGGGCGGAAAAGCGCATAGGCGCGCTCGTCGCCGATGCGCGGGTCGCCCGTGGTGCGCTGATAGCCATTGTACACCGGCGCGAGTTCGGCGCGATTGGGGGCCATCTCGACAAAGCCGCGCACGGTGATCTTGCCCGGCGTCAGCACGACATGGCTCGCCATCGGCCAATAGCCGTACAACCGCTCGCCGACTGCAACACCGGTAACATGCGACGCGATCACGCTCGCAAAGCCCCATACCGGAATGACGCCCCACGGTGCCGGCGCCGGATAAAAATCCCAATAGCGCATGTCCGCCCCATGCGCGGCATAGGTGATGTTGTTCGCGGTCAGCGCGAACCGGTCGATGCGGCACAAAATCTGCCCCTCGGCCAGCGCCACCGGCACCGATACGACATCGACCTTCGCCAGATCGTCCCGCGCCACGCGGAACTCGGTCCGCGTGACGGGCATGGTCATTCGGCGGCCGCGGCGCGCTGCAGCCCCTGGCAGATGCGCCAGACCTTTTCGATCGTCGCGGGCATTTCGAGCTGGGTGCCGTCGAGCGCGTCGATGACGGCGTTCATGATCGACGGCATCGCGCCGATGGTGCCGGCCTCGCCGCAGCCCTTGACGCCGAGCGGGTTGGTCGGCGACGGCGTCGGCAGCGTGTCGAAGCCGATCACCGGGGGCATGTCGTCGGCGCGCGGGATGCCGTAGTCCATGAACGATCCGGTCAACAGCTGCGCGCCGTCGCCGTAGACAATATCCTCGAGCAATACCTGCCCGAGCCCCTGCGCGACGCCGCCGTGGATCTGCCCTTCGACCAGCATCGGGTTCACCAACGTGCCGAAATCATCGACGAGGCTGTAGCGCACGACCCTGGTGGTGCCCGTCGCCGGGTCAATCTCGACTTCGGCGACATGGCAGCCGTTCGGGAAAGTCGGCACCGGCTTTTCGGGCTTGTAGCGCGAACGGCCGTCGAGCTGGCCAGGGAAACGCGTCGCCAGTTCGGCGATGCTGAGTGTTGCGTTGGTGCCGCGCGCGCGGAACACGCCGTCGGCATAGTCGATGTCGGCCCCGTCGAGCGCCGTCCGGGCGAGTTCGATGCCGCGTTCGATCAGCTCGTCGCCCGCCTGCAGGCACGCCGCGCCGCCCCACGCCATGCTGCGCGAGCCGCCGGTGCCGCTACCCCGGTCGAGCCGCGCCGAATCGCCCTGCACGATCCGAACCTGCTCCATCGCGATGCCGAGCCGTTCGGCGAGCACCTGCGCATAGACGGTCTCGTGCCCCTGCCCGTTCGACTGCGTGCCGACGGCTGCCTCGACGATGCCGTCTGCAGCGACGCGCACGTCGGCGAATTCCTCGGTCGAACCCCCGCCGGCGATTTCGACATAATAAGCGATGCCCCGGCCATAGCGCAGGCCCTTGCGCGCCGCTGCCGCCTTGCGTTCTGCAAAGCCCGCCCAGTCGGCATTGGCCAGCGCCTTGTCGAGCACGGCTGGAAAATTGCCGATGTCGAAGGTCAGCCCGATGCCGTTCGAATGCGGCAGCTCGTCGGGGCGCAGCAGGTTGCGGCGGCGGATCTGATCGACGCCGATGCCGAGTTCGCGCGCTGCCGCCTCGATCAGCCGCTCCATGATATATGCCGACTCGGGCCGTCCCGCGCCACGATAAGCATCGACCGGCGCGGTGTTGGTCATGATGCCGTGCACCGCATTGTGGATCGCCGGAATGCGGTAGACGCCGCCCATGATGCGCCCGCCGGCAAAGGTCTGGATCGCCGGGCCGAATTGCGCCTGGTACGCGCCGAGGTCGCTCCACGTCTCGACCGTCATCGCGGTGATCAAGCCGTTCTTGTCGAAACCGAGCGCGGCGTCGCTGACCATCGCGCGGCCGTGCGTGTCGGTCTGGAATGCATCGCCGCGCTCGCCGGTCCATTTCACCGGTCGGCCGAGCGCGCGCGCCGCGTGCAGCACGAGTGCATATTCGGCATAGATAAAGCTTTTCATGCCAAAGCCGCCGCCGACGTCGCCGGTGACGATGCGCAGCTGCTCGGGCGGCACTTTCAGCACGATGTTCGACAGGTTGGCACGGATGCTGACGACGCCCTGGCTGCCGACATGCAGCGTGAAGCCGGTGGTCGCGTCCCATTCGCCGACGGCAGCGCGCACTTCCATCGACGTCGGCGCGACCTTGTTCTGCACGACCCGCAGCCGCGTCACATGCGCGGCGCTCGCCATGCCTGCCTTGGCGGCATCGGCGTCGCCCACCTGCCACAGGAAGATGTCGTTCGACGCCGCCGCGTCCCAGACCTTCGGCGCGCCCGGCGCAATCGCCTCGGCAATCGTCGCGACGGTCGGCAGTTCGTCATAATCGACTTCGACCGCTTCGGACCCGGCGCGCGCCGCCTCGCGGGTTTCGGCGACGATGAACGCGACGCCGTCGCCGACGAAGCGCACCGTGTCGGTTGCCAGCAGCGTGCGCGGCGTCACCAGGTCGCCCGACAGCGGCACGAGGCACGGCACCGGGCCATAATCGGCAATATCGGCCCCGGTATAGACCGCAAGCACGCCCGGCACCGCCAGTGCCGCGGACGTATCGATCCGCGCGATCCGCGCATGGCCATAGGGCGAGCGCAGCGTCACGCCGAACAGCGCGCCGTCGAGTTGGACATCGTCGGTGAAATTGCCCTGGCCGGTCAGCAGCCGGAAATCCTCGACGCGCTTGACCGACTGGCCGGACCCGAACTTCATGCCGCTCACTCCTAGAGGAATTGTCGACCAGACCATAGCAACGGCGAACGTGCCGGTCGCGGCGAATGTTGTCGCGGAGGTCGCACCTTGACAAATATCGCCATTTGGGTTAATCAGCCTAGTCGTCGCGATTGCGTTCCTCTACTACGGGTGCCAAGCTCGCTTTGCACAAGAAATAGGTGGATCACCTCGGGGCCGCAGTAAAGTTACGGGGCTTAGGGTGATTCGGGGCAATTGGGACAAGGACGATTGCGCATGGCCGATCATGTTGACGTACTGATCGTCGGGGCGGGGATTTCGGGCATCGGCGCAGGCTATCACCTGCAAAAGAACTGCCCGGGCAAGACCTATACGATCCTCGAAGGGCGCGCGGCGATCGGCGGCACATGGGACCTGTTCCGCTATCCAGGCATCCGGTCGGATTCGGACATGCACACGCTCGGCTATTCGTTCCGCCCGTGGACTGCGGCAAAGTCGATCGCCGATGGCCCCGCAATCCGCGAATATGTCACCGAAACCGCCGCGATGTACGGGATCGACCGGCATATCCGGTTCAGCCACAGCGTCGAATCCGCCGACTGGTCGACCGATACCGCGCTGTGGACGGTGCACGCGACGCACGACGGCCAGCCGGTGACGATCACCTGCAGCTTCCTGTTCATGTGCTCGGGCTATTATAATTACGACGCGGGCTACACGCCCGAATTCGCTGGGATCGAGCAATTCGGCGGGCGGCTCATCCATCCGCAGCATTGGCCCGCCGATCTCGACTATGCCGGCAAGCAGGTGGTGGTGATCGGCAGCGGTGCCACCGCGGTCACGCTGGTTCCCGAAATGGCCAAGCACGCCGCGCATGTGACGATGCTGCAGCGGTCGCCGACCTATGTCGTGTCGCGCCCCGACGAGGATGCGCTCGCCAACCGACTACGCGGCGTGCTGCCGGCGAAGCTCGCCTACGGCATCACGCGCTGGAAGAACGTCCTGATGCAGATGTATTTCTTCAAGATGTGCAAGGCGCAACCGGCGAAGGTCAAGGCAGCGCTGCTCGGCGAGGCGCAAAAGGCGCTGGGTGCCGATTATGATATCTCGACGCACTTTACGCCGCGTTACAATCCATGGGAGCAGCGGCTGTGCCTCGTCCCCAACGGCGACCTGTTCGAATCGATCAAGAGCGGCAGCGCCTCGGTCGTCACCGACTTGATCGAGACGTTCACGCCGACCGGCATCACGCTCAAATCGGGCCAGACGCTGCCCGCCGATATCGTTGTCAGCGCGACCGGGCTTAACCTGATCGTGCTCGGCGGAC
>Ga0123338_10001399_pt1 | contig 23345 bp, 18 predicted proteins | sample grotaG_FD_89793 | JGI IMG/M metagenome (GOLD analysis project Ga0123338, IMG submission 89793) | Glacier valley bacterial and archeal communities from Borup Fiord, Nunavut, Canada, to study Microbial Dark Matter (Phase II) -... | ecosystem: Environmental > Aquatic > Freshwater > Ice > Glacier ...
GCGCCTCGGTAATCGTCGGGCTGGCGGATTTCATAGCACGCCACCGGGGCGCCGATCCTGAGCTAGAGCATATGACGGACAAGCATTTCTTCCGCGAAAGTGAGGTATCTCTTGCGGCAACAACAGCCGGGTTTCGTTCCGTTCAATTTATGAATGTTGCGCAACCAGATTTTTATACCGCTTGGATGCCTTACTTCTTGGATATTTACGGCGTGACGCACCAGAAAGTGCGCCGTTCTGACATTACTTAATATGACCGCGCTGCCGCTCTCGCCGGTCCTCTTCTTCCAGAGCTGATGTCTCACTTCAAATACATCGTGCTCCAAAAATCCTGTTAACCTAATCAGCCGTCAACAATAAGTTCCCCGAATCCGAACCTTTCGCCGCCCACCCCGCGGGCAGCAAAGTGGTTGCTCCGTAACCAGCTATTAACGCTGGTCCCGCCATTGGCTCCCGGATTTGCGCCCGGCCCACCACACGAATTTCCTGCCACTTTCCCCCAACATGCACCCGCCGCATGCGCGAAGCTCTCACCTCACCAGCCGCCGCCCGCATCGCCGGCTTCTCTTGCGGCAAACTCGCGCGAAGCCGCACAGCCACAATCTCCGTCGCCCTCGCCGCATCGCTGAAGCCATACACACGCTGGTGCGCGGCATGAAACAGCGCAGCGGGATTCTCTGCCTCCCACGGCACCGTCAACTCATAACTCTGTCCCTGGTAACGCATGTCCGCAAAGCGCGCCATCACCGCTCCCGGCACATCGCGCCCCGCACGCTCCTCCAGCCGCAAAAAGCTGAGCACTGGTTCAGCATGCCCCAGCACCGCTGCCGAATAATCCCGCGTCCTGTCCGCCAGCAGCATTCCTAGTGCGGAAAGCACACTCGCATGCTCCGGAATCACCACGGTCCCAATCCCTAACTCCTCCGCAATTTCACAGGCATGCAGCCCCCCGCATCCCCCGAATGCCACCAGCGGGAATTCACGCGGGTCCTCGCCCCGCTCGATCGATACCACCCGGATCGCGCGCTCCATATTGGCATTTGCAATGCGCACAATCCCCAAAGCCGCCGCCACTGGCGAACAGCCCATCGCACGCGCCACCACCTGAACCGCCGTAAGCGACCGTTCCGGATACAGCGGCATCGCGCCATCCAGAAACTCCTCCGCCGCAATCCTCCCCAGCACCACGTGCGCATCGGTAACCGTCGCACCCGTGCCGGTTCCATAACACGCCGGCCCAGGCCGTGCCCCCGCGCTTTCCGGCCCCACCACCAACCGCCCGCCCTCATCCACGCGCGCTAGCGACCCCCCGCCCGCGCCCACCGTATGAATATCCAACATTGGAATCCGCACCGGCATCCCGTCCACCAGCGCCTCCGTTGTCAGCCTTGGCGTCTCGAAAGTCAAACTGACATCGGTCGATGTACCGCCCATATCGAACGTAAGCGCGCGCCGGAAGCCCTCCGCTCTTGCCACGTGAGCCGCCCCCACAATCCCTCCCGCCGGTCCCGAAAGAATAGTGCGCACCGCTTCCCGCCGTGCTTCCGCCGCCGTCAGAAATCCCCCGTTCGATTGCATCACCGAAACCGGATGGGGCGAATGCTCTTCCAAATACTCCAAATACCTGTCCATCAACGGACCTACATACGCGTTCAACACCGTTGTGGACGCCCGCTCAAACTCGCGAAACTCCGGCGAAATCACATGCGATGCCGAACAGTACCCCAAGTGCTCCAGCGCCCGAAGTACCGCTTCCTCATGCGCCGGGTTCGCATAAGAATGCAACAAACAAATCGCAACCGATTCCGCACCGCTGCGCCGAACCGCTTCCTCTAACTCCACCAAACCGGAAGGCTCAATCAAAACTGTCCCGTCGAACAACATGCGTTCCGCAACGCCGAAGCGCAAATCCTCCGCCACCAGTTCCCGCCGCGCTCCCGGAGTCAGGTTGTACAGTTCAGGCCTGGCCTGCCGCCCAATCGTCAGCAGATCCTCAAACCCCGCAGTCGTCACAAACGCAGTCCGCGCGCCCTTCCGTTCCAGCAGCGCATTCGTCGCCACCGTGGAACCATGCACCACATCCACCGTCCCCAAAGCCGCCCGCGTAATGCCAGCCAGAATCACCTCCGCTGGATTTTCCGGGTTCGAACGAAGCTTAAAAGTCTCAAGAGCCCCCGAATCCTGCAGCACCACAAAATCCGTAAATGTCCCCCCGGAATCAATTCCAATGCGCACTATTCATTGAAGCACTGCCGCTTTGATATTGTAGGCAAGCGTCAAAACATGCGGCCATTACTCTTACTCGTTGCTTTCACCTTCACGCTGCCCGCGTTTGCCCAGAACCAAACCGCGTTCTACACCGGTTCTGAAGCCTGCAAAACCTGTCACCCGCAAATCTACGCGCGCTGGAGCAAGACCCGCATGGCAAACGTCGTGCGCGATCCCAAACTCCACCCCGACGCCATCATTCCAGATCTCTCAAAGGCCGATCCCGCCATCGTCAAATTCAAGCGTGACGATATCGCTTTCGTCTACGGCAGTAAATGGAAGCAGCGCTATTTCACCAAGGTAGGCGAAAATTATTTCCCGCTCGAAGCCCAGTGGGATATCACGCATCAGAAATGGCTTCCTTATCACGTGAAACCAGGAACCGATTGGTGGACCGCTTTCTACCCTGACGACAACATGAAGCGCCCCACCGGCCCCACCTGCGATGGCTGCCATTCCGTAAACTTTAACGTCGAAACAAACAAGGTCACCGAGTGGAATGTGGGCTGCGAAAAATGCCACGGCCCCGGCAGCCTACACGCTGCGCGTCCCTCGCAAGCCAACATTGTGAACCCCACACGCCTCCCTTCCATAGATGCGAATGACACCTGCATCCAATGCCACTCGCAAGGCCGCCCCCTCACCGCGCCCGTTGCCGGCAAGGCTTACGATTGGCCCGTCGGCTTCGAAATGGGAAAGCACCTGTCGGATTTCTGGCAGCTGGAAGAACACAAGCTGGGCGAAACCACCTTCACCCATTTCGCCGACGGCACCGCCCACAAGAACCGCATGCAGGGTAATGATTTTATCCAGAGCGTGATGTACCGAAGGGGCGTCACCTGCAACTCCTGCCATGACGCGCACGGCACGGAAAATAATGCCGACCTCATCAAGCCCGGCAACCTCATGTGCCTTGAATGCCACGGCCCCAATTCTCCGAACGGGCCGCACGCCGCCACGCTGGAAGCCCATTCTCATCACAAGAGCAACAGCCCCGGTAACGATTGCCTGGCCTGCCACATGCCCAAAATCGAGCAAACCCTTCCCGACGATTTCGTTCGCAGCCACACCTTCAACTTCATCCCGCCCTCCTCCACGGAGCAGTACAAAATTCCAAATCCGTGCACCACATGCCACACCGATAAATCCACAGGCTGGGCCAAACAAGCTCTCGCTACGTGGCGCGATCTCTCTCCGTGGCGAACGGCCCAATAGCTTATGCCGATCCTCGCTGAATTGGAATTTACTATCGGGCCGCAGCTCACTCCCCAGGCGGGCTACCCAGTATCATCGCGCCTCCGCCTCAACGGTCAGGACGAAGTTTTTCCGGGCGATCTTTTCAAGATCGATCTCGAAGAGCTTGCCAATCTGCGCACTGAAGACAGCAAGTACCAGGCCCGTTTTTCTGAATTATTTTTCCAGGCGCCCAACGTCAGGGATGCGTTCGAAAAGGCCGCCGCGCAGATCGATCAGGCAGGTTCGGGCAGCATGCTCCGCATCCGTCTGCTCATCGAACCCGCGGCTCAGGAACTGCACCGCGTGCGCTGGGAGTGCCTTCGCGATACGTCTGGCAATCCCCTGTTCAACGGCGATACCATCCTCTTCTCACGTTTTCTATCGAGCAATAACCTGCGTCCACTCAGCGCGAAGACAAGCCTCAAAGCTCTCATCGCCATCGCCAACCCTGCGAATTTGGATCAGGCCATCAACCCGGAAGACCCTCAGAAAGGTCTCGCTCCCATTGATGTGCCGAATGAAAAGCTCCGCGCGGAGACGGGCCTCAAGGCCGCTGGCTTCGAGTGCACCACTCTGGCCTCGCCTCCTAACGGAACCGTTGCCGCCACTCTCGACAACATTCTGAAAGAACTCGAAAAGGGTTGCGACATTTTCTATCTGGTGTGCCACGGCGGTCTGGTCCAGCAAAATGGCAGCCTCACCCCCATGCTCTGGCTGGAAGATGGCGAAGATCCCATCAATGCGGCCAGGCTGGTTGAGGGTATCCGTAACATAGACCCGCAGCCCCGCTTGATCGTGCTCGCCTCCTGTCAAAGTGCGGGTGCGGATGGCTCCTCGGTGACTGCATCCGGTGCCCTCGGCGCGCTGGGGCCCTTGCTGGCAGGTGCCGGTGTGCCAGCCGTTGTTGCCATGCAAGGCAACATCAAGATGTCCACCGTTGATCGATTTATGCCGCAACTGTTCGCGGAGCTTGCCAAGGACGGCCGCATCGATCGCGCCATGGGAAAAGCGCGCGGTCATGTTTTGGATTGCAACGATTATTGGATGCCCGCCCTGTTCATGCGTCTCAGCGATGGCCTGATCTGGAGCGAAGCCGCCCCATCCGATCCTCCCAAGCCCGGCCCCGATCAAAGCATCGACGCCCAGGCCGCTACCATCTTCCAGGATCTTTCCACCCGCGCCGCTGTCTTCCCGCTGGAATACGTTCTAGCGCCGGACGCGCGTGTGGGTGAAGTCGCTCCCACCGCGCCCGCAAACTGGAAGCTCATCATGCCCGGCCGCTATAAGCCCGCATACGCCATGTTCAGCGCCTTTGCAAAGTTCAGGGTGCTCACCCTCGGGCACGAAGCCATGTTGGTTTACCAGGATAAGAACGGTGCAAACGTATTTCTCAATCGCGCGCTCGCCTGGCTGCAAGGCGCTCGCCCGGCAAGCGTCATCCTTTCCGCCAAAAGTAAAGATACGCCTGTGCTCTACCGTTCTGACACCCTGAGCCCGCGCATCATACAGGGCCAACTCGAAGGCCAGGGCTATCAAGTGGAAAAGGTGCAAGACCTCAGCGATGCCTCGAAACTTGCACAAGTCGGCATCGTGGTGATCCCGAACTCATGGGGACCCTTCACGCCAGCGGAGGTGAACGCAATCACAAGCTTCGTCAACAGCGGCGGAGGTCTGCTCGCTGTGGGCCTGGGATGGTCCTGGCCGCACAAGCTCGAAACCTATCCCATGAACCAGCTCCTCAAGCCCTTCGGCGCAAGTTGGACCGCTGACTAGGTGCTCCTCTGCAGATAGCTTAAGTTATACTTGGCAATTCCACCCGCCCCGGAGCGTAAGTTGGCCGAACCTACTTTCACCATGACTGCCGGCCCAGGCTCTGCGCCCGTACCTCTCGAAGGCGATTGGGGTCCGTTCCAGCTTATTGAAAAAGTTGGTGAAGGCTCTTTCGGCGAAGTCTATCGCGCCTACGACACCACCTTGCAACGCGAGGTCGCACTCAAGCTCCTCCTTCCTGCCGCGCTCGACCGCGATTCGCAAGCCCAGGCCATGCTCAAGGAAGCCCGCGCCATTGCCCGCGTGCGCCACCCCAATGTCGTTTCCGTCTACGGAGTCGAGACTTATAACGATCGTGTCGGCTTCTGGAGCGATTTTGTAAACGGCAAAACGCTCTCCGCCATCGTCCGGGCCGATGGCCCCTTCAGCGCGAAAGAAGCCGCTCTCATCGGTATCGATCTCTGCAAAGCCGTGGGTGCCGTCCATGCCGCCGGATTGCTCCATCGCGATATCAAATGCGGTAATGCCATGCGCGAAAGCGGCGGTCGCATCCTCCTGCTCGATTTCGGCCTCACGCATGAGCACGGCACCCCATCGCGCATGGTGGGGACCGCCCTCTACATGGCCCCGGAGATTCTCAACGGGCAACCCGCGTCAATCGCCAGCGATATTTACGCCCTGGGCATTCTCTTGTTCCACCTGTTGACAGGCCGCTATCCTGTCAGCGGCGATACGTTCACCGCCGTTGTGTCCTCCCACTCAGATGGCAGCCGTCTCACCCTTCTTGACATGCGTCCCGATCTGCCGGAAGCGTTGGCGCGTGTCGTCGAAATAGCCGCGAATCCTGATCCCGCCAAACGTTATCAGAGCACGGGCCAAATGATCGCGGCGTTAAGCGATGCCATGGGGCAGAGTCAACCCTCACCAGCCGCACCGCCCGCACATCGCAACTACTTACTCTGGGGTGCCCTCACATTTGCCGCTTTAGCCGCAAGCCTTACGCTGGCCGTCCCCAGCTTACGCAACGCAATCGTTCCGCATGATCCCGGCGCCGCTCCCATCAGCAGCGTCCACGATGATTATCAAAAAGCGCATACTCTTCTTGAACATTATTACCGCCCGCAGGCTCTCGAAACAGCCATCCCCCTCCTTCAAAAAACCACTGCGAAAGATCCCGCATTCGCGCCTGCTTTTGCTGACTTGGGCCGTGCCAACCTGTTACAGTTCATCCACCTTCGCGATACAAAATTCATTGAGCCTACGCGCCAGGCCAGTCTGCGTGCGTTAAGTATCATGCCCACACTCGCCTCCGCTCATGTCACGCTGGGAACGCTTTATTTCTGGACCGGAAAGGCAGATCTTGCCTCTCAGGAACTTGACCAGGCACTCAAAATGGATAAGTACAACGCCGAAGCCTATGCCGCTCTGGGATCTTTGTTAGTGAGTCAGGGCCGTAACTCTGAGGCGGAAGCCATGATGCAGAAAGCCGTCAGCCTCGCGCCGGAAAATTGGAGCATCCTCGATCGGCTCGGCAGTTACTATGATGAGGCCGGCAAATACGCTCAGGCCGCGGAACAGTATCAACGCGCTGCTGACTTGGCACCCGATAACCCCCGCGCCCAGAATAATCTCGGTTACATCAATCGCCTGCGGAACCGCGTCCCCCAAGCCGAAGCCGCCTACAGAAAGTCCATCGCCCTCGAACCCACCGCTGGCCATTACCGGAACCTTGGCCAGCTCTTGCTTGAGCAGGCAAACTTTACTGAAGCCAAGGTAGCGCTCGAAAACGCCGTCAAACGCAAGCCGGACGATTATCGGTCATGGGGCTTTCTTGCTGTCGTTTATTCCTATACCGGTGTCTCTCCCGCCAAAGTGGAAGAAACTTACCGCAAGGCAATTTCATTGGCTGAAGATCTGGCCAGGCAAACTCAAAACGCCTATGTGATCGCTGATCTGGGAAACTATTACGCCGCGCTCGGCAAGCCGCAACAAAGCGAACCGCTGCTCCGTCAGGCAGCCGCTTTGCATCCCGATAGCGCTGAGTTACTCTATGAAGTTGCCAAGGGCTACGAGCTGCTCCATAACCGGAATCAAGCTCTGCTGTGGATCGGGAAAGCGGTATCCGCTGGCATGCCCCCTGGGTTTCTCGCTCGCGTTCCCCAACTCTCCGCTCTCCGCGCTGACCCGCTCTACAAAAAAGCTATTGATCCAGTAGTTACAAAACAATAGAAAAAGAGGACCTATGCAAATCATCGAAATGCAACCGGCACTAACCTTTCTCCCCATTACCTGCGCTGACTCCACCAGCCCTGGCAAGGACATGCCCACCAAACCCGCCCCGGATGTCCCCACCAGGAAGACGCCAAAAAAGAAGTAACTAATTGCTCGCGGGCCCACGCTCATTTTGAGCCCGGCCCGCACAACTTTCAATCCATGCCAGATACGTCCCCCCCTATTCCCTTGCCCGTGCCCTTGGGCATCCGTGAAGATGGCGCATTCGCGGATGCCATTGATCCCGCCACCATCGAGTCTCTGAAAAACCAGGGACTAGGGGGCTCAGTCTCGCCCGAAGTCATCCAGGCAAAGGGCACCTCTGATGCCGCGCACTTCGGCATGGTGGGCGGCGAGCTTGACGCCGATAAGCTCGAGATCGCGGGTTGGGCCGTCATATTCGGTGCCAGCGTAAGCCAGCAGATCAAAACCAACCTCTCTCCGCTGCTCGACCTCCGGAAACAGCAGGTGGCAAGCGATACACTCTTCAAAAGTCTCGATCCCCCCGCTGCCTCCCAAAGCGCCAGCGATTGGCTGCGTGCCCACAAAACAAGTCTCAACGTGGTCGATCCCTCAATGGGCGTCCCCTTCTATGTCTTAATCGTCGCCTCGCCCGCCGACATCTCCTTCGAGTTCCAATATGAACTCGATCTCTATTGGGCCGTCGGCAGATTATGGCTTCAAAACGAGGCGGATTACGAGTGTTACGCCCACTCCGTCGTCTCCTACGAAAACGCCCAAAACACAGTACCCACATCGCGCAAGATGGTCATCTTTGCGCCTGATTATGATGGCAAAGACAACGGCGCGGGCAAACTCTTGTGCGACAACCTGGCCACCCCGCTGGCCGCCGCTTTTTCAAATTCGAAAAGATTCAGCACACAATCCTTCATTGGTGCCGCCGCCACCAAAGACACCCTGAATCACATATTTGACGGGTCTGATCCAGAAGGTCCTCCCGCTCTTTTGTTCACCGGCAGCCACGGTCTCCTCAAGCTCCCTACCAGTCCCAACCTCGCCGATCAGCAAGGTTCCATCGTTTGTCAGAACTGGCTATCCCCGCCACTGCCCGAATGTTATTACTCGGCTGCGGATCTGCCTGCTAACACGAAGGTCCACGGCATGGTGTATTTCCTGATGGCCTGCTACGGAGTAGGCTGGCCCAGCAACGATACCTTCAACCTTCAGAAAAAGGTTGCCATCTCTCCCGCGCCCATGATGTCGCGCCTGCCCCAGGCGCTGCTCGGTCGCGAAAATGGAGCACTTGCGGTCTTAGGCCACATCGACCGCGCATGGAGCTGTTCTTATAACGTCGACGGCGAGCCGCCACAGAACCAGAGCTTCCGCGACGTCATCACAAAAATCATGAGTGGCTATCGCCTGGGCAGCGCAACCGATCAGTTCAATCTCCGCTGGGCGGCCCTCACGATTCCTCTGGCCGACATTCTGCAAAAGATGCGTACGCGCCGCGGCCTTGACCGGCAAGCCGCAAACCTATGGACCATTCGCAACGATGCCCGTAACTACATCCTCCACGGTGACCCCGCAATCAAGCTCCACGTTTGACGGTCACAGCTCTCAAATCTTTCTTTTCACCATGAATACGTAGCGTCGGCCCATGGCCGGTAAGCGGGTGCGCCAGCGCCCGTGCTTGAATGAAAACGGCAGCAATATGTTCCTCGATTTCAGCCACACCATTGAAAGCGGCATGATCACCTACAAAGGCCTCCCCGCGCCCGTGATCTGCGATTACCTAACCCGCGAAAAGTCCCGCGAATTTTACACCCCGGGTACGGAATTCCAGATCGGCCGCATCGATATGGTCTCGAACACCGGCACCTACGTCGATTCCCCCTTCCATCGCTACCCAAATGGAAAAGATCTCTCCCAACTCCCCCTAGAAAACCTCGCAAACCTGGAAGCCATCGTTATCCGCACAACCACCCGGCGAATCGACGCCGACCTCTTCCGCAATCTCCCGCTAAGCAACCGCGCGGTTCTGATTCACACCGGCTGGTCCCAACACTGGCGAACTGACCGCTATTTCGAAAACCACCCCTACCTCACGGAAGACGCAGCCGGCCTCCTTGCCGAAGCACAAGTAAAACTCGTCGGCATAGATTCCCACAATATCGACGACACCAGCACAAGATCGCGCCCGGTCCACTCCCGGTTGCTAGGCGCGGAAATTCCCATCGCGGAACACCTCTGCGGCCTGGAACACGCGCCGCCGGAAGGCTTCCGCTTTTTCGCCGTCCCCCCCAAAGTCGCCGGATTCGGCACATTTCCCGTGCGGGCCTTCGGCATTGTGCACAATCGCTAAATCGAAAATCATGCACAATCCTGCACAATCGCTTTTGATCTCCTTAGCGCCTCTGCGTGAGTTGCATTTTCAAAAACGAGAATCATGCACAATCCTGCACAATGGCTTCGTTTTGTAAAATCCTCACCGGCTAAGTAACGGGCCGGTACATCGTGCTACCATTTTGCAGCGTCCGTTGTCGTCAGCGCGCAAAAGAGGTTACTTTTGTTGGACCTGACTCTATTTAGAATCGTATTCGTTCTCATTATCAGCGCGTGCGGGTTTTACTTTCGCCCGTTCCAGATGCAGCCGCTTGCCGCCATGCTTTGCGGTGCTTTTGCTGCCGCCGTCGTCATTCTCTTCGAAATCCGCCTGGAAAGGTTCACACTGAAACGGCTTATCGGTGCTTCCATCGGGGTAATTATCGGCTGTTCGGTGTCTTTTCTGATGGCGGTTGTGTTGTCTAAAGTTAACCCGGATAACTCAACCACTCTGCACTTCGTCGAAGTTAGTCTGCTCCTGTTTTTCGCCTATCTCGGGTTATCTGTTGGAGCCAGGAAAGGGGACCTCCTCAACTTATCGGCGCTGGGCGGTGTGTTCGGTGGTGAAGTTAGCGGAACCAGGCGTTCCTTTAAAATCTTGGATACCAGCGTCATCATCGATGGCCGTGTGGCCGATGTTGCCGAAACCGGCTTTCTCGATGGTGTAGTAGTCATCCCTCAGTTCGTTCTGCGCGAACTGCAGTATGTGGCCGATTCTTCTGATTCCGCCAAGCGCAACCGCGGCCGCCGCGGGCTTGACGTGCTGCAGCGCCTTCAGAAAATGAGTAACCTCGAAATTCAGATCAGCGAAGAAGATTTCCCGCAGGTTCGGGAAGTAGATCTGAAGCTCATCGAACTCGCCAAGGTTCATAACTGCAAAATCGTGACGAATGATTTCAACCTGAATAAGGTCGCTCAGGTGCGCGGAGTGGAAGTGCTTAACATCAATGAACTCGCTAACTCCCTCAAGCCGGTCGTGCTGCCCGGCGAGACCATGCGCGTGTTTATCTTGAAGGAAGGCAAGGAATACAACCAGGGCGTAGCGTACCTCGATGACGGTACCATGGTGGTTGTCGATAATGCCCGGAAGATGCTTGGCAAAACCATCGAAATTTGCGTGACCAGTGTTCTCCAGACCACGGCGGGTAAGATGATCTTCGGCAGGTACGATGAGCGTCCTCATCCTGTTCAGGCCGGGCATGATGGCTTGGCTCGCAAAGAACATGCGGCGGGCGAAGCGTAGAACGAATCGACTTCCAAAAGATTATGAAAGTAGGAGTCATACTGCCAGCCGCGGGGCTGGGAACACGCATGGTGCGCGGCGCGGCGGATACCACCGGAACCAGCCGTAAGCAATTTATGTTGCTCGAAGGGTCGCCGATTCTGGTCCACACAGTGCGGAAATTTGCCGCCTGTGCCAGAGTGAGCGAAATCGTCGTCGCCTCGCGCGCCGAAGACTTGGAATGGGTCGATGATCTGCTCAAACAGGAAATCTCCGGGCCTAGGATCAAGGTAATCGAAGGCGGCAACAGCCGTCAGGCCAGTGTGGAAAACGCCTTTGCCGTGCTCGATCCCGCAACCGAACTCGTTGCCGTCCACGATGCCGTCCGTCCCTTTATCGATCTGGACACCATCAACCGCGTTCTTGATGAGGCTGAGATTACCGGGGCCGCAATCGTGGGCATCGTGCCCGTTGATACGGTCAAGCAGGTCAGCAGCGCACAAGCTGCCGGTGCGAAAGTCCGCGCCACCATTTCACGCGAACGCCTCGTGCTGGCCCAGACCCCGCAGGTTTTTAAGCGGGCTATTCTTGCCCAGGCGTTCGAAGCTGCTCGCGCGGATAACTTCATCGGGACTGACGAATCGAGCCTGGTCGAACGCCTGGAACAGGTTCAAGTCGCGGTCGTACTCGGCAGCGAGCGCAACATCAAAATCACGCGCCCCGGCGATATGGAACTGGCCCGCCTTTTCCTCGAACAGGAACGCCGGTTTGAACTGAAACAGGTATCGTGACCGAATTCCGCACCGGCCTCGGCTGGGATAATCACCGCACCGCGTTAGGCAGACCGTTGATCCTTGGCGGCATCGTCATACCCTCTGATTTCGGCCTCGATGGCCACTCCGATGCAGATGTCTTGTCCCATGCGGTCACCGATGCCCTTCTGGGTGCGGCGGCCCTGGGCGACATCGGCATGCACTTCCCCGATACGGACCCCCGGTGGAAGGGCGCGGATAGCGTGCATTTCCTCCTACATGCCGTGGAACTGGTGCGTGAAGCCGGTTGGAATATTGTCAACATCGATAGCACCGTCATTCTGGAGCGCCCGAAGCTGAAGGATTTCCGCCTCCCCATCCGCCAGAAGTTGGCAGAAACCCTGGGACTGCCCCTTGATTGCGTGTCTGTGAAGTTTAAGACTTCCGAAAAGGTAGGCCCGGTAGGCGAAGGCCGCTCCGCGGAAGCGCAGGCCATCGCTCTGCTAAGCAGAATCTAAAGAAATCGAAAACCTTTCTCGCGTCTTCTGCGTCATCCTGAATATGGAACAAGCATATCCAGGGCAGGTATATTGCCCCATCTGCACCCACACCGTGCAAGGCGAAGTAAAGCTGGTCAACAAGAAGCCGAAGGTGATTCCAGGCCAGAAGTGCGGACGGTGCGCTTCCGCGCTTGACGCTGGTATCGTTCTTCAAATTGTGGAAGCAGCCTAGCGTGTATCATTGGTGTAGTGAAGCGGGAAGTTAAGAGGGAAGTAAAGCGGGAAGTCAAGATGGAAGCTAAGCGCAAAACTCAGCCGAAAGAGGAAGTAGTCGTGGTTCCTCCGGAAATTCTAAATCCCGCGGCCCTCAGCCCCGGAGCTAAGATTTATACCATTCAAGAAAGGGCCGTCAACCTGGTACCTTGCGTCGTTTGCGGTTCAGAAACAAATTCGGAAGCCGAAGAAAAACTTTGTTGGGTTTGTCGGCGTCTTAAGATTAGTGCCTGGCGGGATTCTGAACTAGCCCCCGCACAGGAATAACTGGCGATTTGTCGGAATCACCAGCTAGCACACAGGCGCGGTGAAGCCACTGCCATCGCTTCACCGCCTCAGATTTAAGTAGGCTTTTGCATAGCGGCGTCCCAGTTCCCGTTGGCTGGCGGCGTCGAAGTGCAGCTTGTCACCCTTGTGCATCAATCCTTCCGTGGATACGAATGCCGAATGCGGCACCTGCCCCGGAATCGCTCGTAACTGGCGATTCACCTCTGCCGCAAATGGATGTTTGTCCGGTTCCAGAAACGGCCCGAGTTCTGCAACCACCACGGGCACATCCGCCGCGCCAAGTTCGTTTCGCAGCGCCGCGATCATCGTGGCAAACCGTGGCACATAGCTCTTCGCTAGTTCCGCCGTGGTCTCGGCCTCGCCTTGATGCCACAGAATCCCGCGAATCTGTCCCGCCTTCATCGCGATCTTAGCCCGTCGCACAGCCTCATTGAACAAATCCGACCCAGGCTTCCACTGCTCCAGGCTTGTTCCCCCAAACGCAGCCGGAATCAGCCCGATGTCCGCCGTACCTTTCACCGCCCGCGCGAAACTGCGGCCCAGTCCAACACCAGCGATATCCGGCTTGTCCCAATGCAGCGGGTCGATCGCCGGCACCCAGGCATCGGCTTTGTTCAAGGCATAAACACCCGCAATGGGCGTGCGGTCCTGATCCTCCACCACGCCCCGGCCAGCCATGTTCGATTGGCCGATTAACAGGTACAAGTCCATATTCTGCTGAGAATAAGCAGACGCCGCTCCCACGAACAGAGCAGTAACCAGTCGCCAGCGGAAAGAAAGAAGAATCACAAGAATCACAGCATACAGCAATGGCAGCCGGATGTCAGATTTCACCAGCCACCAATAGTGAATTACGGCGGCGATCGCGCTCACGTAAATAAACCGGTGCAGAAATTGCCATCGCTTGCCGCCAAGTTTTCGGATCATGCCTTTCGTCGAAGTAGCCGCGAGCGGCAACATCAGCACAAGCGCGGTAAATCCAATAGTGATAAACGGACGCTTGTAGATATCGGCCCAGATCTCCTTCAGGTCGAAGACTTTATCCAGCCACAGATAGACCGTAAAGTGCAGCACGGCATAGAAAAAGGCGAATAGCCCCAGCATGCGGCGAAACCGGATGGGTTTGGCAGATTTCGTCAGCATTCGCAAAGGCGTCATCGCCAGAGTGAGCAGCAGAATCCGAATGGCCAAATCGCCGGTGCCGTGCGTCAGGTATTCGACAGGATTCGGCCCGGCGTTGTTCGTCAGGACAGCCCGCGCAAACCAAAGCGCTGGGGCCAGCAGCGCCAGAAAAACCAGTATCTTCGCCGCTCGCACGCTAATGAAACTTCTTCAAATCCATGCCGGTATAAAGCTTCGAAACCTCGCCGCCGTACCCGTTGAACGGAAGCGTTTTGCGCGGCAGCAGTTCACCCAACCGATGCTCATTGGCTTGGCTCCAGCGCGGGTGCTCCACCGCCGGATTCACATTCGAATAGAACCCATACTCGTTCGGGGCCGACATATTCCACGTAGTCTGCGGCTCGCGCGATGTGAACTTGATCTTAACGATGCTCTTGATACTCTTGTAACCGTACTTCCACGGCACCACCAGCCGCACAGGCGCGCCATTCTGATTCGGCAGCGGTTGCCCGTACATGCCGAACGTCAGCAGCGTCAGCGGATTCATCGCCTCATCCATCCGCAACCCCTCCACATAGGGGAAAGCGATCCCGGCGGAGAACTGATTCAGCATTATCTTGCGATCGTAGAAGCTCTCGAACGAAACATACTTCGCCTTATCCGTAGGCTCCGCCTGCTTGATCAGATCGGCCAACGGGTACCCGATCCACGGAACCACAATCGACCATCGTTCCACGCACCGGTGCCGGTACACGCGCTCTTCCTGCGAAGCTACTGCCTTCAGTTCTTCAATATCGTATTTACGCGGCTTCGCGCATTCGCCTTCCACGGACACCGCCCACGGCGACGTTTTCAGCTTGTAAGCAAACTGCGCGGGCTGGTCCTTGCCGGTCCCGAACTCGTAGTAGTTGTTGTAATGCGTGACGTCCTGAAACGGCGTCTGCTTTTCATCGGTCCCGAATGGCCCGCCTTTCTTGTAATTAAAAGCTGCGGCAAAGAGCAACTCTCGGCGCGTGACTGGCATACTCTAATTCTTACGCAAAAAGTGCGCTTCGTACCAGGCGATCGAGCGGTTGATGGAATCCACTTGGTGCTTCGATTCACGTATTCCATGCCCCTCGCGCGGATATCGCACCATCACCGCTTCCGTACCAACATCCTTGAGCGCAATGAAGTACTGCTCAGCTTCGGCAATCGGAACATCATTATCGTTTTCCCCGTGCATCAACATGGTCGGCGTGTGAGCGTTTGCCACATGCTTCAACGCCGAACGCTCCCACAGCACGTCCATCAGATTTCCCTGGTGCGGAAACGCACCCCACTCCATCTGCTCGTACTGGTTGTAGTACGTCGTGTAGTTGTAGCTGATCAGGTTGATGATGGCCGCGGTCGGAATCGCCGCCTTAAATATGTTGGTCTGCGTAATCAGCCACGCGCTCAATTGTCCGCCGTAACTCACGCCTTCCACTCCTAGCCTGTCTCGATCAATCCACTGATAGCGCCGCATCGCCGCGCTCACGCCATAGAGCACGTCCTGCCCTTCGTTGCCGTTCTGGTCCCCGAATATCGCATCCGTAAATGCCTGCCCATAGCCGGTCGACCCGCGGAAGTTCACCATCAGCGTGGCCCATCCGTGCGACGCGTAAACCTGGTTGCGAAAGTTGAACGCCGGACCCTGCTGGCCATGAGGACCGCCGTGAATAATCGTGATCATCGGTGCCTTCTGGCCTTCGCGCAGCCCCGGAGGAATGGTCAGAAATGCCTCCACTTCAAACTTGTTGTCGTTGCTCAGGAAGGTAAAGCGCTCCACGGCCGCCACGGGCTTGCTCTTCATTACTGCCGCGTTCAGATCCGTTACCTGCTTCCCATTCACGAACAGTTCAGCACTGCCGTTCGGAGTCGCAAGCGCACACGCCACCATGCCGTTCGGGCTAGCCGACCATGCCGTGACCGAGCCTTGGCCCGCCACCAGCGTTTCGCGCGAACCGGCCTTCACTTCCTGCCGGTACAACGACGTATTTCCACGCTCTTGCAGTGTAAACATCACGGCTTGTCCGTCCGGTGTCCACATCGGTTCGCCCTGGCGGTTGTCCAGCTTCACCAGCTCGCGCCGGTTCTTGCCATCGCGCCCGATCAGCCAAACATGCGTGTCTTCCATGGTGGTCTCAAGGTCCGTTAGGCCGCGCTTGGTTGCTTCATAGACAAGCGTCTGCCCATCCGGCGACCAGCGGGGCCGGTACTCGGCATTCTCGGTCGAGGTCAATCGATGAATGGAACCGTCAGCCAAATGCAGAGTGAACAGATCGTAATTGAAGAACTGGTCTTCATTCGGCTCACGATTCGAGACAAACGCGAGATCCTTCCCATCTGGCGACCAATCGATGGAGTGCTCATAATGATCGCCGCTGGTCAACTGCCTCGTCTTACCGGTGGCAACATCGAGCACGAAAATGTGCAGCCGCCGGTTGTCGTTGAAACGAGTGTTGCCTTCTCCGGCATCGGGCTTGTAAAGGTAGCGGGTGATCACCACGGGATCGCCCGTTGCCGCTTCGGTTTCAGGCCCGGGCACAGCCGAGACGAACGCAATCTGTTTCGCGTCCGGGCTCCAGGCCACGGTTTTGCCGGTGGTCGGCAAGGGGCTGTTGGTTCCTTTCATCTCGGTCAAGAATCGCGAACCGGTACCATCGGGGTGGATCAGGATCAAGCCAGCGCGCTTATCGAGGCTACCGTGATACGCGAGCGACTTGCTGTCCGGCGCCCATTCCATGCCACCGCCCGCCCCGATCCGCGTGGTGTTGCCATCTGAATTGCGGCGAACGTAGAGATCCGGCGAAGGTCTACCCGGTCCGTCGTTCCGAAGAACGGTATAAGCCACGTAAACGCCATCAGGCGAGAGTTGAACACCGCCCACGGAGCGAAGCTGAAGCAGGTCGCCCGCTACAAAGCCGGTTTGTGCAAGCAGCGGTATCCCTACCAGGAAAGCGAAAAAGCGCATGGCCGATTTTACGATATTGAGCCTCTCCTGCCGCAACTTCCACTCCATGATGAGGACCGGCTCAGGTCAACAGCGCTAAAGTAAAGAACGTGAGAAGGATGAGACTTGTTACTTCGATCTTAATACTGTCGGCCGTCTCATGTTGCTTTGCCGACGTCCAGCCTATCGATCTGCTGCGTTCCATTGCGGACGGTGGGAGTGTTCCGGATGAGCGCGCATTCTATGAGGTTTTTAACGACAATGTCTTCCTCGCAATGGGACAAGCTGAGCTGTTCACGATCTTGGACGTAGCCGCGCCTCTTCTGAAAGATGATCGTAAGCAAGTTCAGAGATATGCGCTGGGCGCCATTTTGGCAAGTACGATATTCCGCCAAAACGCGAACCAGATACTAGAGCCTTACTTGCCCGCTTTGGAAGAATTTCTTGAAAAGGGAGACCCGTCATTAAGGACTGCGGCGCTGAACATCATGATCATTCCGCAACCACCTCTCAGCCCAAGAACGGTCGGGTTTCTGCGCAGGCAAGTCGGCCGGCCCGGCTTGTCCGACGCGGAAAGAGGTCAATTGGCAGCCAGTCTCCTGTTGGACAGGTCTGCGGCTGTTACTGAAGAGGTCATTCAGTTGGCTAAACAAATGACCGATCCTGCTGCACTAAGCCACATTCTCCATAACTTGGGTTACGTGCAGACTACTAATGAGACAGCCCTGAAGTTTATAGGCGATTGCCTTGAATCTGAGAAAGTTCAGCTTCATTCGTCAGCCATTTCGGCCATCATCCAACTACTCCCCGCGCAACGAGTGCGCTACTACTCGCAGTTGGGGCGGTTGGCAGCCGATCCCGCTGAAGATAAGCAAGTCAGGGAATGGGCTGGGGATATTCTGAACGGTAAGCGTTAGATCAAGCCATCGCTTCAATCTGCGCGCCGATTTGTTCCCATTCGGTCATCACGTTTTGCAGTTCCACGCGGCCCGATTCCACAATGCCGTTTACTCGCAGCGTTTCATCCACGCTCTTGAAATGGGCCAGTTCCCGTTCATGGTCCGCAATGTGTTCTTCCAGTTGCGCCACCTTGTCTTCCAGCATCTGGTGGCGCTCTTTCAGCTTCTTAACCTTGTTTGCGTCCTTGTTACTTTGCTGCTGCTTGGCCGCTGCAACTGGCACAGGCGCAGCCATCGTGACCTTGCCCGCTAGCGTGGCCGCATCTGCGTTCTTGCGCCAAATGTAGTCCTCGTAATTGCCGGGGAAGACCTCCACGCCGCCGCCGCCTACTTCGAAAACACGGGTGGCCACTTGTTCGAGGAAGTACCGGTCGTGAGATACGAACACGACCGTTCCAGTAAACGTGCGCAGCGCTTCCAGCAGCACGTCCTTCGACCGCATATCCAAGTGATTCGTCGGTTCGTCGAGGAGCAGGAAGTTGCCGGGCTGCATCAGCATGCGGGCCAATGCGTAACGGTTGCGCTCACCGCCTGAGAGCACGCCGATGCGCTTGAACACATCGTCATCGCTGAACAGGAAGCAACCAAGCACACTTCGCAGTTCGGTCTGTGTCGCGCGAGGGGCTACCTGGCCGATGTCGTTCAGGATCTCAGCCGTGGGATCGAGCTCTTTGTATTGATCCTGCGCGAAGTAATCCGTGATTACGTTGTGGCCGATGGTGAACTCGCCCGAGTTCACCGGCTCTGCTCCGGCAAGCAGTTTGATGAGCGTCGATTTACCCGCGCCGTTCACACCCACCAGAGCGATCCGTTCGCCGCGCTCAATGGTGAAGCTTACATTGCCCAGTACATGCTTTTCGCTATATGACTTTGAGACGCCACGAAACTCCGCCACCACGCGCCCGCTTTGCTTCGGTTGCGGAAAGCGGAAGTGAATAGTTTTCTCATCGTTCGGGATTTCGATCTTGTCGATCTTCTCGAGTTCCTTGATGCGGCTCTGCACCTGCTTGGCCTTGGTAGCGGTGTAGCGGAACTTATTGATAAACGATTCGAGCTGCTCCATCTTGTCGCGCTGATTCTTGAACGCGGCTTCAAGCTGCGTGCGGCGCTCCACTTTGAGTACTTCGTACTTCGAATAATTGCCGCTAAAGAAATGAACGCGCTTATTCCAGAGTTCCACAACTTTCTTGACGGTCACGTCAAGGAAGTAGCGATCGTGCGAAATAAGAATGTAGGAATGCGGGTAATCGTTCAGATACGCTTCCAGCCAATCGCGTGCTTCGATATCCAGATGGTTGGTGGGCTCATCGAGCAGCAACAGATTCGGCTGCATTAACAAGAGCTTCGCCAGCGCAATGCGCATCTGCCAGCCGCCGGAAAATTCCTCGGTGCGGCGCTGCCAGTCTTCCGCGCTGAAGCCCAGGCCGCGTAAAACTTCCCCTACTTTTGACTCGATGTTGTAGCCGTCGCGCGCGATGAACTCGTTTTGGATGTGATGAAAACGGTCGGCTACGTCGGAATATTCAGCGCCTTCATGATCGAGTGTGGCGAGCTTGTGCGTAAGCTCTTCCTGCTCAATTTCCATCGCCTTCAGCTCTTCAAAAACCGAAAGACACTCGGCAAACACGGTACGGCCTGACAGGGAAAGGCCGTCCTGCGGCAAGTATCCGGTCTTTACACCTTTCTGGTAGCTAACCGATCCGTAATCGAGCGATTCCACTCCGGCGAGCACCTTCAACAGCGTGGATTTGCCCGTGCCGTTACCGCCGACAATGCCGGCTTTTTCTTTCGGTCCGATAAGCCAATCGAGACCTTCATACAATACTTTCGGGCCGAAGCGCTTTCCGGCGCCGGATAGTTGAATCATTGTTCTGGTGTGTGTTTGTTAAAGCGGAGACTTACGTACTTATTATAACCAGTACTGCCACTTTCCTTGCGTAATCACGTACCAGGCGAGTGCGCCGTTGGTGACGGCGTGCATCAGGATGCACGACCATAAGCTTTTGGTCCGCACCATCCACCAGTTGTAAATCACGCCGGTCACCAGCCCGACATCCCAGTACGACCCGTGCTCAGAGGCAAAGAGCGCGGCGACAATCCAGAACGCCTGTGCCTGATATTTGCCCAGCGGAACTTTCGTGAACGGTTGATCGATCAACCAACGCATGAGCCACCCGCGCCAGAACAATTCCTCCAGGATGGGAACAGCTACGACGCTCACCAGAATGCGCCACACCAGAAACATGGTGTTGTGCTGATCCGCGGGCGGCGTGGACCCGGAGGGGTGGCCCATTATAAAGTTCGAAAAGAGCCAGTGCTGATGCCAACTGGGTACAAGAAAATCTGGCCCCACCCAGATGACAAAGACCGCAAGCCCGAGTAGAAGGCTTTCGAGCGGCTTGCGAAGCTTATCGGAGCGGAGCGCGTCACGGGAAACGGCAAGGATCGCGGCCATGGGCAGGGCAAAGCGCACCCATACCGGTATTGGAACTACCTGGTTCAATGCCAACAGAGCGAGGAACACCCCAAAGGGAAGCGTGTAAGCCAGGGTTGCGGCGTTCACTTCGCGGCTGCCTTGCGATAGGCTTCCGTCTTCGGATTTTCAGCGTTCCAATGCGGCACGGTGACGGAGTTTGCAACGGACAAAAGCCCCAGAGCAATCATGCGGTCTACCTTGGCCATGTTGTCGTAATCGATCTTCTGCCATTCGTCGCCGGGCCGGTGGTAATCGGGAAACTCAAATGCGACCGCGAGTGTGTGCGCCGGAACACCGGCATCAGCCAGGGACTGGTTGTCACTGCGCGCGAAAAACGCGTCGCTGCTCTTTTCGTTCTTATAGACGCGCACGCCGGTCAGTTTACCGGCTGCTTCGAAGGTGGCGGGCAGATCGGAGAAATCGAAGCCTGTAAAGGTTGCGCTGCCCACTTGCGGCCCTGCCTCGTCGTCTGTCCGGCCGAGTTGCTCCAGGTTGATTTGGGCAACAGTCTGTTTGAGCGGGAAGAGCGGATGAGCGGCATAGTAGCGTGAGCCGTACAGGCCTTTCTCTTCTCCGAAGAAAGCCATAAAAAGGATGCTGCGTTTGGGGTGCTGGGGCATTCTTGCCAGCGCGTCGGCAATCTCAACGACAGATACCGTTCCGCTGCCATCATCATTTGCGCCGTTGTTGATGCGGTCTCCCTCGCCCGGCGGCAGTGTGCCGATGTGATCGTAATGGGCGGTAACCAACACCACGGTATCGCGCAACACGGGGTCAGACCCGCGAAGTATGCCTCCCACATTGTGAAGCTCGACGGGCCTCTGCACGGCGGCCTGGGCGTGAAGAGATACACTGACCGAAGCACCCGCTGTGAGAAATTTTTCGGCTGCGCTATCGCGGATGGAAATAGTGGGCGCTGCTTCCGGCTTGTTCAGTGAAACAGGCACCAGGCGAGTGGAAAGTGCACGCCGGCCATTGCCGCGCGAGAGCATAACAATCAATGCGGGATGCGCAGCTTGTACGGCTTGCAGGGTTTTCTGAAATTTTGCGAACTTATCGCGCGAGGGCGATTCGAGCAGCACGGCTTTTCCGGAAAGGTCTACGGGTGTTTCGTTTTCCACCCTTACCAGGGGAATGGATTTCAAATCGATCGCGCTTAGCGATTGCAGATCGAAGTCCTTAGTCACGTGAAAGGTGTCGGTTCCGTTGGTGAGGGTCAGGTTGAAATCCGTAAGATCGCTCGAGACGAGTGAATACGCGGCTTTCTGAAAATAGCTGTCACCCGCAACCGGTTCCAGGCCGGCTCCGCGAAAACGGCTGGCGATGAATTCCGCGGCGAGATCCAAACTCTTTGAGGGCGTGTCCCTCCCTTCCATCGCGTCCGAGGCCAGGAAAGATAAGTTTGCCTTCATATTCAACGCGCTGATACGGTCCAGGGCGGCTTGTTCAGCAGGGTCCAGCGCAGCGGCCAGCAACAACAGGTAAGGCAAGTAAAGAAGCATCAAAGCATTAAGACAGCGATTGGATAATTTCGGTTGCGCGATCAAGCAACATGATGGTCTCGTTACCGCAACCGAGGAATCTCATACCGCGCTCCCGCCAAAATTTCGCAAGTTTCATGGACCGGGTATGAGTACCCGGAGCGACTCCCTTGGCGATGCAGGTATCGCGCACGGCTTCCATGGCAGCCACCACCTTCGGATGTTCGAATTCGCCGGGAACACCGAGTGAGATAGATAAATCCGCGGGGCCGATCAGCACGGCATCAATGCCGGGAACGCTCAGCAGTTCCTCACGGCGATCCACCGCCAGTTGAGTTTCCACCTGCATCACCACCATGGTGTTGCGGTTGGTTTGTTCCAGGATTTCGGAAAAGCTCAAGGGTTCATAATTGGCGTGCATGGTGGTCAAGCCATAGCCGCGCACGCCGACGGGCGGGAACTTGACCCAACTGATTGCTTGCGCGAGCAGTTCAGGCGATTCCACGCGGGGGAACACGATGCCTTGCGCACCGCAATCGAGCGAGCGAGCGATGAGCGGATACTGCAAATCGGGCACGCGCACCAGCGGGCAGAGCGATGTCTGGTTCGCGACGCGGCAGATGTCCTGCACGGTTTCGAGATCGAAACCGCCATGTTCGGTGTCGATAAAAGTCCAATTGAAACCGGCGGCGGCATAGATACGCGCCACTTCCGGCGAGCGAAGCTGCCAGAACCCGCAACCGAATTGAACCTTGCCTGCTTTGAGTGCTTCCTTGACGGAGTTTGGCGCCATCGTTTCAGGTTAACAGCAGTCAGGTTAACGGCAGTTAAATGGTCACTAACTGGTGATCCGGGCAACTGAGCTGAAGCTGACCATAGATTTCATCCACCAATGTGAATCCGTGTTTCGCGATTAAAGGCAGGACAGAATAGAAGCGTTCTTGCAGGTGCCGGTGCGGAAAAATCAGATTGCTCAGCATGCGTGCGTCTGTTGAGGCGCGCTCATCGCGCAGGATGGTCTGGCGCGCCACTTTCGCCTCTATCTTGCTCAACTGGTATTCCACTTTGCGCGTGGAACGGTTGAGCGCTTTCGCGAGGGTGGGGTCGAAGCGGAGAAGTTCAGATTTCAGGCGGGCTAGCGCGGCACTGGTACTTGTGCGCGTATCCGCCATCCGGGAATTCAGCGCGGGGGGCACTAAGGTTCGCGCGGCGCGTTCCCGTACAGCCTGCCCTCCCGGGTAAAAATCCTGCAGGGTCAAGCCGTACCGAAGCATTAGCTTATGACTGTGTTGATCCAGCACCGTGAAGCCGGCGCGGTGCACGGCATGGGGCTGGCGACCGAGGAGCCGCTGATAGATCACGCGCGATTGAGCCAGGTAAGACAATTCCGCCGGACCGCCGATATAGGTA
>Ga0123338_10001402_pt1 | contig 23295 bp, 18 predicted proteins | sample grotaG_FD_89793 | JGI IMG/M metagenome (GOLD analysis project Ga0123338, IMG submission 89793) | Glacier valley bacterial and archeal communities from Borup Fiord, Nunavut, Canada, to study Microbial Dark Matter (Phase II) -... | ecosystem: Environmental > Aquatic > Freshwater > Ice > Glacier ...
CCGATCAAAGGACCATCGCTGCTCGCCATCAACTCGTCTATTAACTCTTTCCTGATTGCCATTCGGTTCTCCTCTACTCTTACTTCCGGAAAACCGCGTTTACACAATCTTATTTACCCCCTCGAGGGTCCGCTTCGCCGCGCGTTATCATTCCTCCACGGACATGCCCACAGCAGACCCCGCGCCCCAGCACGATGTCACCCGCCTCCTCTCCGAATGGAAAACCGGTAACGAAGCCGCGCTCCACTCCCTCATCCCCCTCGTCGAAGCCGAGCTCCGCCGCCTTGCCGCCGCCTACATGCGCCGCGAACGCCCCGGCCATACCCTGCAACCCACCGCGCTCGTCAATGAAGCCTGGATGCGCATGGCTCAACAAGACCAACCGAATTACCAAAGCCGTTCGCACTTCGTCGCCATCGCAGCCAAATACATGCGCCAGATACTGGTCGAACACGCCCGCCGCAGAAACGCCAACAAGCGCGGAGCAGGCGCCACTCCCCTCCTGATCAACGACGCCATTGACGACGCCGCCCTCTTCACTCCCGAACGCTCCTCAGACCTCGTCGCCCTCGATGACGGCCTCAATGAACTCTCCGTCTTCGATCCACGTCAGGCCCAAATCGTCGAACTGCATTTCTTCGGTGGCCTCACGTTTGAAGAAATTGCCGCCTTTCTCGCCATCGGTCGCAGCACCGTCATACGTGACCTCCGAATGGCTCAAGCCTGGCTGCGAAACTATGTCCTCGCCCCCGCCGTGCCCTAACATTTCCAGTCACACATCCCCAACAAATATTTCCGCCCGCCCCCACACACTTTTCCTTCACCCACCGCCTTCACCTCAAAATCGTCTGCTATAGCTGAAGCCGGAAGGTACTTCACCCATGGCCTCTGCCGCGCAAATCACCGCCAATATCGATAACGCCCAACACTCTACCGGACCCACATCGGAGTCCGGCAAACTCGCCTCCAAGCTCAATGCTTTTAAACACGGGCTCACCAGCCAGCTAGTCGTCCTCCCCAGCGAAGACATGGTGGTCTACGAAGGTTTCCGCTCCGCTCTCATCGAATCCCTCGCGCCCGCCGGCCCCGAAGAACGGCAGCTTGCCCAGCGCATTGCCGATACCAATTGGCGCATCAACCGCGTCCCCGCTCAGGAATCGAACATCTTCGCCCTCGCCCTTCAGGAGCCGCTCCCCGAACACCTCGCCGCCATCGAAGATTCGCCCGCCCGCAACGCCCTCATCGAAACCAACGCCCTCATCACGCATGAACGCCACCTCCGCAATCTCCACCTCCAGGAACAGCGCCTCTACCGCGAACTCCGCCGCCTCATGGCCGAACTCACCACCCTCCAAACCGCCCGTCTCCCCGCTCAATTGCAGCAGTTCAAATCCGATTGCTTCCACACCGCGCCCGCGCCTCTCCCGCAAGAAACCGCGCCTGCCGATCTTGAGCCACAATCCGATCCCACCGCCGCCGAACCTCCCTTCGACCTCAGCGAATTTGGGTTCGATTTTGCAAATACTCCCACCGAAGAGCTCAACTCCCTCGATCGCCGCATCCGCCAGATGCACCGGTCCGCCGCCGAACACAATCGGCTCCGCGAAGACTATAGAAGCGCGGCAAACCGATAGCGCACAATAGAACCTGTGTTTCATCGCATCGAAAAACAGGTTCAAGATCAGTTCCAATCGCACATCGCCGCGCGCTACGGCATCAGTGTGCCCGTCGTCATTGAGCAGCCCAAACAAAGCGATTTCGGCGAACTCGCGCTGCCCGTCGCCTTCGCGCTAGCCCGCCAACTCAAGCAGTCTCCCAAGAAAATCGCGCAGGAACTAATCGAAAGCATCGGCCCCATCAAAGGCGCTCTCCCGCCCGAACTCGCCGGCGGCGGCTACATCAACATCCGCTTCAACCGCGCCTCCTACGCGGCGTCTCTCTTACACGGCGCTTCTCCATCCCCCGATGAAACTTCCGCCGGCAAGACCATCGTCGAACACACCAACATCAATCCCAACAAAGCCGCCCACATCGGCCACCTCCGCAACGCCGTCCTCGGCGATACCTTCGTCCGCATGTTGCGCGCCACCGGTCGCCAGGTCGAAGTGCAGAACTACATCGATAACACCGGCGTTCAAGTCGCCGACGTCGTCGTCGGCTTCCACTTCCTCGAACACAAAAATATCGTCGATGTCCGCGAGCTCGCAACCAATCCCGCCATCCGCTTCGATTACCTCTGCTGGGATCTCTACGCCCGCACCAGCCAGCACTACGCCGCAGATCCCGAAAGCCTAAGATGGCGCGCCGACACGCTCCACGAAATCGAAGCCGGCACCGGCGAGCTGTCCGAAATGTCGTTCCTCGTCGCCGATGCCATCGTCGAGCTTCACCTCAAGACCATGCTCCGCCTCGGCGTCGAATACGATGTGCTCCCGCGCGAAAGTGAGATCCTCCACCTCCACTTCTGGGCCGCCGCTTTCGAAAAATTGAAAGCCGGCAACGCCATCTACCTCGAAGCCGAAGGCAAGAACAAAGGCTGCTGGGTCATGCCCGCCTCCGCCTTCTCCACTGAGGAAGGTTCCGAAGACAACAAGGTCATCGTCCGCTCAAACGGCATCGTCACCTACGTCGGCAAAGACATCGCCTACCAGCTCTGGAAGTTCGGCATCCTCGGCAAAGACTTTCACTACCGCCCGCTCCTCACCTATCCCGATGGCCACGAACTCTGGGTGTCTTCCGCCCAAGCATCCCACTCAAACGCGCCCACCTTCGGCCACGCCAACAAGGTGTACAACGTCATCGACGTGCGCCAAAGCTATCTGCAGGACGTAGTAGTAGCCGGCCTCAAAGCCCTAGGCGCCGCCGCCCAAGCCGAAGCCTCCATCCACTTCTCTTATGAAATGGTCGCCCTCTCCCCCCGCTGCTGCATCGACCTCGGCCTCGACCTCTCCGAAGAAGATCGCAAGCGCCCCTATATCGAGGTATCTGGCCGCAAAGGCCTAGGCGTCAAAGCAGACGACTTGGTCGATCGCCTCATCGAAACCATGCAGCACGAAGTCGATTCGCGCCACGCCGACAGCCCCGCCCCCGAACGCCACATCGTCGCCAAACAAATCGCCATCGGCGCACTCCGCTACTTCCTCCTCAAATTCACCCGACCCACCGTCATCGCCTTCGATTTCCAAGAGGCTCTCAGCTTTGAAGGCGAAACCGGCCCCTACGTCCAATACGCCGCCGTCCGAGCCAGAAACATCTTCCGTAAACTCGAAGCAAGCGGCGGCATTCTTCCTGATTTCTACACCGCAATGACCGCCGACGTCCTCAACCGTCAACTAGCCAACGAGGACTTCTGGCAAGTGCTCCTCCAGACCTCCAAAAGCGGCCACGTCCTCGACCGAGCCGTCCAAGCCGGCGAGCCCGCCCAGCTAGCCCGCTACGCCTTCCAACTCGCCCAATCCTTCAACGTCTTCTATCACGAACACCCCATCCTGAGCGAAGAAAATCACGAAAAGAAAACCTTCCTGCTCTGGATGACCCACTTCTTCCGCCTCGAACTAGAACGCACCCTTAACCTGCTGGGCATCGAAGTGCCGGAGTATATGTAACTTCGCTAAACTAAAGGAAACATGACACATCCAAACTCTTTTGGAGCAATGGCGAACCTGCGCGTGGGTTCCAAAGATTACCGCATCTTCCGCATCAAAGTCCTCGAAGAACAAGGCCTCGCCAACGTCTCCCGCCTCCCCTTCTCCACCAAAATCCTCCTCGAAAACCTCCTCCGCATGGAAGACGGCCTCAAAGTCCAATCCAAAGACGTCGAATACGTCGCCCGCGGTGTCGATTCCGCCGCCAAAGAAATCAGCTTCATGCCCGCCCGCGTCCTCCTCCAGGATTTCACCGGCGTCCCCTGCGTTGTCGATCTCGCCGCCATGCGCGATGCCCTCGCCGCCCTCGGCGCCGACCCCACCAAAGCCAACCCCCTCCTCCCCGCCGACCTCGTCATCGATCACTCCGTTCAGGTCGATAGCTTCGGTTCCAAAGACTCCTTCTCCATCAATGCCCTCCTCGAAAATCAGCGCAACAACGAACGCTACATGCTCCTGCGCTGGGGCCAGACCGCCTTCCAGAACTTCCGCGTCGTCCCTCCCGATACCGGCATCGTCCATCAGGTCAACCTCGAATACCTCGCTCCTGTCGTGTTCCAGCGCGAAACTCCCACCGGCCTCGAAGCCTATCCCGATACCCTCGTCGGCACCGATTCGCACACCACAATGATCAATGGCCTCGGCGTCGTCGGCTGGGGCGTCGGTGGCATCGAAGCCGAAGCCTGCATGCTCGGCCAGCCCATCTCCATGCTGCTCCCGCCCGTCGTCGGCTTCAAACTCCACGGCGCACTCCGCGAAGGCTGCACCGCCACCGACCTCGTCCTCTACGTTGTCCAAATGCTGCGCAAGAAGGGCGTCGTCGGCCAGTTCGTCGAATTCTACGGTGCCGGCCTCAGCGCCCTCAGCCTGGCCGATCGCGCCACCGTCGCCAACATGGCTCCCGAATACGGCGCCACCATCGGCTTCTTCCCCGTCGACGACGAAACCCTCAATTACCTCCGCGTCAGCAATCGCTCCGAAGAGCAGATCGCGCTCGTCGAGGCATACTGCAAAGAGCAAGGCCTCTTCCGCACCGACGCGCAAAAAGATCCGCTCTTCGCCAGCACGCTCGAACTCGATCTCGCCACCGTCACGCCCAGCATGGCCGGCCCCAAGCGCCCCCAGGACCGCGTCGATCTCCCCGGCGTCAAAGCCAACTTCCGCGAAGCCTTCAAGGAATCGAAGACCGCGAATTTCGAAATGCATGGCGAACCCGTGCAGATGAAATCCGGCGCCGTCACCATCGCCGCCATCACCAGTTGCACCAACACCTCGAACCCTTCAGTCATGCTCGCCGCCGGCCTCGTCGCGAAGAAAGCTGTCGAACGCGGTCTCAAGTCCAAGCCCTGGGTCAAGACCAGCCTCGCGCCCGGTTCCAAGGTCGTCACCGAATACTTAAATCACGCTGGCCTCTCGCCGTATCTCGACGCGCTCAATTTCAACCTCGTCGGCTACGGTTGCACCACCTGCATCGGCAACAGCGGCCCGCTCATCGATGAGGTCACAGCCGCCATCCAGAAAGATAACCTCGTCGTCGCCGCCGTCCTCAGCGGCAATCGCAATTTCGAAGGTCGCGTCAACCCGCTCGTCAAAGCCAACTACCTCGCCTCGCCTCCCTTAGTCGTCGCCTACGCCATCGCCGGCACCGTCGATATCGATCTCCAAAACGACCCCATCGGCAAAGATTCCGAAGGCAAGAATGTCTACCTCCGCGAAATCTGGCCCACCACCGAAGAAGTGCAGCAAGCCGTCCGCGCGAACATCACGCCAGCCATGTTCGAACGCGAATACGCCAAAGCTTTCGAGGGCGATGAAACCTGGCAAGCCATGAAAATCCCCACCGGCAAAATTTACGAGTGGGACTCCGCCTCCACTTACATCAAGAAGCCGCCCTACTTCGACAACATGCCCCCGCAAGCCCCCGAACTGATCAAAGATCAGATCCTCGGCATGCGCGCCCTCGCGGTCCTGGGCGACAGCGTCACCACAGATCACATCTCCCCCGCCGGCAGCATCGCCGTCAAAAGTCCCGCCGGCCAGTACCTCATCTCGCTCGGTGTCTCCCCCAGTGACTTCAACAGCTACGGCGCCCGCCGCGGCAATCACGAAGTCATGGTGCGCGGCACGCTCGCCAACATCCGCCTCCGCAACCAACTCGTCCCCGGCGTCGAAGGCACCTTCACCGTCCATCTCCCCGATGGCGAACAGACCTTCATCTACGATGCCGCCATGCGCTACGAAGCCGAGGGCGTCCCCCTGCTCATCCTAGCCGGCAAAGAATACGGCTCTGGCTCATCCCGCGATTGGGCCGCAAAAGGCGTCAAGCTCCTCGGCGTTCGCGCCGTCATCGCCGAAAGTTTCGAACGCATCCACCGCACCAACCTTGTCGGCATGGGCGTCCTCCCCCTGCAATACCTCCCCGAAGAAAACGCAGCCTCCCTCAAAATCAGCGGCAAAGAAATCTTCCACATAGAAGACGTCCGCAGCGCCATCCTCAACAGCGGCCGAGTCACCATAACAGCCGTCTGCCCCGATGGCACCCAACGAAAATTCCAAGTCGTCTCCCGCGTCGACACCCCCCAAGAGGCCGAATACTTCCGCCACGGCGGCATCCTCCCCTATGTCCTGCGCCAACTGGCTGCTGCTTAGCTTCGTCATGCTGTCAGGTTGTTCGAAGCAACAGCCTCAGTCTGCGTGGCGCCAACCTGACGCTCACATCAGCGCGTGGAAGCCGCAATCACGGCCTGGGCGCGGCCGCACATACAACACCGGCAATGACCGCCAGCACATCACCCAGAGCGGCATCGTGCACACTGTGACCGGACCGAAGTTCGAATTTGCGTTTTCTCCGTACGTTGTTATTGGCACAGTACAGAACCAGCAAACCTACCTTTCCGAAGACGCGCATGCACTTTACACCGAGTGGAACCTTCGACTCGACAGCGTCTGGTCCCAACTCGATCCGCCACGCTTACAGCCGGGTGTCACCATAACGGTGAATCGTGTAGGCGGTTCCGTTCGAATGCCCTCAGGCCAGCTCGAAACCTCCACCGTTTCAGGCATCGAAGAACCAATCGGTGCTCAAGGTCGCTATCTCCTTTTCCTGCGATACGACAACGAAGTAGACTGGTATGATCTTGATAAGGCCTGGGAAATCCGCTCTGAGTGCATGGTCCCGGTCGATCCTTGGGACCGTCAGTCCGTCTTTGTCGGCAAGCCCTTCGAGGTCTTCCATCGCGCGCTGCAAGCCAGAGATAAGGAATACGTGAGCTACCCCGCAAAACGCGGCTGATAGGGCGCAACTTATGGCAATCACCTTGCACGTAACCGACTCAGTAATCGCCGGCCTTCAAGTCCCCGAAGCCGGGATAATGGCCCGTTGCAAAGTCGAATTGGCAGTGGCTTTGTATAGTCAAACAATGCTGTCGTTTGGCAAAGCGACCGAACTTGCGGGAATAAGTCCGCAGCGTTTGGATGAACTGCCCGAACAACGCCGCATGCCTCGGCATTATGGCGTAGAAGAGGTGGAGGAAGACATCGCCTATGCGCTTTTATCTAACGCGTGACGGCATTCGCGAAGCCATCTCCGTGAACCACGGCTGATAAACTTGAAAGTTCACCACACATGTTAACCGCAGGCATCGTAGGCCTACCCAACGTAGGCAAGAGCACCCTCTTCAACGCCGTCACACAGACGCGCAAAGCAATGGCGGCCAATTATCGCTTTTGCACCATCGAACCTAATCAGGGCATCGTCACCGTCCCCGATGAGCGGCTCGACGCGCTCTCGAAACTCAGCAAATCTCAGAAAATCATCCCCTCGGTCTTTGAGTTCGTCGATATCGCCGGCCTCGTCGCCGGCGCCAGCAAAGGCGAAGGCCTCGGCAATCAGTTCCTCGGCCACATCCGCGAAGTCGACGCCATCGTCCACGTGCTCCGCTGCTTCGAAAACTCCGACATCGAACACGTCATGGATACGGTCGACCCTCTCCGCGACATCGACGTCGTCAACACCGAACTCATCCTGGCCGATCTCGACAGCATCGCCAAACGCCGCACCCGTCAGCAGAAAGTAGCCAAGGCCGGCGACAAAGCCGCCATCACCGAACTCGAACTGCTCGACCGGCTCGATGCGACGCTAAACTCCGGCAAGCTTGCCGAAAGCCTCGACGCCACGCCCGAAGAGCGCGCCATCATCAAGCCGCTCTTCCTCCTCACCGCCAAGCCCATGCTCTTCGCCTGCAACGTCGCCGAAGATGAGCTCGCCAAGCCCGACAACAACCCCTGGGTCGTCAAGGTCAAGGACTACGTCAAACACCATCACGGCACGCGCGTCGTTGTCGTTTCCGCCGAAATCGAAAGCGAACTCTGCACGCTTCCGCCTGACGAACAAGCCGAATATCTCGAAAGCCTTGGTGTCACGCAGTCCGGCTCGGGCCTGCTCATCCAGGAAGCCTACAACCTTCTCGGCCTCCGGACTTACCTCACTACTGGCGAAAAGGAAACTCGCGCCTGGACCATCCACGCCGGTGATAAAGCGCCAGTCGCCGCCGGCGTCATTCATTCCGATTTCGAAAAGAGCTTCATCTCCGCCGAAACCATCGCCTTTGCCGACCTCGTCGCCGCCGGCAGCTTCGCCAGCGCCCGCTTGCAAGGCAAGCTGCGCACCGAAGGCAAGGAATACATCGTCCAGGACGGCGACGTCATGGAATTCAAGACCTTCCTCTAAAAAGATGCTCGCCATCCCAGCAGTCAAACTTGCCGTCTTGACATACATTGCAATTTGCGATATCGTCATTACGGATTGCAATGACGTTAGGAGAAAAGATCCGCTACCTCCGCGAAGTCGAAGGCACGCTCCGCAACATGGGCCGCGCCATGACGCAAGCCGAGCTCGTCACCGCCATCCATAAGGAAGGCAAGAAGAACATCTCCCAGAGCTACCTCTCGCAGATCGAAAGCGGCGCGCGCCCGCATCTCACCAACGCAACCCGGATGCTGCTCGCCAGCTTCTTCAAAGTCCATCCCGGATACCTCGTCAACGATCCCGAAGGCTTCCAGACCGAGCTCCTCAGCAATGTGGGCGCGCTCGAAGACAAGCTCGATCTCTGGCTCATCGGTGGCGCCGAGCGCTTCCGTCGCGATCGCGAGTTGAGTTCCTCCTTGCTCGCCGTCGCCCGCAATCAGGATTCGCGCTGCTGCCTCATCCTGCTCGAAGCAATTCTTGAAAACGAAGGCCTCGCGGAAAGGTTACTGCAGGTGCTCAAGCCATGAACTGGACCGATCTATTTTTACTGTGCTTTGTCGTGGGCTTTGCCCTGAGCTTGTTCTCATTCTTCGGCGGCAGCCTGCATCTGCCTCACATGCACGTCCACTTGCATGGACGCGCCGGCGCCACTGTCTTCCCCACGACGATGAGTTTTCTAACATGGTTCGGTGGCGCGGGCTGGCTCTTGGCGCGCTACGGTGGCGTGTCCGCGCTGCTCGCTCTCACTGCTGCCGTGGCCATCGGCGCCTTGGGAAGCTGGCTCCTCTTCCGCCTGCTCCGGCGCGTGTTGGACGATGAGCAGCCGCTCGTCGCCGAAGACTATGACATGGTCGGTGTCCTCGGCCGCGTCGCGAGCCCCATGCGCGAAGGCGGCACCGGAGAGATGATCTATTCCCAGCAAGGCACGCGCCGCGGAGTCGCTGTGCGCAGCGAAGACCGCGCTCCACTCGCGCGCGGGACCGAAGTCGTAGTCACCAGATTTGAAAAGGGCATTGCCTACGTAAAGCCGTGGGATGAGTCGGAGAGTTAAGGAGAAGAATATGGAACATGTCGTAGTAGTAGGAGTCTTGATTGCGCTGAGTGTGATGTTCGTCCTCGGCACCATGGCCAGGCTCTATCGCAAAGCCGGTCCGCATGAAGCGCTGGTCGTCTATGGTCACGGTGGCACCAAGGTCATCAAAGGCCGCGGCGTTGTCATCCTCCCCGTCATCCAAACCGTGCGCAGTCTGTCGCTCGAACTGATGAGCTTCGATGTAGCGCCCCAGCAGGATCTCTATACACGACAAGGCGTCGCGGTCTCCGTCGAAGCGGTCGCGCAGATCAAGGTCAAGAGCGATCCCGAGAGCATCATCACCTCAGCCGAGCAGTTCCTCACCAAGACCGATAACGATCGTCAGGCGCTCATCCGCCTCGTGATGGAAGGCCATCTGCGCGGCATCATCGGTCAGTTGACCGTCGAACAAATCGTCAAGGAGCCTGAGATGGTGGGCGACCGCATGCGGTCCACGTGCGCCGATGATATGAACAAGATGGGTCTCGAAGTCATCAGCTTCACCATCAAGGAGGTGCGCGATAAGAACGAATACATCACCAACATGGGCCGCCCCGATATCGCCCGCATCAAGCGCGATGCCGATGTCGCCGCAGCCGAAGCAGATCGCGATACAGCCATCAAGCGTGCCGAATCCATGCGCGCCTCAGCCGTCGCCCGCGCGCAAGCCGACCAGGAGCGCGTGCTCGCCGAAACCCTCTCGCAGGCCAACCAGGCCGAAAGCCAGCGCGATCTCGAAATCAAGAAGGCCACCTATCTGGAAACGGTGAACCGGCAAAAGGCGCAGGCCGATAAGGCTTATGAAATCCAGGCCAACATCATGCAGCAGCAGGTCGTCGCGGAAGCCGTCAAAATCCGTCAGGTAGAAAAGGAAGCCGAGGTCAAAGTTGCGGACGCCGAAATCCTCAGGCGCGAACGCGAGCTCACCGCCACCGTTTTGAAGACAGCGGAAATCGATCGCCGCAGAATTGAAACCCTCGCCGCCGCCGAACGCCAGCGCTCCATCTCCGTCGCCGAAGGTATGGCGCAAGCCATTCGCATGCAAGGCGAAGCGGAAGCGGAGATCACCTTCAAGAAGGGCGATGCCGAAGCGCGCGCCATGAACGTGAAAGCGGAAGCCTATCAGGAGTACAACCAGGCAGCCGTCGTCGACAAGTTGATTTCCAGCTTGCCCGAAATCGTGCGCGCTCTGGCCGGGCCGCTGAGCAATGTCGACAAGATCACCATCGTCTCAACCGGCGATTCGGCCACTTCCGGCATGCACAAAATCACGGGCGATATGACGCAGATTGCCGCTCAGGTACCTGCGCTATTCGAGTCGCTTTCCGGCATGCGGATGGCTGACCTGTTTGCGAAAGTTCAGGCTATTGGCGCCGAAAAGAAGATTGGTTAAAAGGAGAATCGACATGGCACTTCTCGAACGGATTGGAACCCTGGTGCGGGCCAACTTAAATGAGTTGGCCGATCGCGCCGAAGAACCGGTGGTCATGATGAAACAACTGATTCTCGATATGGAGAATCAGTTATTGCAGGTCAAGACACAAGTGGCGATTGCGATTGCGGATCAGCATCTGCTGGAACGTAAGCGCATGGAAAACCTTTCGAAGGGAGAGGAGTTCCAGCGCAAAGCCGAACTCGCTCTTGAAAAAGGGCAGGAGCCATTAGCCCGCGCCGCTCTCGAACGGCGCTTGAGCCACGATCGGCTAGCGTCCGGCTTCGATCAGCAGGTGGGCGATCAGCAAGCTCAGGTAGAGAGCCTCAAAGACGCTCTTCGCAAGCTCGAAGCCAAGCTGGCTGAAGCTCGCGGCAAGTGCGATCTGCTCATCGCGCAGCATCGCCGCGCCCGCGCCGTCTCGAAGGCAGTCGATGCGGCTGCCGCGCTCGATGGCACGCAAGCGGGTGCGCGCCTCCGGCGTCTGGAAGACAAGGTTCATCACGCCGATGCAGTCAGCCAAGCGCGTGCGGACCTGCTGCAGCCGGGCTCTGAAGAGCAACTGGAGCGCCTTGAAAAAGAAGACAAGATCGACCGGATGCTGGCTGAGTTGAAAGAGCGTAAACGGCTTACTTCTTAGTGATCCCGATCATCTTGGGCTCGGCTTGGAACAGCGAATTCGGGTCAGCGGCGTGATCGATGACCAGCTCCAGAAACGCAATATGCATCTCATCCGTAGTCTGATCGCCCCAGCGTACAGTGGCGTTGGGGTCGGGGTTGAACGCGTTGTTTGCCGTGTTGTCGTATCCGGCTCTCGATACCAGCCGTGTGCCTTTCGGCAGCAGGGCAGGCTTGACCAACACATACGTGGTCTGCCAGTTGAAGTCGTAGCGCGGCACATCGATCAGCGTCTCTTCGCGAGAATCCGGATAGAATGCGCGCACCATCATGCTGTGGCCGCGCACGTGCATGTGTGGCTGTATCGAAAGCAGCCGTGCTGGTTGTGCCAGCGTCATGTTGGCTTCGGAAACATAAGATGCGGTTTGTGGCGGAATCGCAAGATCCAAATCACGCAACGTATCGATTGCAAGTATGCGATAGCGAGGCGCGGCCGTCGCGAAGTAAAGTGCGAGTTCGGAATGGTCAATGGCTTCTTTGCCATTCGGGTTATAGTGCATTTCAAAAATCAAATCGCTTCCCGCGCGGATCAGTTTCGCGCCATCGGGGAGCCACGGCATGGGCTCATAACCCGGCTCATAGCCAAGCAGCATTTCGCGGCGCGCAAATAGAGGCTCACCGGCTTTGCGCTTGCCTCGCTCCGCTGTTGTGGGAACAAAGATTTTCTCACGCGGAAATCCTTCCAGGTAACTGGAGCCAGGCGCTCGCACGAAGGCGTTCAAATGATGAATCGCTTGCCGCTGGTCGATACGAAACTCGGCCGCGCGCACCCAGGTATCGTGCTCCAGGTGCAGCGGAACAATCAGGAACGAATACGGGAGTGGTCCTTTTTTCGGTATCGCGAACCCTGGCACTTGCACCGTGATGTCAGGCTTGCCAAGCTTCCACTTCGCATCGGCAGCCATGCTCGTGATCGCGTGCGTGGGCTCTCCTTCGGGCGAACCATGATCCACCCACGAACGGATCAGACTCTTCTCACTTGCAGTCAGGGAACGGTCATTGCGAAAGGCATGCGCAGTGCCGGGGGCTGCGTGCCACGGCGGCATGGTCCCGCTCAGGATAGCTTCACGGATGGCAGCGGCCCATGGCCGAACCTGCTGATAATCGACAAAGGCCATGGGTGCCACTCCGCCTGTGTAATGGCAGCCCATGCAGTTGCGAACCAGAACGGGCCGCACTTCGCCCGAGTACGTTTGGGCCAGTGCACTGCCGGCGAAGAAGAGGGAAAGAAGGGTGCCGCGCACCTCAACAGTTTATCGATAATAAAGAGCATATGGCCGAATGGGAACTCGCACAGATCAACATCGGGCGTTTAGTGGCGCCTCTCGACGATCCGCGCATCGCTGGCTTCGTGGAACAGCTTGACTCCATCAACGGTATGGCTGAGCGTATGACCGACTTTCGATGGCGCTTGCAATCGGACGCGGGCAACGCGACCGATATCGTGTTCAGTGACGATCCTTTTGTCATCGTCAACATGTCTGTGTGGGATTCCGTCGAAAGCTTACGCCAGTTCACCTACCGGCTTCGCGAACACGTTCAGGCCCTGCGCGACCGCGCGCAATGGTTTGAGAAATTGGCGCTCCCGCACCACTGCTTATGGTGGTTGCCGGCGGGGCATCGGCCTCCCGTCGCCGAACGCCGCCAGCGACTGGAACACTATCAACGGCATGGGCCCACTCCGGAAGCATTCTGGTTCGGGCGCGAGTTTCCTGAGCCCGTTGGCGAAGCGGTCCTCTCCCGCTGATGAGATTTCTTTTCGCTTTAGCGTGCGTGAGTATCGCCGCAGCTCAACAATTTTCGCCAGAGCTTTTGAGTGAGCTTAAGTGGCGCAACATCGGTCCCTATCGCGGTGGGCGTACCGTTGCCGCAACCGGCGTGCCGGGCCAGCCGAACCTCTATTACATGGCCGCGAACAATGGCGGCGTTTGGAAGAGCACGGATTACGGCCACGTATGGCGCGCCATCTTCGATGGGCAGCCCACGCAATCCGTCGGCGCCATCGCGGTGGCTCCGTCGAACCCGGACATAATTTACGTGGGGTCGGGCGAAGGCTTGCAGCGGCCCGATCTGTCAGTGGGGGATGGAGTCTACAAATCGACCGACGGTGGCCGCACCTGGAGCCATATGGGGCTCGCCGATGCGCAGCAAATCGCAAGCATCGTGGTGGACCCGCGCGATGCCAATCGTGTCTACGTCGCGGTCATGGGGCATCCCTATGGACCAAACGCCGAACGCGGTGTCTTTCGTTCCACCGATGGTGGGACTCGTTGGGAAAAAGTACTTTATAAAGATCAGGACACGGGCGCGATGGAGCTTGCGTTCGATCCGAAGAACGCGCGAATCCTCTACGCGGATTTGTGGAGCGCGCGCCTGGGGCCTTGGGAGAACGGAATGTTTAGCGGTCCGGGGAGCGGCCTCTTCAAGAGCACCGACGGCGGAACAACATGGAGGCCGTTGACGCGAGGGCTGCCCACGTTTGCGCAAGGCCTGGGACGTATCGGCTTGGGCGTTGCGCCTTCAGACGGCAAGCGCATCTACGCGATGGTGGACGCCTCGGCAGAACTCGGCGGCCTGTATCGCAGCGACGATGCGGGTGCAAGCTGGAGCAAGGTGAACGGCGACATCCGCCTATGGGGACGCGGCTCCGACTTCGCCGCCGTGAAGGCGGACCCCTTGAATCGCGACATTGTGTATGTCGCGAACACCTCCACGTACCGATCCATCAATGGCGGCGCAACATTCAGTGCCATCAAAGGTGCGCCCGGCGGCGACGATTATCACACCATCTGGATCAATCCCGATGACCCGAAGAACATCATGCTCGGCGCCGATCAGGGCGCCACCATCACGGTGAACGGCGGCGAAACTTGGAGCAGTTGGTACAACCAATCCACCGCGCAGTTCTACCATGTCGCCACCGACAACCGCTTCCCGTACTGGGTCTATGGCGGTCAGCAGGAGAGCGGTTCGGCCGGAGTCGCAAGCCGTGGGAACGATGGGCAGATTACCGTTCGCGATTGGCACCCGGTGGGCGTCGAAGAGTACGGCTACGTCGCGCCGGACCCGCTGCACCCGGGGGTGATCTTCGGCGGCAAGGTGACGCGCTTCGATGAAGCGACCGGCAACGTGCAGCAGGTGGGACCCTCCGTTGTGCGCGGCAAATATCGATTCCTCCGAACAGCGCCGCTGCTCTTTTCGCCGGTGAATCCACACGCGCTGTATCTGAGCGCGCAGATGGTGTTGAAGACGTTGAACGGCGGACATAGTTGGCAGGAGATCTCGCCCGACCTTTCGCGGCCCACTTGGGATGTTCCCGCGAACGTGGGCGTCTTCGCGGAACAGAACAAAGAACGCGGCAATCGGCGAGGTGTCGTGTACACCGTCGCGCCTTCATATCGCGATGAAAATGTGATCTGGGGCGGCACTGACGACGGACTGATTCATGTGACGCGCGATGGCGGTTTGCATTGGCGCGATGTCACGCCCCCGGCCATCACGCCTTGGAGCAAGGTTTCGCTGATCGATGCTGGGCGGTTCGATTCCATGACCGCCTATGCCGCCGTGAATCGCATCCGTCTGGACGACCTGTCGCCCCATGTCTACCGCACACACGATGGAGGCAAAACATGGAAACGCGTGGTGAACGGGTTGCCTGCGAACGCGCCCGTGAATGCGGTCAGGGAAGACCCGGCGCGCAAGGGGTTGCTGTATGCCGGAACCGAGTTAGGCGTGTTCATTTCGTTCGATGATGGGGACCATTGGCAGGCGCTGATGTCCGGCTTGCCGCCGTCCTCGGTGCGTGACATTGTCGTTCACGAAAACGATCTGGTGGCTGCCACTCACGGACGCGGCTTTTACATTCTGGATGACGTCACGCCGCTACGGCAGACTTTCGAGGGCGAAGCGTTTCTGTTTCAGCCGGAGACGGCCTACCGGGTGCGAAGGAATCAAAATACGGATACGCCCCTGCCGCCTGAAGAACCGGCTGGCAAGAACCCGCCCGATGGCGCGATTCTGCACTACTTCTTAAAATCCGAAACACCTGTGACGCTGGAGGTCTTCGATTCGGCGAACAAGGTGGTGCGGCGGTATTCCAGTTCGGACAAGCCTGCAGCGGCCGAAGCAGGCTTGAATATCCCTACATATTGGCTGCGTCCGTTCACGGGCCTTTCTTCTCAACCGGGGCTGCATCGCTTCGTGTGGGATCTGCACGGAGCGCTGCCAGAGATAATCGGATCTGAATATCCGATTTCCGCAATCTATGGTGACACGCCCCGCTTCCCGCTCGGGCCGGCCGTCCTGCCAGGACGGTACACGGTGAAGCTGACCGCCGGCGGCAAGACCTTATCGCAGCTCTTGACCGTGAAGATGGACCCGCGCGTGAAGACGCCGCCGGCCGGACTTGCCGAACAGTTTCGGCTTTCGACCAAGGTATGCGCGATGCTGGAAGAGACCCGCTCGCTGCCGAACGGCGCCAAGTTGAACAAAGATTTGTCGGAGGTGCTGGCTGTGCTCGAAGGCTCTGACGATACGCCCACCACCCAAGCTGTCAGCGCCGTGCTCGATTTGGAAAGAGCGCTGCGGGCTGAGCAAGCGCGATGGAAGGCGAAGTAGGCGAGTATCGAGGTCGCTTTGCGCCCACACCTTCGGGCCCTCTGCACTTCGGCTCGCTCGTTGCGGCAGTAGGAAGTTACCTCGAAGCAAAGAGCCGAGGCGGGCAGTGGCTGCTGCGTATGGAGGACCTGGACACGCCGCGCATGGTACCCGGAGCGGCCGGCGATATCTTGCAGACGCTGGAAAGTTTCGGGTTCAAATGGGACGGTGATGTGGTGTGGCAGAGCGCGCGGACACTTGCTTACCGCGACGCTTTCGACCGCCTGGTTCAGGCCGGCCAGGTGTACGCGTGTGCCTGTTCGCGCACGGTTCAGGAAGGGTCCAACTGCGCGAGGAACTGCGCTGACGCCAACGTATCCCCAGACCGAATTCGCAGTTGGCGCGTGCGCGGCGGCAAGGAAGCGATTCTGTGGAACGACCGGCTTCGCGGCCCCCAGCGCGATCCACCGTCGGGTGACTTTGTGGTGCTGCGCGTCGATGGTGTGTTCGCTTATCAACTGGCGGTGGCGGTGGACGACGCGGAACAGGGCGTCACCGATGTAGTACGAGGCGCGGATCTGCTGGATTCCACTTCGCGGCAAATCCGCTTGCAAAGGCTGCTCGGCTTGCACGAACCGGGGTACCTTCATTTGCCTATCGCGAGAGACGCCCGTGGAGAAAAGTTGAGCAAGCAGACGCGAGCGCCGGCTATCCGGAGCGGCGACGCGGGTCAGCTCGCCGCGGCTTTGCGGTTCCTTGGGCAAGCAGTTCCCGCCGAAGCGCTCTCCGTTGAGGAACTGTGGCTTTGGGCGCTGGTGGCGTGGAAGCCGCTCAGTATACCGCTCTAAGCGGCCACACTCTGCCGCATCAGGAGAGGGACCGAGGCGGGCCGGCCGAGGAAAAATCCCTGTCCGACATCGCAGCCCAAGTGCCTGAGCGCTTCCAGTTGGCTTAACGTTTCGATACCCTCGACAACCACTTTCATGCTCAGGCTATGGGCCATCGAGATTAGTGCTCCGGTGAGGGACGCGGCGTTGGGGTCGGTCGCCAGTTCCCGGATGAAGGAGCGGTCGATCTTCAGCGTGTTGATCGGCAATTGCTGAAGGTAACTCAACGAGGAGTAGCCGGTGCCGAAATCGTCAATCGATACGCTGACACCGAGCGCGCGAAGCTGAGTGATCTTTTCAGCCGTATCTTCTACATCGCTGATGACGACGCTTTCTGTGAGCTCGAGATCGAGCAGGTGGGGTGGCAACCCCGTCGATTGAAGAATTCCGGTGACGGTGCGGACGAAATCGGACCGCTCAAACTGAAGCAGGGAAACGTTCACGGCTACACCTACGCCTTCACTATCCGTCTGCCACTCCAAGGCCCGCCTGCAGGCTTCTTCCAGGACCCAGGTGCCGATGGGCAAGATCAGCGTCGTCTCCTCCGCAATGGGGATGAACTTGGCGGGCGGGATGCTCCCCAGCGTGGGGTGATTCCAGCGCAAGAGCGCTTCATGGCGAACAATACAGCCGCTTAGCATGCAGAACTCGGGCTGGTAGTGCAGAGAAAGTTCGTTCCGGCTGAGGGCGCGACGCAGGTGATTTTCCAAATCCAAACGTTCACGCGTTTTCTCAGCCATCTGAACGGTGAAGAACTGAACGCGGTTCTTGCCCTGACGCTTGGATTCGTACATGGCGGCATCCGCGTTCTGGAGTAACTCGCCGTCGGTCTCCCCATCGTCGGGGAAAAGACTGACGCCGACGCTGGCGGTGACGGTCAGGTCATTCGATTCGACAGTGAAGGTCTCGTGCAAGTTTGCCAGCAGCTTGTGGGCGATTAACGCCACACTGGAGCGATCGGAGAGGTCACTCAGGACGAGGGCGAACTCATCGCCGCCCATACGGAAGAGCATGTCGGAATCCCGCAGCGATTCTCTGAGGCGCGCCGCCACTTTTTTGAGCAATTGGTCTCCGACGGCATGACCGAGCGTATCGTTCACCAGCTTGAAGCCATCCAGATCGAGGTAAACCACGCCCACGACTTGTTTTTCGGGCCGTGCGCGCTCAATGGCGGCGTTGAGACACTGTTCCAGATAGCGACGGTTTGGCAGCCCGGTCAAGGCGTCGTGCAGCGCCTGACGCGAGAGTTCCATTTCAGCGTGCTTGCGTTCCGTAATATCGCGGCACATGCAGCAGCTATATTCATGACCTTCGAAATCCAGAAAATTCTGGCGAAGTTCCACGGGATAAGTGGTGCCGTCTTTCCTTCGGTGGATGGATTCGTAAATCAACGAGCCGGCGGCTTTCAGACGGTCGCGGGAGTCGGCGAAGGATTCGCGCGCGATCAGTGGGTCAATCTGTGAAACATGGAGGCCAATCAACTCCATATGTGAGTATCCGAGCGCGCGGCAAGCGGCGCGATTGGCATTAAAAATATGCCCATCGTCACCGATCCAGAGCATTGTGTCGTCCGAACAATCAATCGAAAACTGGCTGAGCTTCAGTGCTTCTTCGGCCCGCAATCGCTCGGTAATATCGATTGCCACACCGCCCAGGAGTTGTTCACCGGCGCCGTTGGCGAAAGTGAACTTATGGCTGAGGAAAGACCGGAGTTCGCCACTTTCGTTAGGGGCGGTCTCCAGGATTTCCTCTCCTCTGTGGCTCGACATCACTCGCCGGTCATTCTGGCGCATCGATTCCGCCAGTGGAGCGGCCCAAAGTTCGCCATCCAACTTGCCGATGATTTCTTCGTGCGGGAGTTGAACCAGTCTGCAGAACGCTTCGTTTGCAAATTCTATCTGCCCGTCGGCGTTCTTGATGAAGGCGACCGCCGGCATGTAGCGCATGAACGCGTCGAAGCGTTGTTGACTTTCTTCAGCCAAGTTTTTGGCGGACACCGCGAGGGTACGGGCACGACGAATGCGCTGGGTTTGATAGCTGATCAGGATCAGAATCGCAATCATTCCGCCAAGGCCGTAGCGCATCATGGCGGCGCGATGTTCGGAATCGAGAGCGTCGCGCAAGTGCCGGCTTTGAAACGAGTTGTAGAGGTGCCAGCGGGAAGCGACTTCCGAAAGCGTTCCATCGGAGGAAAGCTGGGCGATACCATCGTAAATCCTATCGGCAATCCCGGCGACGTCCGCGTTCGACAGAGTGGCAAGCGAAAAACTTCCGTACGGAACCGAAGTCACATGGATGGGTTGGCCAGAGCAGTGGACACCTTTCAGAAGCTGAGATTCCAGCAGCCGCAGATCCAAAAATAGAGCATCCGTTTTGCCCGCGCAAAGCATGCTCATCATATCTTCCAGGCGAGGGATGGCGAGAAGCTGGGCCTTGGGGAAAAGATGTCCCGCCAGAAGTGTGACAAAGGGCATGCCGCGCATGCCGACGCGCTTCCCGGCGGTGCCGGCCGCGGAACCGATCGCCCGCTTTTCGAGTGAGATGAGCGTGATCTCGTTTTCCCACCAGGGCTGGCTCACGTAGAATTCCCTTTTTCGCGCCTCCGTCAGCGTCAGAAGCGGGTACATATCGATTTTTTTCGAGCGAAGGGCCTGATCGATTTCGCCGGCGACGAACACCCACTTCAGTTTTACTCCGGTGCGGCGCGCCGAACGCTCAATCATCTCCGTGGCAAAGCCGTCCGGTTTGCCGTTCGCATCAATGACGTAGGGCGCGAACTCGCTAAACCCGACCCGCAGCTCTCGCGGACCCATAGCGTAGCGCCAGTACACAACGGCAGTCACGATGACGCACAGGAGCAAGACTGCGCCAAGTTTTAGAAATCTTACCCAAGCGGGCCTCGATAAGGGCGAACCAGAGATCATATTGGACCGGACATATCCGTTCTTCAATACTGATATCGGCGTTTTGCCCGAAAGCTTTAGAGAGGAATTTGGCTATCGCGGGGTCCACTTCCAATTTTTGATTTCCGGCATATCGTCACCGTGCCGATTGACGTAGGCCCGGTGATCGATTAATTTGCCTCGAAGGTCCTGTTTAGCGTGGGCACCGATGGTGGAAAGGCCCGGTACGCGGTCGATGACATCGCCGGCCAGGTGGAAGCGATCCAGGTCGTTCAGAACGGTCATGTCGAAAGGCGTGGTGGTGGTGCCTTCCTCTTTATAGCCGCGGACGTGAATGTTGTCGTGGTTCTTGCGGCGATAAGTGAGGCGGTGAATCAGCCAGGGGTAGCCGTGATAGGCGAAGATGACGGGCCGATCTTGAGTGAAGATGGAATCGAATTCGTATTCTTTGAGGCCGTGCGGGTGTTCGCTGGCGGATTGCAGGGTCATCAGGTCCACTACATTGACCACGCGAACCTTCAAATCCGGAAAGTAATCCCGCAGGATGGACACGGCGGCGAGCGTTTCGAGGGTGGGGACATCGCCCGCGCAGGCCATGACCACGTCGGGTATGGCACCTCTATCGTTCGAAGCCCATTCCCATATTCCGAGACCGGCGGTGCAGTGTTTCACCGCTTCATCCATGGGTAGCCATTGGAGCGCGGGCTGTTTGCCGGCCACCACGACGTTGACATACTGGCTGCTGCGCAGGCAGTGATCGGTCACGGAGAGAAGGCAGTTGGCGTCGGGCGGCAAATAGACGCGGATCACATCGGCCTTCTTGTTCATGACGTGATCTATGAAGCCGGGGTCCTGATGGCTGAAGCCGTTGTGATCCTGCCGCCAGACGTGGCTGCTTAACAGGTAATTCAGACTGGCAATCGGCCTGCGCCAGGGGATGTGCCGAGTGGTTTTCAGCCACTTGGCGTGCTGGTTGAACATGGAATCCACAATGTGGATGAAGGCTTCATAGCTGGTGAAGAAGCCGTGGCGGCCGGTGAGCAGATAGCCTTCGAGCCACCCTTGACAGAGGTGCTCGCTCAGCACTTCCATCACGCGCCCTTCGAGAGCGATGTGGTCATCGGTGGGTTCAATTTCACCGGTAAACTGCCTTTCGGTGGCTTCGAAGACGGCGTTCCAACGGTTGGAAAGGAACTCATCGGGCGCCATCAGGCGGAAGTTGCGGGCGCTTTGATTCGCTTTGACAATGTCGCGCAGGAAGGTGCCCATCACGCGCGTAGCTTCGGCTTCGGAGTTGCCCGGCACCTTCACCTCAACGGCGTACGCGCGAAAATCAGGCATCGTCAGCTCACGCTTGAGCAGGCCGCCATTGGCGTGGGGATTGTCGCCCATGCGCCGTTTGCCTTTGGGGGCCAGCGCAGCGATTTCTGGCTTCAGAGCGCCATCTGCGTCAAAGAGTTCTTCCGGACGATAACTCTTCAACCAATTTTCCAGGATGCCGATGTGATCGGGCTCCGACTGAAGGTTTTCAAGGGGCACCTGATGGGCGCGGAACGTTCCCTCAATCTGTTTGCCATCCACTTTGTCGGGGCCGGTCCAGCCTTTCGGCGTTTTGAGGACGATCATGGGCCAGCGCGGCCTTTCGGTGAAGCCGCTACTCCGCGCCTGGTTCTGAATACTTTGGATACGTATCAGCACACGGTCCAAAGTTTCCGCCATGGCCTGGTGCATGTTTTCCGGCTCATGACCGCAGACAAAATGCGGTTCCCAGCCATAGCCGCGTAGAAGTTCGCCCAACTCCTCTTGCGGGATGCGCGCCAGGATGGTAGGGTTCGCGATCTTGTAGCCATTCAGGTGGAGGATGGGGAGCACTGCGCCATCGTGGACCGGATTGAGAAATTTGTTCGAGTGCCAGCTTGCGGCGAGCGGGCCTGTTTCGGCTTCGCCATCACCCACCACGCAGCAGACCAGAAGGTCGGGGTTATCGAATGCCGCGCCGAACGCGTGCGCGAGAGAGTAACCCAGTTCGCCGCCTTCGTGAATGGAGCCGGGAGTCTCCGGCGCGACATGGCTGGGGATACCGCCCGGAAAGCTGAACTGTTTGAACAGGCGCTGAATGCCTTCAGTGTTGCAGGAAATGTGAGGATAGTATTCGCTGTAAGTGCCTTCGAGGTACGTATTGGCAACGATGCCGGGGCCGCCGTGACCGGGACCGGCGATATAGATAGCGTTCAGGTCTTCGCGCACAATCAAACGGTTCATGTGCGCGTAGACAAAATTCAGGCCGGGGGTGGTGCCCCAATGGCCCAGCAGCCGAGGTTTGATGTGTTCGAGCGTGAGCGGTTCGCGCAACAGTGGATTGGCCAGCAGGTAAATTTGCCCGACCGACAGGTAATTGGCGGCGCGCCAGTAGGCATCAATGGCATTAAGCTGTTCTGGGGAAAGAGGGCCCGTCATAGAGCCAGGATAAGCCGAATGTTTGACGATTGGATGACGGAAATTTGACCTACGGGGAAATCTGTGGAGTTGACTGGACTGCAGCATGGGCCGGCCACGCTGCAGCTTCTTCCCGAAGGTGCGGTCTTTCACCAGGCAGATTGGCGAAAGTTCCTTGGTCGTCCGGACTTCGCGTACAAATCCGCGGTCTGGATCTTTGTCGGCGGGAACTACAAAATCAAGCGGAACAGGTCGTTCAGAAACAGGCCCACGCCGATTGCGACGCAGATAGCGCTCAGGCGCCATAGCGCTTTTGAAGTGGTCATGCGAGGTAGTGCTTTGGAGAGAGACAGCGTTACGACTTTTCAAAAGTATTTTCGGGCATAGGGTGCAGCTTCATGGCGCTGACCAACATGCGGTGGTGGGTATCGGCGACGGCGTACATGGGGAAATCCAGCAACTCCATTCCGGCTTCGGTCAGCAGGCGGCGGAGTTCCTGTTGAGAATAGAGGCGCAGCCAATTGTCGCCGACCCAGGACGCGCGTGAGATGCCGGCGCGATCGTCCTGAACGATGAGATCGAAGAACAGCAAGCCGCCGGGGACGAGTGTGCGGCAGACATTTTTCAGCATGGGGAGGAGGGAGGGAAAGAGCCCCTCGAAGACGCCCGAGGCGAGGGCGAGATTGAATTGGCAGGGGAAGGGATAGGTGGAGGCGTCGCCGGTGAGGAAGCGGATGTCCGGGGTGCCGAAGCGCGCATGGAGGGATTCGATATTGGGGCGCGAGAGGTCAAGGCCCCAATAGGAATGAAACGGCTTTTCGCGGGCGCGGAGTTGTTCGAATAGATAGCCCGAGCCACAGCCGATTTCAAGGATGCGTAAGTGGGGATGGAAGTGAGCGG
>Ga0123338_10001403_pt1 | contig 23291 bp, 25 predicted proteins | sample grotaG_FD_89793 | JGI IMG/M metagenome (GOLD analysis project Ga0123338, IMG submission 89793) | Glacier valley bacterial and archeal communities from Borup Fiord, Nunavut, Canada, to study Microbial Dark Matter (Phase II) -... | ecosystem: Environmental > Aquatic > Freshwater > Ice > Glacier ...
GTCGCCTTCGCCGACACGCACTTCCAGCGCCGTCTTACCGTGACGACCGGCGACGGCGCTGATACGCACCGCATCCGGGTCGTCGACGATGGACTGCACGATGTGCAACAGCACAGCGGACGCAGTCGGGACCGGGCTGATACCAGCGGTATCGGTCGACTCGCTCACCGAACTCACGCTGAAGCCTTTGCGGCAACCTTCATGGCCGGCTTGGCAGCCTTGGCTGGCCTGTTGGCGGTGTACTCGCCGTAAGCGCCGGAGATCTCGAGGAGCTTCTTGACGCGCTCGGTCGGCTGGGCGCCTTCCGACAGCCACTTCACTGCTTTTTCGTTGTCGACAGTCAGTTCCGACGGCTCGTGGCGGGGGTTGTAATGCCCGATGATTTCGATGAAACGACCGTCGCGTGGCGACCGGGCGTCAGCGGCAATCAGCCGGTACTGCGGCTGCTTGGTCTTGCCGATACGAGTAAGGCGCAGCTTCACTGCCATGTTGTGTTTCTCTTTCTTCGAATCAATTGAAACCGGGCATCCCCGGCATTGCCGGCATCATCCGGCGCTTGCCTTTCTTACCGCCACCCATGCCTCCGCCAAACTTCTTCATCATCTTCTGCATTTCGCTGAATTGTTTGACAAGTCGGTTGACTTCACCGGTGGTGGTTCCGCTGCCGTTGGCTATGCGCAGACGACGGCTTCCGTTGATGACTTCTGGCTTGCGACGCTCCCCCGGTGTCATCGACCGGATGATTGCTTCGACCCGTTTGAGCTCGTCGTCACCGATCTGGGCGCCTTTGAGTTCTTTTGGAACGCCTGGCAGCATACCGAGAACGTTGCTCAAGGGACCCATCTTCTTGAGTTGCTGCATTTGTTGGAGGAAGTCGTCGAGCGTGAACGCTCCGTCCATCAGCCGCTGAGCAGCTTCTTCAGCCTGATCCTTCTCGAAATGCTGCTCTGCCTGCTCGATCAACGTGAGCATGTCGCCCATGCCGAGGATTCGCCCAGCCATCCGATCAGGGTGGAACTGCTCGAACGCGTCGAGCTTCTCGCCGGTGGATGCGAAGGCAATCGGGCGACCGATGACCTCCTTGACGGACAGCGCTGCACCGCCGCGAGCATCGCCGTCGAGCTTCGACAGGATCACACCGTCGATGGCCAATGTCTCATGGAAACGTTGGGCGACCTCGACGGCGTCCTGGCCGATCATCGCGTCGATGACGAGGAAGGTGTAGTTCGGGTTCAGCGCAGCCGAGATGCGCTTGACCTGGTCCATCATCTCCTCATCGATCGCCAGGCGACCTGCGGTGTCGACGATCAGCACGTCCTTACCGAGCCTGCGGGCTTCGGCGAGACCGCGTGTCGCCACTGCCACCGGATCGCCGGTTCCCGCCTTGGCTGCTTCGTCGTCGGAGTACACCGGGACATCGACCTGTCGGCCGAGGGTGCGCAACTGCTCGACAGCGGCAGGGCGCTGCAGGTCGGCACCGACGAGCATCGGATTGCGGCCCTGCGCTTTGAACCACTTGGCCAGCTTGCCGGAGTTCGTCGTTTTGCCGGAGCCCTGCAGGCCCGCCATCAAGATGACCGTCGGCGGTCTGCTCGCATAGGTGATCTTGAGTGTCTCGCCACCCAGCAGGTTGGTGAGTTCCTGGTTGACGATCTTGATGACCTGTTGGGCGGGGCTCAACGCTTTCGAGAGTTCGAGACCGACGCATTGCTCACGAATACGGGCAACGACCTGGCGGGTGACGCGAACGTTGACGTCGGCATCGAGCAGCGCCGTCCGGATCTCCTGCATGACCTCGTCGACATCGGCCTCAGTGAGGCGCCCCTTGCCGCGGAGGCGCTTGAGAATTCCCTCGAAACGGTCGGAAAGTGTGTCGAACATGCGGTGTCCGAGGTTACCGCCCAGCGGCACCCGTTGACGGCAGTCGGCAGCGGATCACCGCTGCGAACGCTGGGTCACGAAGTGACGGGCGACGGACTCACTGCAGCAGACCCCACGACGGCGGTCCGGACTGCCGGGATCGGCCCGGGCTTCTGCGTCGATCCATCGTTCTGCAGGTACTGGTCTGCAATCCCGACGACGCTGTATTCGCCGCCTTCGTCCGACGTGAACACGTAGGTGGGAAGCAGCCAGACGGTGCCATCTGCGTCGTAGATCGACTTCATATCGATCCGCACACCGGTGAGCGTGATCTCGATGGGAGCAACGGGAGCGTCAGACCGGACGGCTCCGGAAGGCGTCCCCGGTGGCACCGTGGCGGCGATGCCCGGCGACAGCGGGCACATCATCGAGTCGATGCTGTCGGCGGGAACGGCGTCCGACTTGCCGACCCCGTTCACCATCGGCGTGCAGGTCGACGGAGCAACCGCCGTCACCGCAACGGGAGCGGGCAGCAACGGAGCGACGGCGGGCGCACCATCACGGGCGGCGACGTCGCCGAGCGTGCCGAAGGCGGTCATCCAACGCTCGCTCTGGTCGTTCAGCCGTTGCAACGCGGCAGCGGTGTCGACGATCGGAAAAGTGGCATTCGGCTGTGGCACTGCCAGGAATCCACTGGCGGCTGACACAGCGCCTTCAGCACCGAAGCTGATCTGGTTCGTCAACTGCGTGCGATGCCCATCGAGTTGAATCGATGCCGTCACCGTTGCGGTCCATTCATCAGCCGTTACGACCAGCGTCTCGCCGCTGGTGTCGATGCCGGCCTTGGCGAACAGCGCGGTCGCCGTCGCAAGTGCAGCGTCCTTCGTCGGGACGCCGGCCGGCGGTGAGACCGGAGGGCACGGCTCGACAGCCGAGTCGCTCGGGAACGACGGATATCCCGTCTCGTTCGACCCGCAGGTTGCGCCGGCGCCCGCAGACGACATCACCGGGTTGTAGTACCACGACAGCGGGCCGTCGGCGACGACCGTGAGGTTCGGCGTCGTTCCGTCCTGCGAACCGACCTGCCAACCGCCTCCCTGATCAGCCGGCAACTGCTTCACCTCACCAGTGGCCCCGAAGGCTGCTGCGATCTGCGACACCCGAGCTGGCGCAACGGTCTGGTCGGCCGCCATCGACCACGAAGGTCCGCTGCTCCCGAACGCCGGAAGCTGACCGGCAAAGCGGTAGACGATCGAGCCTGGGGCGACTCGCATCTTCGAATCGACTGGCAGTGCTGCTGCGACCGCTGGCGTTGCACCGCTCGGGTGGCCCCCGACATGGATGACCGGTGGCGAACCCGGTGCTGCACTCGCGCCAGCTGACGAAACAGCCGAAGAAACGACCGTCGCGCTGGCGGAAGACGGTGGCGCAGGCGTGCTGCCCCCCGTAACCGAGGACTGCGCTGTGGTGCCCGTCGAGGTCGCAGATCCGCAGGCAGAAAGCGCCATTGCTGCGGATACGCCGAGAACACTGGTGATCCGTGAAAGCTTCATTGCGTTCTTGGACGCCACGAGCATCAGCTTGGTTCCGCAGTGCGACTCATCGAAGAGTTCAGCTCACCGACACAGTGCCGCTCATCGACACGCTCATCGAGAAGTGCAGCCCATCGAGAAGTTCAGCTCATCGACGGAGATCGAGGCCGAAGGCTGCGGCGAACTCGTCGTAGTAGTCGTCGTCGAGTTCGTGGCGGCCGAGCGCGACCCATTCCTCGTCTGTCATCGCCGCTCGGCCCGCTGCCATCTCCGGGCCGCCCCAGCTCATCGCGTAGCGCAGCTTCGGGGACTCTGTCGTGATCGCATGGGCGATCACGGCGGCGACCTCCATCGGGTCCGTGGCGTTGCGGATTCCGGCGGCGTACATCTGCAGCATCCGCCGGTTGTGCGCCTCGTAGGCTCCCGTCTCGTTCGGATTGGGAATGCTCTTGACGAAGATCGATGTTTTCGTCACGCCCGGCTCGATGATCGCTACCCGGATTCCGAATGCCGCGGCCTCCTGAGCGAGTTCCTCGCTGATCGCCTCGAACGCCCATTTCGACGCGACATACGGTGCCTGCGCCAGCGAGGCGACGCGCCCGGCAACCGAGGTCACGTTGATGATGGTGCCAGCACGACGCGAACGCATCCCCGGCATCACTGCTTTTACACAACGCACCGCACCGCAGACATTGACGTTGAAGACGTCGAGATAGGCGGCTGTGGCGGCCTCTTCGACCGTTCCGTTGCCGCTGATACCGGCGTTGTTGACGAGCACGTCGATGTGGCCGGCCTGTTCGAGGATGTCGGTAAAACCTCTTTCGACCGAGTCGTCGTCGGCAATGTCGAGCTCGACGAGTTGCACAGTGACGCCTTTCGCAGCCGCCAGCGACATCAGCTTGTCAGCCTTTTGGAAGCTCCGCACGGTGGCGAATACTCTGTGTCCCTGGTCGGCGAGGTGGATGGCTGTTGCTCGGCCGATTCCGCTGTTCGCGCCCGTGACTACAGTATTGAGACTCATAAGGTGATGGTAGAGCATCGCCCTCCGCTGCCTCGCTGGCCAGCGCCTCCCGTGATCCAGAATGATGGCTGCAACGTATGGAAAATGTGAGAGAACAACCATGGCCGGACTGCTCCGATGCCGCACTGGTCATGGGCATCGCCCGATACCAGTCGGAAGCGCTGGCAGAGGCCTACCGTCGCCACGCTGGCGCAGTCTTCGGATTGGCCAAGCGCCTACTTGGCGGGAAGGCTCTCGCTGAGGAAGTCGTGCAGGAGGTCTTCCTGCGATTGTGGAACGACGCCGACCGTTTCGATCCGGATCGTGGATCACTGCGCTCGTTCCTGTTGACGAACACGCACGGACGTGCTGTCGACATGCTGCGCAGCGAAACCTCACGACGCAATCGAGAAGACCGTGAAGCCAGGACGACCGCCGAGTCTGGCTATGACGTCGAGCACGAGGTGTGGGACATGGCCTTGACCGACAGTGTCAAGACAGCGCTGAGCACTCTTGCGGTGGGCGAGCGGCAGGCCATCGAGCTCGCCTACTTCGGCGGGCACACCTATCGAGACGTGGCGACGATGTTGAACGAACCAGAAGGAACGATCAAGAGCCGGATCCGATTGGGATTGCGAAAATTGCGGGGGGAACTTCAAGCAGCCGGTATCGGCATGGGGGAATTGACATGACCGACGACCAGATGGACGAGCTGCTCGGTGCGTATGCGCTCGACGCGGTCGAGGAGTCCGAGCGTCGCGAGATCGAGACGTACGTGGCAAAGAACCCCCGTGCTCGAGCCGAGGTTGCCGAACACCGAGAGGTCGCCACGATGCTCTCCTCGACTGGCGCAACGGCACCGAGCGGACTGTGGGACAAGATCGCCGCTTCCCTCGACGAGCGAGCTCCGGAGCCTGGCAAGTTTTTAGCGCCGCTGATGCGCCTCGACACCCAACGCCAGCGCCGCCATCAGCGTTCGCAGCGACCCGCATGGTTCGTCGTCGGAGCGCTCGCCGTAGCAGCCTGCGCAGCGCTCGGCATCCTCGGGGTCAAGCTGAACAACCGCACCAACGAATTGAACAACGCACATGCGCAATCGGCCTCTGCACGTCTGGAGACCGCTGCGTCGACGGCGATGGCAACGGCGACACGCAAGACCGTGCTGCTGAGCAAGGATGGAACCACTGCCGCCAACGTCGCCATCGATGGTGCCCATGGCTATCTCGTCACCGATCATCTGCCATCACTGTCGGGCGATCGTACCTACCAGCTGTGGGGGCTGATCGACGACAAGGTCATCAGCCTCGGCGTCATCGGCGACAACCCGAAGGTCGTCGTCTTCCCGGCCGATTCGAGACTGACGACCGTGATGCTGACCAACGAACCGGCTGGCGGTGTCTCGGTGACCACGCAGACGCCGGTCACGATCGGAACGCTCTCCTGACATCTTGACGTCGGCCGGCTCGCTTGGCTCGCCGACGGTGAGGGCCGAACTGCTCTGTGTCGCCGCTGCGCAAAATGACTCGGAGCACTGAACCGTTGCAATAGGCAACTGCTGAGGAAGATGCCAATGCCCCGTTTGGCGCTGTGGGATGCGTTCGTGACGCTGACCTCGCTCGACACGTTTTGGGAACTGAAGCGAACTCGCACGATGTCACCGGAATTCGGTGACGCCCCGTAGCAGCGGTCCGTCGGCCGTGCCGCCGTATCGGAGTGCGGTGCCGTCGGCTGCGGTTGTCAGGACACTTGATCGGCGGAACTCATGCGCGGCGCTAGCCGAAGAGGGCGTCGACGAATTCGTCGGGATCGAAGTCGACGAGGTCACCGATCTTCTCGCCGAGACCGACGAGCTTGACGGGGATACCGAGTTCGGTTTCGATGGCGAAGACGATGCCACCCTTGGCGGATCCGTCGAGTTTGGTCAGTACAACGCCAGTGACTGCTGTCGCCATTGCGAACTCGCGTGCCTGCGTCAGTCCGTTCTGACCGGTGGTCGCGTCGATCACCAGCAGCACTTCGGTGACCCGTCCGGGTTCGCGTGATGCCACCCGACGGACCTTTTTCAGTTCCTCCATCAGGTTGGCTTTGTTGTGCAGACGACCGGCGGTGTCCCCGAGGACGAGATCGCAGCCACGCGCCGATGCCGCCTGAACGCCGTCGAAAATCACGCTGCTCGGATCGCCACCCTCCGCTCCTCGCACGAACTCCGCGCCGGCACGGTGGGCCCATGTCTCCAGCTGCTCAGCCGCAGCCGCTCGGAACGTGTCGCCGGCAGCCATCAGCACCTTGTGCCCGGCGCGACCCTGCATTGCGCCGACCTTGCCGATCGTCGTCGTCTTGCCGACTCCGTTGACTCCGACGAAGAGCCAGACGTTCGGCGAGCCGGCAGGTCCCTCCTCGAGACGCAGTGAGCGGTCAGCACCGTCGAGCCGCGATTTCATGTCTGCCTGCAGCGCTGTGAGCAATTCGTCCGGTTTGGTGATCTCCTTCGCCTTCACCCTCGCCCGTAGATCGGCGAGCAATGCGTCAGTCACTTTGACTCCGACATCGGTACGCAGCAGCGCCTCCTCGAGATCGTCCCACGTCTCGTCCGTGATTCCCGCCCTGCCGCGAATGCCGGTGATCGCCCCAGCAAGCGTCGCCCTGGCCCTGGCGAGGCGGTCACGGAATCGTGGGCGCTCATAGACCTCCTCGACGGTCGGTTCTGCAACGCTCTCCCGTTCGGCAACGTTCTCCGGCTCGGCGACGTTCTCCTGCTCGGCGATCGCCTCATCGGTCGTGTCAGCAGAGTCCGGAACCTCGACAGGGGGAGATTCGACGAGAGCGCGGGGCCGTGAGGGCGGCTTCGTCGGCGGCTTCGGAAGCGGACGTTGTTCGGTGGTGGTTCGGCGAGCAGCGGTACGCGAATAGAGCACTACTCCGATACCGAACGCGAGCACGACGAAGACGAGTATCAGCGGGATGATCGGGAACGAGGCGAGGAGCAGGGCAGCAATCAGTGCAGTCATTGGCGCCGACGCTATATGTACGTCGTCAGCGCCACGGCCCGACGTTTGTGCGCCGCGAGCGATGGGTAGGCGATGACCATGCTCCGCAACACGAAGTCCGACAACACAGCGAGACACATCGACGTCACGATCTTGGTCCGGCGATGAGTTCCGAAGCGTTAGCTCCGATTGTGATCGTCGGCGGTGGTGCCGCCGGGTTTGCATGCGCCGAAGCGTTCCGCAAGGCCGGTGGAACCGATCCGCTGATCATCATGTCCGCCGATGACCGCGCGCCGTACTTCAGACCGGATCTCAGCAAGGAGTTGCTCGCAGGTGACAAGCCCGCCGCCGACAGACTCGCAGACGACGACTGGTTCGCCGACAACGACGTCGACCTGCGGCTCCATAGCCGTGCGTCACGTTTGGACGCGGAGGCGCACACGATTAGCGCCGGCACAGGGGCCGACAAACGGACGGTGCAGTGGTCCCGGTGCGTCCTCGCCACAGGATCGTCAGCGGCGAGACTGCCTGTTCCAGGCGGCGACGACGCACGGCTGTTGACGATCCGGTCGGCTGCCGACGCCGAACGGATCATCGCTCAGGTGGACGGCACCGGACCGGTGGCCGTCGTCGGCTCCGGCTTCATCGGCTGCGAAGCGGCCAGCTCGCTGCGCGCACGCGGCATCGACGTGACGATGGTCAGTCTGGAGATCCAGCCCCAGCAGGACCGGCTGTCAGAGTTCGTCGGCGCGATGATCGCCGGATGGTTGGCAGATGCAGGCATCGACTTTCGCGGAAGTAGGTCCGTGGAGGGCATCGAGTTCACCGACGACGGTGCAGCCGTTCTGCTTGCCAACGGTGAACGAATCGAGGCAGCCCACATCCTCGTCGCCTCCGGAGCGCTCACCAATACCGAACTGGCGGCGTCGGCCGGTCTCAGGGTGACGAACGGTGGAATCCACGTGGACAGCTCGATGCGATCGACGGCGGACGGCGTGTTCGTCGTCGGCGACCTGGCCTTCGCCGACAACGTCGCAGCAGGCCGGCCGCTCCGTGTCGAACACTGGGACGACGCGCAGTCCATGGGGGTGATTGCGGGAAAGGTCATGGCGGGCGAGGGGGCCGAGTGGGACGGTTTGCCAGGATTCTGGTCGACCATCACTGGCGAGACGTTGCAGTACGTCGCTTGGGGCGACGGTTGGGACGAGGTCACAGCCCGCCGTTCCGATTCGGGGATCAGCGTGTGGTATGGGAAGAACGGAACAATCGTCGGGCTCCTCACCCATCGCCACGACGACGACCAGGAGCGCGGCAAGAAGCTCATCCTGTCAGGTGCCCCATTCCCGCCGAAACAACCGTAAGAACCGGCCGGCCATTTGTCAGCGGCCGCCAGAACCGCCGTCGGTCAGGCGCTGCACGACCCAGACCGGAATGATGGACAGCAGGACGACGGCAGTCGCGACGACGTTGACGACGGTGACCTGTTTACCCCGGAAGACGTTGTCGAGGATCCACCTGGGCAGCGTCTCGCGCGCTCCGCTCGTGAACGTCGTGACGACGACCTCGTCGAAGGACAGCGCGAACGCCAGCATCGCCCCGGCGAGCATCGCCGTCCGAAGCGCCGGAAAGGTGATGTGGGCGAACGTCTGGAAGGGATTGGCGCCGAGGTCCGCCGAGGCTTCCTCGATGTTCGGTGAGCTGCGCCGAAGGCGGGCGATGACGTTGTTGTAGACGACGACGATGCAGAACGTGGCGTGGCCGATGACGATCGTCAGGAACCCGAGCGAGATGTCGAGCCGGTCGAATGCTGAGTGCAGGGCGATGCCGGTGACGATGCCTGGCAGTGCAATCGGGAGGACGATCAGAAAGCTGATGACATTGCGGCCGAAGAACTTGAATCGGTACACGGCGAACGAAGCGAGTGTGCCGAGCGCCAGCGCGACGACGGTTGCGACAAGAGCGACCAGGAGCGAATAGCGCAAGGCGTCCGTCCACCCACCGTTGCCCCACGCCTTCGTCCACCATTTGAACGTCAACCCGGTCGGCGGCCAGGCGCCAGCGGCGGAACTGTTCAGCGACTGAACGGCGATCACGAGCAGCGGTCCGTAGAGGACGATCAACACCAGACCGGAGAGGGTTGCGAGCAGCAGCTTGGCGCGGATTGTCAGGGTCATCGCACCGGCTCAGAGGTTGTCGAAGGCGCCGAGGCGGCGCGCTCCGGTGAGGTAGGCGCCGACGACGACGATCGATGCGGCGGCCATCGCTGCGGCAAAAGGAAGGTTCGTCGAGATGTTCGAGTTGACGACGGATCCGATCACCGACGTCGTGCCACCCACCAGACCGACGGCGATGTAGTCACCGAGCGACAACGAGAAGGTGAAGATCGACCCGGCGGCGATCGCTGGAACGAGTAGCGGCAGGACGATCGACCGCAAAGTCCGTATGTTCCGACCACCCAGATCAGCTGACGCCGCAAGCAGCGAATCAGGCAGGCGCTCGAGTCCGGCGACGATCGGCAGCACCATGTACGGCAACCACAGATAGGCCAACAGCATGATCAGACCCGTCTGGCCGAATCCCGGCGAGACATGGAACGTCTTGCGGAAGACGCCGCCGGCAGGGTCGAGCAGTGTGCGCCACGCATAGCCCTTGACGATGTAACTCGCCCACAGTGGCATCAGCACGGCGACGATGCCGAAGCGCCGCCACCTCGGCGACAGCACCTTGGCGATGAAGAACGCCAGCGGCAAGGCCATGACGATGTCGATGACCGTGACCCCAGCGGCGATGCCGATGGTGCGGACGATCTTCGCGAGGTACGGACCGTTCGTCGAGATGACCTGGCGGTAGTTCTCCAACGTCGTACGGCTACGGTCGACCTTCCCGGTGAAATCGTTGAGGCCGTACAACGACGTCAACAGCATCAATACCAGCGAGCCGAGATAGGCGACGATCAGCCACGCTCCCGGCCCGCTGAGAAACGACGCCAATCGCAGACGCGGATGCCGATCGAAGAAGCGAGCGAGCCTGGCGACGGATCCACGTTGCACGCCCCCGCTGTCCTGTGGCGTCATCGGAGTAGCCGCGTCTGCGATGTTGGCGTCGGCTGGCCTCACCCCTTGATCGCGTCCCAGGCCTGAACCCAACTTGCGTACGGCACGCAGACGTCACCACGGCCATCGAGGCAGGTCTTCGTCGGTGTGGTCCAAAAGTGGATCGAGTCCGAATACGCCTTGTCGTCAGCGTGGTAGTCTGCGCACAGCGTCTTGCCATCGGCGTCGGTGCATGCGCCCTTGCTCGCCGGTGCCTCACCGAAATAGCTGGCGACCTGCTCGTTGATCGGGCCGGAGGCGATCCAGTCCATCCACATGTACATGCAGTTGGGGTGCTTCGCCTTGGAGGCGACCATCCATGTGTCGGACCAGCCTGTGGCACCTTCCTTGGGGATCACCGAGGCGACCTCGACAGGCGGGTGCTGCGCGGTGAGCGCGTTCTGGATGACCTGCCAGCTGGTGCCGAGAACGATGCTGCCGCTGGTGACCGCCTGCTGGTATTTCGTGTAGTCGCTCCAGTATTCGCCGATCAGCGGCTTCTGCGCCTTCAACAGCGCAACGCTGGCGTCAAACTGCGCCTGGTCGAGTGCATAGGGATTGGTGATCTTCAACTTGGGCTTCGTCTTCGAGAGATACAGCGCTGCATCGGCGATGTAGATCGGGCTGTCGTAGGCCGTGATCTTTCCCTTGTAGGGCGAGGCCGGATCGAAGACCGCGCTCCACGAGTCGGGGGCTGTGGTGACGACCGACTTGTTGTACATCAGGACGTTGGCACCCCAACCGTGGGGGATGCCGTACATCTGACCGTTCGCCGAGTTCCACGGGCGGTTCTTCAAGAAGTCCTGGATGTTGGTGTAGCTCGGCACGAGTGCGGTGTTCACCGGAGCCACATCTCCGCCGACGATCAACCGGAGACTGGCGTCACCGGACGCGGATAGGCCGTCGTAGCCGCCGGACTGGATCAATGACACCATCTCGTCTGACGTGCCTGCCGTCTTGGCAGCGACCACACATCCGGTCTTCTTCTCGAACGGCTTGACCCAGTCGACCTTCGGGTCATTCGTGCCGTCCTCGGCGTATCCCGCCCAGACGACGATGTCGAGCGCACCCTCGCCCGCACCGAGCTTGTCGAGCGTCGGCACCTTCGGGATGTTGAAAGTCGGTGTGCCGGCGGCGGCAGTTCCGGCGGCGGCAGTTCCGGCGGTCGTCGACTTCGCCGAACTGCCGCAGGCAGCCAGGGCGAGTACGCCCACTGTTGCGAAGGCGACCGATCTCTTCGTGGATTTCATGGCTCTCTCCCCCCGGGCGAACCCGGATTCATCGCTGATGACACTTCCCTGAAAACACTGGCCGACAGGACGGCGGCATCACGCCGCCAGGACAGCACGGCGGCGCTGCCGACAGCGATCGCCGGAAGACCGTCGCTCCGCACTCCGGCGACGACGGATGACCCGTCGACGAGGCGAACGCGTACCCGGGACTCGGCACCTAAATATTGGATGTCCTCGACGGAACCGGTGACCGAAACATCGATGTGCGGGTCGATCGCCGAGGCGTTGATGGTGATGCGCTCCGGCCGGACTGTGTAGTAGCCGGCGGACGTGCTCGCGGAACCGCTGCCCTGCGTCGTCATCTCGGCGGCGATGACATTGGAAGTACCGACGAAGTTGGCGACGAACGGCGTGCTGGGACGTTCGTAGATCTGCTGCGGCGTTCCGACCTGTTCGATACGGCCGTCGTTGAACACGGCGATACGGTCGCTCATACTCAGCGCCTCGCCCTGGTCGTGGGTGACGAAGATGAAGGTGATGCCGACATCGTGCTGGATCGTCTTCAACTCGACCTGCATCTCCTCCCTGAGCTTGAGGTCGAGCGCCCCGAGCGGTTCGTCGAGCAGCAGCACCCTCGGCCTGTTGACGAGTGCTCTGGCGAGGGCGATGCGCTGACGCTGACCGCCGGAGAGTTGGCTCGGCCGACGACCGCCGAGTTGACCGAGTCGCACTGTTTCGAGCATCTCGGTCGCCCGCCGCCGACGCTCAGCCTTGGCGACCTTCTTGACTCTGAGTCCGTATTCGATGTTCTGCAACACGGTCATGTGCGGAAACAGCGCATAGTCCTGGAAGACGGTGTTGACGCTGCGATCGTATGCGGGGACGCTGCTGACGTTCTGTCCGTGAAGCAGCACTGCCCCGGCGGTCGGCATCTCGAAGCCGGCAATCATCCGCAAGACGGTCGTCTTACCGGAGCCGGACGGGCCGAGCAGTGCGAAGAATTCTCCGTCGGCGATCGACAGGTCGACGCCGTCGACCGCCTTGACCTCACCGAACTGCTTGCGCAATCCGACGAGTTGAACGGCAGGCACCACGTCGGCGGACGCCGTCGCGTCAGCGAAGTTCATGTCGCTGACGACGGATTCACTCACGTTGGTCGCACTCCTGCTCGGGAATCAGTCGGACAAAGACAATTCGGCAACGATAGTCGATCCAAGCGACTCCCTCAGGAAACCCCTGGAAACCTCAGTCGCGCAACGCTGCGGCCTTTTCGACGATCACCTTGCTCGAACCGCCTGGTTGCATCGTCACACCGAGCAGGCAGTCGGCAGCTTCCATCGTGCGCTTCTGGTGACTGACGATCAGCAACTGGGCCTCGTCACGGAACTCGGCGATGAGGCCGAGGAAGCGGTGCAGGTTGACGTCGTCGAGCGCCGCTTCGACCTCGTCCATCACGTAGAACGGCGACGGCCGGCTACGGAAGACGGCGAACAGAAAGGCGAGCGCCGTTAGGCTCCGTTCGCCACCGGACAGCAGCGACAGCTTCTTGACGTTCTTGCCACTCGGCTTCGCTTCGACCTCGATGCCGGTGTTCAGCATGTCGTCCGGATTCGTCAGGATCAGCTTCCCGGCACCGCCGGGGAACAGCATCGAGAACAAGCCGGTGAAGTTCTCGCTGACGTCTGCAAAGGCGGTTGCGAACACGGATTGGATCTCCTGGTCGACTGCCTTGATCACGCGCATCAGGTCGCGGCGAGTCGACTTGACGTCCTCGAGTTGCGCCTCGAGGAAGGCGTGGCGTTCCTGCAGTGCCGTGAACTCCTCGAGTGCCAGCGGGTTGATCGGGCCGAGCAGCCTCAGTTCGCGTTCGAGTTCGCGGGCCCGTTCAGACGGGTTGGCGCTCTCTGCACCCGACGGTGCCGCTGCTGCCATCGCCACATCGGGTTCGACATCGAGGTCACGACGCAGCCCGTCGATTGCCGCTTCGAGGCGAGTGCGGACTTCGGCATGTTCGATCTCGTTGCGACGTTCGCGCTCGCGCAGTTCCTCCATCTGCTTCTCCGCAGCGGTTCGACGTTTCCGCGAGGCGTCGAGGCGTTGGGCGATGACGCGGACCTCGTCGCTCTGACGGCGGCGCAATTCGTTCAGCCGCTGGTGTTCGCTGTCGAGCACATTGCGGTGTGACTGCACGAGAGCGCCGATGCGATCGAGAGCGATGAGTACCCGTTCGACGTGAACCCGTCGTTCGGCCGCAGCGGCGCGAGCCACGACGTCGGCCTCCAGACGACGCTCGACATCGATGATGCGCCGCTCGAGATACTGCTTGCGTTCGTTCAGGCCGGCGTTGCGGACTTCGAGATCCTTGCGCCGAGTCGCCAGTTCACGGGCTTTGAATTCCATCTGCGCACGCCGTTGTCCGCGCAGTCTGGCGGCATCCGCTTCCGCTGCCTCGTCTGCCTCGAGTCCCGGCAGCAGCGTCGTCAATTCTTCGATGCGGTGTTTGCGGAGTGTCGCCCGGTCGGTGATGCCGGTCTGCACGAGTTCGAGGCTCTCGAGATCGGCAGCGACCTGGCCGCGCTCGTTGAGGGAACGGGCCAGCTGATCCGCTGCTGCGGAGAAACGCGTATCGTGCGCCTCGAGGCGGCGCAGCAGTTCCTGCTCATCGGCCTGGGCTTCGAGTAGCTCCGCTTTTGCCGCGCTGAGCGCTGTGGACCGGCGGGCCAGTTCCTCCGCAGCCTCGTCGGCACGTTGGCGCGCGTCGTCGAGCGCCGCGGCCGTCGCTCCCCCGCCGGCTGCTCCGAGCCGCCAACCGGACGGACCGAACCGATGTCCGTCCGGGGTCACGGCGATTCGGAGCGGACTGAGGACGACGGCGTCGACGGCTGACTCCCACGAAACGACGCGAATCGCGTCGCCGAGCAGACTGTCGAGCAATGCGCTTACACGCCGGTCGCTGGAGCGGACATGATGACGAACGCAGTCATCAGTCAGCAGTTCCTGTTGGTGGGCGCGAACCACGCCGAGAGCGAGGACCGCGCCGAAAGCATCTGCCTGGCGCAGGTGGGCAAGTGCCCGCCGACCTGCATCGGGGTCATCGACGACCACCGCCAGCAGTGCCTCGCCGGCGGCGGCTTCGAATGCCTGACCCCAGTCCTCGTCCACCTCGACGAGATCGAGCAGAGTCCCCAGGACGCCATCGAGTCCGGCGACGCGCTCTGCCCCCGCACGGGCGCGCGCGGAGTCGAGCGCCATGCCCAGAGCGTCCGCGCGGGCGCGCCAGCCTGCCGAGTCCGAGGCCGCCGTCTGGCGGGCTTCTTCGATCGCTGCCAGACCTGCCTCGGCACGCTGACGTCGTACCTCGGCAATCTCCAGCTCGGCGACGATCGGCGCCTCGGCACCTTCTGCCTGCTCGCATTCGATCTTGAGCTTGTCGATGTCCTCGCTCAGCTGTTCTGCCCGCCGGCGCAACGACTCCGCCCGGCTCGACACCCTTCGCTGTTCGGCATCGTCGCTGTTGACGCCGTTGCTCAGCGAGCGCAGTTCACCGCGGACCTCCGCCGCAGCATTGGCGCTGCCGTCTCGTTTGGCGACTGGCGTGATCGGCTGCGAGCTGTCGCGGTCCGCTGCAAACGCTTCTTCGTCCTCTGCCAACTGTTCGGCCTGTGGCGCGATGGCCTCGATCGAAGCGGTCACCTCGGCGAGTTGCGAATGCGCCGATGCGGCTTCAGCTTCGAGGTTGGCAACGACGCCTTCGTTCATCAATGCGCCACGATCTCGCTCGACGGAACGCCGGCGTTCGACGATCACATTGGCGAGTCCGCGTGCGCGCTCGCGGAGCTGCTCGACGCGAACCAGTGAGTCTCCGACGTCGGTATGACCGCGGGCGCTGAGTTCGGCCTCGCACGCCATCACCTCGGTGTCAAGTCGTGCCAACTCGGCTCGCAGCTGGATCTCTTCGGCTTCGGTGACACCGTGCTGGTTGGCGAGTATGCCGAGCCGGGTCCGCAATCCGGCGATCTCACGGCCTGCAAGGTACAGCCGCAGCGAACCGAGTTCGGCAACGAGATCACCGTGGCGCCGTGCGGCTTCGGCCTGTCGTTCGAGCGGGCGCAGCTGGCGGCGCACCTCTCTGAGCAGGTCTTGGACTCGGGTGAGGTTGGCTTCCGTCGAATCGAGCCGGCGCTCGGCTTTCTCCTTGCGGCGGCGGAATTTCAGCACTCCGGCGGCTTCCTCGATGATCGAACGCCGATCCTCCGGGCGAGCGTTGAGGACGGCGTCGATCTGCCCCTGGCTGACAATGACGTGCTGTTGGCGGCCGACACCTGCATCGGACAGCAGTTCCTGGATATCGAGCAGGCGACATGGGGCGCCGTTGATCGCATACTCGGAGTCGCCCGTTCTGAACAGTGTGCGGGTGATCGTCACCTCGCTGAACTCGATCGGCAGGATGCCGCTGGAGTTGTCGATCGTTAGCCCGACCTCGGCACGACCGAGCGCCGCCCGCTTCGACGTACCCGCAAAGATGACGTCGTCCATCTTCTGGCTACGCACCGCACTCGGTGCCTGAGCACCGAGCACCCATGCAATGGCATCGACGACGTTCGACTTCCCGGACCCGTTAGGGCCGACCACGACCGTGACCCCTGGCTCGAGGTGCATCGTGGTGGCTTCAGCGAAGGACTTGAAGCCTTTGAGGGTCAGAGCTTTGAGGAACACGGTGGTGCACGAGTCTATGGCCTCAGCCGGCCCGCTCGCGGGGTACCCCCGTTCGCCGGCGCTCCCGCGCCCGTCAAGGGAACCTTGCGACGCCTGTGGTTCATGCTGGCGACGATGAACCACCGATTCGACATCCCCACCCAACTCGCAGAAGCCAACCACAACGTGGTCTCGATGACTCAACTCGACCAGTTGGGAATCGGCCCGTCCCTGCGAGGCCAATGGATTGCCCAGCATCGCCTTCGGCCAGTCGGCCAGAGGTCGTACACGTTTGCTGGAGCGGAACTGACGTGGCTCGGTCGCATCGCCGCCGGACTCGCTGATCTGCAGGGTGTCGGGGTCGTGGCAGGGCACGCAGCCTCCCGGCTCCACCGACTCGACGGGTTCGACAAGGCCGAACCCGAGTAAGTGGTTCCGCGTAACGTTCGGGGCCGACAGACATCGATTGCGGTCCGTTCGTCCATCATGCCGATGACCGAGGGGACCTCGTGATCATCGATGGTTTTCCCGTCACCAGCGCGATGCGAACCATCCTCGACGGGCCGCTCTTCGGGTTCAGCAAGCACGAGGTCGAGAACTCCATCGACTCGGCGATTCGGCTTCGTCTCGTCAGTGAGCAACGGCTCCGTACGCAGGCAGTCAGTTGGCATCGGTCAGGCATCAACGGGAGCCGCCTGCTCCTCGATGCGCTGCTGGACACCGGAGGTGAGAGCCGACTCGAAAGGTGATTCCTGAAATTGTTGCGAGATGCCGGCATTCCGAGACCGATGACGCAGAAGGTATTCCGGGATGGAACACGGTTGATCGCCAGGGTCGACGCCTAAACTCCGAATGACCTCGTTGTCGAGGTGTCCGGCCACGGCACGCACGCAAGCAGAACGCAGCGGCGAGTCGATGCACAACGCCAAACGGAGTTGACGCTGCAAGGAAAACGCGTGGTGACGTTCACGTACGAGGACATCAACGAGCGCCCGGCATGGGTTGCCTCGCAGATCCGGACTGCGTTGCGTCGAGCAGCGTGAGGCGTTGGTCCGGCGCTGGCAAGAATGCTCGCAGCTGCTGCGAGCATCACTGCCGGCGATGCCACTACTTCTGGCAGCGGGGGCAGTAGCTGGTAGAGCGGCCGCCGGTCATCGAACGGACGATGTCCACATTGCCGCAGGTCAAGCACCGCTGGCCGGCGCGGTCGTAGACCCGATGGTCGAGTTGGAACGAGCCACCGTCGCCCATCACGTCGACGTATTGTGTGTCGCTCAGCGTGCTGCCGCCGGCCTCGATCGCCTCGGTCAGAATCGACAGAATTGCTGCGTGCAATCGGGTGATCTCCGGCCTCGTCAGGCTGGAGCCGGGGCGGAACGGACTGATCCTGCTGCGGTGGAGGATCTCGTCCGCGTAGATGTTGCCGATGCCGGCGATGACGTGCTGATCGAGGAGCAGCGCCTTGATCTGGCGACCGCGACCGGCCAACAGGGCCGCCAACCGAGCTCGGCTGATGCCGTCGGTGATCGGATCGATGCCGAGTTTCGACAGTTCCGGCAACTCGACGGCAACGTTGTCCGGATCGAAGACGACCATCTCGCCGAACGTCCGCGGATCGACGAACCACAATTCTTTGGCAGGCTCGCCGGAGAGATGCAGAACGACATGGGTATGCGGCGGACGCACAGCGCTCGGCTCGGAGAGCAGTACTCGCCCACTCATGCGGAGATGGATCATCAGCTGCTCGCCGGAGTCGAGATGCACGAGCAGGTATTTTCCCCGGCGACTCGTCCCGGTGAACGTCACTCCGCTGAGACCGTCGATCAATGCTTCTGCAGAGGTCCGCCTCACGGTCCGCAGACGACCGACTTCGACCCGTTCGACCTGACGACCGATCAGATGCTGATCGAGTCCGCGACGGACCGTCTCTACTTCGGGTAATTCTGGCACTGGTGCTGCTCACCCATTTCGTTGGAGCGACTCGTAGGCAGCGCGCGCAGCCTGTTGTTCGGCCTGCTTCTTCGACCTGCCCTCGCCGGTTCCAACGGTCTGCGTGCCGACGACGGTCCTGGCGAAGAAATGCTTCTCGTGGTCTGGGCCTTCTTCTTCGATCGCGTATGTCGGTGCCGGGTCGCCGCGTTGCGCGAGCAACTCTTGGAGTGCGGTCTTGTGGTCGAAGTGATCGATCGTATTGACCGCCGTGTCGAGCACGCCGTCCAACAGTCGCAGTATCAGCGGCCCGACAGCGACCGATCCGCCGTCCAGATAGACAGCTCCGAATACCGCTTCCAGCGCATCCGACAGGATCGACGTCTTGTCACGCCCTCCGCCGGCGGTCTCACCTTTGCCGAGCAGCACGAAGCGACCGAGTTCGATTTCGCGGGCGACGTTCGCCAGCGCCGTAGCGTTGACGACGCTCTTGCGCAGGTCCGTGAGACGGCCTTCGTTCGAGCCGAGTTGCGTCCGATAGACGTGCTCGGCGACGACCCAACCGAGCACGGCGTCTCCGAGGAATTCGAGACGCTCGTTGCTGTCGTGGCCGCCGGGCACCTCGGCACACCACGATCGATGAGCCAGCGCCGTCAACAGCAGCGAACCGTCGACAAACGTGTAGCCGAGGGTCTGCTGTAGTTCGTCGAGGTCGGCAATGCGTTCCGCCAGTTCAGGCGCCTTTGACTCGGGTGTAGACGTAGTCGACGGCGTCGCGGACGGTCTTCATGTCGACGAGGTCTTCGTCTTCGATCCTGAACCCGATCGAACGCTCGGCGAATTCCTCTTCGAGTCCCTCGACGAGTTCGATCAGTGCCAACGAGTCGGCATCGAGGTCATCGACGAACGACTGACCCTCGCTGATCGTCGCCGGATCGATTTCCAGGATGTCGGCGAGTTGATCGCGGACGATGGCGAAGACGCCGTCCCGGTCGAGTGGGGCTTGATGTGCTGGGGTTTCGGCTGACACGAACGTTCCTCCGGTGACATGGGTGACGGCTGAGCAATCTAACAGGGTGCTGCAATTCACCAGCTGGCTCGGCAGAGCGCTTCGATGATCCGGCCGTTTGCGACGATTGCCAGCGGTTCTGCCGGATTCGTTCGGCTATGCAGGTGCCACGGCGGAACGAAGCGACCCCACGAGGTCGGCTTCGACCATCTCTTTGGCTACGTTCACGGCGTTGAAAATCGCCTTCGCCGACGACGACCCGTGGCTGATGATGCAGACCCCATCAACCCCGAGCAGCAACGCCCCTCCGTATGCTTCCGGGTCGATCGACGTGTACAGCGGGATGAGTGCCGGCAACAACGTGTCAGTCGCCTGTTTGTATTCGGGTTTCGATGCGAAGGCGTCGAGCATTGCCTTGACGATCGTGCGCAGCGCTCCCTCGAGCGTCTTCAACACGACGTTGCCGGTGAAGCCGTCGGTGACGACGACGTCGACTTCTGTCGTCATCAGATCTCGGCCTTCGACATTGCCGATGAAGTTGATCCCCGTCGCAGTCGCCAGCAGGTCGTAGGCCTCCTTGCGCAGCGAATCACCCTTGTGAGGCTCCTCGCCGATCGACAACAGGCCGACGCGCGGGGAGACGATGCCGAAGCGTCGCGCCGAAAACACCGAGCCCATCTGGGCGAACTGCAGGAGCCATTCTGCCTGAACCTCGGCGTTGGCACCGGAGTCGAGCAAGACCGTCGGGGTCGAACCGGGCACCGGCACCGTGGTGACGATCGCCGGGCGGCTGACGCCTTTGATGCGGCCCATCCTGAACAGCGCCGACGCCATCGTGGCGCCGGTGTTTCCCGCGGAAATCATCGCGCTGGCCCTGCCATCTCGAACGGCCTCTGCCGCGCGGACGAGCGTCGAATCCTTCTTGCGGCGAACTCCGGCTGCGGGATCTTCGTCCATGGCGATGACTTCGCTGGCTTCGATCAGCGGGATGTCTCCGCAGCCTTCGAGTCCGGCCGGGCCGACGAGCACGACGGGAATGCCGGCTTCGAACGCTAGATGGGCTCCGGCAACGATTTCACTGGGGGCACGATCGCCGCCCATGGCGTCGATCGCTATCGGCAACATGCCGCCGGACTGGGTCACTCGACGTCGATGACGACGCGGTTCTTGTACCAACCGCAGGCGCCACACACCGTGTGCGGGGTCTTGGCCTTGCCGCAGCGTGGGCACATGCTGCGGGACGGGCTACCGAGCTTCCACGCGCCAGCGCGGTGGCTGCGCGACTTCGACTTCGATTTCTTCTTCTTGGGAACAGCCACGTCGGCCTCCGGGTCATGGCACCCGAATTCTCGGGCTCCGCTGTACGAGCCGTGGCATGGTATCGCCGAAACCGCTCGTTACCGACTCGCTCAGTTGAGGCGGTCCTTCAACTCGTCGAGAACGGAGAATCTGGCGTCGCGGACCGTGCTGTCGCACTTGCAGGACTCGAGGTTGCGGTCGATGCCGCACGTCGGGCACAGGCCGGCACAGTCGGGGCGGCACAGTGCGGCGAGCGGCAACTCGAGAAGCGCCAATTGGCGCAGCATCGTCTGCAGATCGAGCTGGTAGCCGACGATCGGGAATGCCTCCTCGTTGGTGACATGCTCCTGGTACAGCTCGTGGATAACGGCAACGGTGGTGGTGTCGATGTCTTCGAGACAGCGCCGGCAGGTGTCGTGCCACGGCACCGACAAGGTGCCGGTGACGACAACCCCGTCGGTGAGGCTCTGGATGTGCAGCGCTGCCTGCAAGCTGTCGATTGCGTTGATGCGCGGCTCATCGATATCGAGGTCGATCGGCAGCAACGCCAGCTTGAGATCTTTGTCATTTCCCGGCCGCCTGAGAAGCTCGGAAACATTGACCAACAGCGGATTCATGCCATCCGACGCTATCGACTGGATCGGGAGGGACGAGCGGCCGGTGCAGCTGTCCCGGTTGGGTTCAGTTGCGTCAGCCCTGCTCGGTTCAACCCCGGTCCTGGTCGAAGAATCCTCTGGCCAGTTCGTCCTGGGCAATACGGTGCGAACCGGTCTGTTCGGCTTCGACCTGCTGCGCACCGATACTCAACTTCTCCCGCCCCTGGTGGATCTGGCGCTGGATGCGATCGACGAGAACTTCGAAGCTGCCGAGGCGCTGATCGAGGAAGTCCTCGGTCACATTCTTCATATGACGTGATTCGGATTCAGCGGCTTCACGGACCTGTCGGGCTCGATGTTCGGCGGCGCGGACGACTTCGGTTCGCTGCACCATCCGTTCCGCTTCGCCGCGTGCCTGATCGAGGATCTCGTCCGCTTCCCGACGGGTCCTGGCAACGAAGTCAGCCTTCTCCTTGAGCATCCAGCGGGCCTGACGGAGTTCGTCCGGCAGCCGGTTGACGGCTTCTTCGAGTAGTTCGATGATCTCGTCTCGGTTGATCATCGGCGATGCAGACAGTGGAATGGTCCGCGCCGTCGAAATGATGTCGATCGCTCGGCGTAGCAGGGTTTCGGAGTCGTAGGCACGCCCGGCGCGCTCCTGCGGCGGCAACTGGTTGCGGCCGAGTTGCGGGTCGTCCTCATACTCTTCGTCGTAGTCGAGTTGGTCGTCTGGCGGACCATATCGGTCGTTGCTCATTACTATTTTCCTTGTGCCAGAGCGGCGAGGCGGGAGGCGACCGCAGGCGGTACGAGATGGCTGACATCACCACGGTAGTGCGATATCTCACGGACGAAACGTGAGGACACGAACGACCACGTCGAACTCGTCGGGAGCAGGACCGTCTTCATCCCTCCGACGAAGAGGTTGGTGTGTGCCATCTGCATCTCGATCTCGAAGTCGCCGCCTGTCCGAACGCCCTTGACGATGAAGTCGGCACCGACGGCTTTGGCGGCATCGACGACGAGCCCCTCGAAGGACCGTACCTCGACACCTGCGAGGTGCGACGTCGATTCGATGATCATCGACTGACGCTCTTCGAGGTTGAACAGGCCTGACGTTTTCGACGGGTTGTACATCGTGCCGACGACGACGTCGCCGAACAGATCCACAGCGGTCACGATGACGTCGAGGTGCCCGAGATGGAGAGGATCGAAACTGCCGGGGAAAAAGGCCTTGGTCGACATGGGTGCCTCACCGTATCCCGTCCGCCGCAGCGAACACCGTCACACGGGTTCTGCCGTAGGTCCGTTCACGGAGGATGTCCCATGCCGGCTGAGCTGGGATCGGCCGCGCCGACTCAGCCACGACGAACTCCGCATCGAGCTGTTCGAGCAGCGCCGCCCAGCCTTCGAATTCGTACGGAGGGTCGGCGAACACGAGATCGACCGAGCCGATGGAGCTGAGCATCGCCGTCACGTCGGCCGGTACGACAGCGCAGCGATCCTCGATCTTCAGGGCCGCCACATTCTCCCGGAGGACGCGTAGCGCCTTCTGGTCCTTCTCGATGAACGTGCAGCGGGCTGCACCACGTGACAGCGCTTCGATACCGAGCGCGCCGGTGCCTGCGTACAGGTCGACGACAACAGCGCCGTCGAGGATGTCCATCGCCCGCAGCGAATTGCAGACCGCCTCGCGGACCATGTCGGTCGTCGGCCGTGTCGCGTTTCCCGGAGGAGCGGCCAATCGCCTGCCTCTGAACTCGCCGGCAATCACCCTCATCCCCGAACGACCTTCATCCCTGAACGACTTCCATCCACGGCAGACTAAGGGTGTGCTGGAGCCGGAACCAACGATCGTCTGCGTCGACTGCGGTGGACCCTGCTCGCTGCTGACCCATCCGCGAGAGGATGACGTCTGGTATCCGGGTGACATCGTCAGCTATCGCTGCCGGGACTGCCTCGACCGCTGGGACCTGGTCCTGCCGGACGAAGACAGCGACGGCTCTCCCGACAACACCTACTGACCTCCGTTCCTACAGATCTACGACTTGAACAGGAAC
>Ga0123338_10001406_pt1 | contig 23280 bp, 26 predicted proteins | sample grotaG_FD_89793 | JGI IMG/M metagenome (GOLD analysis project Ga0123338, IMG submission 89793) | Glacier valley bacterial and archeal communities from Borup Fiord, Nunavut, Canada, to study Microbial Dark Matter (Phase II) -... | ecosystem: Environmental > Aquatic > Freshwater > Ice > Glacier ...
CGGCATCGATCCCGAGCGCGATGCGGTCATCGTGCTGCGCTGGCTCGATCCGGCACATGCCTCGACGGTCATCTCGAAGATCGCCGGCGCGCTGGGCGAGGCGTAAGCTTTGCTTCCGTCGCCTTCCCGGAGCCCGTCCATGTCCGTCCGTCCGCTGATCTCGCCGCGCATCGCCGAAGCCGATGCAGTCGCCGAAGCCCGTGTCCACCTCGCCGCGGCGCACCGCATGGCGGTGCTGCACGAGCTCGAGGAGGGCATCGACAACCACTTCACGATGACCGTGCCGGGGCGCGACGACCGGTTTTTGATCCTGCCGTACGGCTGGCACTGGTCGGAGGCGCGGGCGAGCGACATGATCGTCTTCGACGAGGCCGGCCATGTGCTCGAGGGCCACGGCTCGCTCGAGCTCTCGGCGCAGTGCATCCACGCGCCGATCCACCGCATGACCGGCGCGAAGGTCGTGATGCACACGCACCAGACCTGGACGATCGCGCTCAACATGCTGAAGGACAACCGGCTGCTTCCCGCGAGCCAGACCGCCGCGTTCTTCCACGGGCAGATCGCCTACGACGACAACTACACCGGCCTGGCCGCCACGCTCGAAGAGGGCGAGCGCCTCGCCGCGGCGATGGGCACGAAGCCGATCTGCTTCATGAAGAACCACGGCGTCCTCGTCACCGGCGACACGATCGCGCAGGCGTACCGGAGGCTTTATCGGCTCGAGCGCGTCTGCCGCAACCAGATCCTCGCGCTCTCGACCGGCCGGCCGATCGAGGTGCTGTCGGACGAAATCGTCGAGCGCGTGCAGACGCCGAGCGCCGACGACCGCCATTCCCGCGCCGAGCGCGAGCGGCTGTACTTCGAAGCCATGATGCGCATCGTCGACCGCCAGCTGCCGGGTTATCGCGACTAGGGCGGTCGACGTCATGGACCGCATTCGAAGCTGGCGCCGAAGCGGCACCGCACTGCTGCTCGCAGCGCTCGCCGGAGTCGTCGCCGGCTGCAGCGAATTGAACTCGGCGCCGCCGCAGGGCGGCGTACAGCGCCTCTACGTCCTCTACTGCGGTGAAGCGCGGATCCCCGATCTCTCGCCGTGGTCGCCGGGCTTTCACGTCGGCGAAGCGGCGGTGTTCAGCGACAACTGCTACCTGATCCGGCACGGCAAGGACTGGATGCTGTGGGACACGGGCTACCCCGACGCCCTCGCCGACAAGCCCGACGGTATCGTCGGCGCGCGCTCGACCGCGCTCCGCAAGAAGACGCTCGCGTCGCAGCTCGCCGAGATCGGCGTGGCGCCGAGCCAGATCAACGTCCTCGCGTTCTCGCACTCGCACGGCGACCACGTCGGCAACGGCAATCTCTTCACGGCGGCGACGCTCTACATCCAGAAGGCCGAGTACGACGCCGCCTTCGGCCCCGACGCCGCGAAGTTCGGCTTCGCTTCCGCGACCTACGACCAGCTGCGCAACGGCCGCATCGTCCAGCTCGAAGGCGACGCCGACCTCTTCGGCGACGGCTCGGTGCGCATCCTCGCGACACCGGGCCACACGCCCGGCCACCAGTCGCTGCTCGTGCGCCTGCCGAAGACCGGCGCGGTCGTGCTGAGCGGCGACGTCGCGCACTTCCAGGAGAACTTCGACCAGCGCCGCGTGCCCGGATTCAACTTCGACCAGGCGCAGTCGCTGCGCTCGATGGGCAAGATCGCCGGCATCGTCGAGTCCGAGCACGCGCGGCTGTGGATCAACCACGACGCGGCGCAGAGCGCGACGATCGCGCACGCGCCGCAGTTCGTCGACTAGCACGCACCGCGTCGCTTGGACCGCGTCGATGCCGTCGTGGTGGGCGCCGGCGCGGTCGGCCTCGCGGTCGCGCGCGAGCTGGCGTTGCGCGGCCGGGAGACCATCGTGCTCGAGGCCACGTCGGGCGTCGGCAACGGCATCAGCTCGCGCAACAGCGAGGTCATCCACGCCGGCATCTACGACGCGAAGGGCTCGCTGAAGGCGGGACTGTGCGTCACCGGGCGGCGCCTGCTCTATCCGTACTGCGAGGCGCACGGCGTCGGCCATCGGCGCTGCGGCAAGCTCATCGTCGCGGCGACGGCCGCGCAGGTCGAGACGCTGCGCTCGATCGAGCGACGCGCGCTCGGCAACAGCGTCGAGGGTTTGCGCTGGCTGAGCGGCGCGGAGGCGCGCGAGCTGGAGCCGGACCTCCATGGCGAGGCCGCGCTCCTGTCGACCGCGACCGGAATCATCGACAGCCACGCGCTGATGCTCGCGTACCAGGGCGATCTCGAACGCGCGGGCGGCGCGCTCGTGCTGCGCTCGCCGCTCGAGGGCGCGACCGTCGCTCGCGACGGGTTCGTGCTGCGGATCGGGGGCGAGTCGCCGTTCGAGATCGAGACCGGCCTGCTGGTCAACTCGGCCGGACTGCATGCGCCTGCGCTCGCGCGCCGCATCGAGGGCCTCGCTGCACGCCACGTGCCGCCGACCTGGTTCGCCAAGGGCAACTACTACGCGCTCGCCGGCCGCTCGCCGTTCACGCGGCTCGTCTATCCCGTGCCTGAGCCGGGCGGCCTCGGCGTGCACCTCACACTCGATCTCGCCGGCCAGGCGCGCTTCGGTCCAGACGTCGAGTGGCTCGACGCGCAGTCGCCCGAGGCGATCGAGTACGCCGTCGACCCAGCGCGCGGCGCCCTCTTCTACGCCGCCATCCGCCGCTACTGGCCGGACCTGAAGGACGGCGCGCTCGCGCCGGCATACAGCGGCGTGCGCCCCAAGCTGCAGGGCCCTGGCCGACCGGCAAGCGACTTCGTGCTGCAAGGACCCGAGGCGCACGGCGTGCCGGCCCTGATGAATCTCTTCGGCATCGAATCGCCCGGGCTGACGGCGAGCCTCGCCATCGCCGCGGAGGCGGCGCGACGACTCGGCGTTTGAGACGCCGCGCGGGGCCGCATCGACCGTCGGTCGCGCGCGCCGCCTTCTGCCGCGCATCCGGTCGCGACGCGCGTGGCAAACCGCACGGGCCGACCCATGCATCGACAGGCATGGCGCGATGACTTGCGCTACCTTCGCCGGCAACCACCGCTCTCCACTGGCCGCAAGCCTTCGCGCCTCGAGGACCGCTCATGTTCTTCACGATCTTCTGCTGCATCTCTACTGCGCTGACGCTCTACTGCGTCCTCAACCGCTTCAACAAGCGCACGGTCGAGCTCGCCGCCCACGCGGCCTCGCATCAAGTGAAGAAGGAGATGTACGAGCGCTACACGGCCCTCGCCGCACAGCTCGCGACCAGGGAACGCGAACTGAGTCGCATGCGCGAGAAGCTGAAGCTGCACGAGGCCGTGCCGTCTCGCGTGGCGCCGGGCACGAAGGCGCCCGCGTCCGCCGCCGGCGCGTCCGCCGGAAAAAAGAAGCCGCGCGAGGGCTTCGAGCTCTTCGAGATGACGGCGCCGTTCACCGAGACCTCGTACAACGCCCTGTTGCGGGCGACCGAGGTCGAGAAGGTCGAGCCGGTCGGGATGTAGCTGCGCGCGACGTGCCGGGCGTCGCCGTCAGCCGGGCTGGCGATAGAACGCCTCGACGATGCCCTTCAGTGTGATGAGGAGCGGCCGGCCCTTGCGGTCGAGCGTCTTGCCCGCGGGCACCTTCACCCAGCCTTCGCTGATGCAGTACTCCTCGACGTCGAAGCGCTCCTTGCCGTTGAGGCGGATGCCGATCGCATGCTCGAACACTTCGGCGACGTGATGGGGGCTGCGCGGATCGATCGAGAGGTGGTCGGGCAGCGCGGGCAGTGGCGTGGGTTCGGTCATGGCGTGGCCTGAGGGTCGAGCCGCGATTCTCGACCCACGGCGCCGGCTTCGGCGCGAGACCGGCCAGCATCAGCGCCCAGGTCTCGGGCTCCGGCACTGGTGCGACGGCCGTGACGCCGGTCAGGAAGACGCCTGGGTCGGACGCGTAGCTCACGCCTTCGCGCAGCACCAGGCCGATGCTGGCGGTGTGCTCGAAGCCGCAGGTGGCGTCCCTGCAGTCGACGGAAAGGCCCAGGTTGAATCCGGTCCGATCGAGGTCGGTCACCCGCAGCACGCCGTTGAAGTCGAACCCGGTGGCCGATTCGTTGGAGAAGCTGTAGCCCACCCAGCCAGAGGGCGGCACGTCGCCCGAGGCGCCGTTGTGGCCGTATCCGCTGGGCCGGCTTGTGGCGGACAGGCTGTCTGGGCAGCCGGCACCACCCCGCGAAGCTTCTCGACAGCGTGTAGGACGATGCCGCACCCGGCACTCAGGGGGTTGATCGGCACGTCGGTTGCCGTCATGCTGCACCACAGCAAATTTCCGTCTGGGAGTCCCGACAATGGAACTGGATAAGTTGAACGGCAGGTACCAGCACCTGCGCACCGAGCTCGACGCCGCCTACGCGGAACCGGTCTGGGACAGTTCCCGGATCAACCGGATCGCCGAGGAGCTCATTCCCGTCGAGCTAGCGCTCGCTTCGTTCGAATACCAACAGCCTGGCGAGGGACCGTCCCATGTCTGATCTTTCGTTTGCGCCCGACGAGGGCTACCAGGCGACTCCGATCGTCGAGCCCTGGGGCGACTCCGGCTGGAAGGCAGGCGTGCTGCTGAGCGGCGACGGTGGACGCGGCAACGGCTCGGCGAAGAGCCTGGGCGAGCAACTCTTCGCGTCACGCGAAGACGCGTGGCAGTTCGCCGAAACCCAGTACGGCGGCCTCGGCCGCGATTGAGAGCGCTCAGCCCGCTCCGGCGGGCAGGCGGAGGTTGGGCCACACGCGCGACGCCGCGAAGAAGACGACCGCGCCGACCATCAGCACAGCCGCTGCGACCACGAGCGACAAGGTGAACGCGCTGCCGACGTCGGCGATCCGCCCGAGCAGCAGGGCGACCACCGGCGGGCCGAGCGTCTGGCCCAGACTCCAGGTCGCGGTGACCAGCCCCGTGGTGCTCGATAGCTGCGTCGGCCTGAGGCGCCGGACCTCCTGCATCGCGAAGTAGGTGATCGCGGTGAACGGCAGCCCGAGCAGGAAGCTGCCGATCGCGAAGCCGGCCGTGGTGGGCGCCAGTAGGCCGATGCCGATGCCGATCGCCTGGATCACGTAGGCGGCGGCCAGCACAAGCCGCAAGTCGCCGGACACGCGGACGCGCGTCGCGAGCAGCGCGCCGAGGATCACGCCGGCGCCGAAGATCGGCCAGAACAGGTCGAGCCATGCCGAGTTCGGCAAGACACCGCGGGCGATGACCGGCAAGAACGTCGCGGTGACGATGTAGCCGAAACCGGCCAGGCCGTAGGCAACCGCGAGGGTCGCGACTTCGGCGCGTGAGTGCGATGGCACGGATGACGCGGCGGCATCGATGGTCGACGCCGACCCGTGCGCCGGGCTCGGCGCGGCCGAGCCCGGCGTCGCGGCGGCGGGCAGCACTCCGATTGCGCCGGGCCGGAACACGCGCCACACCGCTGCCGAGAGCACCAGCGCCAGCCCCGCGAAGACGACCCACGCCGCACTGGCGCGCCACTGCAACGTGACCATCGCGCTCGCCAGCAGACCGCTCGCGACGATGCCGATGCCCGGCCCGGCGAACATCAATCCGCCAAGCGCCGCTTCGCCGCGCGCGGCGATCTGCGTCAGGCACCAGCCCGACGAATAGACGAAGACGAGCGCGCTCGCGATGCCGGCGGCGAAGCGCAGCACCGGCCAGGCCAGCGGCGCGGGCAGCGCCATCGCCAGCGTCAGCACGGTCGTGGCGACGAGGCCGATGCGGGTCATCGATGGCGCATTGACCGCCGGCAAGCCCGGCAGCCGGGCCCAGATCCGCGGCTGCAGCGTGCACAGCACGGCGCCGCTCAGATAGCCGAGGTAGTTCGCGCTTGCGAGCCAGCTCGCGGCGTGCAGATCGACGACGCCGTCGTGCAGCATCATCGGCAGGATCGGCGTGAACGCGAAGCGGCCGATGCCCATCGCAACGGCAAGCGCGATCAGGCCCGCGAGGGCGACCCTGACGGCGCTCACCGCGGCAGCTCGACGATCTCGACCCAGTTCGGATTGGTACCGACGGCCTGGTCGCCGAGCTTGGTCAGCGCGCCGGTGGCGGGGTCGATGGCGTAGCGGCTGAGCCGGTGCGAGATCTGGCCCACGGCGATCAGGAAGCGCCCGTCCGGCGTGATCGCGAAGCCGCGCGGCTCGGTTTCGGTCGCGAGCGTTCCGATCTGCGTCAGCGCGCCGTTGACCGCATCGACCGCGAACGCGGCGAGCGTGCTCGAGCGGCGCTCGCTCGCGTACAGGAAGCGGCCGTCGGGCGTGATGTGCAGGTCGGCCGCCCACGGCGCGCCGGCGTCGAAGCCGGCCGGCAACGCACTCGCGCTCGCCAGCCCGGCGCTGCCGAGGACGCCGCGCTCGCGATCGAAGGCGAGCACGTCGACCGAGGCGTCGAGCTCGCACAGCAGATAGACGAGCGCGAGCGTCGGATGGAAGACGAAGTGACGCGGCCCGGCACCGGCGCGGACGGGCCAGTTCGGCGGCTCGTTGGCCTCGAGCCGGCCGCTGGCCGCATCGAAGCGCATCTGCCGCACGACGCCGCCGCCGAGGCAGGCGGCGAGCGCGAAGCGATTCGACGGATCGGTGCGGATCGAGTGCGCGTTGGCCTCGGTGGCCAGGGTCTGCTGCGCCGCGCCGGCGACGCCGTCGGCGCCGATCGGGCTGACGGCGACGAGGCTCGATCCGTACGACGCCGACAGCAGGAAGCGGCCGCTGCCATCGGCCGAGATCCAGCACATGCTCGCCGGCAGCGGCGCGCTGCCGATCTCGGCGAGGCGTCCGCTCGCGGCGTCGATCGCCAGGCTCAGGACGCGATACGGCGCCGAGCGGATCGACGCGTAGAGCACGCGCCTGTCAGGGCTCACGGCAAGCGGCATGACCGTCCCGCCGACCGCAAAGCGCTCGACCTCGACCAGCGCGCCGCGTTCGGCGTCGAGCGCAAGCACGGTGATGTCGTGGCTGTCGGCGTTGGCGATGTAGGCGACGGTGCGCGGCGTCGCGCCGGTCGCTGGGGAAACGTTCATCGGCAGGGTCAGGGCAGATCGACGATCTCGATCCAGTTCGGATTCTTGCCGACGGCGTAGCGCTGCAGCGGGGCGAGCGCGCCGCTGCTCGGATCGATCGCGTACACCGCGATCGCATGCGAAGCCTGTCCCGACGCGACGAGCCAGCGCACGTTCGAGACGTCGACCCAGGTGGCCGCGTGGCCGGTCGCGGCGATGGCCGCGAGGGCGATGCCGACGGCGAGCCGTCTTGCGGTGGTGATGTCGCTCATGTCGCTTTCCTCGATGCGAGGTGGCGTGTCGTCGCCGCGCCTGCGTCAATACACCGGGTGGCCGGTGATGAGCGAGGGCAGCCAGGTCGAGAACACGGTGACGTAGGTGACGAGGTTGATCGCGACCCAGATCGCGAGGTAGTACGGCCAGGCCGTGCGCGTCGCCTGGCCGATCGAGATGCCGCCGATCGCGCAGCCGACGAACTGCACCGTGCCGACCGGCGGATGGACCAGGCCGAGCGCGCAATTGAGCAGCAGCATCATCCCGAATTGCACAGGGCCGACGCCCATCTGGATCGCGAGCGGCAGGAAGAGCGGCGTCGTGATCAGGATGTGGGCCGCCATGTCGAGGAAGATGCCGAGGAAGATCTGGATGATGTTGATGTAGAGCAGCATCAGCCACGGCGTCTGCGTCGCGTGCAGCAGCGCAGCCTCGATCGCCGCCGGGATCTCGAGATAGGCCATCTGCCAGCGCAGCATGTTCGAGACGCCGATCAGGAGCAGGATCACGCCGGTCGTCTTCGAGGCCTTGGCGAGCGAGCGAAGCAGCTTGCTCCTGTCCATCGTGCGATAGAAGAACGCGGTGAGGCAAAGCGAATAGGCGACGGCGATCGCTGCGGCCTCGGTCGCCGTCGTCACGCCGCCCATGACGCAGGCCAGGATGACGACGATCACCATCAGGCCCGGGATCGCTGCGACGAAGGTGCGCAGCACCGCGCCCCAGCCGGGGAAGACCTCGAGCATCGAGCTGCCGTCGGCGCGCCGCGGGAAGCCGTTGCGGACGGCCTGCCAGTAGGCCGCGATCAGCATGCAGACCATGATCCAGAACACCGGGATCAGACCCGCGAACATCAGGTCGCCGATCGAGACGCCGCGGATCGCGTGGCCGTCGATCGTGCCGACCGCCGCCTGCGCCGCGAAGGCGTAGATGATCATGTTGTGCGACGTCGGCATCAGCGCGCCGGTGAGCGAGGCGTGCGTCGTCACGTTGACGGCGTAGTCCGCGCTGTAGCCCTCGCGCTTCATGATCGGGATCATCACGCCGCCCATCGCCGAGGTGTCGGCCACGGGCGAGCCGGAGACGCCACCGAAGAGCGTGCTCGCCATTACGTTGGCCAGGCCGAGGCCGCCCTTCATGTGGCCGACCATGCTGCGCGCGAAGTCGAGAATCTTGTCGGCGATGCCGCCGTGCAGCATCAGCTCGCCCGAGAAGATGAAGAACGGGATGGCGAGAAACGAGAACACGTTCATCCCCGAGACCATCATCTGGATCGGCGTCGCCAGCGGCAGGCCTTCGACGGCGAAGGTCGCGAGGCAGCTCAGGCCGATCGCGAACGCGACCGGCACGCCGAGGACGAGAAAGAGCAGGAAGCTGACGCAGAGGACGGTGAGCTCCATCGGGTCAGGCCTTGCTGTCGTGCGGCTTCAGGAACTGCGTCACCAGGTGCTCGATCGAGAAGATGCCGATGAGGACGGCGGCCATGATCGGCGGCAGGTAGCGGAACGCCTCGGAGATGCCGAGCGTCGGGATCGTGTCGTGGTACGTCGACGTCGCCATGTGCCAGCTGCCGTAGAAGAGCAGCACGGCGAACGCCAGGATCAGCACTTCGACGATCGTGTGGACGATGGCCTGGCCCTTGGCGGGCAGCAGCTGGACGACCGAGTCGAGGCCGATGTGGCCGCTCTCGCGCGCACCGGCCGCGGCGCCGAACATCGCCACCGAGATCACCATCAGCAGCGCGACCTGCTCGACGTACGGCTGCGACGCGTTGAACACGTAGCGCAGCACCACGCCGTAGATCACGACGATGCCGAGCGCCGCCAGGCAGATGCAGGCGAGGTGGAGCACCCAGCGCGACAGCCGGGAGCTCAGCAGCGTCAGCCAGTCCATGCGCGTTCGGCTCGTGCGCGGGGTTCCGGCGCGCCTACTTGGTGTTGACGATCTCCTGCAGCAGCGTCTTCAGCTCGGGCGTGTTCGCGAACTTTTCCCAGACGGCCTTCTCGACCTCGACGAAGCTCTTGCGGTCGATCTCGCTCGCCGGAATGATCTTCGCGCCGCCCTTGAGCACCGCCGCCTTGGCGTCCTTTTCCTTCGCGTCCCAGAGCTTGACGTAGTAGGGCACGGATTCCTTCGCGGCCTTCCTGATCGCGGTCTGCTCTTGCGGCGTCAGCGTGAGCCAGACCTTCTTCGAGAACACCAGCACCTCGGGCGTCATGACGTGGCCGGTCTCGGAGAAGACTGGGGCCGATTCGAAGTGCTTGGCTTCCTCGTACGACGGGATGTTGTTCTCGGCGGCGTCGAGCAGGCCGGTCTTCAGACCCGTGTAGACCTCTGCGAAGGGCATCGGCGTCGGTGATGCGCCGGTGACGCTGATCATGCTCACCATCAGATCGGACTGCTGCACGCGGACCTTCAGGCCCTTCATGTCGGCGACGCTCTTGACCGGCTTCTTGGCGTAGATCGAGCGCGCGCCGCTTTCGTAGAGGCACAGGCCGACGAAGCCGGCCTTGTCGAAGGCGGCGAGGATCTTGTCGCCCTCGGGGCCATACATGGCCTTCCTGAAATGGTCGAGGTCGCGGAACAGGAACGGCAGCGACGGGATCATCGACTCGGGCACGATGCCGTGAAAGGTCGCGGTGCTGACGCGCACCATGTCGATCGCGCCGATCTTCACCTGCTCGACCGTGTCCTTCTCCGAGCCGAGCGAGCTGTCGCCGAAGATCTTGATGTTGTCCTTGCCGCCGGTCGCCTTCGAGAGCTGCTCGCCCATGAACTTGACGGCCATGTTGGTCGGGAAGTCCTTGGCGTGGACGTCGGCGGAGCGGAAGTCGCGCGCCATCGCCGGCGCGGCGAGGACGAGGATCGCGGCGGCGACGAGGGCGGCGGTCTTGCGGATGCGAAGCGTCATGGTTCTGGTCTCCTGGGGGTTCATTCGTAAGGTCCCTTGACGACGAAGCCGCCGCCCTGAAACAGCGTCGCCGGATCGCTCCGGTCGAGCATCGGCTGGCGCGCCTCGAGGGCGGCGCGGAAAGGCTCGGAGCTGTCGCGCGGCCGATAGCCGACGTGCGCGGCGCTGGTGTTGTCCCACCACGTCGTGGTGTTGTCGGACATGCCGTAGACGACGCTGTGGCCGACGACCGGCGCAGTCAGTGCCGCGGCGACCAGGCGCTCGAGGTCGTCGTAGCTGAGCCAGGTGGCGAGCATGCGCCGGTCCTTCGGCTCGGGGAACGACGAGCCGATGCGCAGGCAGACGGTCTCGATGCCGTAGCGGTCGAAGTAGAAGCGCGACAGGTTTTCGCCGAAGGCCTTCGACAGGCCGTAGTGGCCGTCGGGCCGCACCGGCGCGTCGGGCGAGACGACCTCGTCCTGGCGATAGAAGCCGGTGACGTGGTTCGAGCTCGCGAACACGATGCGCTCGACGGCGTGTCGCCGCGCCGCTTCGTAGAGATTCCAGACGCCGACGATGTTGGCCTGCAGGATCGGCTCGAACGGTCCCTCGACCGAAACGCCGCCGAGATGGACGATCGCCGTGACGCCGTCGACCAGCGCACCCACGGCCGCGGCGTCCTGCAACGGCGTGACGACGGTTTCCTCGCCGGCGCCGGCCGGGTCCATCGCCGTGATGTCGCTCAGGCGCAGGACGCGGCACAGGCGCTTCAGGCGCGGCCGCAGCACGCGCCCGAGGCCGCCCGCGGCGCCTGTCAGCAGCAGGCGCTCGAAGGGCGGCACCGGCACGGCCGGAGTCGGGGACGAAGAGGTCGCCATGGGCCACGATGTTGGGCGCGTACCGGCTTCGCGCCTATCGGCGAAAGCGATCTTGCGCTGAGTCGTCTGATGTCGTACAACAGTCCGCGACTCCTGTTTACCGCCTCCATGAACGACTTCGCCCACATCGAACGACGCCGCCCGAGAAGCCTCGCGCTCGGCGTCGTCGAGTCGTTGTCGGACCGGATCCGCGACGGCCGTCTCGCGCCGGGCGGCAAGCTCGCGACCGAGGCCGCGCTGATGGCCGAGTTCGGCGTCAGCCGCACCGTCATCCGCGAGGCGCTCTCCAACCTGCAGGCCTCGTCGCTGGTCGAGACGCGCCACGGCGTCGGCACCTTCGTCACCGGCCACGGCGACTCCGCCGTGTTTCGCATCCGCTCCGACCAGCTCGCGACCGTGCGCGACGTCGTCGCGATGCTCGAGTTGCGCATCGGCGTCGAGACCGAGGCCGCCGGGCTCGCGGCGCAGCGCCGCACTGCTGGCAATCTCGACGCGATGCGCGAAGCGCTGGCCGCGTTCACGCATGCCGTCGAGGCCGGCCACGACGCCGTCGGCCCCGACTTCCGCTTCCACCTCGAGATCACGCGCTCGACCCAGAACGCGCACTTCGAGAGTCTGGTCCAGACCCTCGGCACGGCGATCATTCCGCGCGCCCGGCTCGATCCGTCGGCCGCGTCGGTCGACGAGCGCCAGGCCTATCTGCGCCGCGTCAACGCCGAGCACGGCTCGATCCTCGACGCCATCGCCGGCAAGGACAGCGAAGCGGCGCGGGCGGCGATGCGCATCCACCTGGCGAACAGCCGCGAGCGGCGCCGCCGTGCCGCGAGCCTCCGTTGACCGAGTTGTACGATGACCGAAGCCGACACGCCCCGCATCGAATCCGTCCGCTGCATTCCGGTGGCCGGACACGACAGCATGCTGCTTAACCTGAGCGGCGCGCACGCCCCGTTCTTCACGCGCAACCTGGTCGTCGTCAGCGACTCGGCGGGGCGCGTCGGCGTCGGCGAAGTGCCCGGCGGCAACGCCATCGCCGGCGTCGTGACCGAATCGCAGGCGCTGCTTGCGGGCCGCAGGATCGGCGAACTGCGCGGCCTCCTCGCCGAGGTCGAGCGCCGCTTCGCCGACCGCGACCGCGGCGGCCGCGGCGCGCAGACCTTCGATCTGCGCACGACCGTGCATGCCGTCACCGGCCTCGAGTCGGCCTTGCTCGACCTGCTCGGCCAGCACCTCGGCGTGCCGGTGTCCGCGCTGCTCGGCGAGGGACGTCAACGCGAGCGCGTGCCGGTGCTCGGCTATCTCTTCTACGTCGGCGACCGGCGCCGCGGCGATCTGCCGTACCGCCGTAACGCCGAGGGCGACGACTGGATCGTGCAACGCGACGAACCCGCGCTCGGCGCTGCCGCGATCGTCCGGCTCGCCGAAGCGGCGCAGGCGCGCTACGGCTTCACCGACTTCAAGCTCAAGGGCGGCGTGCTCGCCGGCGACGCCGAGGTCGAGGCGGTGACCGCCCTGCACGAGCGCTTCCCCGAGGCGCGCATCACGCTCGATCCGAACGGCTGCTGGTCGCTCGCCGAGGCGACGCGATTGATGCGACCGTGCCGCGAGATCCTCGCCTACGCCGAAGATCCGTGCGGCGCCGAAGGCGGCCTCTCGGGCCGCGAGGTGATGGCCGAGTTCCGGCGCGCGACCGGCCTGCCGACCGCGACCAACATGATCGCCACCGACTGGCGCCAGCTGGTCCACGCGCTCTCGCTCCAGGCCGTCGACATCCCGCTCGCCGATCCGCACTTCTGGACCATGGCCGGCTCGGTGCGCGTCGCCCAGACCTGCCGCGACTGGGGCCTCACCTGGGGCTCGCATTCGAACAACCACTTCGACGTCTCGCTCGCGATGTTCACCCACGTCGCCGCGGCGGCGCCGGGCCGGATCACGGCGATCGACACGCACTGGATCTGGCAGGACGGCGAGCGGCTGACGAAGGAGCCGCTGCGGATCGAAGGCGGCGCGATCCGCGTGCCGACTGCGCCCGGCCTGGGTGTCGAGCTCGACATGGACGAGGTCGGCCGCGCGCACGCGCTCTACCTGAAGCATGGCCTGGGCGCGCGCGACGACGCCGCGGCCATGCAGACCTTGATCCCCGATTGGCGCTTCGACGCGAAGCGGCCGGCGATGGTGCGCTGAGACGCTCCTCACCACGAGACGACGAGACGACGAGACCATGAAGACGACCATGACGACGACCATGACGACTGCCTTCCCGACAGCCCGTCGCGCGGCCCTGCTCGCGACGCTCGCCCTCGCCGTCGCGCCGCACGCGGCCCTGGCCCAGGCCTGGCCCGGCAAGACGATCCGGATCGTCGTGCCGTACACGCCCGGCGGCTCCTCCGACATCATCGCGCGCGCGATCTCGGAACCGCTCGCCGCGGCGCTCAAGCAGAGCGTCATCGTCGAGAACCGGCCCGGCGCGAACGGCAACACCGGCACCGATTCGGTCGCCAAGTCGCCGGCGGACGGCTACACGCTACTGCTCTGCGACGTCGGCGCGCTGGCGATCACGTCGTCGGTGTACGCGAAGCTGCCCTTCGATCCGAAGAAGGACCTGCGCGGCGTGACGATGCTGGCGTATTCGCCGCACCTGCTCGTCGTCCATCCCTCGGTGCCCGCCAACAACCTCAAGGAGCTGGTCGCGCTCTCGCAGAAAGAGCCGCTCTCGTTCGCGGTCACCGCCATCGGCAGCGCACCGCATCTCGCCGGCATCGCGGTCGAACAAGCGACCAAGGCCAAGTGGACCTACATCCCGTACAAGGGCGGCTCGCAGGCGATCGGCGACACGGTCGCGGGCCAGACGCAGGTGCTGATGAACGGCATGCTCGCGACGCTGCCGTTCGTGCAGTCGGGCAAGCTCAAGGTGCTCGGCGTCTCGAAGGCGACCCGAGTGCCGCTGCTGCCCGACGTGCCGACGATCGCCGAGCAAGGGGTTGCCGGCTTCGAGTCGGGCACCTGGCAGGGCCTGCTCGTGCCGGCCGGCACGCCACCCGATGTCGTCGCGCGCCTCGGGGCCGAGCTGACGCGGATCATCCGCTCGCCCGAGATCCGCTCGCGCCTGACGGTGCAGGGCGCCGAGGTCTACACGATGTCGCCGGCCGAATTCGCGACGTTCTTCGCGAAGGAACAGAAGCGCTGGGCCGACGTCGTCGCCGGCGGCGGCGTGAAGATCGAATGAAACCGAGGACGACCCCATGACCCGACCCGACACCTACCGCGCCTTTCCGAACGCCTTTCGCAAGCGCCTGCTCGCCGGCGAGACCCTGATCGGCTGCTGGTGCTCGCTCGCCAACCCGATCACCACCGAGGTGCTCGGCATCGCCGGCTTCGACTGGCTGCTTCTCGACGGCGAGCATTCGCCGAACGACGTCACGACCTTCATCCCGCAGCTGATGGCGCTCAAGGACAGCGCCAGCGCGCCGGTCGTGCGGCCGTCGTGGAACGAGCCGGTCGAGATCAAGCGGCTGCTCGATGCCGGCTTCTACAACTTCCTCGTGCCCTTCATCCAGACCGCCGACGACGCGCGCCGCGCGGTCGCGGCGACGCGCTATCCGCCGGCCGGCATCCGTGGGGTCTCGGTCTCGCAGCGGAGCAACCGCTTCGGCACCGTACCCGACTACTTTCGCGACATCAACGAGCAGATCTGCGTGATGGTGCAGATCGAGAGTCGCGCCGGCCTCGCGGCGGCGGGCGAGATCACGGCGGTCGACGGCGTCGACGGCATCTTCGTCGGCCCGTCCGACCTCGCCGCCGGCTTCGGCCATCTCGGCAAGCCCGATCACCCGAGCGTGCAGGCGGCGATCGCGCAGGTGTTCGACGTCGCCAAGGCGGCGGGCAAGCCGGTCGGCATCCTGGCGCCGGCCGAAGCCGACGCGCGCCGCTATCTGGCGATGGGCGCGACCTTCGTCGCGGTCGGCAGCGACCTCGGCGTCTTCACGAATGCGACGCAGCAGCTCCGTGACCGGTTCGCGCGAAGCGATTGAGCCAGCCGAGCATCTCGTCGAGCTCGTTCGACTTGTCGAAGACCGCGGTCGCTCCGAGCTCGAGGCACTTGGCGCGGATATCCGGCGTGGCGTGATTGCTGAGGACGATGCGCTTGAGCTCGTCCGGGAACGCGGCCATCGCCTTCAGGACGCCGAGGCCGGAGCCGCTTTTCAGGAAGATGTCGACGATCACCAGGTCGCAGACAGCGCGCTCGCGTTGCAGCCAGGCGATCGCGCTGGCTTCGTCGTCGGCGCTGCCGGCGATCTCGACCGGGACGCTCTCGCGCAGCGCCTCGACGAGGTTCTCGCGGATGATCGAGCTGTCCTCGACGAGAAAGATCCTGACTGTGGCCATCGGGCAATTCTGGCGGGCAGCACCGGGAAGCGCCCATCGGCCTGGGCGCGAGAGCGCCGTCGGTATCGACGCGCCGGTCGAGTCGGAATCGTCCCACGCCCGCTCCCGTGCACGAGCCAGACCGCAGCTCTACGCTGTCCGGCCTTCGTAGCGATCGCGGCCCTGCGAGAGGACGCGGATCTTGGCGTCGGCGATTGGGCGCTTGAGCATCCAGAAGCCGCAGTCGGGGTGGATGTACTTCACCCGTCCTTCACCGAGCATCGCCTCGGCGCGCTCGATCGCGCGCGCCACCGCGTCGACCGACTCGACCTCGTTGGCCTTGATGTCGACGACGCCGAGGCCGAAGCCGATCTCGGGCCGCAGATCCTTGAACACCGCGAGCTCTTCGGGTGGCCGGTGCGCACATTCGAGCACGACGTGGTCGGCGTGGAGCACGTTGAGATAGCGCATCAGCTGCTCCCACGTGCCGTGCTGAACGCTCTGGCCGCCGTAGTTTCCGAAGCAGAGGTGGACGGCGGCCTTGGTCTTCACCGCATCGAGCACGCGGTTGATCGCCGACGCCGCCCATTCCCACTCCTCGGGATGGCCGGGCAGGTTGGCCTCGTCGATCTGGACGATGTCGGCGTCGAGGTGCTTGACCTGCTCGGCGAGCACAGCGGCGAGCGCGTGGGCCAACTCGGGCGTGTCGGCGTAGTGTCGGTTCAGGAGCGTCTTGGCGAGCATGTGCGGGCCGGTGACGGTGAACTTGAACGTGTGGGTGGCGAGCGCCGCGGCGCGCTGGCAGGCGAGCGGCAGGTCGAGCGTGCCGCTCGAGATCGGTCCTTCGACGACGCCGGGCGGCCGGGTGCGAAAGCGCATGCCCGGCAACGACCGGTAGGCCATGACCTCGTCGAAGGTCATCTCGTAGCGCACGCCGTGCATCGGCCGGACGAAGTACTCGATCATCCCGTTGGTCTCGGGATGGTTGATGTCGAAGCGATACAGCTCGCCGTCGCAGACGACGTCGACGCCGGCCGACTCCTGGGTCGCGATGACGACCCGGGTCGCGTCGATCAGGCCCTGTTCGGACGGCGTCGCGACCAGCCACTCCGGCACCGGATAGGAGCCGACGACGGTCGTCTTGATGCGCGGCTCGGCGGTCACGGTCGTGCCCTCCTCACTTCGGCATCTTGATCGAGCGGTCGAGAAACTCGTTGGTGTAGGCGGTCTTCACGTCGTACGGCGTGTCGAGGCCGATGTAGGTCTTGACGATCTCGTAATCGGACGCCATGCGAGCGTCGTCGAGGATGCCGAGCGCCACCGTCTCCGAGTACTTGTCGCGCATCAACGTGGCGACCAGCTCCCAGTTCTGCATCTCGTTGTCGTAGTTGAGCGCGCCGTTGGCGTCGATCAGCGCCTGCACGCAGGGCTTGGGCGCAGCCGCGCACGCGGCGAAGGCCTTCTGCGTGACCTTGACGAACGCAGCGACGGTCGCCTTGTTCTTCTTCAGGTAGTCGCCGTTGACGATCACGGTGTTGCCGTAGGTGTTGAGGCCAGCGTCCTTCCAGGCGACGAAGCCCATGTCGTCGCCGAGCTCGCGCTTGAAGATGTGATGAATGTTGTAGAACGAAGTAGTCGCGTCGATCGACTTCGACTTCAGCGCCGCGAGCTTCGCGTTCGCGTCGATGTTGACCCAGGTCACCGAATTCGCGTCCATGCCGTTGGCCTTGGCGAGCGCCGGCCAGATCGTGCGCGCGCCGTCGCCGGCCGGGTTGCCGATCTTCTTGCCGGCGAGATCCTTCACCGACTTGACGCCCGAGCTCTTCAGCCAGTAGAGGCCTTGCGGCGAGTTGGCGTAGACGTTGAAGACGCCGACGGTGTCGGCGCCCTTTCCGCGCAGCGTCAGCGCGTTGGGCATGTCGGCCAGGCCGATCTGGTTCGCACCGGCCGCGACCTTCTGCACCGCCACGGCCGAGCCCTTGCCCGGCTCGAGGTTGACGTCGAGGCCGGCGTCCTTGTACCAGCCCATCTTCTTGGCGTAGTAATACGGCGCGTGGTCGCCGCCCGGTACCCAGTTGAGGATGAAGTCGAGCTTTTGCTGGGCGAACGCGGGCGCGGCGGCCGCCGTGGAGGCAGCGGCGACGGCGATCAGGGCGAGGCGGCGGAGCATGGGCATGTCGATTCCTGGAGACGTGGAGGCAGCGGCGGCCAGTCTAGCGACCACCCCCACGACGCCGGAAGAGCAATGACCCCGATGGACCGGCTGCCGGCCGGGTCGCGGCTCTATGATCGGCGCGGCCTTGTCAGCCCCTTCCTCCGCCTCTCCAATCGCCTCGCCGATGGGTCCTCCTCCGAACCGCTGGTCGCGTCCGACGATGGCCGTGGCCTCGCACCTGGCGCTGCTGCTGGTCTGGTATCTCTTCGTCAAGTTCGGCGACGTGCCCAAGTTCGTGATGCCGTCGCCGGTCGACACGGCGAAGACGCTCGCCTTGTCGAACTACAACTGGTGGGGCAACGTCTGCGTCACCGCGACCGAGATCTACGGCGGCTATCTGATCGCCCTCGTCGTCGGCGTGCTGCTCGCGCTCGCCTTCACGTGGTCGAAGCCGCTCGAGGCACTGATGATGCCGCTGCTCGTGAGCCTCAACATGATCCCGAAAGTCGCTCTCGGGCCATTGATCATCGTGTGGTTCAAGTACGGCGTCGTGCCGAACATGCTGATCGCGTTCTCGATCTGCGTCTTCCCGATCCTGCTCACGACCGTGCGCGGCCTGCGCGAGGTCGAGCCCGACCTGCTCGATCTCGTCAAGAGCCTGAAGGGCTCGCGCTGGCAGACCTTCACCAAGATCCAGCTGCCCGGCGCACTGCCGTACATCTTCTCGGGCATGAAGGTCGCCGCGATCCTCGCCGTCGCCGGCGCGATCGTCGGCGAGTTCCTGAGCTCCGACAAAGGCCTCGGCTACCTGATGCTGCAGGTGCAGGTGACGCTCGACACGGCCGCGATGTTCATGGCGGTGCTGCTGATCACGGCAATCGGCATGGTGCTCTACGGCGCGGTGCTGCTGCTCGAGCGCTGGCTCGTCGTGCCCGATGCGCGCGTGTCATGAGGCCCCCACGCTTGCTTCGCTCGCTGCCTCCAAAGGGGGCGCTCAGGGCCCTTCGGGCGGCCGCGCGGGCCCTGCGTTCGCTGCGATGAACATGGAGCCATTCATTCACCTGAAAGACGTCGCCAAGACCTACGGCACGGGCGCGACGGCGCATCTCGCGATCTCGAACGCGACGTTCGACGTCATGCCGGGCGAGCTCGCCTGCCTCGTCGGCCCGTCGGGCTGCGGCAAGAGCACGCTGCTCAAGATCCTCGCCGGCCTGCATCCGCACGACGCCGGCACGGTGACGATCGGATCGCCCTCGAATCCATTCGATCCGACGCGCGACATCGGCATGGTGTTCCAGCAGCCGCTGCTGCTGAAGTGGCGCACGATCATGGACAACGTCATCCTGCCGGCGGAGATCCTCGGCCTGCCGATGAAGGAGAGCCGCGAGCGCGCCAAGGACTTGCTCGCGCTCGTCGGCCTCGCCGGTGCGGCGGCCAAGCGCCCCTACGAGCTCTCCGGCGGGATGCAGCAGCGCGCCTCGATCGCGCGCGCGCTCGTCCACGACCCGAGGCTCGTGCTGATGGACGAGCCCTTCGGCGCTCTCGATGCACTCACGCGCGAGAAGATGAACCTCGAGCTGCTGCGGATCTGGAAGGAGTCCGGCAAGACGATCCTCTTCGTCACGCACGGCATCTCCGAGGCGGTGTTCCTCGGCACGCGTGTCGTCGTCTTCACCGCCGGCCCGGCGCGCATGGCCGACGACTTCGCGATCGATCTGCCCCGTCCGCGCACCCTCGACATGAAGACGCACGAAGCCTTCGGCGTCTACACGCGCAGGATCTACAAGTTGTTGGGGATGGAGTGAACTCCAGCCCCAACGCGGACAGGATCGCTCCCTCCCCGCTGCGCTCCCCTCCCTCCGAGAGGGAGGGGCCGGCCCCGTTGGGGCCGCTCAACTCACTCGCATCTTCAGCGCGTGGTCGTAAGGCAAGGCCGGCGTCGCGAACTCGACGCCGTTCTTCACGTAGTGCAGCGCGCAGGCGCGGCGCCAGCTCGTGCTGGGGTTCGGCCCCGACTGATGGAAGGTGTTGCCATGGTGAAAGCTCACTCCCCCCTTTCGCACCGGCGCCGGCGTCATCGGCTGCTTGTCGAGCACGGCCGGCGGCAGCTGCAGGTTGAACGGCTCGGCCTCGGGCGCGACGTGACCGTAGACCGGGCCGACGTTGCTGCCGTCGCCGAAGTAGAGGCAGCCGTTCTCGAGCGTCGCATCGTCGAGCGCGATCCACGCGGTGACGATGCCGTCGCGGTCGGTCGGGCCGAAGTAGAAATTGTCCTGGTGCGCGGGCTTCGGGCCGCCGCCTTCGGGTGGCTTGAAGAAGATCTGGCTGAAATACACCGACACGCCGGCGCCGAGGATCAACTCGACGAGCGCGACGAGCCGCGCATCGCGCGCCAGCGCCTCGACCGCCTTGCGCTGCGCGTGCGGGTTGTCGAGCTTTCGCAGCACCGTCTTCGCCTGCACGCCGCCGTCGACGTACCAGGCGCGCTGCTCGGGCGGCAGCCCGGCGAGGAACGATTCTCCCCAGGCCTCGATGTCGGCGATGACCGCGTCGGTCTCGGCCGCGCCGAAGACGCCGTTGACGGTGAGATGGCCCTGATGGCGATAGAACGCGAGATCGATCGCGTCGATCGTCGCCGCAGTCCGCGCCGCCGTCATGTCGCGGCCCCGGTCCAGGCCGACTTCGCCATCGGCGCCGTCGTCGACAGATCGGGCACGACGGCGCTGCCGAAGCCCGGGCATTCGAGCGAGCTCAGCTGAAGCCGGCCGCCGACGATGTGCAGTCGCACGTGCCGGTCCTCTTCGACGTACAGATCGGGGTGCGCCTGCAGGAAGGCGAGGCTCTCGCCCTGCGGCCGGCCGGCGAAGCCGTCGATGAAGTGGTGGCCGTTCCTCTCGACATCGGCGAGGCCGAGCAGCGAGGCGAGCGCGAGGTCCTGCTGGACGGCCAGCCCCGCCTGCGTCGTCAGGTCTTCGCCCGACAGGAAAAACGAGCCCTCGGCGTCTTCCGCGTTCCAAGTGCGGCAGCGTGCGAGGTTGACGAGCGACTTGTAGAAGCCCTTGCAGTCCTTCGACGAAACGCCGCCATAGCCCAGCGAGCGGGCGCGCAGGAACGAGTCGATCTCGCCGTCCGACTCGTCGATGATCACCGGGCGCAGGCGCGCCAGCGCGGCGATGCTGCGCGAGAGCGCCGCCTGGCGCTTGATCGGCTGCTCGATGAAGAGCGTCGCCGCGCAGAGCTTCTGCAGCGCCGGCTCGGCTTCCATCGCTTCCCACAGCTCGACAACCGACTCGACGTCGTCGTACTGCTCGTTGCCGTCGAGCGTGACGTGCAGCGGCCCGGCAATGCCGTCGAGGACCGAGGCGATGCGCGTCAGCCGATCGAGGTCGGCGCGCAGGTCGCCGCTCACCTTGAGCTTGAAGCAGCGCTGGCCGTACCGGCGCACGACCTCCTCGAGCGTCTCGGGCAGGCCGTCGTTGACGCGATCGGCGATCGCCTGGTCGCCGGCGGTGATCGGATCGACGAGGCCGACGGTGTGCCGCGCCTCGATGCTGTTCGACGGTGCGAGGCCGGCGAGGAACGCGGTGAAGTCGAAGTCGCCGAGATCGGCAATCACCGGATGCGGAATCATCCCGACGAGGTTGCTGCGCATCGCCGTCCAGAAACTGACGCCGTGCAACCGGCAGACGGCATCGAGCACGGCGCGGTCGACGAGCGCGTTGCCGAAGCTCGCGACCAGCGGCGGCAGGCCGAGCTCGCGGCCGGCGCGGATCTGGTAGCGGTAGTTGTCGGCGAAGAGATCGAACGGCGTCGACGGCGTCGCGTCCTTGTACGCGGCGGCGGCAAGCTCGATCGCGCGACGCAGCTGGTCCTGGTTCTGCGCGTCCGAGAGCGCGGGGTTCTTGTCGAACCACTTCGCCGCCAGCATCTCGGCCGCGTAGCCGAAGCCCTCGCGACCGTCGGCGAGGCGCAGGTGCACGCGCACGTAGGCCTGGATGCTCTCGGTGACGGTGATGACGCCGAAGCGGAACGGCAGACGCAGCTTGAACGGCTGCTCGAAACCTTCGACGCCGAGCACGGTGACCCTGGGTGCGTGCGGCGGCGGCGCGATCATCGAGTGCGATTCCCTTCAGGCGAGCCAGCGCTCGAGGTTGGCCGCGACGAAGGCGTCGTCGGCGAGATCGGAGTGATCGCGCAGGACGCGATCGATCGCCTCGCGCTGGTCGCGGCCGAGGCCCTCGCCCGGATCGAGGCAGTCGATGCGCTCGAGCAGGCCTTGCCGGCGCAGCACCTCGTGGCAGCCGGCGATGCAGCCCTGGAAGTCGTTGGCGACGTCGAAGAAGGCGCTGTTGCAGTCGGTGACGCGGCTGTCGAGCGCAAGCAGCGCGACGTCGATCGCGCCGCTCGCCTCGTGCTCGCGAACAGCCGCCGGGCAGCGCTCGAGGAGATCGACCGCGCCGTTGGTCCAGACCGACCGGTGGCCGAGCAGGCCGCCGCGGAATCGCACGCTCACGGGCGCGCCATCGCGCATCGCGACGAAGGGCGTGACGAGATCGAGGACGATGTGGTCGTCGTTGCCGGTGTAGAGCGCGACGCGCTCCTCGGCTCGCGCCGCGACGAGGCCGCGCACGACGTCGATCGTGCGGTAGCGATCGAACGGCGCGACCTTGATCGCGACGACGTTGTCGAGCGCAGCGAAGCGCGTCCAGAACGACACGCCGAGCTCGAGGCCGCCGACCGCCGGCTGGAGGTAGAAGCCGATCAACGGCATCTCGCGCGCGACCGCCGCGCAGTGCGCGAGCAGCTCATCGTCGCTCGCGCCCTTGAGGGCGGCCAGGCTCAGCAGCGCGGCGTCGTAGCCGAGGCCGCGTGCGAGGCGAGCTTCGGCGACCGCCTGCAGCGTCAGGCCGCAGGCGCCGGCGACGAGCAACGGACGCGTCGTGCCGGCCTCGGGCAGGCGCTGCCAGTCGCGCGCGGTCTCGGCGGCGATCCTGAGGACGTCCTCGAACAGGCCCGCCTCGCGGATCGCGAACTGGGTCGTGTGGACGCCGACCGCGAGGCCGCCGGCGCCGGCGTCGAGGTAGTAGCGCGCGAGAGCGCGCTGGCGCCGGCGATCGAGCCGCCGATCGGCATCGAGCGCGAGCGGGTGCGCGGGAATCGCGAGGCCCGAGAACAGGCGCTCGCGCAGATCGCCGACGGCTGCCGACGACGCCACGTCAGCCGAACTCCGGTCCGGCCAGCGCGAACATGCGCAGGTCGGCCTTGAGGAGCGCGCCGTCGCCGAGCGCCATGCGCACGAACGGACGCTGGCGCGTGAAGCCGTGCTGCTCGAGACGCAGCGCCAGCGTCGACGCCCGCTCGGGCACGTCGATGAAGACGGGGCCTGCGGTCGACGCCAGCGCCGTCTCGACGAGCGAGAGCGCGTCGGCCGTGCGCGCCGCCACGACCGGGCCGATCTGCGTCGCGCGCCGGCCGGCGCGCGCGATCACGAGGCCGTCGCGGGTCGACGCGAGCCAGGCGCGCGAGCCGGGCCGGGCGACGAACGAGCGCAGCAGCGTGCCGCGACCGACGCGCTGCGCCGCGCCGTCGAGCGCGACCAGCTCGTCGACGTCGGCGCCGCGGCGCGCATCGAACGGGCCGTCGACCGCGCCGCGCCGCGTCGCCACGACCGCCGGTGC
>Ga0123338_10001409_pt1 | contig 23266 bp, 23 predicted proteins | sample grotaG_FD_89793 | JGI IMG/M metagenome (GOLD analysis project Ga0123338, IMG submission 89793) | Glacier valley bacterial and archeal communities from Borup Fiord, Nunavut, Canada, to study Microbial Dark Matter (Phase II) -... | ecosystem: Environmental > Aquatic > Freshwater > Ice > Glacier ...
CGCCTCACGGCGGAGTTGCGGCGGCAGGGCTGGACGGTGAACCCAAAGCGAGTCTACCGGATTATGGGTGAGGACAACCTGCTCTGTGTCCGGAAGCGCAACTTCGTCGTGACCACCGATTCCAACCACGGCCGGAAAGTCTACCCGAACCTGGCCGCAACCATGGTGCTGACGGGCATGGACCAGCTTTGGAGAGCGGATATCACCTACGTCCGGCTGCGCGAGGAGTTTATCTTTGTGGCTGTGATCCTGGATGCCTACTCACGCCGGGTGATTGGTTGGGCGCTGGACTGGACGATGGTTCCGTTCTCAGTTTCCTGCTCGGCGACCCTACGCTCACACAAGTTTTTAACACTCCGTCCGACGACCCGGCGCAAGTGTCTTGGGACTGTCTCGACGCTTGACCACAATCCGAAAGAACCGACAGCAGGTAAGCTGCTAATTGGCTTTCGCGTGTTCCCCCGACGCGAAACACGGCATGGAGTCTTCCCAGTGGCTTTCAGTGAGCTGACGCTTTCCCGAGCCGTCAGTATTCATCATCCAAATCGAGCCGTAAGGTTGAAAAGAATTATCATAGAGCGCCGCTTCATCACGGAAGCCATACTCTCCGCTGTTCCACAAAATATATTTCCCGTCACCACTCCACACAGCATGTGCATCGTTGGCTGGAAAAGTTGTCAGGCGCTTCAAATCCGTACCATCTGGCTTTATGGTGTAAATGTCGAAGTTGCCGTCCTGCTCTCGTGTAAAAAGAATGCGCGTACCGTCGGGCGACCAGTCCGGCAAATTATCCACGCCGGTGGTGAGGATCCTCGTTTGTTTTGTCTCCAGATTTATGATGCGGAGTCCCCGCTCATTCTGAGCGAACGAACGATAGACGAGTTCTTTTCCATCTGCTGACCAACTGGGGAACCCAGCGTTAGGCAAATTCGGCGTTAGTTCTTTCATTCCACTTCCATCGCGATTGACGACGAGGATCTTCGCCCCATTGGTTTTGCGACCCTGCAAAAATCCGCCATAGCCAAAAGCAACCCGGCCACCATCGGGCGACCAGCTTGGTGCAAAGGCCGCTCCCCGCTCGGTCGGGAAGAGAATCTTTTTGTCACTCCCATCGGGCTTCATGGTCGCAACGGACGAGTTCGCGTCCTTAGTTGTCAGCACCAAGGTGCCATCACGCGAGAGGCTTGGAAATACATCGGTATAGCGATACTCGTAACCCGGCTCCCAGCTATATAAAAGCTGATTTTGGACTCGTGGGGAGTAATCTACCTTCTCGTAAATCACATGAGTTCCGTCTGGCGACCACGAAGGCGAACGCAATTGGCCAGGGAACTTTGCGGCCCGGTTATCTGAGTAAGCGATACCTTGCTGTTTTCCACTCTTAGTCGCATAACCGACACGGCCATCGGGCAGGAACTGGGGTCCCAGCTTGAGTCCAGGTCCGGACGTAACCTCTGTTCTTTTTCCAGTGCTCAAATCGATGGAGACAATCTGAGAAGTCGCGCGCGTGGAAAGTTGGAATACTCTCGCATCCCACGTCGATTCCACAGGCATTTCATAGAAGACAACCTGTTTCGAATCAGCCGACCACTTTGGCGCACCGGAGCAAATGCCCGGATTGGTAAGCTTGCGCAGTCCGCTGCCGTCAGGATGCATGACGTAGACGCTAAGCTCTTGCACATGTTCCCAACCCGCGCCGTTCCCGTGACCTTTCCACTCGGTGTTGCGATCAGACGTGAACGCAATCCATTTACCGTCAGGCGACCACGCCGGTCGGAAGAAGCCATCGGGCTTCGCCGGATCACCCTGAATGGCCGAAGAGCCGGTAAGGTCCTGTAAACGCTTTGTCTTGAGGTCCAGAATCCAGACATTCGCCCGGTGGGTTGTGCCGCGTGTCGATACGAAGGCAACCTTCGCTCCGTCCGGAGAGTACACTGCCTGATCATCCAATGCCGGATCGTTTGTCAACTGCTCAACATCCGTGCCGTCAACCCGAGCGCGGTAGATATCCGCCTGCCCATGGCCCGCACGCTCTGAAGTAAAGACCACCCACTTCCCATCAGACGAGTAGCTGGCATGATAGTCAAAACCATCACCCTGCAGTAGCTTGTGTTCGGCAGAGCCGTCCGCGTTCGCAACGTAAAGTTCCGAGGCCGACGGGCCGATGCGGTTCATCAGCATGACGTTTTTCCCAAACGCCGGAATGCTAAAAATTGACACGAGAACAATTACCAGGTCACGCATGGACACAATTATAAGCCGGCTCTTTTCCAACTTTCTGGCAAGTCGTTTCTCCATTAATGGTGCGCTAAAGCAGAAGTGCCGAGTTGGTTCGGCAGAGTAACCCGCGATCGCGATTTCCAGTCGTTCGCAGAAGCCGCCGACCTCCGAATCATCGCCAAGCCCTAAAGCCCCGCGCCCCAGTACCCCAAATTCCATCAGAATTCACCCCATATTTTTCATCAACTTACACTTTTCGGCGCCCGCCATCCCCCTCGCCCCGTGCTCCCCTGAAGCCGGAGGTTCCAACACACATGAGCACAAGCACCAAACAAATCCTAGCCAATCAACTCAACGCCGAACATTCCACCGGCCCGCGCACCCGCGAAGGCAAGCGCGCCGTCTCGCTCAACGCTTTGCGTCACGGCCTCACCAGCCAACTCGTCGTCCTGCCAAACGAAGATCACTCGCATTACATCCGCTTCAGCACAGCCCTCAAGGCCGACCTCAAGCCCGAAGGTACCGTCGAAAAAATGCTCGCGCAAACCATCTGCGACACCCAGTGGCGCCTCGAACGCGGCCGCGCCATGGAATCCACCATCCTCGCCATGGGCCACCTCGAAGCGCAGCCCAACCACATCGCCGAAATCGAAATTCGCGACGTCCAAACCGCCATGGTCGAAGCCATCACCTGGGAGCGGCACGAAACCGTCCTGCGCAACATCCACATCCAGGAAACGCGCCTCAACCGCATCCTATTCAAGTCCATGGCCGAACTCCGCGCCCAACAAGAGCGCCGCCAAAAGGCCGCTCAGGACGCGCTCGAAGACGCCGTCTCAGCCTACACGTATCACAAACAAAACCAGTTAACGTTCATCCCGTCCGAATTTGGCTTTGTTTTTACAACCAGCGAACTGCGCCAGGCCGCCCTCCGCCGCGAATGGCAAAAGCGCATCCAATGACGCCCGAATCCCACCGAAACGCCCTTGCAATCTGCTAAACTCGTCTCCAATCTAAGCAGTGCCGGTCCCCGAGTGACCTTCTGCCACGCGCGCAGCTACCAGTTTGTTCACACTTCAGCTCAAGGGGATTGAACCATGTCTCGCATTCGCAGTCTAGTTGTCTTTCTTATGCTTGCCGCTCTGGCGCAAGCACAAACATTCCGTGGCGGCATCAACGGCACTGTCACCGACGCCACCGGCGCGGCAATCGCAGGCGCTGCTGTCAAAGCCACCAACACGGCCACCGGTCTGGTTCGCGAATCGGTCACCACCGGTTCCGGCGAATTCACTTTTCAAGATCTTCCGCTCGGCCCTTATCAAGTCGCCGTCACCCAGCCCGGCTTCGAATCGGCTCGCGTGGACGGCATCAATGTGGAAGTCAGCAGAATGGTTAGCGTTCCCGTCAAGCTCGGCGTGGCCACCCAGGCATCGCTCGTTGAAGTCGCCGCCTCAAACGTAAACATCGAAACCACCAGTGTCACGCTGGGCACTGTCATTCCCACCAAAGCGGTGCAGGATATCCCACTCAACGGCCGCGATTTCACCCAGCTCGTGCGCCTCGTCCCCGGCGTCAATGGCGCAGGTTCCATCAACGGTACACGCACCGCGCAAAACAATTGGCAGATCGATGGTGCCGACAATAACGACCTCTGGCACAACTCAGCCGCCGTCAATCAGGGCGGCGTTTCCGGTGTCGCCGGAACCATACTGCCCATCGATGCGATCGATCAATTTTCAGTCACCAGCAACGGTACCGCCGAGTTCGGTCGCAACGGCGGCGGCTCCATCAACATGGTGATTAAGAGCGGTACCAACGCGCTCCATGGCAGCGTGTATTACTTCAATCGCAATGACGCGCTGGCCGCCAAAACGCCCTTCGCCCCCGCCGGTTCCGCAACTCCAAAGTTAAAAAACAATCAGTTCGGAGCTTCCGTCGGCGGCCCCATCATTCACAACAAAACGTTCTTCTTCCTCACCTACGAACGCCAAAAGCTGATCGTCGGCAGTGGCAACAATGGAATCGAACCTTCGGGCGCTTACGTGGCCGAAGCGACATCCGTCTTAAACCGTTACAACGTCGCGCTCAACCCGGTCTCGACCAATCTGCTCAGCCTCTGGCCTGCTCGGGGACGTACCGGCGCAGCTACTTCCCCGAACTTCTTCTCCACCGATAACTCGGTCGATTACTCCGACAACGGCATCGCGAAAATCGATCACACCTTCAACGAACGGCACTCCGTCTCCGTCCGCTGGTTCGTGGGCACAGGCTCGCAGACCGCGCCTGTTGGCTCTCCTTATCACGAGTACTATCAAGTGGCCCCCAGCCGCATGCAAAACTATTCGGCCGTGTATAACACCGTGCTTTCGGGCCGCGCCGTCAATCAGGTTCTCGCCGGCGTCAACTACTTCAAGCAAACTTTTAACGATTTCGAAACCGGTTACAATCCACCAGCGCTTGGTCTGAATACAGGCGTCACCAATAACACTCTGCTCGGTGCCCCTTCCATCACCATCAATGGCTTCGATTCGGTCGGCCTCACGCAAGCCTCCGGACGCATTGATACCACCGGCCACATCCTCGACACGTTCACTTACACCCTGGGCCGTCACCAGATTCGCGCCGGGTTCGAATTCCGGCGTTCCCGCGGCGATATCTTCTACCAGCGCAACAAGCGCGGCACCTTCTCCTTCGATGGTTCCCAAGGGCCGTGGGCGAAGGATGCCACCGTGTCCGCCGCCGATAAAGCCCTGGCCGATTTTCTGGCCGGCTACGTAGCTTCCGCATCCATCACGCGCGGCAACCTGCAGCGCAATTATTACGCCAACGCCTACACTTGGTTCGCGCAAGATACATTCCAGGTTAATCCGCATCTCAACCTGAACTACGGCATCAACTGGATCTATCAGGCGCCCTTCTCAGATCCCACCAATCGCATCTCCACCTTCATTCCTTCGAAGGGCATTGTCTTCACGGGAAAGGATATCGATACGCTCTGGCCGCGCGATTACAACAACTTCGCGCCGCGTTTCGGCTTCGCCTATCAGCCCAAAGCGAATGGAAAATTCGTTCTGCGCGGCGGCTACGGTATCTTCTATGATGTCCCGAACCTGAACGCGTTTGCCGATAATCGCCCACCCAACTCCGGCGCGTTCGGCATCAATGCAAACCCCGCCGGCAGCGACCCCGTCTTCGCCATCAGTCGCTCCAACTTCACACTAGTGCCGAACCAGCCGCTCTTCGATAGCGCCTCCGGACCTTCCACCTTCGGCGTCTTCTCCGTCAATCAGGATTTCCGCAACGCCTATGTTCAGAACTACAACCTGAACGGTCAATATCAATTGGGCCAATCCGCCGTGCTGCAAGTTGGTTACGTCGGAAGCCTGGGCCGCAAGCTGTTGATCGTCCGCGATATCAACCAGCTCCCCACCTCCGCCGCAGGCGCTTCCACTGTCAAGAGCAACCAACAGGCTCTCCGACCGTACTACGCTCAGTACCCCACCTTTGGCACCATCAACCAAGTGGAAAGTGTTGGCAACTCCGCCTACAACGGCTTCATCGCATCGCTGCGAACCTCCAACTGGCACGGCATCATCAGCCAGTTCTCCTATACAGGCGGTCACGCCGAAGACACGCTCTCCAGTGTTCGCGGGCGCAACCCCACCAACAGCTATGACCTGCGTTACGATTACGGCAACGCGGATTTCGACGTCCGCCACACCTTCACCAGCTATATCAACTACGCGCTCCCGAAGGCGAATCACGCCAAGCTGCTGCTCAACGGATGGCAGCTCAATTCGCTGCTCAGCTTCCATACCGGCACACCTTTCACTGTGTTCTCCGGCCAAAATATCAGCGGCACCTTCGAAGGCCGCGACCGTGTCGATCTTGCTGGCGATCCCTTTGCCGGCACCAGCAGCCAGATCGTCAAGGGTGCAATTCAGTATCTAAACCGGTCGGCCTTCACGCAGCCCGCGAACGGCACGTTCGGCAATGAGCCGCGCAACAAGTTCTACGGCCCCGGCTTCGGCACCGTCGATTTCTCCACGTTTAAGAACACAAAGATCACGGAGCGCATCAGCACGCAACTCCGCATTGAAGTGTTTAATCTTCTCAACCGCACCAATTTACCGCCGCCAAGCACCACGCTTTCAAGCGGCAGCTTCGGCAAGATTACCGATACCGTTGGCGATTACAACGGTGCCACGGGCATAGGAAGTGGCGAGCCGCGCAACGTACAGCTCGCTCTGAAAATCATCTTCTAGGCTTTGGGGTGCGCCTTGTCGTAAACCGCGATGATGTCGTTCAGTGAAAGCTGAGTGTACTTCTGAGTGGTGGAAAGCCGGGCGTGCCCTAACAGTTCCTGAATGGAGCGCAAGTCTGCTCCATCGCTCAACAGGTGCGTCGCAAACGCATGCCGCAGCGAATGGGGATGCACCGTCGCATCACCCACCGATTCGGACGCGTAATATTTCACAATGTTGCGCACGCTCCGGTCGCTCAATCGCGTCCCGCGATGGTTCAGGAACAACGCCGTTTCAGTTGTCGGCGAGCTGCGTACCCGCAGCCAGTTCTCAAGTGCCGTAACAGCTTTACCAGTGTAAGGAACCTGCCGTTCTTTTCTGCCTTTGCCGCGTACGCGAAGCCAGTGTTCCGTATAGTCGATGTCTTGTAGATCTAAGCCCGCCAGTTCGCTCACACGAACGCCGGTGCCATAAAGCAGTTCCAAAATGGCGACATCGCGCCGTGGAAACGGGCGATCCATAGCGGGTGCCTGATCCATCATGATGCCGGCCTGTTCCGCTGTCATCACAGCCGGCAGCTTCTTCGGAGCCTTTGGCAATCGCAACAGCTTGGCCGTATTCGCAGACGCCAAGCCTTCGCGCACAAGAAAGCGCATGTACATGCGCGCAGCCGAAATATGACGCCGAATGGTCACCGCGCTCAGGCCTTTCTCATGCATGCCGGCCACCCATTGCCGCAGGTCCAGCAGAGTGGTCTGCTCAGGCAGCGTCTCCAGATCGGCCGTGTAACTTCGAATGGTATGAGTGCTGGCATTCACCCTCTTGAGCTCTTCAACGAAGCTTTCAAGCAACGGAGACATTCAAACTCTCCAGCGCCAGCCGGCAAATCTCCGCCTGCCGCGCGGGCTTGTCATGCCGGAAGCCATCCACCGGCGGAAACAGATCGAAGGCGATGTTAGCGGGCTGGTAATGTTTCGGGTCCGCATGGCTGATGTAGTGGCACAAGCTGCCAAGCGCGCTGGCCCGTGGGAACGCAACCGGCTCCCGCCCAGCGGCCATGTCCAGCGCATGAACCGCCGCCACCAAGCCAGTGGCGATCGATTCCACATAGCCTTCCACGCCGCTAATCTGCCCGGCGAAAAAGGTAAGCGGATTGCTGCGCAATTGCAATGTGGGCCGCAAACAAGCAGGAGCGTTAATGTAAGTGTTCCGGTGAATCTGGCCATAGCGCAAGAACTCAGCGCTTGCCAAGCCGGGGATCAAACGCAGGATGCGTTTCTGTTCGCCGAACCTCAGGTGGTTCTGAAAACCCACCAGGTTCCAACTATCGGCACGCGCCGTCTCCTGCCGTAGCTGCACAACGGCATAAGGTCGCCGCCCGGTGCGAGGGTCCGTCAAGCCCATCGGCTTCATCGGTCCGAACCGCAGCGTCTCCGGTCCACGCCGCGCAATCTCTTCAATCGGCAGGCACGCCTCGAAGTAAGGCACGTCGTCCGGAATATGGCTGGCCACCGCCTCTGCTTCGCGCAGCGCTTGCAGAAAGGTTTCATACTGCGCCTTATCGAAAGGGCAGTTCAAATAGTCGTCGGTGCCATCGAGCGACTTGCCATAACGAGAAGCGCGGAACGCTATCGAAAGGTCGATAGAATCGCCGGCCACAATGGGACTGATGCTGTCGTAAAAATACAACCGGTCGCTCCCAGTAAGCAGCGCCACATGTTGAGCCAGCGCATCGCTGGTCAAGGGGCCAGTGGCCACAATAGTGATCGCGTCCGGATCGACCGCCGTCACCTCCCGCCGATGAACAGTAATGCGTGGATGGCTCTCCACAATGTTTGTAAGCCGTTCCGCAAACAGGGTGCGGTCCACCGTCAGAGCATGGCCACCCGGCACGCGCGCATGCTCGGCAGCTTGCAGACACACCGATCCGTATCGTCGCAGCTCTTCCTTCAGCAGCCACGAAGCCGAAGGATGCTGGTCGCTTTTGAGAGAGTTGCTACACACCAGTTCGGCAAAGCGGTCGGTCTGATGAGCCGGTGTGGTGCGCACCGGCCGCATCTCATAAAGGTCCACGGCAAGCCCGGCTTCCGCAATTCGCCAAGCTGCTTCCGTGCCGGCCAATCCACCGCCGATTACTTGAAGAGAGCGCAAATTTCAGTCTATCCCCTGCGCGCCCAGTACACCCACCAGATCAGCAGGCCCTGCAGCGGCAGCCGCGCCCACAAGGACCACGCGGGCCCCATCAGGTGTGCTTGCGCCATGTAAATGTTAGCCGGAAACACCGCGATCAGCAGCGCAATCAAGCCCCACGCAGCGGCCACGCGCGTGCTGGTGAATAACATGCCGAGTCCACCAGCTATCTCTGCCGCGCCGCTGATCAGCACCAGCGCATAAGGCCAAGGCAGCAATGGTGGCACCACTCGCATATAAACATTCGGGATCAGAAAATGCAGCGCACCAGCCACGGTAAACAGGATTGCGATCGGCCAGACTCGCCAGGCGCTACTCGCCATACAGCTCAAAGAAATGCGCAACGGTCTTAATGCCTTTTTCAAACTGCCCCAGGTTGAACTTCTCGTTCGGAGAATGCAGCCCATCGTCCGGCAAACCGAAGCCCATCAGCATGGTGGGAATCTTCAAGTGCTCCGCAAAATCGCCCACGATGGGGATAGAACCGCCGCTACGAGTGAACACCGTTCGCGCGCCGAATATCTCGCTGAACGCCCGCGCCGCCACTTGCATAGCCGGATGATTCGTATCCACCAGCAGGCCCGGACCCTTGCCCAGCACCGTGACCTTCATCTGCACGCCGCGCGGCGCATTCTTCTTCACAAAGGCTTCAAACAGGGCCACAATCTTCTCCGGCACCTGATTGGGCACCAGCCGGAAACTCACCTTCGCCGTTGCTTTCGCGGGAATCACCGTCTTGCTGCCAGCACCCGTGAAGCCGCCCGCAATGCCATGCACTTCAAACGTGGGTCGCGCCCACAGCCTCTCGAACACGGGATACTTCATCTCCCCGGTCAGCTCGGTGGACCCAACTTCATCTCGCAAAAATTCCTTCTCATTAAAGGGCAGCGTCTCCCAACTGGCACGCTCTTCAGCAGTAGGCGGCAGCACGTCGTCGTAGATGCCCGGCACCTCAATTTCGCCCCTCGCATTCTTCACCTTGGCCAGCAATTCCACCAGCCCAAAGATCGCGTTGGGCGCGGCCCCGCCATAGCCGCCGGAATGCAAATCGCGCGCAGGCCCCGTCGCTTCCACTTCCATGTAGACCAGCCCACGCAGCCCGATGTTCAGCGTCGGCAGGTTGGGCGCGTACATGTTCGTATCGCTCACCAGCGCCACATCGGCCTTCAGCTTCGCCGGATTATCCGCCACATACTTCGCAATCGAAGCACCGCCCACTTCCTCTTCGCCTTCAATCAGAAACTTCACATTCAGCGGCAGCGTTCCATTCACCTTCATCAACGCTTCAACAGCCTTAATGTGAATGTACATTTGCCCTTTGTCGTCCGCAGACCCGCGCGCATACAAATTGCCATCGCGTTCCGTAGGCTCAAAGGGCGGCGAATTCCACAACTCCAGTGGATCGGCCGGCTGCACATCATAATGCCCATAGCAAAGCACCGTCGGCTTGCCAGTCGCATGCAGCCAATCGCCGTAAATGAGCGGATGCCCCACGCCTTCAATCAGTTCCACATGTTCCATACCGGCCAAGCGCAACTTGTCCGCAACAAATTCCGCCGCGCGCCGCACATCAGCCCGATGATCCGGCAGAGTGCTCACGCTAGGAATGCGCAACAGCTCTTTCAACTCCTCAACAAAACGCGGCTGCTGCTCTTCGATATAAAAGTTCAAGGCGGATGACATGACTGCTCCCATTCTAGGCACTCGCGCGAGTGACCATCACAATACCTCCGGTGCTAGACTCGGGTGTTTTCGTCCAGACTTCGGAGGCAACAGCGAAGTGGCTGATGCTCCTCACCATATTATTGAAACCCTAATTATCGAGCGTGATGAACTGAAGGCACACTGTCTCAGAATGAGAGAGTTGCTGGACAAAATCGGGTTTCCTCCCGGCCACTTCTATTCGCCGCTAGTCGATGACAGGAATGTTCATGCAATCGACGTTCTTCTTATCGATCCGGCGCTCGACGATTTGACGCTGTCCCTCGGCACTCTCAGCTCCAACGTGCGGCTTCTCTCTTGCCCGGTTCAAGAAGTCCCGCTGGAGTTCTTCGAACGATTAGAAGGAAACGATATCCTCTTCATCGACTCATCGCACGTCGCGAAGACACGGAGTGACGTAAACCACTACCTCTTTAAAATTTTTCCCTTGTTGAGGCCCCGCGTTATCGTTCACATCCACGACATCCTATACCCCTTTGAAGATCTGCCAGATTGGGTATTAACGGAGCACAGAAATTGGAACGAAGCCTGCGTGATTCGTGCTTTTTTGCAGAGCAACGCTAGGTTCCAGATTCTTTACTGGAACAACTACTCTTTTCACCATCTGAAAGACAAACTGCGTGAGGCGATGCCACTCTGCCTTGAGAGTGAAGGTGGGAGTTTGTGGCTGCAGGTACAAGCCAATGCTTGAAGGCACTACAGCGCTGGTCACCGGCGGCTCGCGCGGCATTGGACGCGCCATCTGTTTGCGCCTAGCCGCTGACGGCGCCCACATCGTTCTGCACTACAACGAAAATCTAGCCGCGGCCAAAGATACCGCAGCCGCGATAGGCCCCGACGTCAGGCTAGTACAAGCCAACCTCGCCTCACCGAAAGAGATCGAAGCCATGTTTCACCAGTTGCGCGATCTTCAACTCGACTTCCTCATCAACAACGCCGGCATCTGGAAAGGCACGCCCCTCGGAAGCTCGCCCCTCACCCTGGTCGACGAAATGCTGCACATAAATCTAAGAGGTCCATTCTGGGTGACGCAGTGCGCTCTGCCCCTCCTCCGAGATGGCGGACGAATTATCAATCTGTCCTCCGTAGCAGCCAAAACCGGCATCGCAGGTGGCCGTAGCTTGTACGGCGCAACCAAAGCCGCCATCGAATCCCTCACCAGAAACTGGGCCATGGAATTGGCGCCCCGAAAAATTCTGGTGAACGCGGTAGCGCCCGGCTATGTCACCACTGACATGACCGCGGAACATCTCGCGAACCCCGCCACCTTCCAGCGCGCCATCGACCGCCACCCGCTAGGCCGGCTCTGTACGCCGGAAGATGTCGCCGATGTAGTCGCATTCTTATGTTCCGATGCCGCCCGTTTCATCACCGGCCAAACTATCAATGTCAGCGGCGGCTTCGTCATTTAAAATTTTTTTACTAACCGGCTACACGCCGTTCTGTCTAACACTAAAGCGAATGGAGGATTTCCGTGTACTGGCTGAGCGCCACCATAAAGCAGTCTTCCGACTGGCCTACCGCATGACCGGCAACCAGCAGGATGCCGAAGATGTCGTGCAGGAATGCTTCCTCCGGGCCTATAAACAAATGAGTAAATTCGACGGCCGTTCCGCCTTCGGCACCTGGCTCCATCGCATCGCGGCCAACTGTGCCATCGACCTGATCCGTAGCCGTAAGCGCCGCGACACGCAGCAGGGCGCGGAATTGAATCCCGAAATCACCATGTCTCACGAGCCATCTCCCGAACGCCTCACCGGCAGCGTTGAAATCCGCCGCATGCTGGAACCCGCCCTAGCCCAGTTGAGCGATATGGAACGCGCCGCCTTCGTGATGCGCCACTACGAAGGCCTCTGCATTGAAGATATCGGCGCTACTCTCGGCGTCCAGCCTAATGCCGCTAAACACACGGTCTTCCGCGCTGTGCAAAAGCTGCGGCGCGCACTCCAGCCTGCCTTTGGAGTCGCTCAATGAGTCATCTCAATGAAGAACAGTTAGTAGACCTCTACTACGAACGCCCCGCCTCGTCCTACCCCCACCTAACCGAATGCCGTAAGTGTCGCGAAGCCTTCACCGACCTCGAACAAACACTCAACGCCTTCGCCGATCTCCCCGTCCCCGAACCGCCCCCGTTCACTTGGCGCGAACCCTTCACCGCGCGCCTGGCATCCCGCTGGCGCATGTTCGCCCTTGTCCCCGCGCTGGCCGCCGCTCTCTTCGCTGCCTTCTATATGGGCCGCTCCACCACCACGCCACCCCCGAAACTTGCCGCCACTCCGCTCGCCGAATCCGGCCGCGAACGCATCCTTGTCGTCGCCCTAGGTAACCACTTGCAGCGTTCTGAAATGGTGCTGCTCGAAGTCGCGAACGGAGATCGCTCCACTTCGCCCGCCGTTCAAGAGCGTGCCCGCAACCTCATCGGCGAAACCCGCCTCTATCGCCAAACGGCGGTCTACAGCGGCGACCGCAATTATTCCGAATTGCTCGAAGAGCTGGACCGCTTGCTAACCGCCATCGCCAATGGCCAGTCACAATCTTCGCAACCGGGCACGGAGCAACTGGAACAGCTTCTGTTCAAGATCCGCGTCACCGGTTCGAATATCGAAAAAGGCACAGAAAAATTATGAAGCGGCTTTGCACAATAATTTTATTCGCGGCTACACTCCACGCGCAGTGGAACAACCGCGATCGCAATTACGAAGAAGGCACCCGCGCTCTCGATCGCTCGCGTTGGGAAGATGCCTCTCGAATCTTCGGCCAGGAAGCCGAGAAGAAAGGCCCCCGCGCCGACGCCGCGCTCTATTGGAAAGCCTATGCCGAATCCCGCATGGGCCACCGCGACAACGCGCTCACCGCCATCGCTTCCCTTCGCCGCGATTATGCCTCCAGCCGTTGGATCAATGACGCGCAATCGCTCGAAGTGGAAGTCAAACAGCAAACCGGCACGCCCGTCAGTCCCGAGTCCGAACAGAACGAAGATCTCAAAATGCTCGCGCTCAACGGCCTCCTCCACAACGATCCCGATCAGGCCGTGCCCATCATCGAAAAGCTTCTGCGCAAGAGCACCTCGCGCAAGCTGAAAGAGCGCGCCCTCTTTGTCCTCACGCAAAGTAAGAGTCCCAAGGCCATGCAAGTCTTGAATGAAGCGGCCAACGGCTCGTTCAATCCCGATGTCCAGATTCAGGCCATTCGCATGTATGGCATCGGCCAGGGCAACAGCGATGAGCTTGTCAAAATCTATACCTCCGCCAAAGAGCCCGAAGTGAAGCGTGAAGTGGTCAATGCACTCTTTGTGCAACACAACGCGAGAGCCCTCATAGATCTCGCGCGCAAAGAGCCGAACCAGGCCATCAAGCAGGATCTTGTCCAGAAGCTCTCCCTCATGCGTTCCCCGGATGCCACCGCCTACCTCATGGAGATTCTCAACAAATGAAACTCGCCTCCCTCTTCCTACTCGCCGCGTTCGGGCTCTCCGCTCAACAGCCGCGCCTTGTCAATGCGAAGCTCGAAACACGCGCCGCCGGCAACCTGCAAACCACTTTTCAATCCGCCGTCTCCGCTACTGAACTTCCCGTCTGGTTGGCTTGGACCGTCCCCGCCGTCAAAGGCCATGGCGAAAGCTGCTGCTGGACCAATGGTTCGCGCGGCTGCGGCCTGGAAGGTCAGCCGCATGGCTTAACCAACTCTGGCCCGGTCATGCTTGAAGGCTCGTCCACCCTGGTCATCCTCTTCCGCGCCGAACATCACGCTATCGATAAGACTCGTACCGTATCCGGCGATTGCGAACTCGATGCCGGCGGCCTTCCCGTCGTCCTCTTCACCGGTGTCCGCCCGTCCGATAGCGTCGCTCTCCTCGAAGCCAACATGAAGCCGGAACACTACTCAGCGCTCGATGCCATCGCCATGCATGACGATCCTTCGGCCGACGCCGCGCTCGAACGTTTCGCGAACGCGAGTCAGCCCCTCAAAATCCGCGAAAAGCTTGGCTTCGCCCTCGCCGCCTTCCGTGGCAAACGCGGCTTCGAACTCCTCAAGCGCCTCAACGCCGCAGAGCCTGACGACCGCATCCGCGATAAGAACATGTTCGCCTTCTCCGTCAGCAAAGAGCCACAAGCTGTCGACATCCTGATCGACGCCGCCAAGCACGATAAGAGCCCTCGTGTCCGCTCGCAGGCACTCTTCTGGATGGCTCACAAAGCCGGTGAACGAGAGAAGGCCGCCCTCAAAGACGCTGTCGAAAACGACCCCGAAACTGAAGTGAAGAAGAAGGCTGTCTTCGCCCTCAGCCAACTGCCGGAAGCACAAGGCGTCCCGATGCTGATCGATCTCTCACGCTCCAACAAAAATCCGGAAGTGCGCAAGCAGGCCATGCTCTGGCTGGGCCAATCGAAAGATCCGCGCGCACTCGCTTTCTTTCAGGAGGTGCTGGGGCATTAACGTGCACGCTAATCTAAAGTGGTGCGGCCATTGCTTTCCTTCGTGATCGCGGTTCCGTTGTGGGCCGGTTGCCCTATGCCTCCCACCACGCCGCCGGGCAGCGATCCGCAACTTCACATTGAACAAGGCCGGTTCAAATTGGCGCTCGAAGAACTCACCGGTTCAGGTGCGCGTGAATGCTACCTTCGCTCCAAAGCGGAGGCCGGTCTAGGCGATCTGGAAGCCTCCCTCCACTCCGCCGAGCAGGCTCTCGAAATGGAGCCGGCCCGGGCCGAATACCACGTGCAAGTGGCGGCGGCTTGCGGTCGCCTTGCGGAAAAGGCCAGCCTCATGCGGCAGCTTGGCCTCGCTCGCCGAGCCAAGAAGGAGCTCGATGCAGCCTTGCAACTGAACCCGGTCGATATCGACGGCCTTTACGGCAACATGCTCTTCTATTACGCCGCGCCTTCATTCTTCGGTGGCGACAAGGCCAAGGCCGAAGCCGCCGCCGAATCCATCACCAAGATCAACCCGGCCCGCGGTCATCTGGCTCACGCGCAGCTTGCCCGTGATCGCCGCGATGCCGCCGCCGAAGAGCTCTTCTACCGCAAGTCTCTTGAGGCCGATCCCGCCTTTTATGAAGCGCGCTCCACCTACGCCGCCTTCCTCCTCGATAAAGATCGTGAGGCCGCCGAACAACACGCCTGTCAGGCTGTCCACATCGATCCCAACCGCGCCGCCGCCTGGGTCACCCTCGCCGAGGCCGCCGTGGCCAACCAGTGTTGGGATGAAATGTTCGCCGTTCTCTCAAGCGCCAAAGCGGCCGTTCCAGAATCGCGTGAGCCCGAATATGCCGCCGGCGTCGCACTCATCCGGCTGGGAATGCATTACCGTTGGGCGGCGCAATTTCTCGAACACTATGAAGGACCCAATACCGTTATTGCCAAGGCCAAACTAGCCGAAGCGCGCGGAAGAATTGAGGCCGCGCTAGCATCTCAATAGGTATGAGACAACTATTGATTTGGGCGGGTTTGCTGGCCGCCACAGCCACTGCCGCCAATTTTCCAGACGCTGCTATTGACGAACATCCCCAGAAAGCCGCGAAAGGCTCTGAAACCGCCGTTCTCGCTGGAGGCTGCTTCTGGGGCGTCGACGCGGTGTTCAAAAACGTGAAAGGCGTTTCGCAAGTGGTCTCCGGTTATGCCGGTGGCGAAAAGAGTACCGCTCAATACGAAACCGTCAGCGGCGGCCGCACCGGTCATGCCGAATCCGTTCAGATTACCTTCGATCCTTCTCAGGTCACCTACGGCCAGCTTCTCAAGGTATATTTCGCCGTCGCGCATGACCCCACCGAACTGAACCGCCAGGGTCCCGATACGGGCACACAATATCGAAGCGCCATCTTCTTTGCGAACGAAGAGCAGAAGCGCATCGCCGAAGCCTACATTTCGCAGCTTGACGCCGCGCGCGTCTTTCCTAAGAAGATTGCTACTCAGGTTGCCCCGCTGAAGGCCTTCTATGCAGCCGAAGAATACCACCAGAATTTCCTGGAGAGAAATCCCAACTACCCCTACATCGTCTATAACGATCTTCCGAAGCTGAACGCTTTGAAACAGCAGTTCCCGCAACTGTGCAAACGCTAACCATATAACGTGCCAGGGCTAATCTCCGAGATCTTCTCCACTCTCGGCAACTGGGCCAAAGGTGAACTTCAAGTCACCTCCATCCTGGTGGCCCTTTATACCGTTGGCTTTGCGATCTTTCACGTCCCCGGCTGGTACTTATTCGGGCCGCTGTGCGGATTGCTGTATTTGGTCCCCATCATCGGCGGGCCAATTGGCCTGATACTCACTCTGGCCGTCTCGTTCTTTGCTCAGCGTGCGTTCGGCGATCTACTGGGTACACTCGGCGTATGGGTCTTCCTGCAGGGCTTCGAAGGCTTTTATCTCACGCCGCAAATTCTGGGCCGGCACACCAAGCTCAGTCCTTTAGCCGTCTTCGTTTTAGTCATCGGCGCCAGCGCGGTCTTCGGCCCCATTGGTGTCGTCTTCGCGGTTCCTGTTATGGCCGTCCTGCTGGTCATCTGGCGCTACATCGATCGCACGCCGTCGCGCTAAACTTGAAGTTCCAACCAGGACATCTTAACTAGTGATTTCAGTAAGCAACGTTTCCATGCGCTTCGGCGCCAAAATACTGTTCGATGAGGTAAGCACCAGCTTCGTCGCCGGACGCCGCTACGGCTTGACCGGTCCCAACGGGGCCGGAAAATCCACCTTCATGAAGCTGCTGACCGGTGAGAGCGATCCGCAAAAGGGCAACGTGGTGCGCCCCAAAAAATTCGGCGTCCTCAGCCAGAATCAGTTTGCCTTCGATGAGTTTCGTGTCATCGATACCGTCATCATGGGCAACAAGCCGCTCTGGAAGGCGCTCGCCGAACGCGAAGAGCTTTACTCCAAGGCCGATATGACCGATGAAGACGGCATGCGCCTGGGTGAACTGGAAGGCATCGTCGCCGATGAAGACGGCTATACCGCCGAAAGCGACGCCGCCATCCTGCTGCAAGGTCTCGACATTCCAGACAATCGTCACGAACGCAAAATGTCTGAAATGCAGGGCGGTGAAAAGGTGCGCGTGCTGCTCGCGCAGGCCCTGTACGGCCATCCGCAAGCGCTGCTGCTCGATGAGCCCACCAACTATCTCGATCTCGATTCAGTCCACTGGCTGCAGGATTTTCTGGTCCGCTATGAAGGCTGCTTGATCGTCATCTCGCATGATCGGCACTTCCTGAACAGCGTCTGCACACACACCGCCGATATCGATTACCAAACCATCATCACGTACACCGGCGGCTATGACGATATGGTCCTCGCCAAGACGCAAGTCCGCAGCCGCATCGAAAGCGACAACGCTCAACGCGAGAAAAAGATTGCGCAGCTGAATGAGTTCATCGCGCGCTTCAGCGCTGGCACCCGCTCCAGCCAGACCACTTCCCGCAAGCGTGAAGTGGAGCGCTTGCAGACCACGGAACTGGCGCGTTCCAACATCCAGCGTCCCTTCATCAAGTTCGATCAGAAGCGCCCTTCCGGCAAACACATTCTTGAATGTGACGATCTCAACTGGTCGTACAACTCGAACCACGTCATCCGCAACTTCTCCACACGCGTCCTGCGTGGCGAAAAGATCGCGCTCATGGGCCGCAACGGCACCGGTAAGACAAGCTTGCTGAAAGCGCTGCTCGCGAACGCGCCTGAGCTTCCCATCGTGCTCGATGGCCAAGTCTCCGGCAAAGTGGTCTGGGGTCACGAAGCGCAAATCGGCTTCTTTGAGCAGGATCACAAAGAGTCCATCAAGAAGGGCATGACCGTGTTCGAATGGCTGAACGAGTTCGATCCGCAAGCCACGCGCGAAGAGCTTCGCGGCCTGCTGGGCCGCATGCTATTTGCGCAGGAAGAAGGCGCCAAGCCCACTGACGCGCTCTCCGGAGGCGAAGCCGCCCGCCTCATTTTCTGCCGCCTGATGTTGCAGCAACCCAACTTCCTGGTCCTCGATGAACCCACCAACCATCTTGACCTCGAAGCAATCAACGCCCTGAACGTCGCCATCCAACGCTATGAAGGCACCGTGCTCCTGGTTACCCACGATCACGACCTCATCGACGAAGTAGCCACTCGCATCTGGCACTTCGATCACGATGGAATCGAAGATTTCCAGGGCACTTATGAAGAGTGGAACACCGCTCACAAAGTCTAAATCAGAATCAGGCCGCGCCTTAAACCTTGCATCACCGCATCGGTGCGGCTCTGTGCGCGTAGCTTCGCTAGAATCTGCGTCACGTGAAACTTCACGGTGTGCTCTGAAATTCCCAGGCGGTAAGCAATGAGTTTGTTGCTCAGGCCTTCCGCCAGCATCGCCAGCACTTCTGTCTCACGCGGGCTGAGCGGCTCTTCCATCTCTTGCCGCGGGACACGCCGGTCCAGCGCCGCTGGCTGCACCACGGCCAGGCCTTCGGCCACAGCCTGGATCGCGGCCGTAATTTCCTCGGGCCGCGAATCCAGTTTCAACGTGCCGCGCAGGTTGCCGCTCAGCGCGTGTAAATCCGGCTCGTCTGTCAGCAGCACAACCGGGCACGCGCTCTCCGCCCACCCGCGCAGACTGTCTTCATCGGTAGTTGTCGCGGCCACTAACAACACGTCGGCATCTTCTTCATCGCCGGCCAGAGTCAGCACCTCACTCGAACGCACCACCGCTTCAATCCCGATGCGTACGATGGCCGAAGCGGCGGACGTCAAGACGCGAATCACTTGGCCGGGCGCTCACCGACAGTGGCTGTGGCCTGCTGCACCGCGCCCCCGCGAAGGAAGCGTAGGTGTACCTGCTTACCGATCAGGTCGGAATTGAGGGCCGCATGCAGCGCTTCGACAGAGGTCATGCGTTCTTCATCCACTTGCAGCAGCACGTCGCCCAGCATCAGGCCCGCAGCCGCCGCCGGACCGTTTTCTTCCACATGAACCACCATGATCCCGCTTTCCTGGCCAACGTTGAGCGAGGCCGGAACCGCTACCGTCTGCAGCCCGATCCCCAGATAGCCACGCGCCACGCGGCCTCGCGTCGCCAGGCTGTTCGCCACCCGCTCGATGGTGCCGCGCGGGATCGCAATCACAGAACTGCGCGACAAGCCCGCTGCTACCAGCCCCAACAAGTTGCCTTCCGCATCGCTTACCGCGCCGCCCAGCGAAGTCGGATAAATCTCCAGGTTCAAGCGAATGAACTCGCTCAGCTTGCCGCCCCGCCACGTCTTCCATTCACTCGCCGCGCCGCTCACGATGCCGAACGTAGCAATCGGTCCCGTGTCCCGCGTGCGACCCACGGTCAACGCAATCTGCCCAACCTTCACCCCGCCTGTCGCAAAAGACGCGGGCTGCGTGTCACCGGTGTCGCAAGCCAGCACGGCCAGATCGGTCGAGCCATCGCGCCCCTTCAAAGTCGCGGGCACCGTTTGTCCCGAAGGCAGCGTCACGTGCAAACCTTCCTCGCCGCGCAATGCCGATTCCGACGTCAAGACCAAACCGGCTTTCCACACCACACCGCTCGAAGTACGTCTCGACCGGCTATGCACCGTAACTACAGATCCTGCCACGCGTTCGACAGCGGCCGCCAGATCTGCACTGAAATTCAAAAGAGTGTTAGTCATATCTGCAACCAACTTCCCGCGTTGGGCCGCGTCCGCGCATCGGAAGATGGTCTAGCGCGGAACTACCCGAAAGGATTGGCCTCAACAATACTGTCCCGCGCAAAAGCCCGAAGACCAGGCCCACTGAAAGTTATAGCCGCCCAGCCAGCCGGTCACGTCCACGGCTTCGCCAATGAAGTACAAGCCGGGCGCGCGCTTGGCCTCGAAGGTCTTCGACGAAAGCTCGTCTGTATCGATTCCGCCGCGCGTCACTTCCGCCTTGGCATAGCCTTCGGTACCGGCGGGCGTGAAACTCCAGTCCTCCCGCCAACGTGCTACCAGGCGTTTCGGAAGAGCGCCGACGGGTTCGATGTGTACCGCTTCACCCGCGTTCCAGTAGCTGGAAATTTGCAGGATCGCCGGACCGCTCAAGCCGCGATGTGTAATCAACATGCGCTCATGGAAGCTTGCAGCGCCGCATTTCGCCATTACTTCAGCGCTAACTCCAGCCAAATCTCCATAAGCAGCCAAGTCTTCCGCGCTCATGGTGAGAGGCACCAGCGCTGGCTCCGGCTTCACCACGCGCAAGCCCAACTCACGCGCCGTGCGATACGCGAAATCGGTCGCGCCCATCTTCGGTATCGACGGACCCCCGGTGGCCACCACCACCGATGCGGCCCCCACCTCTTCGCGATCGGTATGAACTCGCCAGCCCCGCTCCAGCTTTTCCACGCTTCGATTCATCAACATCGTGACTCCCGCCAAGCGGCATTCTTCCTCAAGCAGCAGAGTGATGTCGCGTGCCGAACGGTCGCAGAACAATTGCCCCAGTGTCTTCTCATGCCAAGGAATGCTGTACGAATCCACCAGCTTGAGAAAATCTTGCGGCGCGTAACGCGCCAGGGCGCTCTTGGCGAAGTGCGGATTCTGCGATATGAAATTGCTTGCGGCCACCACGCGGTTCGTAAAGTTGCACCGTCCCCCGCCCGAGATCAGAATCTTCTTGCCGGCCTTTTCGGCTTGCTCCAGCAGCACTACGCGGCGCCCGCGCTTACCCGCTTCAGCCGCGCACATCATGCCGGCGGCTCCCGCGCCAATCACCACCACATCCGCCGCTATCAAGGCTTCAAGACCAATTCCACGCGCGCGTCCGCCCCATCAAGAGCAACTTCAACGCGCCCGTGTGACTGCGTCGTAAGAGCCGCCACCACGTATGTACCGGGAGGCATCGCGGGAAACAGGAACTGCCCATCGGGATTGGCGGTGACCGTCATCTCCGTCACCGCCAGCATCACCGCGTCAGTATCTTTGCGCGATAGGGTGACCTGCACGGAGCCGGCGCCATGAACCTCGCCCGCAATGTTGGCCGTCTTGGCCTTAGCTACCCGTATATCGATATTCCGCGCCTCGCTGCCCATGGCAATGCGCACCGGCGATGCGCCGCGCCAATTACCGGCTGCCGGGTAATAAGCGGGAATGTAAAGTTCGCCCAAGGGTGCCTGCGCACGCGCCGCTCGCACCACGTACGTGCCGGCCCCGAGGCCAGCCAGGCGATACTCACCCATGTCGTTCGTCCGGGCCGTCGCGCGCGCTTGCACCATGCCCGACCCCTCATCCTGGGTATAGACCGAAACCGGCACGCCTTCCACCGGTTCGCCATCTTCATCGAACACGCGCCCGGTAATCACGGCGGGCGTTTCCATGGCGATGTCCACATCCCGGCGATTCTCTCCAGCCTTCAAACTCACCACGGCAGAAAAAAGCGCAGGCAGGAACCCCGCGCGTCCAGCGGCAATCCGATACTCTCCCGCCGCAAGCCCATCCACGGCATAGTGGCCATTCACGTCCGTCACCGCGCGCTTCACCGGCCCACCACGCACGGTGCCCACCACCACATCGGCCTTGCGCACGGGCGCGCCGGTAATGGGGTTCCAAAGACGGCCTTCCACGGAAGCCGCCAGCCAGCACATGATGATCCAGGTTGCCATTTCAGAGTGCCGCTCCTTTCATCTGACCACTTCCGCGCGCAAGATAGAATGCTTTTGATGCGCAAATTGTCCGCTATCTTATTCCGAAATATCAGGCGTCCTCATCTTCCTGTTTGCCCTTGGCCACACGCTCGGGTTCCGGCGGGCAGATCCGAAATGGCAGGTTGATTCCGTGCTGGCTGGTTTGCGCGCAAGCCATTTCAATGTGCAAGGATTTGACCGAATATTCTGGGATTTCTATGTTGGCTTTGGCTTGTTCGTCTCTGTATTCCTCCTTCTGGCGGCTGTCGTCGCGTGGCACTGGGAAGCCTGCCAGCGGAACTGCAGGCCCGCCTGCGTGCGCTCTCCTGGGCGCTAACGCTAAGTGTTGCAGCGTCGGCAATTTTGAGCTGGAGTTACTTCTTTCTTCTGCCGTTATTCTTCTCGATGGCGATTTTTCTCTGTCTCGCGATAGCATCCTGGCTGATACCCAAGACCGCGTGACACGCTGCCGCGGCACCTGGGCGATTGTCACGCTGCTCTTCTTCGCCGCAGCCATCAAAAACATCGATCGCGGCAGCCGCTGGATCCGTCGCGGCGGTTCGCCCACAAGCGTCCGGAAAATATTCGTCGTCTCGGGCCTGCTGCTCTCCTCCACCATCATGGTGCCAGCCGTTTAGGCATATACGCTTCGAACCATTGGGCCATCACGCAAACGCTAGCCGGCCCCGACGCCGCCGGCAAATGGACCGGCTTGCAAAACACCGTGGGAAAAGTGGCGCCAGTGAATTGGAAGGTTACCCGATCGAGGGTAAGAGTAAAAATACTCTATGTCGGGACGCCGATGGGGACCGGCTAGAACAAACTCATCTACATGTCCTTACTTCTCTCTTTGGCACCGGGGCCCACGCGCGTGCTGAAGTCTGGTGTTGCCCTGCGGTTGCTCTGCCAGGAGATGGAAGCCGAGGTGCCGTTGGGCGGCCTTTATGTAGATTGCCTTGCACATGCCTTGACGGTTCGCTTCCAGACGGTGGGCGCAGGGGGCGCGAATGCTGCCACCGATACCGGCGTTTCCGCGCTGCCTCCGCGTATCCTGCATCGCGTTCAGGAAAAGATTGCGGCGTGTTTTCTCAAAGACTTAACTCTAAACAGCCTGGCCGAGGAGAGCGGATATAGCCGTGCACACTTCGTGCGAATGTTTCGCGCGGCCACCTGAGTGACTCCGCACCAATACGTTCTGGAAGTGCGCTTGAAGCAGGCGCAGGCGTCATTGCGGCGGAGGACAGAAAGCCTGATTGACATCGCGGCGCTCTGCGGATTTGCCAGCCCATGACGAG
>Ga0123338_10001412_pt1 | contig 23260 bp, 18 predicted proteins | sample grotaG_FD_89793 | JGI IMG/M metagenome (GOLD analysis project Ga0123338, IMG submission 89793) | Glacier valley bacterial and archeal communities from Borup Fiord, Nunavut, Canada, to study Microbial Dark Matter (Phase II) -... | ecosystem: Environmental > Aquatic > Freshwater > Ice > Glacier ...
ATTGAAAATTATTTATATTTGCAACAATATTTCAATATTTTTATTAATTATTATGAAAACAGGTAAAGTTAAATTTTTCAACGAATCTAAAGGATTCGGTTTTATTAAAGACAGTGAATCTGATAAGGAATACTTCGTTCACGTTTCAGGTTTGGTTGACCAAATCAGAGAAGATGACGATGTAACTTACGAACTTCAAGAAGGAAGAAAAGGATTAAACGCGGTAAATGTTAAACTAGCATAGTAGTCTAATATTTTTAAGAATTAAAGTTCGAAGCCCTGCAATATTTGCAGGGCTTTCTTTTTTTATATTGATACCTATCAAATTAAATTTACCTATAAATTACACAGCTAATATACTTTTGCATATCATCCATATAAAATAATTGAACTTTGATTTACACTGGGTTAATGGATAAAATATTGAAAACACAGGATATATCTGATATTCAATAAGAAGCATTCAAAACTATAACCTTAGATTTGCATAATTTATACTGTCTAAATTGATTATGTAATCATTTATTCGATAATCTTGGCCCAATAGTATACTTCAATAAAGATGTGCTCCCATCTTTGTGTCGGCCCTGCAATATTCATACAATATTTATGTTTTCCTGTTGTTTTTATAAAACATATACTGCTCGTATATTACTTGTATATATGAAAATGTACATCAAAAAAGCTTGATTTATATTTGCCAAGTTTCAAGCATTTAGTTTGAATTGATGGGATTGTCCTAAAGACTATTCGAAGACTATTCGAAGGTTATTCGAAGGTTATTCGAAGACCGTTCTATTGAATTCAATTAATCAACGAATAGTTTTCGAATAACCATCAATTAATTTTCGAATAACTGTAAGCCTTGGGGGTGGGCCCATAAATGCTCCTAGTATTTTGAGCAACATATTAGACATAACAAGATACTACTTTAACAGATTCAATTCACTAAACAAATTAAAGTAGAATTATTCTAAAATGAGGTGTAGGCGTGGGATTTCAAACTAAGCTATTGTATAATACCCATTTTACGCATCAGGAAAGTTGCATTCATGTTGCTGGTCACACCATCTTTTAATTTATAATCAAAATGTAATTCATCACCGGCAAGGTTAACATCAAAGCACTGATTTTTAATGGTACCAGGGTAGTCGGCCGCTAACTCTGTAAGTTTTAGATCGTGAGTTGCCACCATGCAATGAGTATTTAGCCGAATCAATTGTTTGAGCAATTCTATGGAGCCACTCAACTTATCAATTGAGTTAGTACCTTTCAGCATTTCATCAATAATAATGAATAAATTTTCACCATTACGCAGTAAATCAAGCATATACTTCAAACGCAAGAGTTCTGAATAGAAATACGATTCATCTTTCATCAGATTATCAGTTGTACGCATGTGGGTATACAAACGGACCGGGGTAAAGCTAAACGCAGATGCACAAACCCTACAACCCAGCGATGCCAGAATGAGGTTAACCCCAACTGTACGCAAAAAGGTACTCTTGCCGGCCATATTAGCCCCTGTAATTATTTCAATCTGTACTTCATTGTTCAAAGTGAAATGATTGTCAACCCTTTTATCTTTGGCAATAAGCGGATGTCCAAGGTTTTCAGCTTCGATTAAAAAGCCTTCAGTATAAATGGTTGGCACTGCCCATTCGGGATGATTGTAATTCAAGTTGGCCAAACTGACCAGTGAATCAATTTCGGCAATTACATCAAACCACTCTTTCAATTGACTACCATAATTATTTTGCCATTTGTGCAACCGATAGACGCAACGAATATCCCATAGGAAGATTGAATCCAGAACAAATGCAATGAGAATATTCTGCCTGTAATCCAATTCATTCAATATCTTTTGAAGCGAAGAAGTGATTTGACTTGCAGATTTTCCATCCTTATAAAGTTTAGCCTTTTGACCTACAAGATATTCGGACTTAAATTGTTTATTCTCAATGAGTAATAGTAAATCTGAATACTGATTGAGCATCTTTGTTCGAACGCCAAAAGCTTTACTAAATTCACTAATTGTTCTCGAATAAGTAATAAACAATATCCATTGAACCAAAACGGCAAGGTAGAAATAGGCATTGAGTATAATATCAAAAACACATAGAGCACCCAACAATAAGGTAATAGCAGGAACAACTGCAAGCACAATTTTAAGGAAAGTATTATGCTTTAAATTAATAACCTTTTTTTGATAGATTAAAAGTTCTGCAGCATTATTTCTTTCCGTATTTCTCCCTGAAGCAAGGAACTTTTGGCGCCAATCGAGGCTTTCAGCCAATTCGTTAATTGCTGATTGCTTTTGCCTGATGGATTCTGCATCCTGACTACTTTTTTGAACCCATTCTGACAATTTGATTTTTCCACCTGAAGTAACCGTTCTATTCAAAAATTGAAAGAACGAATTCTCACCAAATAAATCAAGATCATAAGAAAAATCATGGTCAGGATGTATAAATTCAATCCCCGGATCAAATTTACTTAAATCCCGTTGAATTGAACTAATTTCATTGGTATTTATTTCAACTAAATTCTGGTAATATTTCAGAAGTTTTTCAACAATGACAGATTGCTTGACCAATAAGAAAAATATTGACAGACAGAACAATACAGTGAACCACCCAACCATAAGATTGATTGGCATTACATAAATAAAAACTGGAATTACCAATAGAAAGGAAGTAAGGCGAAGCCAAGATACAACGCGAACCTTCAATCTGTTTTTATCAAGCTCCAACCTATATTGATGAGCCAATAACTCATATCTGGCGGTGATTTCCTGTTCCATCAAGCAAGTTTATTTATTTAAAATATGCCAGATTTTATCTTTCAGGTTCAGAATACCCTCACCAGTGATTGATGAAATAAACATGTGTGGAATGTCCTTTAATACTTCAGAGATTTCAGTTTTTAATTCCTCATCCAGAAAATCGCTTTTACTGATCACCAGAAAGCGCTCTTTATCAAGCAATTCAGGATTGTATTTTTCCAGTTCGTTCATCAAAATAAAATATTCTTTGCGATAGTCTTTCGTATCAGCAGGAACCATGAACAAAAGCATAGAGTTTCGTTCGATATGACGAAGGAAACGAAGTCCAAGACCCTTTCCCTCATGAGCGCCTTCAATAATACCAGGAATATCAGCCATTACAAAGGATTGATTATCACGGTAACTTACAATTCCAAGGTTAGGAACGAGCGTTGTAAATGGATAATCTGCAATTTTTGGTTTGGCCGCTGAAACAACTGACAATAATGTTGATTTGCCTGCACTTGGGAAACCTACCAGTCCTACATCAGCCAATATCTTTAATTCCAAGGTATAATACCCTTCGATCAATTCTTCGCCAGGCTGAGCAAAGCGCGGTGTCTGTTGAGTCGGCGATTTAAAATGAGTATTTCCAAGACCGCCCCGTCCACCCTGGACCAGAACATGAGATTCATCATCTTGAGTTATCTCAAAGAGAAATTCACCTGTTTCAGCATCTTTGGCCATAGTTCCCAAAGGGACATCAAGAACAACATCGTCACCGTCAGCTCCTGAGCTGCATTGTTTTCCACCAGATCCACCATGACCTGCAAAAACATGTTTACGATATTTTAAATGCAGGAGAGTCCACATTTGAGCATTTCCCCGAAGGATTATATGACCTCCACGACCACCATCTCCACCGTCGGGACCACCTTTAGGCTCTGACTTTTCTCTTCTTAAATGAGTCGATCCGGGACCCCCATTTCCTGATTTGCAAAATATCTTAACGTAATCTACAAAATTTGTATCTGCCATTGATAATGTTTTTAAAGGTCAAAGTTTAAAGTTGGGAAAGGTCAGTTTAGAGTTTCGCAAATGAGTGAAAGCTAGCCTGCAAATTTCATTTTCAACTTGAATATTGAGAGGTGCAATATGCACAAAAAAGATGAATGGACAATAGCCCACCCATCTTTTGTTCTTATAATCAGAATCTTAAAATACGCTTACCGTATCAATCAAGCGATTTGCTATTTCTTCAACCGACCCCATGCCATCAATTCCGAAGTATTTATTTTGAGCCATATAATAATTGGTCAGAGGCAGCGTTTTTTCATTGTATATGCGAATTCTGTTTTCGATGATTGAAACGGCCTGATCATCAGGACGTCCAGAAGTCAGTCCACGATAAAGTATTCGTTTGGTCAATTCTTCTTTTTCCACACAAAGACACAACATACCAGAAACAGGCGTTCCCAATTCACTTAATAACACATCAAGAGCCAAAGCCTGTTCAACAGTACGAGGGAAACCATCAAAAATATATCCCTGAGCTCCGACATTTTGGTGAAGTATTGATTTGATCATATTAATTACAATCCAATCGGGCGCAAGAAAGCCTTTATCTATAAAGCTTTTAGCTTCAATCCCCATTTCAGTTTCCGCAGCAATCTGACTACGCAATAAATCACCAGTTGAAAGATGGATCAGTTTGAATTTTTCAATAAGAAAATCAGACTGAGTACCTTTACCAGCCCCCGGAGGGCCAAATAATACAAGGTTTAACATTTGAAAATTCGATTACTTATCAATTACTTTATAAATATCAATCAAATTGCGACCTCTGCCATTGTAATCAAGACCATAGCCAACAATAAAGTCGTTCGGAATTTCAATTCCCACATAGTCGAGCGGAACTTTTACCTGAAGAGCTTCCGGCTTTAAAAGCAGTGTTGCAATTTTAATTTCGCGGGGGTTTTTACTTTTAATTTGCTCAATGGTTTCAGTAATTGTAATCCCGGAATCTACAATATCTTCCAAAATGACAATGGTACGGCCAGACAGATCCTCATTAAGTCCGATCAGCTGTTTAACAGATCCGGAGGTGGAAGTCCCTGAATACGATGCCAGTTTGATGAACGAAATTTCGGCATCGAGCATTGAAATACGTTTAAATATTTCGGCAGCAAACATGAATGATCCATTCAAAATACATATAAACAAAGGATTTTTGTCTTTTAAATCGTTGTTCATTTTTTCTGCCATCTCTTCCACGACTGACCTTAATTTTTCATAAGGAATAAAAAGCTCAAACTCTTTGTCTAGAATGGTTACGTTTTTCATTATGCTTTATTTGGTAATATTCAATTGCTTTGGACTCTAATATTCTATTTATTTGGCTTATTTTTGACGAGAAAAATAAAGCACCAAAGTAACAAAACTAATTTATATTGAAAAAATTAAATACTTAAAAGATGGAACCAAGAGTAAGTATCATTATGGGAAGCACTTCTGATTTAGGCGTAATGGAAGCTGCTGCTAAAGTATTGGATGAATTTGAAATTCCCTTCGAAATCAATGCATTATCAGCACATCGGACCCCTGAAGCAGTTGAAATTTTTGCAAAAAATGCAAAATCAAGAGGTATTCAGGTCATAATTGCAGCAGCAGGTATGGCGGCTCATTTGCCCGGAGTAATTGCAGCAATGACCACATTACCCGTCATTGGAGTTCCCATAAATGCTTCATTAAACGGATGGGATTCATTACTTGCAATTGTGCAAATGCCTCCTGGAATACCTGTAGCTACGGTAGCAGTTAATGGAGCCCAGAACGCAGGAATTCTAGCTGCTCAGATAATTGCGCTTGGAGATCAGCAACTTGCAAAAAAACTTGACACATTTAAGGAAAACTTGAAATCCAAAATTGTAAAAGCGAATAAAGAGTTGTCAGAAATTAAATTTAAGTTTAAAACGAATTAAACTTGGGTTTTTAACAAAATAGTCGTAACTTGTATGCAATTGTATTGGTTCCTGAAAATTAATCAGGAATCTTTTTTTGCATGCATGTTATGAAATTGTTACCCTCGCTTTCAATATTCATACTTATTATTCTTGCAACACCCATTTTGAAGGCGCAGGAAGTATTTATACCTGGGTCACGGTCACAGGCATTAGCCGGCGTATCTTCCTGTCTGGCTGATTGCTGGTCGGCATTTGGCAATCAGGCAGGACTTTCACAAATCGATCGCCTAACAATTGGGGGTACTTATCAGAACCGGTTTTTAGTAAAAGAATTATCCACAAGTTCCGGTTTATTAATAATGCCAGTTCTTTCATCTGTATTTGCATTTTCAGTCTCTCAATTTGGGAAAACTACCTTTCGTCAGGAAAAATTCGGATTTGCTTTTGCACGAAGTCTGAATCCACGACTTCATTATGGAATTCAGTTTAATTACTACCGTTTTTTTCTGGCTGAAGAAAACGAGTCAATTGGTTCCTATGGAATGGAATTGGGTTTTCAATATCAGCTAACCCATCATCTTTTATTGGGAGTACATGTTTTAAACCCTTATAGAATAAACATAAAGACAATATCGAGAGAATATTCCTACCCTTCCCGCTTCAATATTGGCGCATCATTTCAACTATCCGAATCATTTGGATTTGTAACAGAACTTCAAAAAGACCTGGTGTATTCACTGAATATTAAAACAGGGCTGGAATACACTATCGAAAAAAAGCTTTTTATACGCACCGGAATTTCAGGCAAACCTTATGAACTATCAGCAGGATTGGGCTTTGCAGTGAAAGCATTAAAGATAGATATGGCTGTGGCCTACAATCAATATCTTGGAAACTCTCCTTCACTTTCATTCCAATACCAATTCTGATGCGTAAAATTATCTATCTGATCACATTAATATTTTTCATTATAGATTTTGCAATAGCTCAAGATCCAGCGATTCAACAAACACTTGAGAATTTAATGGAGTCGATGGGTCAGGAACCTGATGAGAATATTGATTTTCAGGAAATACAAGATGACCTAAACTATCTGAGTCAGCATCCCCTGGATATTAATTCGGCAACCAAAGAAGAATTTCAGCGGTTACATTTTTTGTCAGATCTTCAAATAGATGATATAATTGAATTCAAAACTAAAACAGGACCCATTTATAGCCTATATGAAATGGCTGTTATAGATGGATTTAATACTGAATTACTGCAAAAATTGGAACCATTTATTAGTTTTGAAATTCAAGAAAACACGAATAGGAAGAAAAAATCAAATAGCGAATTGATTGGACGATCAACAAAGGTATTTTCAGATTCGGAAGGAGAAGTTAAAAATCCAAACTACGAGGGATCCATGGAACGCTATTATTTACGGATAAAACATATCTCCAATGATTTTGAGGTTGGAATGGTGGCTGAAAAGGATCCTGGAGAAGCATTTTTTGCATGCTCAAATAAATACGGATTTGATTATGCGGGAGGTTATGCCAATTTTAGGATAAAAGGATCAGAACAAAGAATATTTATTGGCGATTACCATATCAATTTTGGACAGGGTTTGGTTGCCAGTCAAGGATTTTCAATGGGTAAATCTTCTGAATCAACTCAAATATTCCGGTCTGGTCAAGGAATCCGATCTAGCTCTTCAACCGATGAAAACCAGTTTTTTCGAGGAATTGCCAGTCACTTGAAAATTGGACCAATTACTTTAATGCCATTTATTTCCTTTCGTACTTTGGATGCAAATATTGATACAATAGATGGCAAACCTTATTTTGGCGCCTTTCAAACTAGCGGCTATCACCGAACCAGTTCTGAAATTGCCTCCAAAAACGCACTGGAACAAATGGTTGGAGGTGGATATGTCAGTTTCTCCTATAAGCGATGGACTGTAGGATTTACTTCAGTTTATACTCACTTTAATGACAGGATGAACCGTAGTGATGAACTAAGTAATCAATTTTTATGGGAAGGAAAAGAAAACTTTGTTACCGGGATCGACTGGAAAGGATCGGTAAAAAATGTATTCTTTTTCGGCGAAGCAGCTTCCAGTGCCAATAATGGGAAAGCCTTATTGACTGGAATCGTGTTGAAACCAGTTTCAATGGCTGAATTTACTGCAGTTTACAAAAATATCAATAAAACATATTTCAGCTTTTTCTCAAATGCATTCACTGAATCATCGCGTGTAAATGATGAACATGCGATGTATATTGGTTTAAAATTCTTCCCTGCACCAAGGTGGACATTACGCGGTTATGCCGATTTCTTTGAATATCGATGGATTAAATATACAACTTGTGCTCCATCCAAAGGTACTGAATTATTTGCACAATTGACCTATATTCCATCAGAGAGGACAGAAATGTATCTGCGTTTTTTTCAGGAGGAAAAACAAATAAAAGTCGTAGATGGAAATTACAAATATGATGAACTTCAACTAATTAACCGAATTAGATTGAATTTTTCACAAAAAGTAAATGAAAAATTTAGTCTGAAAAGTAGAATTGAAGTGTCGCTTTATTCAAAGTTAAATGATGAACAAGGTATACTGGTTTATCAGGATTTGATTTATAAACCCATTGGCAAAAAATTTTCTATGAACGGACGATTGGCATGGTTCTCGACAGACAGTTATAATTCAAGGCTTTATGCTTACGAAAGCGATTTGTTATATTCGTTTTCCATTCCCGCTTTATATGGAAAAGGAATTCGAACTTATCTGAATCTGAAGCAAACATTTAATAATAATTTTTCATTGTGGCTTAAGATTGCTTCTACGTATAGGTTTCTGCTAGCTGGAACAGAAGTAAATGATGACTCAGACACGAAAATAGAATTGAAAGTACAACTACGTTATCAGTTTTGATTTATACCTATTTGTAGTCCAATTAAAACAAAGTCGTTATATATTCATCAAAAATTCAAAATATTAAGATTTTGGCCCTCTTGTTCATTCTCATTTGCTATCTTTGCGCTTCAAAAAAAATTGTGCATGGTTCCCAAAATTAACTTTGACGATATACGTCCATTCAACGATTCAGAAGTCGACATAAATATTCAACTACTCCTTGAAGATGCGTATTTTCAACACATTTTAGAGTTTATTTATAAGTATCCGGAAAAAATAGAAATAGCCAAATTGGCTCTTTCTCAAATCCATACCATAAAGGATCTGCAATCTAAATTTGTATATAAGTTAGTTGAAGATTTGATCCTGAAACCCTCAACCGATGGATTAACATATAGTGGTGTTGAAAATCTTTCTAAAAACAAAGGTTATTTATTTATTTCAAATCACAGGGACATTATTCTTGATTCTGCCATATTGAATTACCTTAATGTTCATGAAGGTATGAATACCACAGAAATTGCCATTGGTGATAATTTGCTGATTGGCAAATGGATCGAATATTCAGTAAAACTAAATCGTGCATTTGTAGTTCATCGTAATCTACCCGCCAGAGAATTGTTGGCTGCATCCAAAAAACTTTCAGAATACATCCGCAGAGATATAACCAATAAAAATACCTCAGTTTGGATTGCCCAACGGGAAGGCAGGACTAAGGACGGAAACGATAAAACCCAAATTGCCTTACTCAAAATGCTAAATTTAAGTAATATAAATGAGTTTGACGAAGGATTTAAGGAATTGCAGATCGTTCCCCTTTCTATTTCTTATGAAATAGAACCATGCGGCATTGCAAAAGTAGATGAACTTTACAAACGACAAACTGAAGGATTCGAGAAAACACAGGAGGATGATTTGCGTAGTATGGGTCATGGACTTGTTGATCCCAAAGGAAAAGTTCATTTCGCATTTGGAGAACCACTTAATGGACAAATTGATCAATTTGCCAAGGAAACCACTATTAATGAACAGATTGAAAAACTTGCTGACCACATTGACGAACAGATTTACCTTAACTTCAAACTTTGGCCTAACAATTATATTGCAGAGGATCTTTTGAATAAATCATCCAACAATTCAAACCTATATACTGAAGATCAATATAATAAATTCTGCATTCTATTGAATGAAGCCATAGCAGAAATTCCCGGCAATTCAGATACGATTCGTAGTATGTTCTTGCAAATGTATGTAAACCCACTATTAAATCAGCGAAAATCATTGGTTAAGGTCAACCATGTTGATTAACATTTAATGGCCTTATTTGCAATTTGAATGATATATCATTGAATATAAGCAATCTGGACGAAAAAACAATGTGGTTCAATAATTGTTTTCAACTTAAAAGGTTTAGCAAATCAATGAAGCATCACTTCACCTCATACCCTCTTTTGGCAATTGCTTCCGATATTTCTTTCAGATTGGTTTTGGTGGTATCGAATCGCACATAAGCAGTAGAATCCTTATAATTGGAACTGATACTATCTATTCCTGCTAATTCGGATACTCCCTTTTTGATGGATGCTTCGCAATCTGTGCAGGTCATGCCTTCAATTTTCAGGTTGACTTCAATCATTGTTGGGGGAGTTTTACCATCACCTGCTGCATGTTGCCTGGGAGCACAAGACGAAAGGACAATACTGATAAAAGCAATAAAAAGTATTCGTTTCATGATATTGAAATTAAGTGAAAATGAATTGGTTATGATTCCAAATCAGTGTAACACAAAGAACCTGAAAGATAGCATAATATTTCAACATTGACAACAATTATCTCCTTATTCTTTAACTGAATATTTGAGGGTATCAGCAGAAAACTTTAATTTGAGAGGTTCCCGCGTATCAATGTATCCAGTTAGTTTGCCTTTCTTTTTGAGTTCGCTTTTCAAATCGCAACTGGCACAGCCACCACAGTGACCAGTTTCTTTGGTAGTGATTGATTTGTAAACCGAGTAAATGGTTTTCAATATTACAAGTCCAACAATTATCAGTGCAACAATATTCTGAATCATTCTGAAGATTTTATAATTAGATGAACATGCTTCCAATTTGGTAAATACTGAAGGAAGCTACCCAGGCAATCCCTGTTGTGTATACCATTGTAAAAATGGCCCATCCCCAGTTGGCTTCTTTTTTAACTGCAGCTATTACGGCAACGCAAGGGAAATAGATCAGCACAAAAATCATCAGTCCAAAAGCTACCAATGGGGAAAAAACCTTTTGTCCAATTTTCGATCCATAAGTATATCTTTGTTCCTGAAGTTTTTCTTTTAACGATTGTGAATTTTCATCTGCCGTGACGCTGGCCTGATAAAGTACAGCCATCGAACTCACCACAATTTCTTTTGCAGCCATACCGGTAATAATACTCATCCCAATTTTCCAATCAAAGCCAAGAGGCTGAATCAATGGTTCAATAAAATGTCCGGTCATTCCAATATACGATTTCTCCTGTCGTTCGTCTTCCTTTGACAATTTAATCTGGTCACTCTGTTCTGTTTTCTGATCTTGAGTCAGCGTATTATCAGCCTGAACTTGCGTTAATATTGTTTGATAATCTTTTGAGTATTCTACATTACGGGGATAATAACCCATTGCCCAAATCAGAATCGAAGCAAATAAAATGACAGTACCCATTTTGTTCAGGTATTGCGATCCCTTATGCCACATGTGAACCATCGTGTTTCGAAAAGTTGGCATCCTGTAAGGCGGTAATTCCATCACAAAAGGAACTGCCTTCTTGGCAAAAAGAGTTTTCTTAAAGAAGAGTCCCATAACAACAGCAATTAGAATTCCTATTGAATAAATCAGGAATAAAACCGCTCCCTGATAACTCACAAAGAAGGCTGAAATAAGAAGGACATATACCGGCAAACGTGCGCTGCACGACATAAACGGTATAATAAGCATGGTAAGCAGCCTGTCACTCTTATTATCGAGCGTTCGGGTAGCCATAACTGCAGGCACATTACAGCCAAAACCCATGATGAGTGGGATAAATGATTTACCATGAAGACCCATTTTGTGCATTAGTTTGTCCATGATAAAAGCAGTGCGCGCCATATAACCTGAGTCTTCCATGAGAGAGATAAAAAAGAACAGGATGAGAATATTAGGTAGAAATACAATTACGCCCCCCACTCCACCGATTATTCCATCAATTAGTAAATCTTTCATGGCTCCCGAGGGCAAATAATTTCCAAGCAATCCACCTACCCAACTAATGCCGGAATTCAACCAGGACATTGGGTAACTGCCAAGGGTAAAAGTTGCCTGAAAGGTGATCCATATAAAAAGAATAAAAATCGGGAATCCCCATATCTGATGCGTCAATACCTTATCAATTTCTCTGCTTTGATCACGTCGGGCCTGGGGTCCATTCCGATAGGTTTCTTTTAAGGCACCAGCGATAAATCCATATTTGGCATCGGCAATTAAAGTTTCCGACTGATCGTTAAATAATTGTTCAAGTCTGTTGGTTTCTCTGTCTGAAGCCTTTTTGATGGATTCAAAGAACTGATGACCTTCTAATATGTTAAGAGTATGCTGATCGTCTTCCAGTAATTTAATGGCCAAAAACCGAGTGGAATAATTGTGTTTTTTCTTTTCCCCTTTTTTCAACTCAAGCTGAACAGTGCGGATTGATTTTTCAATTTCAATTCCATAATTGATATGAATATGCCTTACGATAGGGTCACGCTCTTCATATACCATTATGATGCGGTCGAACAAAGCTTTTAGTCCTTTCCCTTTTGATGCCACCGTAGGAATAATGGGAATGCCCATCATCTTACCCAGATGTTCATAATCAAGTTTGGCTGATTTCTCTTCCAATTCATCATACATGTTCAGGGCAATCACTACCTTGATATTCATGTCGATCAACTGAGTAGTTAGAAACAGGTTGCGCTCCAGGTTCGAAGCATCCACCACATTGACCACCACATCTGGGCGTTTTTCAGCAATATGATTCCTCACATACAATTCTTCAGGTGAATATTCAGTGATAGAATAGGTTCCGGGAAGATCTGAAATAAGAAATTCGTAGGTTCCCTGTTTAAATTTGGCTTCTTTGGCATCAATGGTTACACCGGCGTAGTTCCCCACCCGCTCTTTAGAACCGGAGGCATAATTGAATAAGGTTGTTTTGCCACAGTTAGGATTTCCGACCAATGCCACTGATATAACTTTGCCTTTTGTTTCCCCTGAATATTTCATACCGAGTTCATCAATGGTTCCTTCAAATTTAGAAGAAACCATGTCTTTGGCTTTTGACGGCGATACCACTTCGATCAGGTCAGCTTCACTACGACGAAGCGATACCTTGTAGCCCATGATCTCGTATTCGACCGGATCTTTCATAGGGGCATTTTTGATCACTTTTACCAATTGCCCTTTTACAAAACCCATTTCCGAAATACGCTTTCTAAAAGCGCCTTGCCCCATCACATGAACAATAACGCCTCTATTACCGGTTGTCAAATCGGCCAGGCGCGTACTCTTTATTTCATTTTCTGTATCTTGTAATAACATAGCCAACGTAATTAAAATTCCATTCCCCAACGCACCATTCCAACAGTGGCATTTTTCAATAAAGCGTCAGTACCTCCAGGATGTACCACGTATTGCAGGTCTGGCTGTATATAAATCTGATGAGTGAGTTGAACTTTGTAGGTCAACTCAAAGGTTGTTTCGTTACGCCCATATTCATCTGCCAGCATACCATCTGCCATAGCCAAACCTAAAACATCCGTACCTTTTGAGGATAGCAATCCGTTGTAGGCACATCCGACACCAAAATAACCAAAATTATCATTGCGGGGACTCAACCCCAACTGATAAAATATATTTAATCCCTGAATTTCATTTTCAGATGAAGTAAACCGATGCTCACCAACCAGATAGAATCCATAATCATAGGTTAATTTATTCTCCATTTCCATAATAGGCATTGTTATTTCATCGCAATGTTGGTGAAAGAATATACCACCCTTCAATAAATTATTTTTCTGTTGATTGCCAGTCCACGAAATTTGTCCTTCGGTAATCCACAAAAAGCCTTTTTCATAGTTCACATCCCACTTAAGATTATACGGGTTTGAATCAAAATCAACGGGGCATCCTTTATAGATAGCCGTTTTTATGATTGCTTTATTTGATAGATCAATACAAAATGTGATTCCTGGTTTGGTAATTGGAAAAATTGGTGCTGAAATATTGTCTGCTATTACCGAATGTATACCAAACGAACTATTAAGGAATAATGAACTTACTTCACTATTGGCAAATTCAGTATTCATATCTTGAAGACCAATGGTTGCAGTTACGTTCGAAATGGCTTGCTTAAACCATAATTCATACAAGAAGGTATGATCTCCGGCTTCGATGTTCGAAATGGACTGAAAATCTCCAACCAAATTGGCAGAAGGTTCGCCTCCATGAGAATTTGCTGCATGGATCAAAAAATCACCTCCTTTCCAAAGGCCGGCCTTTTCGGTATTGAAACGTAAAAACAAATCGGCCAATCCAAGATAGGTTGATCCTGTCTGTATTCCTCCCCGAAAATTGGAAACAAAATCACCTTTGTAGATGGCATTTAGTTGTAAAGCAGATGCCTTGTCATCATCACTTGTTTGTGAAAATCCATTTCCTGCATTTAAAAACAATAGCATTAGAAATCCTTTCTTTAAAATTTGCAAGTCCATTATAAATTGTTGATTTTTGATCTTGTAAAGGTAGCCTTCATAACAAGGGCTATCAATCCCCATTTGTAGGGATTTATTTGGAAGAATTTTGGAGTGAACTAAAATTGGTAATGACAGATCCCTTATGGGCAGACCCTGTGTGGCCGCCCTTTCAATTTAAATGGCTATACGGATGTATTGTCGCTGGTTCTTCAATAATTTCAATCTGTCCATTTAAATTATGATGATATTGCTTCGTGCCTACCAATGACCCCGAGCACTCGGGGTAAACTGCTGAATATGAAAAATATATGATTCATACATTTTGAACATTATAAAAAAGGGCGGCCACACAGGGCCGCCCCTACAGGTTTGTCATTTCAGTATTGTGGCTGGTATTAGAAATAGCTTTTCTCTCGCAATGACGAAATACACATCACTCAATGCGACATCCAAAACGTCAAAATGTCAAAACGTCAAATGATTAAATCTGTCAATTAATATATTTATCATTTTGACGTTTTGACATTTTGACGTTTTGGGTATTAATGAATTACCCTTTAATTACAACCAGTTTTATGAACATATAGTATATAACTACCAAATACTTACATCAAACTCACATTGGTAATTTAATAAATGCTATCTACGATCAGAAGAATCATCATAATTAAATATAGAAAATTAAGTTTCAGGAAAGAGGCACGAACAGGAATATCTTTTTTTATCATTATGCCCGCTGTAAGTGAAAACAACAAATAGAAGATATACAGAAGCAGAAAAAACAAGACATTTGAACCCTGTAAAACTTTTAAGGACACGATAAAAGCAGTAGCAATGGTGGCCAAAATCCAGGTGTAACTCAACCTTTTGATTTGGTTGTCGTTAAATACTGAATTCAGGCTTGGATATCCTGCCAGTGTATATTCCTTTCCAAACATAAGCAACAGCAACCAGAAATGTGGAATTTGACCAATAAAAAAGAACAAAGACACCAAGATAATTCGCTCGTCAAAGAGTGTTCCTCCTCCGGCGAACCATCCAATATAAGGAGGCAATGCGCCAACTAAAGAGCCTGGAACAACAGCAAAGGCAGTTACTTTTTTAAGCGGAGTGTATATTGCATTGTATGACAATAAAGTCAGTAAGCTGGTAAAAAATACAATCGGCGGGAAACTGACAAGTAAAATTAATGCGCCATAGACAAAAAACGAAATCGCTACCCATATTGCACCTTTCACGCTTATTTTTCCAGAAGGGATTGGCCTGTTTTTGGTTCTTGGCATCAATGCATCTGTTTTGTATTCCTGGATGTGATTGATAGCTGCTGAACTGCAAGACATAAAAAATACACCCGTCATAAGCATCCATACTTCACCGCTTAACCCTCCTGTCATCATTGTATAACCAACCAAAGAAGACAATGCAATGGGTAAAGAAATACGTACTTTCCCCAATTCAAAAATAATTCTTATCCATGAATTCAAGTTTAATTTGGTCATTGCAATGTTTTAAGATATTCGATAATCTGAGCAACATCAGCATCCTTAAGTTGACCTTTATATGTCTGCATCAATCCTTTGTTAAAACCTTTTACGACATCTGCATTCGGTTCATAAATGGAGCGTTTAATATATTCATCATCAGCTGCAATTGTGCGCTCGGTTCCCCCGCTGACAACTGATACCTGATGACCATAAACCCCTTTGAAGCTGGGGCCTACAAGTTTTGAACCGTCAATGGAATGGCAGGCAAAACAACCTATATTTTTCATTATTTGCTGCCCGTTGCCCGTTGGTGAATTAGTAACTGCTGCAACCTGTTGGGTAGTATCGACATACCATGCATTAAATTGTTCCTGGGGTAATACTTTAACCAGGTTGATCATGTACGAATGGCTCATACCGCAATAGGTGGAGCAGAATAAATCAAAATCTCCCTGTAATTGAGGAATAAACCATGCTGATTTTACTCTTCCCGGTACAATATCTTCTTTTATCCTAAAGGCAGGAATATAAAAGCCATGGATTACATCGAGGGAATTGAGACTTAGCTTGACAGCTTTGTTTAAAGGAACCAATAAGGTATCATTCGTTTTTCCATTTTCGTATTCAAAGGTAAATTTCCACATTCGTGCAACCACTTTGACATTGAATGTATCCTTGGGAGCATTTCTCATAGGTGTCCAGCCAGCCCATCCATAATAAAACATGATCAATACCAAAATAACAGGAATTACTGTCCAAATAATTTCAAGCTTAGTACTTCCTTCTATTTGAGTAGCAACTGGATTCCTTTTATTGTTGTATTTAAATACAAAATACAACATTGTCAAGGTTAACGCAATCAGAAAGAAAAAGGAAATACCCAAAATCAACATAAAGACATGGTCTACCCCATTGACAAAATTTGATGCTTTTATAGCAGAAGATAATATATACATAGTTTTTTATCTATAAAAGTAATCCAAAAATGTAAGTAATACAATCGCAATGAACAATAAAAATACACCTGAAACCATTATACGAAGAAATGGCTGATCAAATTTAAGATGCATGAAAAATGTCAAAACTAGAAATGATTTCAAAATTGCAAAAATCATGGCGCCAAGCACTGAATAAGGTCCCAAATTGAGATGTGTAATCCCAATTGACATCATTGTAAATGTAATGAGTGCTGTCAGAATATAAAAATAAACCTTGTAAGGTACGATGTGTGGTTTTTCATTTTCCATTTTTAATCACTTTTCTTAATGTATTAAATAAAATAATGGGAACAGGAATATCCAAATTAAATCGACCAAATGCCAATATAAACCAGCATTTTCAAGCAAAACTGGTCTGTCAGCGTTTGTAATTTCTTTTTGAACTTTGACCAAAGCTATAATCATGATAATCATCCCTGCAATAATGTGTAGTGCATGAAGTCCGGTCATAACAAAATAAAGTCCAAAGAAAAGAATTTCACCCTGGCTAAAATCGTTTATAAGATGTTCAGATCCCGGAAATATACCATGTTCAAATTTAATTCCCCATTCAAAATACTTGTTTACTAGAAAAACCAATGCCAATATAAATGTTGTTACAATCAGGATAATAGTCAGTTTTTTGTTCTTTTGCTGAAGTGCTGAGGTCGACATTGCAATGGTCATACTGCTGATCAACAAAATAATGGTATTGAATGCACCAATAAATGTATCCAGTTCGTGAGCCGCCAGATGAAAGGCTTCTGGATTTAAATACCGGTATACTGAATAGATAAGGAACAACCCTCCAAAAAGAAGTAATTCAGTAAATATAAAAAGCCACATGCCCAATTTGGACGCTTCCGGATCGTAATGCTGATCGGTGTGATTTAAAACTTGTTCCATAGGTGGTTGGGTCAGTTGATTAATATTGATAAGGACCATCATTCTCTCCGTAAACGGGGATATTCTCAAAATTCTCTACAGGCGGCGGTGAGGCTACTGTCCATTCAAGCGTCTTCCCATGCCATGGATTCATTTCAGCAATAGGGCCGTTTTTAGCCGATCTGAAAAGATTAATAATAATGATTACTATCCCGAATGCCATCACCCATGATCCCAGGGTCGATAAAATATTGGCTGCATGAAATTCCGGCAAATAGTCATAATAACGTCGTGGCATACCTAACATCCCTAAATAAAACATAGGGGAATATAAAGTCAGAAACCCAATGGTGAAAAATATCCAGCCAATTTTGGCCCATGCCTTATCGTACATCCTGCCAAACATTTTAGGGAACCAGTAATGGATAGCGCCAAAAAAGGAAAAGCCTACACCGCCAAATACGATGAAGTGAAAATGAGCCACTACAAATTGAGTATCATGAACATAAACATTTGTGGCCAAAGCTCCCAGCACCAATCCTGAAAGTCCTCCGATCATGAAAACAAAAATAAATGACAGAGCCCATAAAAAAGGAGCTTCCATATTCAGTGATCCATTATGCATGGTTGCAATCCAGTTAAATACCTTGATGGCGCTCGGTATCGCTACAAGAAAGGTTAAAAGTGAAAAAGTATATTGGGCTGTTCCGCTCATTCCTGAAGTAAACATGTGATGGCCCCAAACAAAGTAGCCAACAAATGCGATTGCCAGTGAGGAAACAACTATTGCCCTATAACCAAAGATGTGCTTTTGTGAGAAAGTGGGGATAATTTCAGATATAACTCCCATGGCCGGAAGAATCATTACATAAACTGCCGGGTGAGAGTAGATCCAGAAAAGATGCTGATATAGGATTGGATCACCGCCCAATGCCGGATCGAATACACCAATACCAAAAATACGTTCAAGTGAAACCAGGACAAGTGTTATTCCAATGACTGGAGTTGCCAATAATTGAATCCATGCAGTAGCATAAAGTGACCATGGGAAAAGCGGCATTTTTAGCCATGTCATGCCTGGGGCTCTCATACGGTGAATGGTTACGATAAAATTCAATCCTGTTAATATGGATGAGAATCCCAATACGAAGGCCCCAAATATAGCAGGCAACAAATTGGTACCTGTTTTAAAGCTATAAGGCGCGTAGAATGTCCAACCGGTATCAGGAGTCCCATTTCCAAAGAGTACCGATGCAATGACCAACAATGCTCCTGTAAGGTAAAAGTACCATGAAAGAAGATTAACTCTTGGGAAGGCCACATCTTTTGCTCCTATCATGATGGGCAGAAAGAAATTGCCAAATACAGCTGCAAGTCCCGGTATTACAATCATGAAAATCATAATAACACCGTGAACAGTAAACATTGCATTGTAACTTTGCGGTCCCATAATAGTTCTGCCCGGTGCAATCAATTCTAGTTTCATTGCCAGCCCAAGTGTAGCGCCTACCAAGAAAAGCACCATCATTGAAAACATATACAACAGGGCAATACGCTTGTGATCTGTGGAAAAAATCCAACTGAATATCCCCTTATATTTTCCGTTATAGTCGAGGTAACTTACATCATTGGGAATGTGAATTGCGGTTTGCATAAATCGAATTAATTTATTTTAATATTTCTTTTAGGTTTAAATATCAGTACCAGAAAAAACAGCATCGCTATGAACAGAATTAATGTACCCGATATCTTGGTTACATTCATCACATAAGCCTGACCAACTGGATCATAAGAAAAGCAATACTGCATAATTTTACTTATTGTAGGAGATGACATCCCTTTCGATGATTCGATAATAGCCATTTTGAAATCAAAAGGTAAAAAGTAAATCCCGTTTAAATAACGAGTAATTTTCCCTTTAGGACTTATGACTGCTACTGATGCTGCATGGGTAAAATCATTTCCCATCTTTTTATATTTGAAACCAACAGCATTGGTCCCTATAGCAATACTTGCACTGTCGGAAACAAAAAACTTCCACCCTTTGCTAATGGCTTCCTTTTTATTCACTAAATTCAGGTAATTCTTTTTTTTTCGTATTCCAAGATCAATCGTTTCCTTTGGATCAAAACTGATAGTCAAAACCTGGTAATCAATACCAGGAACCAGGTCAGATTCATCCATTACCTTGGCAAGACCTTCCATTAATGGGCTGCATATTCCAGGACATCTGAAGTAGACAAAATTAATAATCGTTGGCTTATCGATTAAGTCGCTAAGCAATACACGCTCATTCTTCTCGTTTATCAAATAGATATCGCCAGGCAGAAAGCTATCCAAATGTTCAACAATTCCAATCTCAGGTTCTTTCGTCTTATCATCGAAAACCTTTTGTCCATAAGAGAACAAACCGAAGAAAAGTATAAAAACCGATAAAAGAAATAACGATTTCTTGTCCGTTATTTTAAATCTGTCAATTGAAAAACCATGATGCTTTTTACTTTCCTTCTTCATTTTTTCCTCCATTTGGGGTAATTTGAAATGCTCAATTAGACTCATATAAATTATCATTATTAGCAATTCTGTTTTTGGTCCTAAATAATCTACCATAAGAAACCCTAAACATCCTTTAATGTTTATAGAAACTTCATTTATTTTAAATGCATTTATTATATTAGGCTATGAAATTAATCATTTTTTTGTTTAAAAGTGCTACTTTCATCTGGTTTTTTATAATTAAATTCATTTTAACCCTATTATCAATTTATAATTAGGAAATGGATACACCAAACGTGATAAATTTGTACATTAAATAATCCAGAATGGTATAAAACGGAAGGAAACTGATAATTTATTCTATTTATAGTATAACTGGTTATTAATTCAATACTAACTCTATACTAACTCAATATGAACTCAATACTAACTCAATACTAATTCAATACCGAATGGGTACATTATGGGTACATAATGGGTAGGTAATGGGTAGGTAATGGGTTCATTAACCCATATTGTACCCATAATGTACCCATTGTATACCCATTCACTATTGAGTTCATATTGAATTGGTATTGAGTTAGTATTGAGTTAGTATTGAATTGGTAAAGAGTTAGTAATACGAATTGAACGCTCCTTCCTTTTGGAAATAGCCGGAAAAATGGCTCTTCATTAGCTTAACGAAGTAACTTATAGGAGGGGTGAACACCATACTGCAAAGGGAATATAAGATTCCCAACCGGACTTACACGGCGATGGATAAAGGGAGGACAACATGATTTTTATGGGGAGGACAATTCAAAAGAATTATACTTCAAACGAAAGAAATTTGTACATTGTATGAATCAGATTGATATAAATCCAATGAATCAGAAATATGATAATATCAATCCATCAAGTACAATTCTCAAATAGGAACTTGCATAACGGTTATAAGTTATTTTTTATAAATGTCACAATTGAAGTGTGTAATTTTATTCCGTTTTTCGTGTACCATAAATTTCTACAATTTGGATAAAAATATCTTTTTTAATAATGAACTAGATAATTTTCAAAACGTTAATATTAAAGAAGGTAAACAAGTATAAATACTTCGAAAGTTTAAATTTAATAATAATTCTGACCAATACTTCCAATGAAAGTCTTAAAAACTTTACATCTTACATTGAAATAAAAACAATTCAAGCATTAAATTGACGTTAAAAGTGAAATGTTTATTTGATTTCATTTTCAGCATCAATTGTTTTGCTTAATTTTACAGGGTTAAACTTTTAATTAATTTCTTAATAGAACTGAACTCGTATGCAAAAGTCTGGATGGTTGGTAGTTTTGTTTTGTTTGATCCAACTGTGCTTGTTTCAGACTCCAGCCACTGCGCAAAGTAAAAAAGTGTTTGTCATAACAGGGAAAATTGTTCCTGAAATAGCAACATCAGCGGATGGCACAATTGAAATTACCAAAACAGGAGCAGAAACCACCAAAATTGATGTCCCCAGAAATGGTCGTTTCAGAATTGAACTTGAATATTTCAACGAATTCACTCTTACTTTTATACTTCCAGGACATTTCAGCAAAACCATCATTGTCTCAACTGATATACCTCAGGAAGTATGGAAACGCGATAATGATTTTCCGCCTTTCCCTATGATTGTACAACTCTTCAAGGAAATTGAAGGAATCGATAAAAGTTTCACTTTAAAGGCTTCTGGAAGAATATTTTACGGAAAACAAACCGACAATTTCGAAAAGGAAAGCATATTCAATGATGTACAGATCGCTGAACAAATTACGGCTGCTGCCAAACAGGCAGTGGAGGTAAAAAAAGAAGTACATACCATTAAAAAACAGGATGATCAGGATATAATTGCCAAACAGAAAAACTTCGATCAGTTAATCACTGAGGCCGATATACTTTTTAAGCGCGGCGAATATCAGGCGGCCCTATTAAAATACCAGCAGGCACAAAAACTATTTCCTGAAAAGGCTTACCCCAACGACCGTATAGCAGAACTTCAGGATTTGGTAAAAGCTCTTGAAATTACAGAAAAGCAAAAGGCTGAACTTGAGCTAAAGTACAAAAATGCAATGGCCAGCGCCAATGGATTTTTCGACCAGAAAACTTACTCTAAGGCCCGCAAAGGCTATGATGAAGCACTGGCAATAAAACCAGGTGATGCAGTTGCAAAGGGTCGTATTGAAGAAATCGACCAATTACTTGCATTGCTTGAAAAGCAACAGCAATTTGATGTTTTGATTGCAAAAGCAGACAAGTCATTCGATAAAAAAGACTATATCAATTCACAGGCAGATTACCGCAAAGCTCTTACATTCAAGGCTGATGAAACTTATCCTGCTAACCGCATCAAAGAAATTGACCAGATTCTTGAAAAGGAACAACAGGCCAAAGTACTGGACGACCGCTACAATTCGGTGATTGCAAATGCTGATAAGTCCTTCCAATCAGAAAGTTATACCGATGCCAGAAAAGGCTATACCGAAGCATTGACCATCAAACCAAATGAAACATATCCCACAGGTCAGATTACTAAAATAGATGATTTAATTGCTGAAAGGGCCAGATTGAAACAAGTAGAAACTGAATTTCAAGCCTTGGTGATCAAAGGCGACGCAGCCTTCAATTTAAAAGAATATGAGGATGCGAAGACTCAATATACAAGCGCTTTAGACATCAAACCCAATTCTGCAGAAGTAGTTGCTAAAATTAAGAATATTGATAATATCCTGCAAAAGTTAGCCGAGGATAAGAAGAAGGAGGAAGATCGTATTCTGGCTTTGGCTGCTGCAAAGGAAAAAGGATACACCGACGCTATTGCTTTGGCAGACAAGTCATTCGACAAAAAATACTACGTTAATTCACAGGCAGATTACCGCAAAGCTCTTACATTCAAGGCTGATGAAACTTATCCTGCTAACCGCATCAAAGAAATTGACCAGATCCTTGAAAAGGAACAACAGGCCAAAGTACTGGACGACCGTTACAATTCTGTGATTGCAAATGCTGATAAGTCCTTCCAATCAG
>Ga0123338_10001415_pt1 | contig 23239 bp, 25 predicted proteins | sample grotaG_FD_89793 | JGI IMG/M metagenome (GOLD analysis project Ga0123338, IMG submission 89793) | Glacier valley bacterial and archeal communities from Borup Fiord, Nunavut, Canada, to study Microbial Dark Matter (Phase II) -... | ecosystem: Environmental > Aquatic > Freshwater > Ice > Glacier ...
ACGCTTGGCAGTGCATACGCCGCGGGTCTGACGATCTTCCCATCGCTGATATTGCCCCGTGTCATTCGGCTCGGGCTGGGTTCGGTGGTGCTGAGTCTGATTGTCTTTCTCGAGTTACTGGCCGGTGTGGGAACGGTGCCGGTGCTTCTCACCACGGGCTTGGTTCTGGTTGCAGCGGGCGCTTGGCGATACCGCTTCGTTCAGTACTCTGCCGCGACGGAAAAGCTGCACGCCGCGCTCTGGATTCCCTTTGCGATCTATGCGGTCATTTATACCGTGTACGCCATGGCGCCGGAGACGCAGCCCGACGCCATCACATACCATCTGGGCCTGACGGTGGAGTACGCGCGCGTGCACGGCTTCCCCGCCAGAATCGGCTTCTACGAAATGCTCCCGCAAGGCCTGGAGATGCTATTCACCATGGCCTATTCACTGGGCGGCGGTTCTGCGGCTAAGCTCACGCACTTCGCCTTTCTGCTTGCCACCGTGCCGTTGATGTTGGCCATCGGCCGCGAGTTGAAGGCCGGTCTCACGGTATCGTACATCGCGGCGCTGTTGTACTTCGCCATGCCGGTGGCCGCCATCACCGGTACCTCAACTTATAACGATGCGGCGCTGGTCTTCTTCACGCTGGCCACGTTCTACACGCTGCTGCTCTGGCATCGCGCGCGCCAATCGGCGAGCTTGATCGTGGTGGGCATGCTCGCGGGTTTTTGCTACAGCATCAAGATCACGGGCTTGCCGATTGTTGCGGCCGCGATACTCGCCGTGCTGGTGCTCACGCGAAGCGGATGGCCGGTCCTGTTGGTCACGGCCGCGGCCGTGGTTCCCATGGCGCCGTGGATTCTCCGCGCCTTCCTGCTCACCGGCAACCCCGCCGCGCCGCTCTTGAATTCCTGGTTCCCGAATGCCTTCTTCAACGCAGCATCCGAGGCGCGGATGGCGGCGAACCTCCGTCCGAACTTTGGCATCGGTTGGCGCGATGCCACATGGCAATACGCTATGGGCGGCAAGTTCGAGGGCATCGTAGGGCCGCTGCTTTTCGCGCTGCCGCTTGCGCTCGTTGCTGTTCGAAAACACGCAGGACGTTTGCTGATTCTGGCCGCACTTGTGGCGCTCTCGCCATGGTTCCTGAACTCCGGCACGCGGTTCTTCATGCCGGCCATTCCCTTCCTGGTGCTCGCGCTTTGCTTCGTGGTTCCCGTGCGATTTCTGGCGGCGATCGCGGCGATCCAACTGCTGCTTTGCTGGCCGCAAGTGCTCGAACGCTTTGAGATTCAGTATGCCTGGGCGCTTCACGATATCCCGTGGCGTGCCGCTCTGCGACTGGAACCGGAGGCTGTCTATCTGGACCGCGAGATCGGCGAGTATGACCTCGCCCGCATGATCGAAAACAAGACCGAGCCGCAAGACCGAACCTTCTGCCTAACCAGTGTAGCCAAGGCTTACACCACCAGAGACGTTCGCGTGTATTGGTACTCGACTCACGAACAGCGCTTGGAAGAGGCACTCGAAACAGCACTGGCGCATCCGGTGAGAATACTGGCATCGGCGGCGCTCCCCGGCACCCCGGTGACAGGAGTTCGCGTGGTGGCCGGAGCTGCTTCACCGCAGGAGTTCCGCATCTTCGAGCTTGGTCCTTTCGCGCACAGTGTGTCGCAAACGGCGGCGTCGCCGAACGAGTCCGAAGCCTCCAGCGCCGTGGACGGCAATCGCGCAACAAGCTGGCGAACGCGGTCCCCCACAGAGCGCGGCATGTTCCTGACAGCACTGTTCAGCAAGCCAACTGCGCTCGACCGCGTGGACATCACAATGCCCGAAGCGCGGGCCTCCTTGCCGCTGATTGTGCAGACACTCAATCCCAGCGGCAACTGGAGCACAGTCGCGGATTCGCTACGCACGGCGCGCTTGCCGGTTGAAGACCTGCGCCGTGAAGCCACCCGCGCGCTGCGTCAAGCAGGCTTTCGGTTCATCCTCGCCAGCGCCGGCAACACAGGCATCGATGTAATCGGCACCGACCTGGTGAAGCACCCGGCCGAGTGGGGCGTGCGCGACCGGGGAGAATTCACTCCGGTGCACCTGTTCGAGATTGAGTGAAACTGGAGAGAGATGAGCTTCCTGGACAATTTGGAAAACAACCTCAAGGCTATGGAGGAACGCGATCAGGCCGGCCCGGAAGATAGAAGGCAACGCGATCTGGATCGCGCCGCGGCCATCGCGGCGGCACCCTGGGCGGACAAGCTGAAATCCGGTCCATGGACACAGGACTTGCTCAAGCAAGCGGCGATAGTCGGTCATGAGAAACGCACCAAGATTTTCATCGCCTGGGTGGGCGCGTCGCTCAAGCTTGAGGCGAAGGAGCGGAAGCTGGAGCTGCGCCCTACGCCGAACGGCATCGAGGCGATCTATCGCGATCCAGGGGAAAGCGAGCGGCGTGAAACGGTCAAGCTCGATGACAGCGCTGAGCGGTTTATTCGTGAGTGGCTGACCGCTAAAGAGGCGTGATCGCGTTGATGCGGCCAGCTTCATTGCGGAGCGTGACCACGCCCAGCCCGACAGTTGCCGTATCTTCCGCCAGAGCGACTAAAAAGTCGGGAGCGCCATTCGTTGTGAGTGCTCGCCGCAACAGGTAACCCGCGAAAGCCGCAGCCACGGCAGATAGCGCGCCGACAGCCGCGCCGGGAATCCAGTCTTTCTTGCGAGCCGCGGAAAGTGCGGCACCGGCCAAGCCTCCCGATACAGCTCGCGCCAATAGCGGGCCCACTGAAGTACGGTTCGGAATGAAGGGCAGCTTATCGGCGACCAGCTCCAGAACGGCGGCGGCAGCGGCGATGTCGGCTGTTCGCTGCTTCGAAAGGAACTCAAACGGGGTGCCTTCCAGATTGATGGAACCAGTGTGGGCAGCCTGGCTCAAGAGTGCCGGAGCCATCATGCTGCGAAGGCCCGCCACCGCACCCATTGCGGCGGCGCCGGCCAGCGTATCCAGGCTGATTTCATCGCTATTCATCCCTTCAGGGTAATTCATTCCACGCGTACCCAAAGGGAGCGAACACGCCCGGGAATGCGCGTGAGTGTACGAATGATCATACGAAGAAGAAGCCCCAAAAGCAGGAGGAACACCAGCAAAACCGGCAGCGCGATCAGCGGGTGCTGCCACGCGAGCGCGAGCAGGCCAACCACACCGACATCCTCGGCAATGCTGATGGCGGAATGCGTGATGGGGTCGGGAACCGTGTGGGCGGCCAGACGCGCGCCCATCTTCGCGGAGTGCGTTCCGAGTGCGACACCGCCGCTCAACAGGATGGCGGCAAGCCGCGCGGTGGGGCTCAAATGAGCAGTTGCCTGAGCGGCCAGCAAGGCGGCGCCAAGGGGTCGGATGAACGTGTGGAAGCCATCCCAGATGGGCGTAAAGAAGGGGACTTTATCGGCTATGAACTCGGCGGCATAGAGCAGGCCGGCAATGCCCAGCACGATCGGGTTTGCGAGCACATGCAGTTCTTCCGGCACGCCCGAGAGCCATCCATACCGCAGGCATAGGCCAACGGTAAGCACCGTCGCGTACAGATTGATTCCCGATCCAACAGCGAGCGCGAGGATTCCGGAAAGCGTGGTCATGGTCGGTTTCGCGAAGGCCGAAAGTCTCGCAAGACGGGCGTCCATCGGCCGTTGTTGTAGCGGTCTTCGTCAAGCGAGAACGCGACATCTATGCGCGCGCCCACTGGCAACTCCGGCGCGCGTTCGGCACAGTTGAAGGCTTTGAACCAGATGGTGCGGGTACCCTGGCGGAGGGGCACCCGCAGGTGCTTCTCCTTCATGAGGGTAATGGGACCGGCCACCTCCGCGCCCATTGCCGCGAAGAGCGGGGCTGGGTTGCCATGACCGAAAGGCTCCAGCGCTTCCAGGCCGCGATACAGATCGTCGTTCAACTCTGGTAGCGTTGCAAGGGCATCGATCTCGAGTGCCGGCCGCAAATCGTCTTGCGTCAGGCACCCCGAGGCGTGACGATTTAAGCGTTCGCGAAATTCGGCAACCGCATCAGCAGAAAGGGTGAGGCCCGCAGCGTGTTTGTGGCCTCCGTACTTCGCAAACAGTTCCGGCATACTATCGAGAGCATCTAGCAAGTGAAAGCCCGCGATGCTGCGGCCGGAGCCGGATGCCGTTCCATTCTCTTCGCTCAGCACGAACACAGGGCGATGGAACCGCTCCACCAAGCGGCTTGCCACAATACCCAGCACGCCGCGATGCCAACCAACGCCCGAGAACACTAGTGCAAAACGGTCGGCTTCCACCGGAGTTTCGAGGCACTGCTCGAGGATGGTGTCGCGAACGGCGTCCTCTTCAGCGCGCCGAGCGGTGTTGTGCTCGTTCAGTTGCGCGGCAATGGCTTGCGCGCGCATGACGTCTTTGGTGAGGAACAATTCCACGGCGTCGGTGGCGCTGGCCATGCGTCCGGCGGCATTGATGCGCGGGCCGATTTGAAAGCCGATGTTGCGAGCGGTCGGATAGGCACCGGGCTCCATGCCGGCGACCGCGAAAAGCTCGCGCAGTCCAGGGCTGCGCAGGTCGCGCAACGCGGCCAGGCCATGCTTCACCAGGATGCGATTTTCGCCAGTGAGCGAGACGACATCGGCCACGGTTCCGATGGCCACCATCTTCAGAAAGGAATCCAGCACGCGCCGCAGTTTGGCTTCGGGCCAACCGAGCGATGACAATAAAGCCTCCGCCAATTTGTAAGCCACGCCCACGCCGCACAGGTCCTTGTTGGGATACCCGCAGCCGGGGCGATTCGGGTTGATCACAGCGACGGCGTTCGGAATCGCGGCATCGGGAAGGTGATGATCCGTGATGATGACATCGAGGCCGAGTTCGGCGGCGCGCGCCACGACGGCGGCGGCGCGTATGCCGGTATCGACGCTGATCATGAGCGTGACGCCATCTTGCGCCGACGCATCGACAGCTTGGAGAGAGATGCCATAGCCCTCTTTCAGGCGATGCGGAATGTGGAAGGTGGCCTGGCCGCCGGCGAGTTCGATAGCGGTCTTCAGGATGGCCGTTGAGGTGGTGCCATCGACATCGTAATCGCCGTGTATGCGGATCTTCTCGCCGTCGCGAATGGCTCGCTGCAAGCGTTCGAGCGCGACATCCATATCAAGCAGCGCATGGGGCGAGTGGAGCGATTCAAGACCCGCGCTAAGAAAGGCGCGAGCACGCACGGGGTCACCCAAGCCTCTTGCGATTAACAGCTTTGCAATGAGCGGGGCAATGCGTAACTGCTGCGCAAGCGCATCGGCGCCAGAGTATTCCGGCGGCAGCACCCAGCGGCGCTCCAGTGCAATTTCAGTTGTTGGAATAGAACCCGCCCATGCCGGACTCATCGTCTTCCGATGTGGCGGGCAGCAGCGATGTCAACTCTTCGGCCAGTTCCATGAATTCTTCGTACCAATCCGACGCTACTTCATAGACGTACAGGCGGCCGTTATGGTCGAAGCCAAGTTCAATGGTGGCGGTGTTGCCGTCATGAACCCGGTATTCCCGCAAGCGCCGCTCGTATTCGCGCCGGTCCTCTCGCGTAATTTCGCAATCTTCCAGCTCTTCGAGCTGTCCATCCACCTCGTCGGTCGCGTCGAATTGGGTAGAAGCCAGCAGGATGAGGTTGCAATTCACCTTTTTGGCCGTGTCGAGGAACATGCGGTAATCGGGATAAGCGTCCGCATCCCAACCCACCATCGGGAGCCCTTCCAGACCACCCGCGAAGCTTCGAAAGACAGAAAAACCGGAAGCATCGAGATATTCCAGGATTTCGCGTTTCAGAGAGTCGAGATCGATGTCCACGGCCATAAGAATATCACCGGGCATACTATACAGGGGTATGAATCGGATATCTATTGTGCTGGTGTTTGCAGGCGCGATTGCCATGGTGACCGCCGCGTCGTTTCCGGGGCGGGATTTGTGGACGATTGAAAGCGACCGGATGCGGCTCTCCATTCTGCAAAGTGGCGGGCATGTGGCGGAACTGGTGCTGAAGACGGAAGGCGCGGTGAATCCGCTTTGGGTACAGGGGCGGGCGACTATCGATCCGGAAACGTTCGAGGCCGCACGCGATTCCGGGCGCTTCGGTGGCGGCTCCGGAGCGAGACTGATGAGCGGCCTAGCGGGGCACAACCTCTGCTTCCCGTATTGGGGCAACCCTTCGGACACGGAAGAACGCGCCGGGATGACGTATCACGGCGAGACCGGTATTGCGCGCTGGCGCAAGACAGATGGCGGCGGCAATTGGATTACGGTGACGGCGGATTTGCCGCAATCGATGACGCGATTCACTCGCACGGTGAAGATCCAGAAGCAAGTGGCGCTGTTCGAGGAGACGGCGGAGAATCTGAGCGCGTGGGACCGGCCGGTGGGCTGGTGCGAGCATGTCACGTTCGGCTCGCCGTTTCTGAAAAAGGGCATCACGCAGTTTCACGCTTCGGTGACGAGAGGGCGTAATGGCGTTGGCAGGGAAGTGCGCTGGGCGGATGGCTTGGCGACCGTGCCCGATGTGCCAAAATCCGGCTTCGTGGATAACTTCCTGGTGGATGCCGGCGCGCCGCTGGCGTACCTGACGGCGTACGATCCTTCGACTCATCTGCTGGTAGGCTACGTGTTTCGGCCAAAGGAATTCGGCTGGCTCAACGTGTGGGAAAGCAACAATAGCGAGATGCTCACGCGCGGCATGGAATTCAGCAATACGCCGGTTCATGGCACCATGCGGGCGCTGGTGGCGGAGCCGAAGCTGTTCGATAAGGCTACTTTCGATTGGCTGCCGGGGAAGGGAAAATTGCATAAGAGCTACTTGGCGTTCAGCGCTATTGTGCCGGAGGGGTATGCTGGGGTGAGCGGTATCGAGCTGAGGAAGGGGATGCTTGTGGTGGGTGGGATATCATTTGAGTTGGGTGATATTGTGTTTGGCGGGTGATGTGGTACCGTGATGGGCATGTCGCGGACGATTATCAGTTTGGAGGAGACCGATAAGCTGTGGCTGGATGAAGAAGCCAAGCGGTCGGGAAAACCGATGACGGAAGTGGTGCGTGTGGCGATTCGTTTCCTGAGGGAAGAACGGGAACGCGGTTTCAAAGAACTGCTGACCCAAACCAGCGGCACATGGACGGAAGGCGATGGGCTGGAATACCAGAACCGAATCCGGCGGGAGTGGGACTGACCAAGTTCCTGCTGGATTCGGTGATCCTGATCGATCACCTGAGCGGGACCCGTGCCGCGACGGATTATATTTATGAGCATCACGATTATTGCGCCATTTCGGTGATCACGCGGGCGGAGGTGCTGGTGCCTTATGTGGACAAAGCGGCCGACCCGATTCTGCGTTTGCTGAATAGTTTTCGTTCTCTTGCAATCGATGCGGAGGCGGCGGACCTGGCCTCTGAATTTCGCCGGAAGCATTCCTGGAAGCTGCCGGATGCGTTTCAGGCGGCGCTGGCGAAACAGCATCGCCTGACGCTGGTGACCCGCAATACAAAAGATTTCCCCACCGCGAAATTCAAGTGGGTGGCGACCCCCTACTAGCCGCCTATAGAGTACATCGGGCGGGGCGGCGCAACGAACTGCGAGGAGCCGATTTGGTGACCCAACCACTTATCGAGCGTGGTCTGGGCGAGCGCGGCGGCGATGGCCTCATCGGGGGCATCATTACGCAGAAGCGGTTTGATATCAGTCTCTTCGATGGCGAACAGGCAGTAGCGAAGTTTGCCGTCGGAGGTGAGCCGCAGCCGATTGCAATTTAAACAGAACGGTTTTGTGACCGACGCGATGAAGCCCACGCGTCCGCCGCCATCGGCATAGCGGTATTCGGTGGCGGGGGCGCGCGGATCGGCATCGGGCACTTCCACCAGCGGCCCGATTTCGGCGGAGATGCGCGCGTGCATTTCGTCGGCAGAGAGAACTTTTTTGGTCTCCCATAACTGCTGGGCATCGAGCGGCATGAACTCGATGAAGCGCGCTTCCATGCCGTTTTCGCGGCAGAACTGAGCGATGGGTACGATATCGGGTTCGTTCAGATTGCGGACGGCGACGGCGTTTAGCTTGAGCTTGGTGAAGCCAACTTCGCGGGCCACGCGGATACCTTCGAGGACGCGCGGAAGATCGTCGCGGCGCGTCATGGAATGGAAGCGTTCGCGATCCAGTGTATCGAGGTGAATGTTCAAGCGGCGGAGACCGGCATCGTATAAAGATTGCGCCTGCGCGGCCAAGAGAACGGCGTTCGTGGTGAGCGCCAGATCGTGAATGCCGGGGATAGCGATGAGCTTGCGGATGAGCACGGGGAGGCCTTGGCGCACGAGCGGTTCACCACCGGTGAGGCGAAATTTCGTGACTCCGTTTGCGGCGGCGATGCGGGCTACGCGCTCAATTTCTTCAAAGCTCAGGATCGCTTCGCGCGCCTGAAATTTTACGCCTTCTTCCGGCATGCAATAGAAGCAACGGATGTTGCAGCGATCCGTGACGCTGATACGCAGACTGTCGTGAACGCGGCCGAAGGTGTCTTTCAGCGTCATAGCGCGAGCATACGTTCGATGGGAAGCAGTGCGCGGCGCATGAGTTCCGGCTCCATTTCGACGCGCGGCTGCAGAGTCGCGAGCGAATCACGCAATTTTTCGAGCGTGTTCATGCGCATGTAAGGGCACTCGCTGCAATTGCAATTTTCGTTGGCGACGAAATAAAACTGCTTGCCCGGCGCAAGCTTTTTCATGGAGAAGCTGACACCGCTTTCGGTCATGACGATGAACTCGCGCGCGGGATTGCGAACACAGAAATCGATCAGAGCGGACGTGGAGCCGATGAATTCGGCATGCTTCAAAACAGGTTCGGGACACTCGGGGTGGGCGATCACGACAGCCTCCGGATGTGCGCGCATTTTTTCGAGCAAGCGGCGCTCCGGGAAGGTGGCGTGAACGATGCAGGCGCCCTGCCAGATCTTCATGTTCTGGCGGCCGCTCTGCTTCTGAACGTAGGCGCCCAGATTGCGATCGGGCAGGAAGAGGACCATCTTTTCGGCGGGAATGGAGTTTACTACATCGACTGCGTTGCGCGAGGTGCAGATGATGTCGCTTTCGGCTTTGACGTCGGCGGAGGTGTTGATGTAGCTGACGATGACGTGATCTGGATTGCGGCGGCGATATTCGCGAATCGGTTCCACGGGGCAGCTTTCGACCAAACTGCAGGAGGCGTCTTTATCGGGAACTACGACGATGCGATCCGGGTTGAGGATCTTCGCGGTCTCAGCCATGAACCACACTCCGCAGAAGGCGATGACATCGCCCTCAAAGCTGCGAGCCTTGCGCGCAAGTTCGAGCGAATCGCCCACGCAATCGGCCAGCTCTTGAATTTCGGCTTCCTGATAATGATGAGCCAGAAGAATGGCGCGTCGCTGGCGCTTCAGATCGAGGATCTCTTCGGCTACGGTCTGGGTTGCTAACATGTTGCTACCACCTCATTCTACCTGTGCGCATCCTGCTGCTCTCTACTTATGAGATGGGCCGCCAGCCATTTGGACTCGCGTCGCCGGCGGCTTGGCTGCGGCGTGCTGGGTATTTCGTGCGTGCTGTTGATCTGAGCAGGGATCGATTGCCGGACGGCGCGGTGGAAAATTCGGACCTGATTGCGCTGTATCTTCCGATGCATACGGCGACGGTGCTGGCTCTGAAACTGCTGCCTGCGTTGAAGGGGAAGAACCCCGGTGCGCGGTTTGCCGCATATGGATTGTATGCGCCGATCAATGCGGGCGCCCTGCGAAAGGCTGGGGTGGAAGCGATCCTCGGGGGCGAGTTCGAGCAGGGCTTGGTGGATTGGGCGCGGGGTGAGACTGCACCTGAAGTATCGCTGGGCAGGCAGCAATTCGTGATGCCGGAGCGGGGCGAGTTGCCCGATGCGGCGCGGTATGCGGAACTGATGGGGCTGGGCGAGCCGCGCGTTGCAGGGTATACGGAGGCTAGCCGCGGGTGCAAGCACTTGTGCCGGCATTGTCCGATTGTGCCGGTGTATGGCGGAGCGTTTCGGATTGTGCAGCGCGATGTGGTGCTGGCCGATATCCGGCAGCAGGTGGCAGGCGGCGCGCGGCATGTGACGTTCGGCGACCCCGACTTTTTCAACGGTCCGGGCCATGCGATGGCGTTGGTGGAAGCACTGCATGAGGAGTTTCCGGACGTTAGTTACGACGTGACCATCAAGGTGGAGCATCTGCTGAAGCATCGTAGTCTGCTGGCGGTTTTGAAACGCACCGGCTGCGTGTTCGTGACCAGCGCGGTGGAGAGTGTGGACGATGCGGTGCTGGCGAGGTTCGCGAAGCATCATACGCGCGCGGACTTTGTGGAAGCGGTGGCTCTGATGCGCGAAGTGGGGCTGTGTCTGAGCCCGACGTTTGTGGCGTTCACACCATGGACCAGCCGTGAGGGTTATGGCGAGCTGCTGCGCGCGGTGGCGGATTTGGGGCTGATCGAGAATGTCGCGCCGGTGCAGTGGGCGATCCGGCTGCTGGTTCCGGCGGGGTCGTTGTTGTTGCCGTATTTGGAAACGCAAGAGTTCGATGAGCAGCGGCTGGTGTATCCCTGGGTGCATCCCGATCCGGAGATGGATAGGTTGGCGCTGACGGTCGCGAAGATTGTGGCGGCGGATCGCGGATCGCGGCGCGACGTGTTCGAGCGCGTGTGGCAAGCGGCGCATGAGCAGCCGCTCGACTTTCTGATTCCCGACCGCATTGGCGTGCCGTATCTGAACGAGCCGTGGTATTGCTGAGCGGAGCCCACCGAGGAGCAGTTTGCTCTGATATGAAACACATAGTGCTGGTGGCGGCGACCACCGGCTACCAGGTTCGCGCCTTCGACGAAGCCGCCTTGCGGCTCGCCGGTCAACCAGGAATTCGGCTGACACTGGCGACCGACCGCTGCCACATTTTGGAAGACCCATGGGGCGACCGCGCGGTGCCGGTGCGATTGGACGAGTTGGAAGAATCGGCAAAGCGGATACCGTCGTGTGACGGCATTCTGGCGGTGGGGGACAGGCCTGCGGTACTGGCGGCGCGTGCAGCGGAATTGCAGGGGATTCCGTTTCATTCGGCAGCGGCGGCAGAGGTTTGCCACGACAAGGGACTAACGCGCGAACGGCTGCGGACGGCGGGATTGCCATCGCCAGAATCGGTGCGAATAAAAATTGCAGGAACGAAGCCAAATTTGCGTTACCCCCTTGTTTTGAAGCCTTTACACCTGTCTGCGAGCCGCGGAGTGATCCGCGCCGACAACGATTTGGAGTTCGAAGCCGCCCGCCAGCGCATTGGCCGGATGGTGAGCGACGACGAAATTCAAGTGGAAAGTTTTATCCCGGGGAAGGAATATGCGCTGGAAGGCGTGATGACCCGGGGCGTACTGCAGACGTTTACGCTCTTCGAAAAGCCAGACCCGCTGGATGGGCCGTTTTTCGAGGAATCGATCTACTTGATAGTTTCCGAAACGAAGCCAATTTCGCAAGCCGTGGAGCGAGCGGTTAAGGCGCTTGGATTATCGCATGGGCCGGTGCACGCGGAGGTGCGAGTAAACGCGGAAGGGGTGTTCGTTTTGGAGGTGGCGGCGCGGCCGATTGGCGGCTTATGCGCTGGCGTGCTTCGGTTTACAGGCGGCGCCACGCTGGAAGAAGTGCTGTTGCGACATGCTGCGGGCGAAGTTGTGACCGGCTTTGCGAGGGAGGCGGAATCGGCGGGCGTGATGATGATTCCGATTGGGCGTGGCGGCGTGTTTCAGGGCGTAATGGGAGTAGAAGATGCGCTGGCGGTGCCTGGGATTACGAAGTGCGTGATTACGGCGAAGGTGGGGTATCGTGTGGTGCCGCTGCCCGAAGGGGCGAGCTATTTGGGATTTCTGTTTGCTCGTGGGAGGAGTAAGGAGGAGGTGGACCGGGCGCTCAGGGAGGCGCATGGGCGGATGCGGTTTGAGTTTACGGGAGTGCTGCCGGTGATTTGAGTATTAGTGGCGACTGACGACGCGATGCAATACAGGGAGGCCTTACCTTGAACAAAACGCAGAACCAGGAAAGCGGGACTAACGTCAACATGGGCACAAGTTGGTAGAGATCCGGAGGCGGGGGCGCTCTCAAGATCGCGCCGGTTCTGATTAGTTTGGTGTCGGTGCTGATCAGCGTATCTGCTTACCGGGTTGGTGAGCGGGCGTTGAGGGTTGGACAACGCGCGTATGTCGATGTGGAGAATACCAATGTCGAGGTGGGTTCCATTGCTCGCGTGACAGGCGTGATGGACCTACGCACGATTACGTTTACTGCAACTTTGAACAATGCTGGAAACATGGTGGCCGCGCGTTTAACACAAGAAGCCGCCAATGCGTCCGAGACCGAGCCACAGAGGCTCAAGCGATATCAGGAGTATCGGGCGACGCACGCCGTCGTCGATGCAGCCCTGCAACCACGACCACAAATCTACGCCGATTTTGCTCTGACATATGAGGACGTGTTCGGCGGACGCGAAACACTGGCGTGGCGCTCATCTGAAGAACTTGGCGGGAATTCGGGCGCGAGGCTGCTCACCGGCGGCGCGCGGCAATAGCGGCCAAGGGTCGATGCGACCAACTATTATGGTCATTGCGATGAAGGCGGTTCAAAACAACATACGATGCACTAAGACTCAGCGTGCTGTGTGGCAAGGCTGGGCGGATGCTAGCAGAAAGATAGCCGAGGCAGGGGATGATGACCTTAGTCTTAGGAGAATTTGCAAACGCCGGAGACCTGGATTTGTCTTGGGGTGAGTTCGCTTTTCTGAAGGTGGATCACCTTTCTAACGGCGAGTTGAAGTTGTGGCTGAATGCCACGATTCCCGCCGACGATGCGAAGGGCACTGTCCCCACTTACCGGTTCGATATGCGGGTGGGGGAACAGGTGGTGGGTGGCATTCGGTTTCGCGCGGGATGGAACCGGGATGTGGAGTTGTATGCGGGCAATATCGGCTACAACGTGGACCCGGAATTTCGCGGTCGGCGATTTGCGGAGCGTGCTTGCAAGCTTCTAATTCCGCTGGCCATGGCGCATGGCTTCGACGGCTTTTGGATCACTTGCGACCCTGACAACTTCGCTTCGCAAGCCACTTGCGAACGGCTAGGGGCTGTGCTGGTTGATACTGTGAAGCTGCCGGAACATCTGGATATGTACCGGGATGGCGAACGCGAGAAGTGCCGCTATTGGCTGGTGTTACCAGTGAGCGAAAACGTAGTGACATAGTAAATATCCGATGGCTACTTTCGATTTAGCAGCGGAATATCTCGATCTTCTGAAGCGCTGTTTGACGCGGGAGGTTTTTCCCGATGAGCATTGGGACCTTACGTTGAGCAATCGCCTGCCGTTTGACCGCGCGCTGCGGGAGGTGGGAAGGGATTGGCCCACCGAAGCGTTGACTATGGTGGGGTTGAAGCGGCTGAACAATCTGCAGGATTGTGTGGTTCGCGCGATTCAGGACCGGGTGCCTGGCGATTTGATGGAGACGGGAGTGTGGCGTGGGGGCTGCGCCATTCTGATGCGCGCGGTACTGGCTGTCTATGGCGAGCCGCAGCGGAGTGTGTGGCTGGCCGATTCTTTTCGCGGGCTGCCGCTTCCGGACGCTGCCGCGTATCCGGCGGATCTGCTGGATCGGCACTCCACATTAGCGCCCTATTTGGGGGTGGCCCTCGACACTGTTCGAGACAACTTACGGCGCTTTGGATTTTTGGATTCGCAGGTACGTTTTCTGGAGGGTTGGTTCCGGGACACGCTTCCGACTGCGCCGGTCGAGAAGATCGCGGTGCTTCGGCTGGATGGAGATATGTATGAATCGACGTACGTGGCGATTAGTTCGCTGTATCCCAAGGTGTCGGTGGGTGGTTTTGTGATCGTAGATGATTATGGAGCGCTGCCAAATTGCCGGTTGGCCATAGAGGACTATCGCGCTCAGCAGGGGATTACGGAGCAGATCCACGAAGTGGATTGGACTGGAGTGTATTGGCGGAAGGAGAGGTGAATTGCTGGGCAGTTAGCGATATGTTAATAGCAAGAGTATGTCCAGCCCACTTTCAAGAATCACGGTCGAGCCCGGCAAGATGGGTGGAAAGCCCTGCATTCGTGGATTGCGGTTTACGGTTTACGATGTGGCGTCGTATCTAGCATCTGGGATGACGGAAGAGCAAATGTTGGGGGAATTTCCGTATCTCGAAAAGGATGACTTCCGGGCTGTTTACGAGTTCTTTGCCAACATTCCTGAAAGGATGTCGGTAATTGAAGCTGCTCGTTGACGAGAACCTTGCTCCCTCTCTGGCGGCGAACGTCGCGGATTTATTCCCGGGTTCTATTCACGTGCGCGATGCGGGATTAGGCGCGACCCCGGACATTGCGATCTGGGAGTATGCGAAGACGAATGAATTTGCCTTTCTCACGAAAGATAGGGACTTCGCTAGCCTGAGCTTAACGAGAGGATATCCTCCCAAGGTGGTTTTGCTTGAAATTGGTAGTTGTTCAACCGCTGAAGTGGAGCGAATTGTTCGCGCGAATGCGATTCGGTTTGCGGAATTCGACCTTAGTCACGTTCGAGCAATATTGATTTTGCGCTGAGTTCCTCGGAGTCGGCTTAACTGCTCCGTTGTTCTTGCAGCATCCTGGCTGGTGACCTGAATCATGATGCCGCCGGTTATGGGAAGCAGATCATTGGCGATGGTGGCCATATGAACATTCGATAGCAAGACCGCGATGCCTAGGTTTTCGAGGAAGCCCTTCGCGAGTTCCGCTTCGAATTGAGTGGGGAAGCTGGCGATGGTGACAAGATCTTGTTCGTGCATCGGCGACTTCTTTTAAAATTCCAGCATCTTTACTTCGCCAGTTACTTTGCCGGGATGCTCGGCGGCGATGTATTCCACTGCGATGGGGAAGGGCTTTTGGGGGCCGCAGGTGAAGGTGAACTCGATAGCGGAGTTGTGCTTCAGCAAGATCCTATCGGGCTTCGGGATCGCGAAGGTCATGAGTTTGCCGCTCGAAAGAATGGCGATCTTCAGGCCGCCTTCGCAAAGGACATCCTTGGCGACGCCTTCCGCGCGGAGTACCTTTTGTCCAGGCGCGACGAACGGATTGCCGGGTGCATTGGGCGATGGGGGAGCGAATGTAGCCTTTGCCTCCAAAGGCTTCCGTTCCAGGTGGGGACGTTCGTCGGTGGGCTCGGCAGTGGCCGGGGATTCGTGATCTTGCGCACGCGCATCCAGGTAGCGAAGCAGGCTTTCGGTTTGCTCCTTTTCTTCATCGGTGCGGTTCCATTTCCTGGCCGCTTCGGCTTGCTTATGAGCTTCAGGGAAGCTGCCTGTCTGGGAGTAAGCATAGGCTAGCGCGTTGAAGTAGCGGCTGGCGCGTGCCTGGTCGATGTGCTTGATCTGCTTCAGATCCGCAATCGCATCGGCATACCGGTTGGCCTTGAGATCGGTCAGACCGAGTTCGAGACGAGCGTCCAGATAATCCGGCTTGAGTTCGATGGCGCGGCGCAGGGCGGCAGCCGCCTTGTCTTCTGAGTTGCCGTGCTGCAGTTCGAACAGCGCCAGGTGATAGCAAAGCTGAGGATCCTTGCTGCCGGCGGCGAATGCCTTCTCAAACTGAGTGCGCGCGAGTTCGGTGTTCTGCTTCTGCCAGGCCAAATAGCCAAGCGACTGTGGAATTTCCGGCCGATCGGGATATTGGACCGCGAGTGCTTCGTAACCAGCTTGGGCGCGATCCAGCTTGTGGATGGCGGCGAAAAGGTCGGCCGACATGAGGGATGAATCGAAGTCGCTGGCTGGTGAGATGGATGCCTCTTCCTCCGACTTACTAAGCTTCGCATCGAAGACCGCGCCATAAAGTTTGTTGCTGCGCAGGTACTGCTGCAGATCGGCAAATACCTGCGCGCCGGTCTTGCCGAAGGCGGTCTGGCAAGCGTCATTGGCATTCGCGCCGGAGTTCAACGCCAGCAGAAATTTGTTGAAGTTACGGTTGTACTCCGGGCTGAGATAGAGCATGTGGGTGAGCGCCCAACTCTCCGCGTAGAAGATGCTGGCGCGGTCCTTTTCGTTATACGCGGGCGAGTCATGGCTTACGGAAGTGAGGGTTTCAAAGGGCAGCCATTTCTCCTGGAGCAGGACTTGCACACGGCCGGGAATCAGGTCGCCGACCATGGACTTCTTGCCGATGGGCTTCAAGGTGGAATACACGTCGGCCCAACCTTCATTGAGCCAGACAGGAAGCTTGAGGCCGCTGTTTTCGACCACCAGATGCATGTATTCGTGGAGGGCGATGGGCAGGTGATCGGGGTCGAGATCGCCTAACACGATGTAGTCGCGGTAACGGCCTTTCGTGTAGAACGCGGCTGCGAAGCCGTTGATGCGGTAGGGGTCGTATTGGCGGGCGTTCTTGAAGGCGACGATGCGTACGGGAAATTCTGTTACGCCGCGGACGGGGGAAGCTTGGATGAAGAAGCTGCGCACTTCTTCGAAGTAAAGAATTACCTCTCGGGCACGCTTTTCACTGCCCGTGGTGTACATCTCAAAGTGGGGAGTGGTGAGGTGGAGCCACTGGTCCTGCGCAGCGGAGGCGGGGAACAGAAAGGCGAGAACGAAGAATGCAAAAAAGCGCACGACCCAGTATCGTACCGCGAGCGGATTACTTCGCTTGCTGGGGCACGTAGCCGGCGGGAAGTGCCGCGCCTTCGCCGAAAAAGTAATCGTCCATTTGCTTGATGAGGAACTCTTGCGCTTCGGCCGTTCCCAGGTTCAAGCGGTATTCATTCATGAGCATTTTCATATGCTCAATCCACATTTTCCACGCTTCTTTGGAGACATTGTCGTAGATTTTCTGGCCTAGCGGATGACCTTCAAAGGGGATTTCGTCCAGGCCGGCGAGCTCTTTTTGGAACTTCACGCAGAAGACTTTGCGTTCGCCCGGCTTGATGTCCGTGTTCGGGGCACCCAGCCCGCCTGCTCCACATCCCATGAGTTCAGGATACTACTTCTCGAAACCGGCGCCGCTCAAAATGATGCCGAGTTCGCGGTGGTCGGTGGGGACGGAAAAGCTTTGATCGGCGGTGATGGTGAGGACCGATCCGGAGAGTGGCGGCGTGCGAATGGTGTAGGTGCCGGGGGCGGGAAAGGTTTGCGTGGCGACGGTGGCGCCGTCGAGCGTGAGCGTGATTGTGCGCGCGGGTGCGGAGTCTGGAATATAGAGGCGCACAACGAGGGGAGTGGGTGCGGCGGGGGGCTTGAGAAGGAACGACCCCGATTTCGACATCCAGCGCCAGGGGTTGCCGTCGGCCGCGTAGATGCCGGCTGCGATCTGTTCATCAACACCGGGGAGCGCGAGGTTCACATACTCGCGGGTGGGGATTTTAGGGGCGAGGGTTTCAACGCGCAGCCGGTCCACGGCGCCGGTGGAGATGCCGAAGGGGAGGAACCCGCGTGTGTTAGTCGAGTAGGCGGATTGTGTTTCGAGTCCGATCAAGCGGAACGGAACCGTAGGGCGGATCTCTCGTGTTTCGAGCAGCACGGGCGTGGCGCCGGCGTGCGCGTAGCGAATGGGGAAACCGAGTTCGCTTGTGATGACCAGGTCGCTGGGCGGAATCTGTTGACCTTCGCGCACTGGCATCGCGCCGCGTTGTTCCAGGTAATGGCGCAGGCCCCATTCCGCATTCACCCAGGTGCGGTTTTCTAGGCGTGCGGATTGGGCGAACGCGCGTACCTGCTGCCAGTGCTGGTAATTGGCGGTGGCCAGTAACAGCGATACGCAAAGCGACAAAACGAAGCCGATTTTAAGCCAGAGCGGGCGGGCGGCGAAGGAGACCAGCAGCGCGACCGGAGCCGCCATCGGTAACAGGTAGCGGGCGGAACCGGAGAAGAATAAAGCCACGGCACCCAGGAAAAAGATGCCGCACCACACATATAAAAAAGACAGGTCTTTCGAGCGGGGGCGCGGCAGGAACAGCAGCAGGGGAGGGAAGACCAGGAAGAGCGAATGGACCGAGAGCGCTTCGGCGTTGCGCAATTTTAAGATGAGCCGCTCATACCCGTACGATTGCAGGTAGCCGGCGACGACGACGGCGGGGAAGCGGCCATCGGTTAAAAATTCGAACGTCTGCCAGAGTGCGGTGGCCAAGATTGGCGTGAGCACCGCGAGCCAGGCGGCTTTGAAAGTTCGCGCATTGAGCCAGAGGTAAACCGCCAGGATGGGAACAGCTAAGACGACTTGAGGCGCGGTGAGAGACGCGGCCGCGAGCAAGAGGGCCGATGCCGAAAGACGCAGCCAACTGCGCTGATCGACGCCTGAGATGAAGACAGCGATACCCGCAAGCCAGAAGGCAAGGAACGGCACATCGGATTCAAAGGAGTTGCCATTGATGACGAAGGCTGGCGTGGCAAGAAAGAGCAGAGTGGCCCAGAGCGGGTGCGGCGAGAAGCGCTTGGCAAGGCTCCACATGGCGAACGCGGCGATGAGCGAAAACGAAATGTAGGCAATGTGGAAAGGGACTTCGCGCACTTCGCCGAACAGCCCGATCAGCGCGGCGAGAGACCAGGCGTTGAGTGGGGGATGGGGGTAGCCGCGGAAATCCACATCGCGGCCTTCGAAGATGTAGTGGACGTGGTTGGGATGCGCGGGATCGATCTGGGCGTGCTCAGCGGCGGCGAGGTAATAGACGTCATCGCCGCCGACCGCCTGATTCAGAAACGGCAGGCGAATGAAAAGAATCAGGGCGAGGATGACCAGCCAGGCCGGAGGTTTCAATCCGCGGCTTGGCTGCTGGAGCGGTCCGGCTTCCAACGCACGATGGGCCGGCGCGCGGCCATCACTTCATCGACGCGTGTGGTGCGCGTGGAGTAAGGAGCCTGAAGGACGCTCTTCGGATCGGTATCGATTTCCTTCGCGATGGAAATCATAGCGTCGATGAAGAGATCGAGTTCGCGCTTGCTCTCCGTTTCAGTGGGCTCAATCATGATGGCGCCGTGGACGATGGTGGGGAAGCTGACGGTGTAGGGGTGGAAGCCGTAATCGATGAGGCGCTTGGCAAGGTCGCCCGTCTTCACGCCGTGGGCGGATTGGCGGTCGTCGCTGAAGACCACTTCGTGCATGCTGGGGCTGGAATAGGGAAGGTCGTAGTGGGGTTCCAGCTTGCGGCGGATATAGTTGGCGTTCATCAGCGCGTCGACGGTAGCGTTGCGCAGGCCGGGGCCGCCGTGAGCCAGGATGTAAGCGAGCGCGCGCACCAGCACGCCGAAGTTGCCGTAGAAGGCGCGCACGCGGCCGATGGATTGAGGGCGGTCGTAATCGAAGTGCCAGGCGCCGGAAACTTTTTTCAGAACAGGCACGGGAAGGAACGGTTCCAGATGTTTCTTGATGGCGACGGGACCGCTTCCGGGACCGCCACCACCGTGCGGGGTGCTGAAGGTTTTGTGCAGATTCAGGTGCATGACATCCACACCGAAATCGCCGGGGCGCGTCAGGCCGACGAGCGCGTTCATGTTCGCGCCATCCATATAAAGCATGGCGCCTTTCGCGTGCAGGATGCCGGCCACCTTGGCGATATCTTCTTCGAAGATGCCGAGCGTGCTGGGGTTGGTCACCATGAGCGCGGCGATATCGTGCGCGTCATCGCGCTCCAGCAGCCCGGCCAGCTGCTCCACATCCATCATGCCCTTCTCGTTCGATTTAATGTTCTGAACGGAATAGCCGGCCATGCTGGCTGTCGCGGGGTTGGTGCCGTGGGCGGAATCGGGAACCAGGATGCGCTTGCGCGGGTTGCCCTGGCTTTCCAGATACGCGCGCACCAGCAGGATGCCGGTGAGTTCGCCATGCGCGCCAGCGGCGGGTTGCAGCGTGATGGCGTCCATGCCGGTAATTTCGAGCAGCGCGCTTTCGAGATCGGCAATCACTTGCATAGCGCCTTGCGAAAGCGACTCCGGCTGATAAGGATGCGCCCAAGCAAGGCCCTCGAGCCGCGCCACCAATTCATTCACGCGCGGGTTGTATTTCATGGTGCAGGAGCCGAGCGGATAGAGCCCAAGATCGATGGCGTAATTCCAGGTGGAGAGGCGCGTGAAGTGGCGGATGGCTTCTACTTCGCTCACTTCGGGGAAGCCTTCAATCTCATCGCGCACGTTGCCGCTGCCGAGGGCTAGGTGCGGATCAACCGAGGGCACGTCGAGCGTGGGCAGTTGATAGCCGCTCTTGCCGGGCGAACTTTCTTCGAAGAGCAGCGCTTCGTTCTGTACGATGTGTGGGCGAACTTTGCGAATCATTGTACGTAGGCCTCGGCGACGATGTCCATATTGGCGCGGCGGGACATTTCCGTGGCGCAGAGCAACGTGGCGTTACCTAATTCCGGATAGAAGCGGTTCAGCGCTAGACCACCGATGATCTTCTTGCCAAGCAGCTTTTGATTCACGTCTTCGGGAGGGCCAGGCGCATCGGCGACGAACTCATTAAAGAAGGGTCCAGTGAAGCGCGGCTTGATTTTCGAACTCAGATAGTGAGCCTTCGAAAGATTCTGAGCGGCCAATTCACGCAAACCCTCTTTGCCATAGACGGTCATGTACACAGTTGCCATCAGCGCGATGAGTGCCTGGTTGGTGCAGATGTTTGACGTGGCCTTCTCACGCCGAATGTGTTGTTCGCGAGTGGAGAGTGTGAGGCAGAAGGCGCGATTGCCATTCGTATCGACACTCTGGCCCACAAGGCGGCCGGGCAATTGGCGCAGAAACTTTTCTTTCGCGGCGATGATGCCGGCATAAGGTCCACCGAAGGAAGGCGAGATGGCAAAAGACTGTAGCTCACCGGCCACGATATCGGCATCGGTTGGCGGCGCGAGAATACCAAGCGAGGCGGCTTCCGCGAAAACGAAAATCAGCAAAGCGCCGTGTTTATGGGCCAGGTCCGCCGCAGCCCGCACGTTTTCGATGATGCCGAAAAAGTTGGGCGATTGAATGATGACGGCGGCGGTCTCCCGATCAAGCTTCGCTTCCAGATCTTCAAGATCGAGTTGGCCCGTTTCGGCGTGATAGCCAAACTCTTCGACGGGCATGCCTTGGTGCCGGGCATAGGTGGTGAGCACTTCGCGATATTCGGGATGGACCACGCGCGAGACCAGAACCTTAGCGCGGCCAGTGACGCGGACGGCCATCATGGCGGCTTCCGGCACGGCGGTGGAACCGTCATACATGGAAGCGTTGGCCACATCCATGCCGGTCAACTGGCAGATCATGGTTTGAAATTCAAAGATGGCGGTGAGCGTGCCTTGTGCGATTTCAGCTTGGTAGGGCGTGTAGGAAGTGAGGAACTCGCCGCGCGAAACGATGGTGTCGCAAAGCACCGGCCGGTAGTGGCGATACACGCCAGCGCCCAGGAAAGAAGCGTAGCCCTGGGCTGTGTCATCGGCGCGGGCTTGGAAGAAATCGATGATCTCGTATTCCGAAATTCCCGGCGCCAGATTCAGTTCGCGATTGAGTTTCGCTTCGGCTGGCAGGTGAGCGTAAAGCTCCTCCGCGGTGGCGATGCCGCAGGCGGCAAGCATTTCCTGACGTTCGGAATCCGACTTGGGAAGATAACGCAACTTAGCTTTCTGCTCCTACATAAGTTTGATAATCCGCAGCCGAAAGAAGCTTCTTTATTTCGTCGGCGGCGCTCATCCTGATTTTCACCAGCCATGCTTCGCCGTGCGGATCTTCGTTCAATTTTTCAGGCGCCGAGGCAAGTGTTTCATTGATCTCGGTCACTTCGCCGGTCAGTGGCGAATAGATGTCGGAAACCGCCTTTACGCTTTCGACGGAGCCCAGCGTCTTCCCTTGCTCCACATGCGTGCCGATTTTGGGAAGATCGACATACACAATGTCGCCTAGTTCGTGCTGGGCATGGTGGGTAATGCCCACCGTGGCGATATCGCCGGCGGCATTCACCCATTCATGTTCTTTGGTGTAAAGGAAGTGTTCGGGGTAGGTGCTCATTTAGCTCTCTTATAAAAAGGTGTAGGGACCACGATTGCATCCACGGGCTGGCCGCGGACAGTGACTTGAAATTGTCTGCCGGGCTGCGCTTCGGCAATGGGCAGATAGCAGAGGCCTATATTCTTGCCGACCGTTGGGCCGGGCGAACCGCTGGTGACCCATCCCGCGGCGGCGCCGTCAACTGAAACTTCATAACCATCGCGCCCAATGCCGCGGCCGGTCATTTCAAAGCCCACCAGCTTGCGCGACAGGCCTGATTCGCGCTGTTTGAGCAGGGCATCGCGGCCTATAAAATCGCCTTTATCGAATTTGACGATCCAGCCGAGGTCAGCGTCCAGCGGATTTAACGAGGCATGAATTTCATGACCGTACAGCGCCATTTTGGCTTCCAGGCGAAGCGTATTGCGCGCACCCAGACCGCACGGTTTGATCCCGAACTCCGCGCCGGCTTCAAGCAGCGCATTCCAAACATGAGGCGCTTTGGTGGGCTCAAGGTAAAGTTCAAAGCCGTCTTCGCCCGTGTAGCCGGTACGCGCGATGCGCGCGGGAACGCCCGCCACTTGGCCTTCTTCAAACCAATAATATTTGATGCCGTTCAATTCGGTTGGCGTGATCTTGCTAAGCGTTTCAAGCGCACGCGGACCCTGCACGGCGATCTGCGCGTATTTGTCGCTCGCGAATTCGACGTGGGCATCGAAGCCTTTATCGCGGCGCACGGCTTCGATGTATTCGTAATCCTTTTCCTGGTTCGAGGCGTTGACGCAAATAAAGTAAAAATCGTCCGCTACCTTGTGTACCAGGATGTCGTCGACGAAGCCGCCGTGTTCATAGAGCAGGCCGGAATAGTGCGCCTGGCCCAGCTTCAGCTTGGCAACATGATTTGTGGTGATGTATTCAGTGAGCTTTTGCGCGCCGGGGCCGGTGATTTCAATTTCGCCCATGTGGCTGACATCGAAGAGGCCCACCGCGCGGCGAACGGTGTGGTGTTCATCTACCAGGCTGGAGTACTGCACGGGCATATCCCACCCGCCGAAATCGACCATTTTCGCGCCGCTTGCGCGGTGCACGGCGTTGAGCGGCGTGCGCTTCAATTCGGTATCGGCCATGCGCGGGAACTTTTATGTTAGCGCGTTCCGCCAAACCGATTTGCCAACAAAAAATGGTCCCATGGCCTCTATATAGGTTGAGGTTTGCTTGGTTTTGCGCATGGCCTGGATGCAGGCGGAAAGCGG
>Ga0123338_10001416_pt1 | contig 23229 bp, 23 predicted proteins | sample grotaG_FD_89793 | JGI IMG/M metagenome (GOLD analysis project Ga0123338, IMG submission 89793) | Glacier valley bacterial and archeal communities from Borup Fiord, Nunavut, Canada, to study Microbial Dark Matter (Phase II) -... | ecosystem: Environmental > Aquatic > Freshwater > Ice > Glacier ...
GCCGATCTCGAAGGACTGGCCGAGGTCGAGTTCCCCTGCCGCTGCGAGGATGACTCGGGCTTGTCGATTCAGCAGTGCCGCCTCGGCCCGTGTCCCGGCGAGCATCAAGGTCGCACCCCTGGACTGCAAGCGTTGCCAGTCGGCGATCGCCCGTGCGTGGAGTTGTTGCGGATCGTCGGCCATCACGACGCGGCCATGGTCGCGGTAGGCGACGAACGCCGCCGAGATGTCGCCGCAGCGAAGCTCGTCAAGAGCAGCGCGTTCCCACTCGTGTCGCTGGCGACGGTTCACGGTCAGCTCCACGACCCGTTCGCCGAGGGTGTCCAAGGCTGCCCGGAATCCTCCGCCAGCGGCGACTTCGGGAAGCTGGTGATGGTCACCGACGAGCAGAACCTTGGCGCCCGCACGTGTTGCCTGATCGATGACCGCGGCAAGATCCCGCACGCTGGCCATGCCGGCCTCGTCGACGACGACGAGCGTGGTTGCGTCGACGTCGCGCTGCTCGACGAGATGCCGGGCGATGGTTGACGACACTATCCCCGACCCGCTCTCGAGCTCACGTGCGGCGCGGGCCGACGGAGCCAACCCGACGACGCTGTATCCGGCCGCCGCGTACACGGTTCGTACCGTTGCCAGGGTGTGGGTCTTCCCGGTCCCGGCTCGACCGACCATGACCGCGACCCGGACGCCGGACGCCGTCAAGTCCCGTACCGCTGCGGTCTGGTCCGGTCCCAACTTCGATGACAGGATCGTTGCTTCCACGAGATTCTGGTCGAGGACCCCGTCGCCGTCGCCAACGCCGCAGCGCAGTTGGTGGAGAAGTCGTTCCTCGATCGCCAGCAGCGATCGCGTGGTGTAATGCAGTGCTCGGTCATCCGGAACCATCCGGGTCGGTGCACTGATCGCCGGTCCATGAGCCGAGTGATCACCAATCGCCACGATCTGGGCGGAGGCGAGCGCCTGGTGGACCGCTGCCTCGACCATTTCGATCGACCGTGAACCCGGCAGCGCAGCGGCGACGGCCTTTGTGCGTTCGAAGCGCGTGAACGTCCCGTTGTTGGCCGTGAGGCGGGTGTCGAGCAACCACGCGAGCCACTCGTCGAAGTCGACGACCCGTAGGCCCGTGTGCTGTTCACCGCCAAACCAGGTGAAGTCGTCGACGACATACCCGGGCGTTCCTACTCCGCTTGGGGAGCCGGCGAGTAGCTGCTCCAGTTCAGCCGGACCCCACCCGAGAATGTCCGCCCGTGCTCGCCATTCGGCTTCGACCAGAGCAAAGTCTCCCGGGTTCTGTTTGCGGGCACGAGTCGCCAGAATCGCTGCGTCAGTGGCCGCTGGCCCGGACAGGCCGCTGGCATCGAGCCATTCAGCGATTTGTGTCGATCGTTGCGAGAACTCCCGCAGGACCCGGCACGGGATGCCGGCGACCTCAGCGGAATCGTTGTGCATCGGGCCCCACTCGACACCGAGTCGGCCACTGAGCTCGCGGCGAAGCGCCGTTTGGAAGACCACCCCGGCAGTGCGTTTCGCCGTGTACAGGGCCGCTCCATCGAGCGCCGACCAACGCCCGTCGATGCCCTGCGCAAGGTTGGCCGCCAGCACATGCCAATGAAGATGCGGGTCACCCGCGCGAGAGGTGCGATGCCGGAACGAGGCAGCGACGAATCCGGATGCGATCATCCTGTGCGTGCCCCACTGCTCGCCCCACGCCTTGCGGTTCTCCGCTTTGTTGGTCCCTCGCCGCACGAAGCACGCCTCGCGTTCCAACCACGCCGGCGTGTCCGCCAGGGCCGCCTCACAGCCCTCGACGACGGCGTGCTGGACAAGCGCATCACCGAGTCCGAAAATGACGGACACGGACTTCGGCACCGAGAACGTCAAGTCAAAACCAGGCACCCGCCGCGCATGCGTCGCCAACGTCCTACCGTTCGGCGTGAAACCCGTCCCCGGCGCCAAACCGGCAAGCACCGCCCGCAGATCGGCCGGCGCGACATCACCCGTCAACCCGAGCCCGGCGACGCCGCCACCAGTCCAACGCCCTGGCGCCTCACCCGCTCCCGTGTAGTACTCGTCCAGTCCCGACGCCACCTGAGACAGGTAGTACTCCTCGACCCCGACCCGCAATTTCCACAACGCCAGCACATGAACACATGCCTCCCGAATCACGATTTCGTGACAAGGGATCCAAGAGATTCTCCAAGATCTGTATTACCTGGGGCTGGCGGTTATGCGGGGTGGGCGTCTTGGCGATGTGGTTGGCCCGGGGCCTGTTGGTGGGTGGGGTTGGGCGATCCCGGATAATCCTGTGGGCGGGTGGAGGCTTCTCGTGGGGGTGGTCCCCGTTTGAGGAGGTTTGTTGTGATGGATGCATAGCGGGTTCGTGTGGGTGGGCCGTTGGCCGTCTACGCACCTGATCTGATTGGTTCGCTGAGCGACGCCGGCTATGGCGTCAGATCGACGGTTGAGCATGTGCGGCGTTTGGCGCAGCTGAGTTGGTGGTTGGAACGCGAGCGCCTGGACCCGGCTGCGGTGGATGAGCGGTTGGTTGGGGATCTGCTCGACGTGCTTCACGGGTCAGGTCGATGTTTGATGTCGACGCCGCGTTCGTTCCGGGTGGTGCTGGGTTGTTTGCGATCGTTGGGGGTAGCGGCACCGGCGCAGGTTGGCGTGTTGTCACCGGTCGGGGTGCTGCTGGCGCAGTACGAGCACTATCTGGTGGTGGAGCGGGCGTTGGGTGCGATGACAGCGAAGGGGTATGTGGCGACAGCGGCGTGGTTTCTGTCGCGGACGTGCGCTGATGATCCCGACCGGGTGGCGGGGCTGTCGGTGGTGGATGTGTCGAGTTTCGTGTCGGATGCGGGTCGTGTGCGCAGCCCGCGATCGGTCAACGAGGTCGTTGTCGGTGTGCGGTCGTTGCTGCGCTATTTGTTCTTGAAGGGTTTGATCGATCGGCCGTTGGCGCAAGCGACGCCGTGGCTGGCGAGCGCTAAGACGAGTTCGTTGCCGCGCGCGCTGACGCCAGGGACCGCCCAGTTGCTGCTGGAGAGCTGCGATCGCAGCACTCTCGCCGGGACCCGCGATTTCGCGTTGCTGTCGTTGTTCGTGCGGCTCGGTTTGCGTGTCGGCGAGGTCACGGCGATTGAGCTCGATGACATTGATTGGCGACGTGGCGAACTGTTGGTTCGTGGCAAGGGTGGCTGGCGTGACACGTTGCCGTTACCCGTCGATGTTGGCGAAGCGCTCGTTGCCTACCTGTGCGTGCGTGTCCCGGTTACCGGCTGCCGGCGAGTGTTCCTGCGGGTGGTCGCCCCGCGTGGACCGATGGCGATGACCGATATTCGCGCTGTCGTGCGCCGGGCCTGCACACGCGTCGGGGTGCCTGACACGAGCACTCACCGGCTCCGCCACGCAGTCGCTTGTGAGCTGTTACGTAACGGCGCACCGTTGTATGAGATCGGCCAGGTCCTGCGTCATCATCACATCGACACCACCGCGATCTACGCCAAGGTTGATTTCGAAGCGTTGAAGACGGTCGCCGTGGCGTGGCCCAGGACCACGTCATGAACGCGCTCGCTACCGCCGCCGACGATTATCTCGCGGCGCGTCGCGCTGTCGGCTACAAACTCGACGAAACCGGTCGGGTGTTGACGGGCTTCGTCGCCTATCTCGACAGCATCGGCGCAGCGACGGTCACCGTCACTGCGGCTGTTGCGTGGGCGTCGAACCCTCCCGGTCGCAGCAACATCGCGCAGCGTTTGTCGATGATCCGCGGGTTCGCCCGCTACCTGCAAGCACTCGACACGGCGCACGAGATCCCACCAGCGGGGCTGATCCCGAACCGCACGAGACGCCGGGTGCCGCATCTTTACGCTGATACCGATATCACCGCCTTGATGGACGCTGCCCGCCTGCTCGAACCGCCGATCTGGGCGGAGACATGTGAGGCCGTCATTGGTCTGCTGGCGGTCACCGGGTGCCGCATCGGTGAACTCCTGCGGTTGAACACGATCGACATCGACTGGGACAGTGGTGTCGCCACCGTGTGGCTCACCAAGTTCAACAAAAGCCGACACGTTCCTCTCGACCCGACCACGGTGGTCGCCCTCGCCCGTTACGACGAACACCGACACCAGCGATTGCCATCATCGACGACACCAGCGTTGTTCGTATCGCTCACCGGGCGCCGCCTGCGCTACACGTCGTTCGCTGCAACGTTCGCCACGTTGTTAGACACCGCCCGCGTGACCGCCGTGTCCGGCCGCCCACGAATTCACGATTTTCGACACAGTTTCGCTACCAGGACGCTGCTCGAGTGGTATCGCAACGGCGCCGACGTTCACGCCATGCTCCCACGACTGTCCACCTACCTCGGTCACGTCTCCCCGTCGACAACGTACTGGTATCTCAGCGCCGCCCCGGAACTGATGGCGATCGCCGCCGAGCAACTCGACCAGCACCGCGAGGACCAGCAATGACGTCGCTCGCTCCAACGCTCGAAGCGTTCTTCACCGAACGCCTCTACCGTCAACTTCACGCCAGCCCGCACACCGTGTCCTCATACCGCGACACGTTCCGACTGCTCCTCGGCTACGCCCACACGCGCACCGGTAAACCGCCATCACAACTCGACCTCGCCGATCTCGACGCGACGTTGATCGCCGGCTTCTTGGATCACCTCGAACACGACCGCCACAACACCGTACGAACCCGCAACAACCGCCTGGCAGCAATCCGATCGATGTTCCGATACGCCTCCTACCGCCAACCAGCCCACGCCGCGCTCATCCAACAAGTCCTCGCGATCCCCGAGAAACGCAGCCATTGAACGACCGTCTCGTACCTCTCCCCGATCGAGATAGAAGCGCTCCTCAACGCCCCCGACCGCAACACGTGGATCGGTCGACGCGACCACGCGCTCCTCGTCACCGCCATACAAACCGGGCTCCGAGTCTCCGAGCTCACAGCACTACGAAACCAAGACATCATCCTCACCGCCGGCGCTCACCTGCGCTGCCACGGCAAAGGCCGCAAGGAACGATGCACACCCCTCACCCGCCACACCGTCGCCGTGCTACGAACCTGGATGGCAGAACGCAACGGAAACGCCGACCAAGCGCTCTTCCCAACCCGACGCGGGACCGCACTCAGTCCCGACTCCGTCGGGGATCTCGTCGACAGACACGTCGCGGTCGCCCAACAACACTGCCCCACCTGGACAACCAAACACGTCACACCACACACCCTGCGCCACTCCTGCGCCATGTCCCTACTCGGCGCCGGCGTGGAAATATCCGTCATCGCCCTCTGGCTCGGCCACGAAGAAATCCAGACCACCCAGATCTACCTCCACGGCGACCTCGCCATCAAAGAACGCGCGCTCGCCCGCACCACACCACCAACCACCCCACCCGGCCGCTACCAACCACCCGACAGCCTCATCGCCTTCCTCGAAGCACTCTGATTATCCGGGACGCACAACCACACCGACCACACCAACCACAACCCTCAAGCGCCCACCCCGCATAACCCCTGGCCCCAGGTAATACGGTTTATGAGGGATCCCGCATAATCTGTACACATGCACCCTTGCGGGTGCCCGTACGCACCGAGACGGCGGGAAAGCGCAGATCGCCGGTTACCGCGTGCCGCTGCCCAGTTTACGGCAGACGTTCTGGCGCGGCATCATCTGACACAAGCGCGAGCCGACGAAGCGCTTCCGAGTGGGCCCGGGTTGCCCGGGTGATGGTGTGGTGCTGACACCCAAGTGATGCGCCGCCGTAACAGTCGCTGATCATGCTATTCGTGGACGCGCACGGTGCGCGCACCTCAGGAGGGAATCACGACATGTTGATCTCAGCGTCAGAACTCACGGCCAGCCCGGGCAAGAGCGGCCATCTCGGTCCACTCGTGGCGCAGATGCGCGACGTGCTCGGGAAGGAGTCGGGGAAGGACTGGTGGGCCTGGGCCGCCGTCACTGGCCGGCCGTACGGATCGTTCATGCTCAGCACCCGCTTCGAGGACTACGCCGACATGATCGCCGCCCAGACGAAGGTGGCGATGTCGACTGACTGGGCAGCACTCGCGGCGACCGCTGACGGCCTGCTGTCCCAACCAGCTCCGACGACCCTGTCGGAGGTGATCGCCGTCACGGGCGAGCCGTCGGCACCGAAGCAGTTCATACTGGTGACGAGGGCTGTCATCGACCGGTCGGCGGTGATGGACGCCATTTCATGGTCGACGCAGGTGGCAGAGCACGTGACGAAGGTGACCGGCATCAGCACCACCGTCGGCACATCGGCGGCAGGCAAGATGTTCGAGGTGTCGTGGCTTGCCGGTGTCGACACGCCCGAAGAGTTGGACAAGTTGAACGCAATCAACACCGACGCCGGTTACCTCGAGATGATCGCCGCTGCGGGGACGGGCCAACTGTTCGAGCAGGGAATGAGCGAGCGCATGCTGCTGGCCAAATTGCCCTGAGCAGCACGCTCTGACTCATACCGACTGTCGACGACTAATGAGCGCCGAGATCACCTCGGACACGTCGAGGTGGCCGCCGCCCTCGCCGAGTTCGGTCGCCACGAAGGCCGGAACGATGCGGAAATGGTACCTGAGACGCTGACGCTCGGCCGCGGCAGCCTTCCCGATCGGCGACGCTGAGGCCAGTCCCCGTCGTTCGCTGACGACGGCCAGCAGGTCGAGCGCGTCGACAGCGGCGATGGGCAGGTGATCGACGTGGGTAACCTCAAGCGCGCTGAGGGCCTGTTGCTCGGCCTCGTGAAGTTCGTCTCGAGCCAGCGACACCTGCGCGTAGCCAACGTGGATCGAAGCGGTCAGCTGCGGAGCAGTGTCCATCTCGGCGACGAGCGACCCTGCTCTGTCGGTGATCGCCTGCGCCTCGGTGATCCTGCCGACGGCGATGAGTGCAGCGTTGATCACAGGGAGCGCGTATGCCTGCCAGACCGGCACCGTGACCTGATCGGCGAACTCCTCGGCCAGAGCGGCTGCTTCTCGGGCCTCGCCATCCAGGAGCGCGGCACAGCAGCCGGTGAATGGGGTGAGGAATGCCAACAACGGGAAAGACCCCTGGGTTGACCATTCGAGTGCCCGACTCATGGTGTCGTGGTCGGCTGCGAGAAGGGCGGCATGGGACAAAGCAGCGGCGGAGGTGAGGGAGAACGCCGGATCGATCGGCACTGGCCGCTTGCTGCGATCCCCCGCCGAACGGAGGTCACCGCGGATCGTCTCCGCGACGATCGCGGCTGCGTAGCCGTTGCCGACGGAGTCGACGCTGAACGTGCATGAGTGGCGGCGGGTCAGGCGCCGCAACTGATCGAGCAGTGGATCGCACCGGTCAAGTCGGCCGAGGAGAGCCTGCATGTACGCAGCAAAACCGACGTAGACCGAGGCCTCGAGGTCGTCGCCACGGACGAGCAGATCCTCGGCGTAGGCGTGGATGGCCGCTGGTTGCCCTCTGTAGGCAGGCACCATCGCCCGACCGCGTTCCAGCCATGCCGAGGCGCGGCCAGATCCGGAGCCCAGATGGACACGGATATCGTCCACAACCGAAGCCGTCTCGTACAACTGGCTGGTGGCGGTTGCGAGGAGGGCGGCCGCAGCTTCGGCCCACGGCGCGGTGCGCTCAGCCCGGTCGATGGCCTGGAGCCAAGACCACGTGGCGACGAAATCGGCGTGCTGGCCGAGCGCACTCCGCACCGGCGCCAACCCTCGACAGATGGCGAAAACCGTCTCTCGATCATCGTGACCTCTCGCCCACAACGAGGCAGCGACCACATCGGGCATGCGACGTACGAAGGGGTGGTGCTCGATGCCGAACCGACCTTCGCCGACCGCGCCACACCAGCGGGCGAAGTACCGAGCGTGAGCTTGTTCGGCTCGATCGAGGTCGCCGGTTGCACGTCCCAACTCGGTGCAGAACTGGCGAACGGTGTTGAGCATGCGGTACCGATCGCTGCCGTCGTCGAGTTGCAGCAGTCCGACATCGGTCAACCGCCCGACGTGGTCGCCCGCGGCGTTCGCATCCTCCGCCGACTCGTCGCCGATGGCAGCGATCACTGCGGCTGCGGCTTCCGTGTCGAAGGGGGAGCGGAACGTGGCAAGACATACGAGGACGCGTTGCTCGAAGGGGCTAATGAGACCGAAGCTCCATTCGATCGACGCCCTCAGTGTTGCATGCCGAGCCGGCTTGGTCCGATCCCCCACCTTCCAACGGATGATCTCGGCGATCCCGGCGGCGACGGTCGGCAACGGGACGCTCCGCAGCCGGGCCGCAGCCAGCTCGAGCGCCAACGGCATCCCGTCGAGCTCCCTACAGATGGAGGCGATGAACCCGACGGCCTGCCGGTCGAGCGCCATCCCCGGTCGCGCCTCCCAGGCGCGGACGAGGAACAGCCGGAGGGAGTCATAGCGATCGAACGTGTCGAGCGTGACCCTGGTGGCATCGTCAGGCATCGTTAACTCCGGAACCCGCCAGATGACCTCGCCTGCCAGCCCGAGGGGCTGCCGGCTGGTGATCAGTGCGCTCGTATCGGGGCACCTCGTCAACAGCGCGACGACCACGTCGGCGGTGGCCTCGAGCACGTGCTCTGCGTTGTCGAGCACGAGGAGCGAGCGCTTGCCCCGCAGCCGCCGCTCGAGCTCGCCGATCACGTCATGTCGCGGCACCACCCCGATCTCGGTTGCGATCTGCTCGGCGACATTCGCTGTGGGAGCCAGAACGCCGAGATCCACCCACCAGGCGTCGGTGCCATCGCGTTCGCGTGCGGTCGACGCGACGCGCATCGCCAATCGCGACTTCCCACACCCGCCGGAACCGGTAATGGTCACGATGCGATTGCTTCTCAGAAGCGCGCCAAGCTCGGCCATCTCTTGGGCGCGTCCGACGAAGGAACTCAGCGGGCTCGGCACCGCCGGACGTTTCGTGACTGCGACCCCGAGCAGCATTCCCCGTCGCCGGGTCCATGCCGGATGCCTTGACTGGCGGAGCATCTCGAGGTCGGCCCCTGAGGCGATGGCCCGGTCGAGCTCCACCAGCCGAGCTGACGGTTCAGTGCCGATCTCCCTCAGCAACAAGAGGCGATAGTCCTGGAACTGGCGCAGAGCATCGGTGCGGCGTCCGGCCTGGTCGAGCGCCCTGATGAGCAGCGCCCGGGGCAGGTCACGGTACGGTTCCTCGTCGATCAGGGGCAGCACCGTGGCGATCGCAGTAGCGGGTTCACCCCCCTCCAGGAGGAGCAACACCAGCTCCTCTACCGCCGTCGAGTGCAACTCGCCGAGTCGTCGCGCTTCGATCTCGGCCCAGGATTCATGGGCAAACTCTTCGTAGGCCGGCCCCGCCCAGAGCGCTTCGGCCGATTCGAGGCACATCCGCGCTCCCTCCGTGTCGCTCAGAAATGCCTGGTTGACGAGGCGCCCGTACTCGACTGCGTCGACCGAGGCCTTCAGCTCGTAGCCGGAAGACCCGGAAACGAGCGCCTCCGCGCCGATCACCCTCCGCAGGCGACTGATCGACGTGCGCAGTGCCCCCGATGAGAGCCCAAGTTGTTCCTCGAGCACCACGGAACGCACGGCAGTGTGTGCACGGAGGCACAGAACGGCCAACAGTCGTCGTTGCTCTTGACTCGCCAGCGTCAACCGCCGGCCGGCGGTATCGAACACGCGGACTGCCCCGAGCACCGTGCATCGGATCATCGGTCCCCAAATTGGCTCATCGTTCCCTCGAAGCCAACACTAGCTAGGCGTGCGAACAGGTCTCATACCCCATGCGTACCCCACTTGGACCAGAGCAGACGCGACCCCCTACCGTGAGCGGCTTGCGCCGGTCGAAACCGACGCATCGTCGCGCATCTCGCTACGACAGACGACTGACGGGGGTACATGATGCCGCCGAGTCTGAACGGATAGGCGTCCCAAAAGTTGGCAATCCCGGATCGCCAATCGGTGTGCACTGTGAGCGATCGACGCGAGCAATAGAGTGCACAGGTGAACTCTGGGTCACCAACTCCCGAACCTGGGCGTTCGACGCCGGCGCGACTTCTTATGCCGAGTGACGTGTCCAGTCGAGTGGGAGTCTTCGATCGGTTCGCTGGTCTCACGGCGCAGATGGCGAGTCGTGCCCCGTTTTTTGCGTTTTGTCTGCTGCTGGTCATTGTCTGGTTGATCCAGGGCGCAGTGAAGATCATCTCGCAGCGCAGCTTCTCGGCGTTTCTCAATGGCCAATACCGGCTGGAGATCAACACGACCACGACGATCATCACGTTTTTGATGGTTGCGTTGCTGCAAAACAGTCAGACACGAAGCGACCAAGCGGTGCAACACAAGCTGAACGCGATCGCGGATGGAATCGCGGATCTGATGGAGCACCTTTCAGAGCGTCACGACGACGATGATCTGCGCGACGACATCCGCGAACTCAGACTCGCCGTTGGGTTGGAGAACATTGAGGGCACCGGCCGAGAAAGTGGTCGACATCCGGACAGGAACCTGACAGACCCAAAGTGACCGCTGTCGCACCGACCGCGTCCGCGGTCACCCCGGCAGCAATTGACTGTCGGTTCCTTGAGAATCGTGGCGATCTCGCCGGCGCCCCACACGCGTTGAAACCTGGTCGCCCGCCCGCCCACCCGCCCGCGCTCGACGCGACGGCCGCCGCTGAGACGAAGTCTCCTTGAGGTGTCGCAATTCATCATCAAGGGCAACCGGTCAGCGAAGTGATCGGCGACACCGACCGCAGTCTGTCCAACGCGGAACATCGTGGCTGCAACCGTGTCCACGGCGCGTGGGACGCGTGACCACCGTCGACTCCAATGCCGGTGTCGAACCGGCTCCCAGATCGAACCGAACTCCGCCGATTGTCGGGAAGCGTCCACGGCGCCGTCGTCGTCCGACCCATTCCAGAGGTAGCTTCTGAGAGCAGTCATCGGCTGCCTCGCTGCGCCGCTCCAGACCCCGGTCGCGCTCCTCAACGGAGACGCCCATGCGGATCGACGACAAACTCACTGTTCCGGCGATGTCGATCGCGGCGTCCCCTCGACAAGTCGGGGAGCTGGCCAACACTCTCGACCTCTCCGCGAGGTATCGAGTCGACGGGCCCTGCTCTGCGTCAAACGGCTACAACGTCGCGGCGATCGAATCGTCTCGACGATGACCTCAGATCTAGCTAACGCCCGTTCCGAAGGTTCGTCTGTCAACTCAGCAAACTGCCTGTTGGCGGAGTCACCGAGGGTCGGGGTTGTCGTCGGAGTAGGCGATGGGATGGTCGCCGCCGAGTTCGGCGTATCGTTCGTTGAGCGCGACGGCGAAGATGTCACGATCGTGTGCGATCGCGACGAGCGCGCCGTAGAGGAATGCTTCGACTTCGAGTTCCGTGCTCGTACCGCCGAGCGCGAAGTAGCGCAGCCACAGCTCATCGACGGCGAGACCGACTTCTTGGCGGGCGCGTTTTCGAGGACGTCGACGCGCTCAACCACGGCAAGTCCTCATGCGTGCTGACCGCTGTCGCTGTCGGCTGAAGCAGTGATCACGCCGGCCTGGTCCAGCACCCTCATACGGGCCGTTCGCGCTGCTCGGTGTAGCGAGGCGGCAGCGTTGTCGGCGGTGAGATGCTGACGGGCCATGAGGATGCCTTAGGCGCGGGCGATGATCTCACGAGCGCGAAGTGCGGACGCAATGCGAAGCGCTGTCTCGGCGACGGTGGCGGCGGCACTCGTGCTGTCCCGACAGCCCGCTCTGCCCGTGGAGTGTCGCGTGCCCCCGCTCGTTGTGGCTGGCATGGCGTGGTCTGAGATAAGACCATCATCAAGATCAACGCCCTCGCCGTGCCCGCCGAGATCGGTGAGGAGGTGGCTCGTCGCTTTGCCCCTCGACTCGGCGCCGTTGACGATCAGAAGGGGTTCGAGGGGTTCGAACTGCTCCAGCCGTCCGACGAGCGCACGACGTGGCTGGCAGTCACCCGCTGGCAGGACGACAATCATTCGAAGTTCGAAGCACGGCGCTCATCGCCTACCTTCGATCACGGTCATCGCGGCGAGGGTGGCGAGAGCCGACCACCGATGTCGACCCAGGCCGAAACTCTCGTCGTACACCGTGGCCGTGACCTCGAAGGGCTGACGAGAACTCGGTCCGGTTTCACTCCGAACGGTTTAGAGCCAGGTGGGATCGGGTATCGGTGACAAGTGAAGAGTTTTCTGATTGTCGTCATTATTGCCATTGTCGTGGCAGTCGCTGCCGTCCTGATGAAGCGCCGAGCTAATCAGAAGGCCGTAGAGCTGCGCGACCAGGCTCAAGAACATCGTGATGAGGCCAGGGCCAGTCAAACCGCCGCCACGCGACAGGAGACCCAGGCGAACGCCATGGCTGAGAAGGCCAAGGATGACCTGCTGCTGGCCGAACAACAAAGAAGCGCGGCCGCCGTCAAACGCGAAGTTGCCGCAGATCTCAATGTCCGCGCCGACACCATCGACCCCGACGTGCCGAATACACGTACCTGAGGTCCGGGTTCGTCCACGGCGAAGTCGGGTACATCTTGTCCGTCGAAGGAGTGTCCAGATGTCAAGAGCGCACGCGCTACCGCACAATCCCGTCGGTCGTCTCACGAACGACCATCCGGGGGTCGTGAAGTTCGGCCGTGCCGGCTGGCTCGCCAAAGGTGTCGTCTATCTCGTGGCAGGCGTGTTGGCCCTGTTGATCGCGGCCAAGGCGTCAGGTTGGTCGAGCGCGGCCACCGCGCCGACCAAGGAGGCGAGTCCGACCGGTGCGCTGAAGACGATCGCGCAGATGTCGGGCGGCGCGCTGCTGATGTGGGTCTTGGCGGGGGGCATGTTGCTGTACGCCGCGTGGCGTGTTGTCTCTGCGCTGCTTCCTGGCGGCAGTGACACGAAGGCGTGGGTCATGCGCATCGGTTATTTGGTCAGTGCCGTGATCTACACCACGTTCGCCGTGACGGCGATCTCGCTCGCCCGTAGCGGACGCACCAACCCGAACGGCAACGCCAAGGTGACCTCGCTGTCAAGCAGTCTCATGGCGCACTCGGGCGGCCGCCTGTTCATCGGCGTCGTGGGAGCGATCACCATCGCTGCGGGGCTCTACCGGCTCGTGAAAGGTGTTCGTGGCGATGTCACTGACGAGCTCGATCTGTCGGCGCTCTCGCCGCAGCGCCGCCGTTGGACGGAGCGGCTCGGTGAGGTCGGCGAGATTGGGCGCGGCCTCGGAATCGGACTGATTGGCTTCTTCCTGCTCCGGGCGGCTGTCACCTACGACGTTGCGCAGGCCACCGGCCTCGACGGTGCCCTTCGCCGCTTGGCCACCGAAACCTGGGGCGTCCTCGTCGTGATCGTCATCGGCGTCGGATTCGCCGCCTACGGGTTGTTCTGTCTCGCGACGTTCACCCATCGAGAACTGCAGGCCCCGTGACCGGCCCTCACGGTCGCCTTCGAGCGACATGGCCGTTGCGTTGGCGCCAGACCCTGCAACTGCTATGCGGGTGGGCGGCACTGACTGTTGTGTGGATCGGTCTCGGCGCACTGCTCACCGGCCCGCTCGCAGGCGGGACGATCGTGCGCGCGGACGAGCGCGTGGCGCATTGGATGGTCGCCCAGCGAACTCCGACGTGGAACCACATCACGGTCTGGGGGTCGCTGCTGGCAGAGACGACCACGAAGGTGGCGGTCACGGCGCTGCTCGCGCTCGTGTTCCTCTGGCTGTGGCGCCGCTGGTTCGAACCGGTCTTCCTCGTCGTCTCGCTCGCCATCGAGGCCTCCGCCTTCATCGTCGTGACCGCCGTCGTCGGGCGGGATCGCCCTGATGTGCCTCGGCTGGATGGTTCGCCGGTGGGTTCGAGCTTCCCGAGCGGGCACACCGCCGCTGCCGCCGCCTACGCCGCGATCGCCGTGATCGTATTCTGGCACACGCGGAAACGTTGGGCGCGGGTAGTAGTGGTGATTGTCACCGCAGTTGTTCCTGTCGTCGTCGGCTTATCGCGCATGTACCGCGGCATGCACTTCCTCTCCGACGCCCTCGCCGGTGCTGTCCTGGGCTTCGCCGCGGTGGCACTCACTACGGTCGTGCTGGCTCGATCGCCCGAGGGTGCTGCGGCCGTCAGCACGCGCGCTGGCAGCCCCGACCCAGCGACGAACTCTTCGGAACCGTCCGAGGGTGATCGGATCGTGGTGTGATGTCGCTCGTCTCCGGTGGAGGTCACCGGTGCCGATCCTGATCGCTGTCGCCGTCGCGACGGTCGTGGTAGCCGTCGTACTCACGCTCGTAGCACGTCGCGGGCGTCGGACCGATCCGACCGACGTGCGGACTGGCGCGGACGGTCTCGTCGAACAAGTGCATCGTCACCCGGCACTGCGACAGTTCTTCGTCGATCGTCGTGACTCCACGAAGGCCACAGGCTTGCTGTTGACGGTCGCTCTCGTCGCGATCACCGGTCTCACGCTCGTGGTCGGCCTCGTGCTCGAGATGGTACAGACCCGCGAGGGGTTCGCCCGGTGGGACGCGGCCGCAGCCCGATGGGGCGCGGCGAACACCACCGGTGCCGCCGAATCGGTGGTGCGCGTCATCACTCAACTGGGCAGCACGCCGGTCGTCATCGTGCTCTGTCTCGGCGTGTCGATCGTCGAGTACCGACGTATCCCCACGCGGGCAGTACCCGCCTTCATGGCCGCTGTGGTCGTGAGCCAACTCGTCATCACGAACTTGATCAAAGTGATCGTGGGCCGTGAGCGCCCCAACGTTGCCCGACTCGTGTCGGCATCCGGCTTCTCGTTCCCATCCGGCCACACTGCTGCGAGTGCCGCCGTGTACGCCGCCATTGCCCTGGTCGTCGGTCGAGGCCGCAGCCTTCGCACCAAAGGTGTCCTGGCCGGAGCCGCCGGTGGAATCACCGTCGCCGTTGCGACGAGTCGGGTGCTGCTCGGGGCTCACTGGCTCACGGATGTGATCGCCGGTGCGGCGCTGGGATGGGCCTGCTTCGCTCTGTGCTCGATCGCCTTCGGCGGCCGACTGTTGCACTTCGGTGCTCCCGTCGAACAGGCGAGCGCCGTCCTCGCCACCGAAACGCCCCCGGCGAAGACCCCCGCTTCTCCGACCCAAAGGATTCACCCATGACCTCCGTAGCCGTCATCGCGCACAGCGGTAAGGTGCTCGGAGGCGGCCTCGGTCGCCTGCGCGACGTACTCACCGAGCAGGGCGTCACCGATCCGATCTGGCTCGAAGTGCCGAAGAGTCGCAAGGTGCCCTCACGTGTAGAACAAGCGATCAAGCTGGGTGCGGACCTTATCTTCGTGTGGGGTGGCGATGGCAGCGTCCAGCGCTGCATCGACGCCGCCGTGGGATCACCCGTCACACTCGCGATCATTCCCGCAGGTACAGCCAACCTGCTCGCCAACAACCTGGGCATCCCAATCGATCTCGAACAAGCCGTCGAAGTCGGCCTGAACGGGAACAATCACACCATCGACGTGGGGAAGATCAACGGCGAGCACTTCGCCGTCATGGCCGGCATCGGTCTCGACGCGCTGATGATCCGCGACGCGGACTCCGGGATGAAGGACCACTTCGGCCGCGCTGCCTACATCTGGACCGGCGCCCGACACATCCGATCGAACCCGGTGCGCACCACCGTCCGCATCGACGGCCACACCTGGTTCGATGACAAGGCCAGCTGCGTGCTCATCGCCAACGTCGGGTCCATCGGGGCAGGCGTCACCGCCTTCGATCACGCATCAACCGACGACGGCAAACTCGACGTCGCGGTGATGACCGCCAACGGCGCCTGGCAGTGGCTGCGCACCCTCACCCGTGCATCCATCGGACACGCCGAGAAGTCGCCGCTGGTCCAGATGACCCAGGCCACCAAGATCACGGTCGAAACCCGCAAACGACTGCCGTACGAACTCGATGGAGGAGCACGTCCGAAGACGAACAAACTGCGGGTCCACGTCGTCCCACATGCCGTGACGATCCGCGTGCCGTCGCCCGCGAGCCGCTCCACCGTGCCCCGATGACAGCGAGACAGAGCGCGACGACCACCGCGACGCGCCGACCGAGTCGCAGCTTCCCCGCATTCGTGTGCGCCATCATCGGCGGAGTGCTCGTCGTCGCGATCCCGTTCATCGCCTGCCACATCGACGGCTCCGCTGACGAGTTCAGCAGCAGAACCCTGCCGGTGCTCCCCACGATCGGGTGGCTCGTCTGTGCGTCGTTGGCAGCAGTTGTCGTGACCCATCGCCTGCAGATCTGGTTCACCGTCGACGAGGGCTCGGTACTCGCAATCGCGTACGACCTCCTACCACTCGTGCTCTTCCTGGCGCCGGCGATCTCCATCGCGGCCGTGATCAGCGGGCATCTGCTGCTCGCCGCCGCGGGCGCGGCCCTGACCGCGTACCACGCTGTGCTCGTTGTCCCGAGACTGGTCTCCCAGCGCGTGCCAACCTGGGCACAAGCTGCGCTGCAGTTCCGTCTGGCCGTCGCCAACGTCTACGTGGACAACACCACACCGGAAGCGGCAGCCCAACAACTGACCGAGAGTGGTGCCGACGTGATCGTGATCGCGGAGGCGACGCCGCAGTTCATGCGCGTCTTCGATTCCGTCGGCGGCGACGCCTCGCATCCACGCCAGGTCTCGGATCCCGCCGACACCAGCGACTACGCAGTCGCCATCGCGTCGCGTCTGCCGCTCAACCCGCGCTCGGCTATGCGGTCCATGGGACAGCTCCGCCTCCCGGTTGCCGAGGTGGAGATCGGCGGCATCCTGACGACAATCGCCGCGCTCAATTCTCGGTCGACGTTCGACCAGGAGGGTCAGGAGATCTGGACGGGCCAGATCGACGAACTGAAGTCCTACATCCCCACGGTGTCCGGTCCGTTGGTCGTGGCGGGCGATCTCAACAGCACCGGATTTCGGCCGTGTCGCCCGCCAGTTGCATGGGACCATTTTGAGGGTGGCGGCGAACACCCGGTCCCATCAAGCTGGCGAGCGACAACCGGACCCTCCCGCCGGGTAGCACAGTGCTGATCGTGCCCGCAGCCATTAAACCTCGATCCACCGATCGGGGCCTTGTGGCGTCGGCCTTGAGGGAGAGGTTCGTCTGATTGGTGTCGGTGTGCGGCTGATGCGTTCGGGGGCGTGGTGAAGCTGACGGTCGTGCTGTTGTTTGGTTGTCAGCGCTCGACTTTGGTTGCGGCGCGCCGGTCCGCGGGACCGGGTGTCAGCCGGTGGCGGGTTTGAGTCCGCGTAGTGCGTCGAGTGCGGTCGTGAACGATTCTGCCCATGGCCAGTTCGTTGGCATTCGTAGTGTTGGTCGCCCTGACCGGTTGATGAGTCGGCCGGGGATCGCGAGGAGTCGGGTGCGTATGGTGCGGGCGACGATGAGTTGGTTGTCGTTCCGGACGCGGCCGGCGATCGCTGTCCAGCGGATCATGTTGTGAGCCAGGGCGGCGCATTGCAGCCAGGCCGAGTTGGCGTGGAAGTTGCCGGACGGGACGTGCTCGAGACCGGCACCAGATTTGAGGTCGCGGATCGCGAGTTCGACAACGGCGTGTTGACGGTGGAACTTGTCGATCTCGACAGCGGTGCCGTCGAGATCGGTGAGAAACCCGAAGTGACGCCAGTCCGGCCACAGCTTCAACTGGGCCTTGTCCGTGAGACGTGTGCGGCGCACGACCAGCCGACGCGTCACCTTCTTCTTGCCGGCGCCGGTGGTGTAGTCGCATTCGGCAACTTCGGCTTGACCGTCGTCGGTGTACTCGATCCCGGTCCACGCATCATCCGAAATGGCTGCGATGGCGTCGTTGATGCCTGTGCTGGAACAGCGGACAGCCATCGTGTAACGCACGTTCAGTCGGTTCAACGCGAGGATCGTGTCGTTGGCCCAGAACCCGGAATCGAACCGGATCGTCAAGGTGTTGGTTGCTCCGGCGCGGCGGACTCGGGCGACGAGTTCGTCGATGAACCGGCGTGCGCCGCGTTGGGTGTTCGCTGATCCTTTCCGCATCCGAGCGTGGAGTACTTCGCCGGTGTCGGCGCGGGTCGCCAGGATCGGGTGATAGCCCAACTTCTTCGTGTACCCGTATCCGGCGCCCTGTTTGTGTTTGCCGATCACCTCACAGATCGTCGAGTCGATGTCGACGACCAGCGCGTCAACAGGCGCGACACCCGCAGCCCACGCCCGCTGCAAGGCTTGACCGTTGACCGATTCGAGTTGGCGGACATGACCAAACGTGAACGCGCGCAGGAACGTCCCGAGCGTCGACGGGGCCATCACCCGATGCCCGAGCACACCCGCAGTCGACCCGGCACGCAACATGTCGGCATGATCGATGTGGGTCGCACCGGCGATCATCGCGTGAGTCAACGTCATCACATCACCTTGCGCCCCGGACGCGCCCCACCAGTACGGCCAACCAGCTTCACAGTCGAGTTGATCATCGCTTCCAAACCAAGCCGATCCGACAGGGTCGCAGTCAACAACAAACCGGCGTTGGCGACCAGATTCGGGTCATCGAAAGACACTTCGAGACGGTCAAGCGCGTGCGATACTCGTGTCACTGAAAGTGTCTCCTGACGGCTGGCCGTTGTTGATGTAGAAGACCAACATCGTCCCAGCCCAGGAGACCTTTCACGCGGATACGCGACCTACCTCACACCCCCACCATCGGTGGATCGAGGTTAAAAGGTGCTGGTCCGGGCACCAGGTGTTCGTAGTGGGTACGGTCGGGCGCATGGATCAACCGGGCTGTTCTCACTCGGCGGTGATTCACAGCGGTTCTGAGGACCTTGTTCGTCGTCTTGTCCCGCATTTCCGGTTGGCGCATTCACAGGCTGCGGCAGTGTTGGTTTGTGTTGACCCTGCGATCGAGGCCCGGGTCCGTGCTGAGATGGGTTCGATGTGCGATGGGTTCGAGTTTCGCAGCGCTGATGCCCGCTACTCTGCGCCGGGGCAAGCGATGACGGCGCTGCACAGCTTCGTCGCGGACGCGGGTGCGCGTGGGGCGTCTTCTTTCTGGTCGATCGGTGCGATTCCGCTCGAGCATGACGGGCGAGATCATCGTTGGGTGCGTTACGAGGCGGCGGTGTCGACAATCTTCGCTGGGTTGGCCCTACGCGCGGTCTGTCTCTATGACAGCGTTCGTACTCCGGTGTCGGTTCGGGGGGGATCGAGCGCGCTCATGATTGGTTCGATGGCGTGTGGAGCTCCGACGGCACGACCCGGTTCAATCATCACCTCGCGATGGACGAAGTCCCATCCCGCGAGCCGGACCTCTTCATGCGCGATCCCGAGCCACGCGACGTCCGAACGGCCGTGCAACGGGCCGTCGCTGACACGGTCTCAGAGAACTACCTGGCCGACCTCTTGCTGGTCTGTAGCGAGGTTGTGAGCAACGCTGTGGTCCACGGCACCCGCCCCGTCGACGTGGCGCTCTGGCGTGAGCCCGCAGGCTGCTTCGTGCAGGTGTGTGACCGTGGCACGCAGCCGATCGACCCGATCGCTGCTCTCCGTCCACGTTCGGGCGGTGCTCACGGCGGGTTCGGTTTGTGGACGGTTGGGCAACTCGGCGACATCTTGGAGATCGCGACAACTCCCGGTGGGCACGCGGTCACAATTTTCATTCCGACTCGAGCGTGACCGGGTCTCGGACCTGAGTGGAAGGTCCGCGTCCGTGGCCGTCAGCTACTTCAGAGGAGGTCCACGGACACGAGGCTCGAAAGCGCTAACGGCGCGACGGCAATCGGCGGTCTCGGCGGTTCGCAAGCCGGTCAGAAGATCTCGAAGGTTCCCGTTGACGGTATGTACCCCTCGGCGCCTGTCGAGTTCCCGCTGCAGTTTTGGAGGGTGTAGCTTGCCAGTCACCTGTGATGGTTGGCCGATCGATCAGCTGTCGGGAGCGATACTCCGGACCTTGGTAGCGCATCCATTTCAGCATGTACCGGAGGCTTCATGGGTTGTTCGATTGTTCCGAATTGATGCCTCACCGTTGTGGGCGTCGCCGCGGATGAACGTCGCGGATCGTGAGGTGTGTTGCGCTGATCTGCGAGTCTTGACGAGCGGGTCTCAGCCGGCTCCGGGCGGCAGGATTCTGACACTTGTCGGGGCGACCTCCGGGTTGAGGCCGGAGTCAGGTGCGAAGAGATGGGCGTAAGCATCGAGGGCGATTTGCTTGGTGAAGAGGCGCTCAGACTGAAGGCTGTGTCGCGCACAGGATTGTCGAATCAGGCCGATGAGACGATGGACCGTCTCGCTGGGCTGGTCGCCCGGATCTTGGGGTCAGCGGTTGGTTTGGTGACGTTGATCGATGATGTACGCCAGTTCTTTCCGGGCCAGGTCGGCCTGGCACTGCCGTGGTCCGAAGCTCGCGAGATTCCACTGGCGCAGTCGTTGGGTCAGATGGTGGTGGAGACCGGCGTCGTCGTTCAGATCGATGCTGTCGAGACTGATCCGCGAACGTTGCTGCATCAGGCCCGAACGGTGTTCGGTGTCGGCAGCTACCTCGGGGCACCGTTGGTGGATGTCGACGGTCGCGTGTTGGGCAGTTTGTGTGCGATCGAGAGGACGCCGCGCGCGTGGACCGTGAACGAATGTCAGATTCTGGCCGATCTGGCTTTCGGTGCGGCTTCGGCGCTGCGTGCCCGGATCGCGGTGAGCGAGGCTGAGATCGCCAAGTCGATCGCAGATATCGCCAAGGCGGAAGCCGCTGCCGCGAAGACCATCGCCGACCAAGCCAAGATGGAGGCTCAAGCAGCCAAGGCGGTCGCCGACGTCGCCAAATCTGACGCCGAGGCGGCCAAGTCCATCGCTGACCTCGCCAAATCGGAAGCGGCAGCGGCGAAGGTGATCGCAGATGTAGCGAAGTCCGAAGCAGCGGCAGCGAAGGTGATCGCAGATGTTGCCCACAAGCGGGTTCAGTTGATGGCAGATGTGAGCAGTGCCTTGATCTCGACGATGGATCCTGAATGGTCGATCCGGCGGATGCTCGACACCCTCGTTGCTGACTATGCGGGGTGGGCGATGGTTTTCATTCGCGCCGACGGCGAGTCTGAGGAGCGGTTGTTCGTGCGCCATCACAGTTCCGACGTGAACGATGCGCTGTTGGCATTGTCCGCCGACAACTCGCGACCGTTGCGAGACATCGGCTTGCTCCGCCAGGTGATGGACGGCGACGTCGAACGCGTGATGCTCACCGCCGCCGAGGCCCGCGACGCTGTCATGCTCGAATCAGGTCCGAGGGCTGAGCTGTTGTTGAAGCTCGGGATTGGTTCCGCGATCGCTGTTCCGATGCCCCGAACGGGCGGCGCGATCGGTGCAATGGTCCTGATCGGCGACCCGGGCCAGTCGGACTTCGATGAGGTCGATCTCCTCTTGGCTGGCGATTTGGCCAGACGGGCGGCGATGGTGTTCGACCATGCCCGGTTGTTCATCCGCGAGAAACGGGTCGCCTCGGAGTTGCAGCACAGCCTGCTCCCGAACCTTCCCAACGTCGACCAGCTCGACGTCGGTGCGGTCTACAACGCCGCATCTGACGGCATCGAAGTGGGCGGCGACTGGTACGACCTCGTCCCAGTCGGCGATGGCTCATTCGTGGCCAGCATCGGCGACGTCACCGGCCACAGCGTCCGTGCCGCCGCCGCGATGGGCCGACTACAAGTCGTGCTACGCATCTTCGCGGCCTCCAGCACAGGCCCAGGCGAAATGCTCGACCGGGCCGCAGACGAAGCACCGGCCCTGTTGGCCGACCTTCTCGCGACGTGTGCAATCGTCCGCCTCGACCCCCAACCCAACTCAGCCTGGACAGCCACGTTCGCGAACGCCGGACATCTCCCACCGCTACTCATCGACGCCGAAGCCCACGCTTCACTGATCCAACTGGTCAACGATCCGCTGCTCGGTCTCACGAACAGGCGCCGGCGACCGCACACCCAAACAACGATCACCATGACCGCCGGCAGCACCCTGGTGCTGTACACCGACGGCCTCATCGAGCGACGCGGCGAGGACATCGACATCTCCTTGGAACGGCTCCGTGCCACAGCGTCGATGCCAACCGACGGCGTCACGATGAAGCGGTTCTGCCACGACCTCGTCCAACGAGTCACCCCCAGCGGAATGGACGACGTCGCCATCATCGCCATCCGGGTCTGACCGAACCAACAACTTCGAACGAAATCCGAACAAACCATGAGTCTGAGCGGCCGGCACGTGGGTGGCCTGTCGGGTGACGTGGTTGGCGCACGAGGGTTTCACTATGAGGTGTCGGCTGGGACTGCGAAGAACATCAACAATTCGACCGGCACCAGGAACGCCGGTGCGCCGTCCTGGTCGAGAAGTGCCGTCGGGATCGGTTTCAACCCAGCGTCGATCAGGCTCGCGATCATCCACTGCGGCAGCGGGCCGAGGTGGCGCAGGACTTGACCCTGCTGATCTTGCGTGAGGCTGCAGAACCATTTTCTGGCAACCTGAACCATGCGGGACCCCGTTCCGTGGCGATCGGCCGGGGTCCAGAGCCGCATTAACAGGAGAACCATACTTCGCGAACCGGTGTTGTTCGGTCATGTCGACGTCTGGAGATCGGCTAGACGTTCCAGTGCGTCATATCCGGACGCAGAGGGCTTGACGCACACCGATGCAGATCATCCCCGATGACGGCAATGGTCAGTACCGAGCGGTAGAAACCCGGACCTTCCCCGCCCGGCGGAGGTGCGCCATGATCAACACGATTGCCGCCGTGTGGCAGGCACAAGGCGTCCTGATGGCCCGCCACGATGTCGATGCCGACCAAGCGCTCGCACTGCTCTGCGGGGCGGCCGACGCTGCTGGGCGTTCGGTCGCCGAGGAGGCACAGTCGCTGGTTCACCACCTGGGCCGAGTTCACTAGCGCAGCGCTTCCCCCGCGCAAGCGTGCTGGAGATCTACAGCAGAGAGTCAGACGACGCGCACGTCGTCAGTTCGCCGGTACGCAACCCATCAACTTGTCCTTGGGGGTCTTGAGCGCTTGCAGCAGCCCGAACTGTTCGATTTGGCTGTCGGATCGGTTGTTGTGATGTCAGTCGTGAAGATTGCTTCTTTCGTTGGGTCGAGCAGTCGCTTCGCTTGTCAGGCCAGATCGGTTTCACCGTTTGGCTCTTCATCGTGTTGCGTCAACCAGGCGTTGACTGTGCTGTTGATGAGTTCGTCGGTGACGTGGCGATGAGCGATGAACCGTTGGAACATCACC
>Ga0123338_10001418_pt1 | contig 23196 bp, 21 predicted proteins | sample grotaG_FD_89793 | JGI IMG/M metagenome (GOLD analysis project Ga0123338, IMG submission 89793) | Glacier valley bacterial and archeal communities from Borup Fiord, Nunavut, Canada, to study Microbial Dark Matter (Phase II) -... | ecosystem: Environmental > Aquatic > Freshwater > Ice > Glacier ...
AGATATAAGAGCTTTAGTCATTGGGGAGATTAGGATCTCTCAATGTAGCATCCAAGCTTACTTTTTGAAAAGACTCTCGAAAGCACTACGTGCGTCGCTGGCGGTACGCGGGGCAGCCGAATTCATATCCTGAACCGGTATTTTGGGCACCTGAGTTACGGCATCCCGGGCTACGGTGACGCGCGGTGCGAACAACGCACATTCGTTCTGTTGATCTTTCAGAGGGATGCGCGCGGGAATCGGCTTGGTGCACTGAAAGCGCGTGGATGGCTCAAAGTGCGAACACTGCTTACAACAATGAAGCTTCACGCTGCATTTGGGGCACACGGCATTCATATCCATACTGGCCGCAATCTGCGTGGAACAACTGAAACAACGGGTAGCGGTTACGGCCTGCACCAACCGAGGCAGGCGTGGGCCGGTGATATCCAAAGGCGGACGTGGGCCGCTAGGTTTCTGATCGCCATTGCGAAACCCCTTCTGCCCGTTTCGATCCGATTCCTGGTAACCACGCTGGGAATATTTACGATCGCCGTCCATATGAAAGAATGGTGCTCCTTGAAGTGCGCGCTCTCACGGTATATGAAGTTCACTGAGGAAAATTACAAACCTTCGCGGGGAAGACGGAATTTTCGCAAGACCAAGCCGCACCAGTCACATCCCGGAAAAGCGCAGCTTGCGGGAAACCTCCGGCAGCAAGTACTGGTGTACCACGGATTTGTTTCCGGCTGCCACGGTTGTAAGCCATAAACATGATTAAAATTCCAGGTAATTAAATCTTTCCCCATTTCAACAAGCTGTCACATGGCCGAGTACGCGGATCGTCGAAATGATTGGGGCTGATTCTTAGCGCATACCCCAGACGGCCGGTATACTGCGGCGTCAGGTCGCGTGAAAATATGGTGACGGAACCGTTTTGCTCGAGCGCCGGCAACTGCACCACCGCCGTCTCTTCCAAGCCTCCGGTTGTTCCCACGCGGCCCATCACCACTTCTACGCGCACGTCGTCCGGTTTCAACCCGGCCATCTCCACGGCGGCGCGAATCTGCACAGCCCGCCCGCTGGTCACCGGCTCCAAAGGCGCCTGACTCAATTCCACAAACCTCACCTGGTCCCACACCGACCGCACGCGCGCGCTCCACGCCGCGTGGTCGCGAGCTTTCTCGAACGCGCCCTCCCGATACCCCATGTAACTTTGGTGAGCCGGTTGATACAACGATTGGTCATACTCCGCCACCATTCGCCGCGCGTCGAAATGCGGGGACACATTCATGATGGAAAGCTTCATCCGGCGCATCCACTCGGGCGAAGAAGTAGTTTCGCGCCGCTCGTAAAAAGCAGGCACTATCTCCTTCTCTAAAAGGTAGTAGATGGAACTGGCATGCAGGCCGTCCTGATCGTCGGCATACTCCTCACGGTCTCCAATCGCCCAGCCGCCCGAAGTTTCATAAGCTTCGTCATACCAGCCATCGAGTATGCTCAGGCTGAGCACTCCGTTCATGGAAGCCTTCATGCCGCTGGTGCCGCATGCCTCTTCTCCGCGGCGCGGTGTGTTCAACCAAAGGTCCACGCCCTGCACCAGTTCACGGCCCACCTTCATGTCATAGTCTTCGACAAAGACCACATGCTTCCAAAGTTCCGGGTCGCGCGAGAGCTGTACAATTTCGCGGATAAATGTTTTACCGGGTTGATCTTTCGGATGCGCTTTACCGGCGACAACAATCTGCACCGGACGGTCTTTGTTCGACAGGATGCGCTTCAGCCGTTCCGGATCGCGGAACAATAGCGTTGCGCGTTTATAAGTGGCAAAGCGACGCGCGAAGCCAATCGTTAAAGCATTCGGATCGAGCACCTCGCCTGAATACCGCAGTTCGGCGGCCGACGCTTTACGACGATATGCCGACGCAGTTTGCCGGTCGCGGATAAAGCCAATCAGGCGGCGTTTCCGTCTGCGGTGCGCCTCTTGCAACTCCTCATCGGGAATCTCTTTGACGAGCTTCCACCCTTCGAAATTGCCCGAAAAATCACGCCACTCCGGTTCCAGATATTGATCGAAGAGGTCGGCATAATCGCCATTGATCCAGCTTGGCAAATGAACACCGTTGGTCACGGAGGTGATCGGGATTTCATTCACCGGAATCTCCGGCCACAGCTCATGCCACATCTCGCGCGAGACTTCCCCATGCAGTTTGCTGACGGCATTGCGATAGTTCGAAGTCTTGAGCGCAAGAATGGCCATGGAGAACCGTTCGCCGCGATCTTCCGTGTTGCGGCGGCCCAACTCCATGAACTTGTCGAAATCGATATTCGCTTCGCGGCAGAAGCTTTGGAAAAAGTGATACATCATGCCGGGGTCGAACAGATCAATGCCGGCAGGCACGGGTGTGTGCGTGGTGAACACGCTGTTGGTACGTGTCGCTTCAAGCGCCTCTTCGAACGTCAATCCTTGCTTTTCGATGAAGACGCGGATGCGCTCCAGCGCGAGAAACGCGGAGTGGCCCTCGTTCATGTGATAGACGGTAGGCTCAAGACCCATCGCCTCCAGCGCGCGCAGACCGCCAATGCCGAGCACAATTTCCTGACGGATGCGCGTCTCTGTATCGCCGCCGTAGAGCTGGTCGGTAATGGTTCGGTCTTCCGGTCGCGCATTCTCGGGAAGGTTCGTATCGAGCGCGAACAGCTTGATGCCGCCAATGGAGATCTGCCATACCTTGATGGTGACCGGGCCAGTGGGGAGTGTCACCTGCACTTTGATCTCTTCTCCCGCGGCGTTGTGAACGGGCGCGACGGGCAGCGTATAGAAATCGTTCTCTGGGTAGCGCTCCTGCTGCCAGCCATCGGCGTTCAGATATTGCCGGAAGTAACCATGTTGATAGAGCAGCCCGACTCCAATCAGAGGCAGCTTCAAATCGCTGGATGACTTCATGTGATCGCCGGAGAGCACGCCCAGGCCACCGGAGTAAATGGGCAGGCATTCGGTCAGGCCGTACTCGGCTGAGAAGTATGCCACCAGCTTGCCACCGGGGTTCGGCGCGGCTTCGGAAGCAACATGAGCATCGAACCGTTCACAGGCTTGCTTATAGAGCGAGCGATAGCGGGGGTCGGCCGCGGCGCGTTCGAGAGTGGATTGCGAAACGCGGCCCAACATGGCCACGGGGTTATAGCCGGACTCCTTCCATAGCTCCGTATCAAGCCGCCTGAACAGGGCGCGGATCACAGGCTCCCAACTCCAGACAATGTTATAGGCTAGTTCAGACATGCGGGCCAGGGCAGGCGGCACGGATGGGCGTACAAGAAATTCGCGGATGGGCTGAATGGTGAACGGCATCGAGAAATGAAAAACAAGTTTAGCGCGTGGCGCTTGTGGCGCGCGCGGAGCCGCAAGTGAAGATTCCGCACCTGCGCTGGATACTGGCCGCGATGCTCTTCCTGGCAACCGCGGTGAACTACCTGGACCGTGGCGCGCTGGCTGTTGTGAGCCGCAATATCCGCACCGAGTTCGGCTTGAATGAGCAGGATTATTCCTACAGCTTAGTCGCGTTCTTTCTGGCTTACGCGATCATGTATGCGGGCTCCGGCTATATCGTCGATCGGCTGGGGACCAAGAAAGGCTTCGCGTTTTTCATCGGCTTCTGGTCCATTGCGGCGATGCTGCATGCGGCGGTGCGAGGCACGTGGAGTTTGGCTGGCGCGCGCTTCCTGCTGGGCCTGGGCGAACCGGGCAACTGGCCGGCCGCCACCAAGGCTGTGAACGAATGGTTCCCTGCCCGCCAGCGCGCGCTGGGCGTGGGCATCTTCAACGCGGGCTCTTCGGTGGGCGCGATGCTGTCAGGCATTGTGATCGCGTGGCTGACGATCAACTATGGGTGGCGGTTTGCGTTCTTGTGTACAGGGGCCGTGGGTCTGCTGTGGCTGGCCGTGTGGCTGGTGCTTTATGACCCGCCGCATAAGAATCGCTGGCTGAGCGAGCGCGAGTATGCGGGCTTCCGCGATGAGATCGCTCCGCCACAGGAGACCAGGCCGGCGGGCGAACGCGTTCGATGGCAAGATGTGATTGCGCAGCGCGGCTGCTGGACTCTGATTCTGGCGCGCTTCTTTACAGACCCCGTCATCTATTTCGTGATCTTCTGGCTGCCCGAATATCTGCAGAAGGAACGCGGCTTCACCCTGGCATCCGTGGGCAAGTATTCGTGGGTGCCGTATGCGTTCGGAGGCATCGGCTACGTGCTGGGCGGTTGGCTTTCGGGGGTGCTGATCAAGCGCGGCTGGCCGATACCGCGGGCGCGCAAGACGCTGATGCTGGTGGGCGCGGCGTTCATGCCGGTTGCGATCTTTGCGCCATACTTCCCCGAAGCATGGATGGCCATCGGGGCGACGTGTTCCATCACCTTCGGGCATGCGCTGTGGACCAGCAACCTGCAGACGATTCCGACCGACTTGTTTCGCGGGACTGAAGTGGGAACAGCGGCCGGCTTCTCCGGCATGGGCGGCGCGATTGGCGGCATGCTGGCGAACCTGGGCACCGGCTATTTGGTGCGTCACTTCTCTTACTCGCCGGTGTTTCTGATGGCGGGCTTGATGCATCCGCTTTCCATCGCTCTGGTGTATTGGCTGCTGCCGGACCGTCGCTTCCCGGATGAGGTAACCCGGACGGCATAATTGGCCAGAGAAGTGCTTTAGGGGTTGCCAGGAGGAGTCTGAGATGCTCTGGACGATTTTTGTAATTCTTTTGGTGTTATGGCTTGTTGGCCTGGTGAGTGGAGCGGCGCTCGGCGCCTACGTCCATCTTTTGCTGGTGCTGGCTGTTGTCGTGTTGGTAATCCAGTTGATTACCGGCCGTCGCGCTGTCTAGTATTTAGGGACCGAAGGATCTACCTTGTCGCTCCAGGCAAGGATTCCCCCGGTCAGGTTGCTCACGTTCGAGAAGCCGCTTTTGCGGAGATACTCGACCGCTTTGCTGGACCGTCCGCCGCTCTTACAGTGGACGATTATCTCAGCGGACGGGTCGAGTTCTCCGGAGCGTTTTTCGAGGTCGCCTAGCGGGATGAGTATCGATCCTGGTATGCGGCCTATTTGCACTTCGTGAGGCTCACGCACGTCGAGCAAAATGAAGTTATCCTTGCTGTCTAATTTCCGTTTTAATTCCAAAACGTCTTTTTCGCCTGTTGCGATTGGTGTTGGTTCGTGCACGTTCACTCCGCAAAATTCCTGATAGTCAATGAGTTCGGTAATGGTGGGATGATCGCCGCAGACCGGGCACTCCGGATTGCGACGCAGCTTGAGTTCACGGAAGCGCATAGCCAGCGCATCGTAGAGCAGCAAGCGGCCTACGAGAGGTTCGCCTGTCTTTAGAATTAGCTTGACGGCTTCAGTGGCTTGGATGAGACCGATGACGCCGGGCAGAATTCCCAGGACACCACCTTCGGCGCAGCTTGGCACCAGGCCGGGGGGCGGCGGTTCGGCATACAGGCAGCGATAGCAGGGGCCGCCTTCGTAAGCGAACACAGTGGCCTGGCCTTCGAAGCGAAAGATGGAGCCATAGACGTTCGGCTTGCCGAGCAGCACGCAGGCATCGTTGACCAGATAGCGTGTGGGGAAGTTATCGGTGCCATCGACGACCAAGTCATAGTCGGCGATTATTTCGAGGGCGTTCTCACTGGTGAGCGCGACTTCATGACGATCAAGCTGCACGTTGGGATTGATTTCGCGCATGGTGTCGATGGCGGAATCGATTTTGGGGCGGCCTACATCGCTGGTGCCGTGAATGACTTGGCGGTGAAGATTGGTGTGATCGACAACGTCGAAATCCACGAGCCCGATGCGGCCTACGCCAGCTGCGGCGAGATACATGGCGAGCGGCGCGCCCAGGCCTCCGGTGCCGACGAGAAGGACGCTGGCGGCTTTCAATTTCAGCTGCCCTTCCATGCCGACTTCCGGCATGATCAGGTGGCGGCTATAGCGAAGGACTTCTTCCTGTGTAAGTTCAGGCACCAGCTTTGGTCCCTCCGGCGATGCTGGGTACGATCGAGAGAACGTCGGCCGCGCCTACCGCGGTCTTGTCTTTGTCGAGATAGCGGATGTCTTCGTCGTTTAGATAGACGTTTACGAAGCTGCGAAGCTTACCTTCCTCCGTGTAGATCTGCTTGCGCAGGCCGGGGTGCGTGCCGGTGAGGGCGGCGAGCACTTCGCCCACTGTTGCGCCATCGGCTTCCACGGAATCTTTCTTTTCGACATATTGCCGCAAGGGCGTCGGGATCAGGACTTTGGCCATATCAATTCCTCTTTCTCTGCTTTGGTCTGGTCCGCATCGGGGAGCCAGCTATTGGCGTGATCGAACCGCCCTGCCTGGACGGAGATCACGACGAATGAATACCACGGGCACGAGTTCTTTAAGTCTGTTTCAGAAAAGTAAGCGTCGCAATCGGGATGCGAATGATAAATGCCGATGAGTTCGAGTTTGCGGCGGCGGGCTTCGCGATCGGCTTCGAGCAAATCTGCCGGACGAATCTCATAGCGCGCCGCCTGTGGGCCCGCAGAGGCATTGTCGAGCGGCAGGGCGACGGTGACGGCCTTGCCGGTTTCATCGACGGAGCCCAGCATGACGCCACAGCATTCATTCGGGTACGTGGCTTCAGCATGTGCCACCATGCGCTCCCACGGTTCAAGAGAGATTTCAATCATCCCAAAATTTCTCGCTGAGGTACTTGTCGGCGCTGTCGCACAGGATGGTGACAATCACGGCCGGCTTGCCTTCGGCATGGAGCCGTTTGCCAAGGCGCACCGCAGCCGATACATTCGCACCGGCGGAGATGCCGACCAGCACGCCTTCCTCACGCGCCAACTGTTTGGTCATGCGATACGCCTCTTCCGTTTCGAGCCACAGGTTCTCTGATGCGAGAGCGGCGTCATAGATTCCGGGAACAATGGAAGTGGGCATGTGCTTGAGGCCTTCGAGGCCATGGAAGCCGGTGGAAGGCTGGGCGGAGATGCACTGAACGCGCGGCGCATCCTGCCGCAGACGGCGCGTGACACCCATGAAGGTGCCGCTGGTGCCGAGCGAGGCGACGAAGTGCGTGATGCTGCCGGCGGTCTGATGCAGAATTTCCGGGGCGGTGCTTTCGAAATGGGCCTGCCAGTTGGCGGGGTTGTTGTATTGATCGGGATAGAAATAAGGGTCGGGATCGGCGGCAACAATTTCGCGCACTTTGCGGATGGCGCCATCGGAACCCTGCGTGGGATCTGTGTAGACGATCTCCGCGCCGTACGCTTGTAGGATTCGCTTGCGCTCCATGGAGGCATTCGAAGGGAGGCAGAGTTTGACGCGGTAGCCAGTGGCGGCGCCGATCATGGCGTAGGCGATGCCGGTGTTGCCGCTGGTGGCATCGATGATGGTCTTCGATTTGTTCAGGGCACCGCGCTGTTCGCCATCGCGAATCATGTTCAGCGCAGGGCGGTCTTTGACGCTGCCGCCGGGATTGAAATACTCGGCTTTGCCGTAGATTTCGACGCCGGGCAAATCGCGCGTAACGGTGGATAGTTTTAGAAGCGGTGTGTTGCCGATTTGAGCTAAAAGTTTAGTTTCCTCCGGTGCGAACACTGTCTTCCATCTTACAAGAGCATCACGATTGCAAGGGGAGGTGTTCACATGGCTTCGATACCGCTGCGCGCTTTGGGAAAGACCAACGTTCAGGTTTCCGCGTTGGGGATGGGCGGGCATCACCTGGGCGACGCGAAGGACGAAAAGACCGCCGTCCAACTGGTGCATGACGCCGTGGATGGCGGCATTACTTTCTTCGACAACTGCTGGGAATATCACTTGGGGAAGAGTGAAGAATGGCTGGGCAAGGGATTGAAGGGCCGGCGCGATAAGGCATTTCTGATGACCAAAGTGTGTACTCATGGGCGGGATAGCGGGCTTGCAATGCGGATGCTGGAAGAGAGCCTGCGTCGCCTGCAAACCGACCATCTGGACCTTTGGCAGATTCATGGCGTGACGTTCGACAATGACCCGGAACTCTTCGCGAGGAAAGGCGGCGCGGCGGAGGCGCTGACCTTGGCGAAGAAGCAGGGCAAGGTGCGGTTCGTGGGCTTCACGGGGCATAAAGATCCGGACATCCATTTGAAGATGCTGCAGACGAATTATCCGTTCGACGCGGTGCAGATGCCTTTGAATGCTTTCGATGGAACATTCCGCAGCTTTGAAACCAAGGTGCTGCCGGAACTGCAGCGGCGTGGCATTGGAGCGTTGGGGATGAAGCCGTTCAGTGGGCATGGCGAGCCGGTGATGAAGGGCGTGACGACGCCGGAGGAGACGCTTCGCTACGCGATGAGCCTGCCGGTGGCGACGACGATTACCGGCATGGAGAAGCCTGAGGTGCTGAAGCAGAACTTGGCGATTGCGCAGGGCTTTCAACCGATGAGCGAGGCCGAGATGGGTGCCTTGCGGGAGCGGTGCGCGACGTACGGCGATGGACGGTTCGAGCTGTATAAGACGTCGATCAAGTATGACAATCCGGAGGCGCGCATGGCGCATGGTTTCCCGGTGGATATGCAATCGAAAGAGACGCAGGAGATGCTGAAAGCCACCAAAAACGACGGGAAGCCGTTTCAGGAATAGGTTATGAGACACACACGCAGACATTTCGTGCAGGGGCTGGGAGTGGCGGGGGCGGGCATGCTGATGGACACGGCTTCGGCGCAGGGGGAGATTCCGAAACGGCCTTTGGGGAAGACGGGGCTTCAGGTTTCCGCGTTGGGTGTGGGCGGCTATCATATCGGCACGACGGAGACGGACGATGAAGCCAACAGGATTGTGGCCGAGGCGATTGACGCGGGGATCAACTTCTTCGACAACGCCTGGGAGTATCACGACGGCAAGAGCGAGACGCGCATGGGCAACGCGCTGAAGGGCAAGCGCGATCAGGTTGTGCTGATGACCAAGGTGTGCACGCACGGGCGCAAGAAGGATGTTGCGATGCGGATGCTGGAAGAGAGCCTGAAGCGGCTGCAGACCGACCACTTGGACATTTGGCAGGTGCATGAGGTGGTCTACGACAACGACCCAGACCTGATCTTCGCGAAGGACGGTGCGATTGAGGCGCTTGATCAAGCGAAGCAGCAGGGCAAGGTGCGTTTCGTGGGGTTCACGGGGCACAAAGACCCGGCGATTCATTTGAAGATGCTGAGCCACAACTATGCGTTCGACACGGTGCAGATGCCGCTGAACTGCTTCGATGCGAGCTATCGCAGCTTTGAGACGCAGGTACTGCCGGAATTGAGCAAGCGCGGCATTGCGCCGCTGGGCATGAAGAGCATGAGCGGCAGCGGAGAGGGCGTGCGCAACGGTGCGGTGACGGCTGCGGAGGCGCTGCGGTACGCGATGAGCCTGCCGGTGGCGGTGACGATTAGCGGGATGGAAAGCCTGGAAGTGCTGCATCAGAATTTGGAAGTGGCGCGTGGGTTCCAGGCGATGAATGCGACGGAGTTGACGGCGCTGCGCAACCGGGTGCGGCTGTATGCGACGGACGGCCGGTTCGAGTTGTTTAAATCGACCAAGAAATATGACGGGGCGCTGGGGCGGGAACTGCATGGCTTTCCGACGCCGGAGCAATTGCCCGCGTAGACTGGGAGTCGCTTGAAGCGGCTGCTGATTCGACCTGGCGCGATTGGAGATTTCATTGTGTCGCTTCCGGCGCTGGAATGGCTGCGCGGCGACTATACGGAAGTGTGGTGTCCTTCAAGTACGATTCCGCTGGTTTGGTTTGCGGATCATGCGATTTCGATTGCCGGTAGCGGGATCGACCAGGTTCCCGTGGAGCGGCTTTGCGGCTTCGACGAAATTCATTCCTGGTACGGAACGAATCAGCCGGAGTTTCGAGAAGCTGTGAAATTAGCGCGACTGCCTTTTCGGTTTTACGATGCGCTGCCTACTGACGTGCATGTTCATGCTACTGACTTCTATCTAACACAAGTAAATGCGCCTACCGGTGCTTCGCCGCGTATCTTGTTGCAACCAGTGGTGAAAGAAAGTTTCGCGGTGTTGCACCCGTTTTCGGGGAGCGCGAAGAAGAACTGGCCCATGGAGAGATGGCTTGAGTTAGAGGCGCTGTTGAAGCCCAAGATGCCGGTGCGGTGGTGCTGTGGACCGGAGGATGATTTGGCGGGTGCGGTGGTGATTCCGGATCTGCGGGAGTTGGCGCAATGGCTGGCTAGCGCGGCGGTGTTCATCGGGAACGATTCGGGCATCACGCACTTGGCGGCCGCGACGGGGACGGCGACGGTGGCGCTGTTTGGGCCGACGAACGCGGCAGTGTGGGCTCCGCGGGGGGAGCGGGTGAGGGTGATCTGCAAAGCGCGCATGGAAGATATATCAGCGAAGAGCGTGGCTGACGAGATAATATGACCGTCACTATGGCCGCGCTTGCCGAGCCGTTTCGCCAGATACCGTTTCCGAGGGTGGTGGACCTGCGCGATTTCCGTGCGCGCAGCTTGGAACGGGTGCTGGGGGCGGAGGAGCGGGAGTGGAGCGAGACGCTGGACTGGGACTTCTCGAAATCGGGTGAACTGGTGAGGAAGTTTGTGAACCAGGGCAGTTTGCATGGCGCGGTGCTGGTGACCGGCGGGGGCGTGCAGGGCTATGCCTATTACGTTTTTGAAGATGGCAAGGGGCTGATTGGCGACCTATATGTGCATCCGGAATACAGGACCGGAGCACATGAAGCGCTGCTGATGCAGGCGGTGCTGGACCAGATGGCGGCGATGGGAAATGTGCCGCGTGTGGAAGCGCAGCTTATGATGCTGGGCACCGAGATGGAAAAGCCGGCTCGGCACTGGAGCGAGTATCAGGTGTTCCGGCGCGCATATCTGGGGCTGCGTCTGCCGACGGCACAGCCAATGGAGGAGCGCGAACTGCCGCCTGACATGGTGCTGCGAAGCTGGACCGCGCTGGACCAGGAACAGGCGGCGCACCTGATACCGATCACGTATGCGGGGCATACCGATAGCCTGATCAACGACCAGTACCGGGATGTGGCGGGCGCGCGCAAATTTCTGCACAACATTGTGCAGTTCCCGGGGTGCGGGGTGTTTGAGGCGGCTGCGTCTGTTGCGGCTTACGACCGGCGGAGCGGAAAGATGTGCGGGATGGTGCTTTCGAGCATTGTGGGGGAGGGTTCGGGACACATTACGCAACTGTGTGTTCATCCCGACTATCAGAGGCTGGGGCTGGGGCATGAACTGCTGCGCCACGCGCTGGTGCTGCTGGAGCGGGCGGGGTGCCATACCGCGAGCCTGACGGTGACGGTTGAAAACCGGACGGCGCGGATGCTGTATGAGCGGCTGGGCTTCCGGGTGATGCGTAAGTTCGCGGCTTACGTTTGGGAGCCATAGGTTTACTTTAGAAGGCGAGAAGGAAGGCGTAGATCAAGGCCGTTTCGCGGTACTTGTCATAGCGGCCGCTGGGGCCTCCGTGTCCGGCGCCTAGTTCGGTCTTGAGTAAGAGCGTGTGGTTGTCAGTTTTGAGCGCGCGGAGTTTGGCGGCCCACTTGGCGGGCTCCCAGTAGGCGACTCGCGGATCGTTGAGGCCGGTGGTGATGAGCAGGTGGGGATACGGCTGCGGCTTGACGTTGTCGTATGGCGAATAGCTGAGCATGTAGCGGTAGGACTCTTCGTCTTCGGGATTGCCCCACTGATCGTATTCGCCGGTGGTGAGGGGGATGGTGGGATCGCTCATGGTGGTGACGACGTCGACGAAGGGGACGAGAGCGACGGCGGAGTGGAAAAGGTCGGGACGCTGGTTGACGACGGCGCCGATGAGCAGACCGCCGGCGCTGCCACCCATCGCGCTGAGCTGTTGGGGCGTGGTATGGCCTTGGGCGATGAGGTGTTCGGCGCAGGCGATGAAATCGCTGAAGGTGTTTTGCTTGGTGAGCATCCGGCCGGCTTCGAACCATTCGCGACCGCGTTCGGCGCCTCCGCGAATGTGCGCGAGGGCGACGGTGAAGCCACGATCGACCAGGCTGAAGTAAGACGGCTTGAAGGTGGCTTCGGTGTTGAGGCCGTAAGAGCCATAGCCATAGAGAAGTAGCTTGCCGGGGCGTGGGGTTTGGCCGGAGAGAAGCGAGATGGGAATGTCTCCGGCGTAGAGGCGCGTGGTGGTGTAGCGAGCGGGAGTGAAGTTGGGGACTTGCGTCTGTTTCAGAAGGGTGCTGGTTTCGGTGGCGATGTCGTAATCGTAAGTGGAGAGGGGGGTGATGAGGGACGTGTAGGCGTAGCGGAGTTTGTTGGTGCGGTATTCGTGATTGTCGGCGACGGCGACGGTGTAGGTCGGTTCGGGGAAGGTGAGGGGATGTTCGGTTTGAGTGAGTATGCGAATGGCGGGCAGGCCCTGTTCGCGGGTTTCGAGAACGAGGAAATTTTCGAAGGCGTGGATCTCGTCGAGGGTGGATTCGGGGTGTTCGGGGCGGAGGGTGCGCCAGTGTTCGCGGGCGGTGAGAGAGACTGGCGTTTCCATGAGCTGGAAGCGGGTTGCGCCGCCGAAGTTGGTGCGGATGAGGAAGCGCTCGGCCTGGTGATCGATGTAGTATTCGTGACCGGTTTCGCGTGGGCTGAAGGAAGTGAAGAGGCCTGCGGGTTGATCGGCATCGAGGAGGAAGACTTCGGACGTGAGGCTGGCGTTGATGGAAGTGACGGCCAGGTATTTGCCGCTGCGCGTTTTGCCGAGTTCGAAGGTGAAGCGTTCGTCGGGCTCGGTGAAGACGACTTCGTCGTTGGTGGAGCCAAGGGTGTGGCGGAGGACGCGGTCGGGGCGCTTGGTGGCATCGAAGCGCGTGTAGAAGAGAGTGCGGTTATCGTTGGCCCAGGCGATGCCGTGGCTTAAGTCTTCGGCGCGATCGGGAAGGAGTTGGCCGGTGCGGAGATCTTTGATGGAGAGAGTGTACTCTTCGCTACCGTTTTCATCGGTGAGGTAGGCGAGCAGGTGGCTGTCTTCACTGACGGCCAGACCGCCGAGCGCGAAGTATTCCTTGCCTTCGGCGAGTTGGTTGAGATTAAGCAGGATTTGTTCGGGACCGTTTTGAGCATGGCGGCAATAGATGGGATATTGCTTGCCTTCTTCGGTGCGGGAATAGTAGAACCAATCGCCGCGCTGGGCGGGGACGGTGCTGTCGGTTTGTTGGATGCGGCTGAGGATTTCTGTGTTGATCTCTTCGATGAGTGCCGCGTGGGGCGCCATAACGGCTTCGGTGTAGGCGTTTTCGGCTTCGAGGTATTGGAGGACTTCGGGGTCGCGACGATTGCGGAGCCAGTAGTAATTGTCTTGGCGGGTATCGCCGTGGGCGCGCAGTTCGAAAGGTACCTGGCGCGCTTCAGGCGGCATCATCTTTGCACTCGGCCGCTGCCATCGCCCTTGAGCAGGGTCTTGACTTCATCGACGGAGAAGCGATTGAAGTCGCCGGGGATGGAGTGTTTGAGGCAGGAGGCGGCGACGGCGAATTCAAGAGCTTCCTTGTGGGAGGGGAGCGTGAGAAGGCCGTAGATGAGGCCGCCGGCGAAGGAATCGCCACCGCCGACGCGATCAACAATGTGGGTGATTTCGTAGTGACGGCTGACGAAGAACTCTTCGCGATTGTTCATGCAGGCGGACCAGCCGTTGTGGCTCGCGCTCTTCGATTCACGCAGCGTGATGGCGATGGATTTGAGAGATGGATATTCGCGCAGGACTTTTTCGGTGAGGGATTGGTAGATGGCGTGGTCGAGCTTGCCGGAGTGGACGTCGACATCGGCGGCGATGCCGAGGGCCATTTGGCAATCTTCTTCATTGGCGATGACGACATCGACATGGGGCATGAGCAGGCGCATGACTTCGGCGGGCTGCTTGCCGTATTTCCAGAGATTTTTGCGGTAGTTGAGGTCGCAGGAGACGGTGAGGCCGAGGCGTTTGGCTTCGCGAACGCCTTCGATGGCGAGTTCTGCGCAGGTGGCGCTGAGGGCGGGCGTGATGCCGGTGATGTGAAACCAGGTGGCGCTTTCGAACGCAGCGTTCCAGCTAATATCGCCGGGCTTGGCGAGTGCGATGGAAGAAAAATCGCGATCGTAGACCACTTTCGAGGCGCGCTGATTGGCTCCGGCTTCGACGTAATAGACGCCGACGCGGCCTTTAGCTCGCTTGATCTGCGAAGTCGCGACATTGAAGCGGCGGAGTTCGGCGACGATGGCGTCGGCGATGGGATTTTCGGGGAGCACGGTGACGTAGGACGCATCGAGACCGAAGCCGGCGACGGTGACGGCTACGTTGGCTTCACCGCCGCCGAAGGTTGCCACGAATTGAGGGCTTTGGAGGAAGCGCTCAAAGCCTGGGGGCGCGAGGCGCAACATGATTTCACCGAAAGTGACGACTTTGCTGGGCATAGGTTTACCTGTTGACCGCCGCCGCGACATCTACTGCGAAGCTGGCCTCAATGGAGGGCAGACCTTCGAAGGGGAGATTGGTGGACGGCGGGAGTTGTTGGGGATTGAAGAATTCGAGGCGAATTTTGTCTACCTGCCGAGCGATGGAAGCGGAGAGCGGGTAGAAGTTGGCGATGGCGACGGTACGCGTGGAAGCGCCGAGGGGTTCGAGGGCCTTTTCGAGACGCTGGAAGGCGAGGCGTGCATCGGCATCTTCGAAACCGAAGGCGACCTGGGTGCCGGTGAAGGCGACTTTGGGCGTCTGGACGGCGGCGGCTTCATGACCGTTCAGGTTGAAATCGCGTTCGGGAAGGCGAGCGGTGGCTTCGCAGGAAACGGTGGTGCGGGAGGCGGCGCGCTGGAGGACGACGACGTCGATGGCGGCTTGCGGGTAACGGGAGGTGACGATGGTTTGGAGCTTGGGGGCATCGTCAAGGGAACTGGTGAAGCAGGTGACGCGGAGTGCTTGCGCGCCCGAGAGGACTTGATCGAGTTTGGCGAGGGCGGTTTCGGCGAGGGGCAGGGTGGGTTCGAGGGGTTTGGGGATAGAGGATTCCTGACCGCCAATAAAGAGGATGCCTCCGGGGCTAGTTTCCTTGCGGCTGACGGAGATGGATTCGAGCACGACCTGCGCGCCTTCGAGGGGCAGGCCGCCGACCTGGACGACGCTGACGGCGGGAAGCGGGAGGTGTTTTTCGGTGAGGACTTCACTGACCAGGGCGGGGACGCGGCGCATGTCTCCGGTGCCGGCGACGAAGGCACGGATCTTGACGATGGTGGCGCCGGTGTTGGCTTTCAGGAGGGCTTTTAGGCCGTCGCGGATTTGTTGGGAGAGGAGGCCTTTGGCGGTGAGCGGGGCGACGTGGAAGACGAGATTGCGGGTTTCGGCGGAGACGGCTTGGGGGCAATCTTTCGGGAGGTCGAGAACCTGGGTGATGTCCTTTTTTTTTTCTGCGGCAATTTCGAGCAAGGCTATGCCGAGCAGGATGGTGAGGAGCCGCGCGGTGAGCATCGATTCATGGTAAATGATTCGTCAAACGGCTAGGGGACGGGGTGGGAGATGGCCGGCTAGGGCGTCTTTGCGGCGGATGGCGATTTCGATTTGGGAAATTGACGAAACGAAGCCAAATTCTGCCGGGTGGAAATCGCGGTTGTTTTGTTTGTGCAGGTTAGCGATGGGCTCGGCTTGGGCCATTTCCTCTTGAAGTTGGCGGTGACGGAGGGCCTGGGCTTCGCGGAGCTGGTTGAGGGCGTTGTGAAACTGGCGGCTGATGCGCTGTTCATGGATGCTGATGGTTTTGAGCGCTTCGATGTTGTCGCGCAGGGATTGGGCGGCGGCGAGGGCGGTTTGCATTTCGGCCGCGTGGGGGCCATCGCCAACATCGAGCTTGGGCGCGTTTTCTTCATGGCCGAGAGCGAAGAGGCTGGCTTCGAGGGCGCGGAAACGGTTCAGACGCCATTGAGAATCGGCTAGCGTTTGGGCTAGCTGCGTTTCGAGGATGCCTTCGGGTTGGAGGTCGCAGACGAAGGCGTTGGCGAAGGCGAGATATTGCTGGAGGTCTTCGCCGGGAAGAACGACAATTTGGGCGGTGAGGCCGTGGCGGAGCGCGTTGAGGGAGGCCCGTTTTTTACCGGCGTCCGTGCTGGGGCCGGTGGAAAGTTGCGCGTTGCGTCGATTGGAATCGATTTGGATGGGAGAAGTTGACATGCCGGCTACAGTTTGGCATGGGAAACGGCGGGTTTAGCTTGGTGGTGTTTTGTTTTGTTCGGGTTAGGGGTGAAAATGGCACGTGAATGAGTGGTTTTTTGGTTTATGTATAAGATTGTGGACGACAGGTGGTATAGTGTGTGGAAAGATGGACGATATGGCGGTTCCGGTGGTGAGAGCGCTTCGAAAATTAGGGAGCGATTTGCGGGATGCGCGTAGGCGGCGGCGGATTCCGGCTCAGGTTTTGGCGGAGCGGGCTTCGATCAGCCGGATGACGCTTTACAAGATTGAGCGGGGGGAAGGCAGCGTGGCGCTGGGGAATTATGGGAGCGTCATTTTTGCGTTGGGGCTGATTGAGCGGCTGGCGGGGCTGGCGGACGCTCGGGAAGATGCGGTGGGGCGAGAGTTGGATGCGGAGAATCTGCCGCAGCGGGTGAGGTTGCGGAAGAGTTCTAAGCGATAGGGTGATGGAGAAGGCGATTTTCGTGTATGCGGACCTGGGCGGCGCGCCACAGTTGGCGGGGCGGCTGTGGACTCGCGCGCGGAAAGGGAAAGAGGGCGCCACGTTTGAATATGACGCGGGGTGGCTAGCGCATCGGGACCGATTTGCGTTTGAGCCGGCGTTGAAGCTGGGGCCGGGTCCGTTTCATTCGGCGGCGGGGAAGCCGTTGTTTGGGTCGATTGGAGATTCCGCGCCGGACCGGTGGGGGCGGGTGCTGATGCGCAGGGCGGAGCGGCGGCGGGCGGAGCGGGAAGAGGAAACCGCGCGGACGCTGATGGAGGGTGACTACCTGTTGACGGTGGACGACGAGACTCGGCAGGGGGCGCTGCGGTTTGCGGGGAGTGAAGGGGGCGCGTTTCTGGCGGGGCATGGGCGGGCGAAGATTCCGCCGCTGCTGGAATTGCCGCGGCTGCTTTCGGCGGCGGAACACGTGATGGGTGACACGGAGAGCGATGCGGATCTGCGGCTGCTGCTGGCGCTGGGGTCGTCATTGGGCGGGGCGCGGCCGAAGGCTTCGGTTCGGGACAAAGATGGCTCGCTAGCGATTGCGAAGTTCGGAATGGCGGGGGATGACCATCGCGTGGTGGTGTGGGAGGCGGTGGCGTTGACGCTGGCGGGGAAGGCGGGGATCGCGGTGCCGAGGTGGCGGCTGGAGACGATTGTCGGGAAGCCGGTGCTGTTGCTGGGGCGGTTCGACCGGGCGGGGAAAGTGCGAGTGCCGTTTCTTTCGGCGATGAGTATGCTGGACGCCAGCGATGGGGAGCCGAGGAGCTATCTGGAGTTTGTGGATGTGCTGCGGCGGTATGGGGCAAGCTTGAGGGAGGACATGGCGGAGCTTTGGCGGCGGATTGTGTTCAGCATTTTGATTTCGAATACGGACGACCATTTGCGGAACCATGGATTTTTGTATGTGGGCGAGGCGGGGTGGCACCTGTCGCCGGCTTACGATTTGAATCCGGTGCCGGTGGAAGTGAAGCCGCGGGTGCTATCGACGGCGATCAGTTTGGACGATGGGACGGCGTCACTTGAGTTGGCGATGGAGGTGGCGGGGTATTTCGAGTTGAAGGCGGCGCGCGCGCGGGAGATTGCGGGGGAGGTGGGGGCGGCAGTGGGGGAGTGGCGCGGGGTGGCGGCGAAGTTTGGGTTGTCGGTGGCGGAGATGGAGCGGATGGCTTCGGCGTTTGAGCATCGGGATTTGGCGGGAGCGCGGAGTGGGGGTGGCGGGGCGATTCGGAGGGCGTAAAGGGGAGACGAGCGGCGCGGTACGACGAGTTTGCGATTTCGGGGCTTCTTACGCTGGCACGGGACGAGGCGCCCGAGGTTCGCGATTGGGCGGTTTTCGGTTTCGGAGTACTGGGCAGCGCCGATTCGACTGAAATTCGCGAGGCGCTGCTCAAGTGCTTGACGGATGCCGATGTGAACGTGCGGGAAGAGGCTGCCGTGGGCTTAGGCAAACGCAAAGTTTAAAAGTACGAGTAGCGGAGGCTGCGTCTGCGTTGTTGGGACTGCCGAAAGATCCAGCGGAGTGGCGGGTGGGAGACTACAAGGAGGCCTTGCGGCAGCAGTTTGGCGATGGCGACCATGTTGGGCCAGCGTCGGAAATCCTGCTGGTATTATAAAGGAAAGTTCGCAACATCCGGCACCCCGTTTAATGGCCTGCCTCTGCTGCGGATCAGGAGGCTTTATGGCCGAATTATCAGAGAATGAACAGACTGAGAATAGCACCCCCGATTCAAGCACAGCTAAGCAGGTATTGCTCGCCGAAGACGATGCGGGAATTCGCAGTCTTCTGCAAAAACTGTTGAAGGCGTGGGGCTATCGCACTCTGGTGGCGTCCGATGGCAAAGAGGCCCTAGAGGTTGCGGCGGCTCATCCCGGAAATATAGACCTGTTGTTGTCGGACGTGACGATGCCTAAGGTTGACGGGCAGGAACTGGCGGAGAGGCTGACGAAAGTGCGCCCCTCGATCAAGGTAGTTTTGATGTCGGGATTTTCTCATGCCCATGTGGTTGTGCAAAAGGGCTGGAAGTTCATCCAGAAGCCGTTCCGACCGGCTGATGTCAAAAACACGATTAAAGAAGTTCTGTAGGTCAAGCTATATACGCCTACATCACCGGACAGGTTAGTTCTTGACAACGGTTACGTTGACCGCATACTCTACGCAAGATTAGTCGGGGTTTACCATGCCGTTCGCCTCACGGAGCAGCGTCTGCTTCGGAGCTTTTTCTTCCATTCCATACACTGAGGGCTATTTATGATTCGTCAGACTTTTTTGCGGTGCACGCTATTTTGTTTTGCGGCGTTGGCTCTTCTGCCGACGGTCGGTTTGGCGCAATCGCAGGCCAATACCGGAACCATTGAAGGCACGGTAGCGGACCCGTCAGGACGCGTTTTGGCAAATGCCTCGGTGAAAATTATCAACACAGGCACCAATTTTGCGCGTGATCTGCAAACCGATAACGAAGGGCGGTTTCGTGGACTGCTGCTGCCGCTGGGCGCGTACCGGGTGACGGTGAAGGCTGCGGGCTTTGGAACCAGTGTGCGGGAGGGGATGGATTTGGCGGTGGGCCAATCGATTTCGCTGGCGGTGGTGATGAGCCTGTCGCAGGTGAACGAGACGATTGTAGTGACGGCGGGAGCACCCATTATCGAGAGTGAACGGGTGGAGAACTCGACTTACTTAAATACGCGCTCGGTGCAGGACTTGCCGAATAACGGCAGGAACTTTTTGAGCCTGGTGACATTGACTCCTGGCGTTTCGATTGTGCAGGGGCCGGATGGGGCCGAGATTTCGATCAACGGACAGAAGGGCATCAACAACAATGTTTCGATTGATGGCGCGGATAATAATAATCCGTTTTTCGGTGAGCAGCGCGGCGGGCAGCGGCCTGCGTTTACGGTGAGTCTGGATGCGATCAAAGAGTTTCAGGTGGTGGCGGATAGCGCGCCGGCTGAGTTTGGACGAAGTTCCGGCGGGTTTATTAATGTGGTCACGAAATCGGGCACCAACGAACTGCACGGCACGCTGCATGAGTATCAGAAGTGGACAGGCCTGACTTCACGGCTGGCGGATGGAACCAGACTGAGCGCGTTTTCGCAGGAGCAGTTTGGCGGGACTTTGGGTGGAGCGATCAAGAAAGACAAGCTGTTTTATTTCGGCGCTTACGACCAGCAATATTTCACGCAGACGAAGCAGAACAATCCTGCACGGATCGATGCGGGGCTGGTGAACTTTTTAGCGACCAAGCTGGGCGACCCGAATGAGAACGGCCCGATCACGCGCAAGAACGATGCGATTGCGACATTGGGCAAGATCGATTGGTACATGAGTGAGAAGAATCTGTTCACCGCGCGTTATAACTATTCGCATTCGAACCAGCCGAACGGGACGTTCGATGTGGAGCAGTGGGGGCGCAGCGCGAATGCGGATGAGATTGGGTTTTCGAATTCGGTGAGTCTGCAATTGAATTCGGCGCTTTCGCCTTCGATGCTGAATGAAGCGCGTTTTCAGTTCGCGCGGGAAGACCGGCCGAGGGCTTATAGCGGGCCTAAGCTGCCGGGGCAGAGCCGGCCGTTTCCCGATACGGGGATCGATTTCGGCGGGCAATACCGGTTCGGTGAGCCGTTCTTTATTCCGGTGGCGGACCATGACACGCGCTTCCAGGTGAACGATAACTTATCTCTGGTGCGCGGCGGCCACAGTATTAAGCTGGGCGTGGAATTGAATCGGACGGCGACGACACAGACCTTTGTCGGCTTTGCCAATGGGCGCTATATTTTCGACAGCATTCAGGGGTTCGAGAATTATGTGAATATCGGGCCGAAGTTTGTGGAGTGTTCGAACGGAACGACGAATAATTTTGGCGTGTGTCCGGCGGGGACGGACATCACGGGGCCTCTGGTGCTGTTTTTACAGTTCGCAGGTGTGAATGGCCTTTCGACGAATGCGGCGGGTACGCAGAATCTGGTGCAGTGGGAGCCGGCGCTGTTCCTGCAGGACAAGTGGAAGGTTCGGCCGAATTTGACGTTGAGCTATGGGCTGCGCTGGGATGCGCAGGTGGAGCCGCCGGTGTTGACGGACCCGAGTAAAGTGTTCTTCGCGCCGTTTATCGGGAAGAAGGGCTTTCCTTCGAACGGCACGATCCCTTCCTCGTGGAAGCAGTTCCAGCCGCGCCTGGGGATTGTGTGGGACCCGACGAACAAGGGTAAGACGCTGGTGCGTTTGGGCGGCGGGATTTATTATGCCCGGACGCCGGGGCTGAATCTGGCGAGCACGCGTTCGACGAATGGAAGCGTGGGCCAATCGCTTTTCCGGGCGTCGTTTTTTAACGGATTCGGGGTGACCCCGCCGGCCTATACGGAACTGATTCCGAATGCGAGCAACTTGCCGCCTTCCGGGCCGGATGTGTTTGTAACGGACAAAAATTTTACGAATCCACGAACCTATACGTGGGCGCTGAATCTGGAGCAGGCGCTGACGAGCGACTTGAAGGTGACGGCTGGTTTTGATTATTCAAAGACAGTGCATGCGAGCCGGTTTGTGAACAGGAACGACCCGGTGTTCGGGTCTCCGTTTGCGACGGGGTTGGGGGCGGATGGTACCAACGGCATCGGCGCGTTGACGACGCTTGAGAGCTCGTCGAAATCACTGTATCGCGGGTTGACGATTGGGCTGCAGAAGCGGTTTTCGCAGCGCTTCCAGTTTCAGATGAACTATCAATTGTCTGAAGATCTGGCCGATGACGATAATGAGCGGGACCCATTCAGCTTCCGGTATGCGGTGGCGAATAACTTCAAACCGGACTATGGATTTTCAGACCGGAATGAGCGGCATCGGTTCAACATGTTTGGATTTTGGCAGGCCCCGCTGGGCTTCGAATTTTCGCCGCTGATCAGCTTCCACACGCCGCAATCGATATCTGTGGCGAACCGCGTGTTGGCAAACGGGTACATTGTGAAACGCAACACTTTGTACAAGAACAATACGTTTTTTACGTTCGATGTACGGGTGGCGAAGAACTTCAAGTTGAGCGAACGGTTCCGGCTGCAGGCGAGCGTGGATGCGTTTAATTTGACGAACCGCAAGAACCCGAATCATCCGGAGACGACGAATTTGCTGTTCAATTTCGACGGTACGGTGCAGAGCGGGTTCGGGGCTCCGCGGCAGGAGCAGTTGGGATTGCGGCTGGTGTTCTGAGGGAATGTGCTGGGGATTTATGAACAGCCGCGCAAGTCTCCCGCAGGAACGCCGTAAAGGCCTCCATGGTTTTTGAAACATAGCGCCGCTGAAGTTTGACGTAGCCGACGCGGCGGGCGGCTTTGGGATCGATGGGGATGAGGCGGCAACCTTCGGCGGCGCGGCGCGCCATTTCCGGAATAATGCTGACGCCGAAGCCGGCGCTGCCGCGATTGCAGATGGTGAGGGTTTCATCGCGCAGGCAGTGACCGTCTTTGAGGATGAGGAGCCGCTCATGCGAGACGCGGCGCAAGCGCACTTTGGAGGCACTTGCGAGTGTGTGATCCTGCGGCACGGCGAGATAGAGCGGCTCACAAAAAAGCTCGCGGACGACGAGGCCGGCGCCCTGGACGGGGACGCTGACGATGGCAATATCGAGCACGCCGTCTTGAAGCTGTTTGAGCAGTTGATCGGTTGTGGCTTCGCGGAGGTGGAGATCGACACGCGGGTAGCGATCGACAAAGCCGCGGAGGGAAGGAGTGAGGAAGTAAGGCAGGATGGTGGGGATGGCTCCGACGCGGAGCAGGCCGCCGACACCTTCACGGGCGGCTTCCAAATGGCGGGGGAGAGCGGCGGCGTCTTCGAGAAGGGCGCGGGCTTTGGGAAGGAGCGCTTCGCCAAGGGGCGTGAGTTCGACACGGCGGTTGAGGCGTTCGAAGAGGGCACAGTTGAGGGCCTGTTCCAGTTTCGAGATCTGTTCAGACAGCGAAGGTTGAGCGAGAGCGAGTTCGGCGGCGGCTTTGGTGAAACTGCCGGTGCGGGCGACGGCGCAGAAGCATTCCATCTGGGCGAAGATCGAACGCGCGGTAACGCTGCCTGACACCCATAGGTTTTTCCGATACATGGTATAGCGGCAATCGTGTTGACCTATGCGGGAAATGGGAATAGGCTCGGCACTGAGGAAACTGCCATGACCAAGAAGCTGTTGCTTACCTTAGTGGGCGCCGGTCTGATGACGGCGCAGCAAAAGCCGCTGACCACCAATGCCGGAACACCTGTTGGCGATAACCAGAACTCCAAGACGGCCGGTGAAGACGGACCGGTACTGCTTGAAGATATTCATCTGATTGAGAAGCTGGCGAGCTTCGACCGTGAACGCATTCCGGAGCGCGTGGTGCATGCGCGCGGGGCGGGAGCGCATGGCGTATTCGAGACGACGGCCGACTTTTCCGGCACGACGAAGGCAGCTTTCCTGAATGGGGTGGGCAAGAAGACGCCGGTATTTGTGCGTTTTTCGACTGTGATTCATCCTTCGAGTTCGCCGGAGACGGCTCGCGACCCGCGCGGCTTCGCGGTGAAGTTTTA
>Ga0123338_10001421_pt1 | contig 23183 bp, 19 predicted proteins | sample grotaG_FD_89793 | JGI IMG/M metagenome (GOLD analysis project Ga0123338, IMG submission 89793) | Glacier valley bacterial and archeal communities from Borup Fiord, Nunavut, Canada, to study Microbial Dark Matter (Phase II) -... | ecosystem: Environmental > Aquatic > Freshwater > Ice > Glacier ...
ATTTTGGTTGAATATTTATCCCGTTTGTCAGAATTATAATCCCTATATAGTCCGGCAGACTGGCAATTATACATCAAATTAAATCCTTGTGGGAGAAGTGTTAGTAACGCATCAAATAAACTTTAGGGGAAAGTGTATAAAATATGTTAAAATACTTATTAAGTATAACCTTAATTTACTTCATTTTAACCTTAGTAACTGACTATAAGCCACTGATTCCCAACTTTATTTTCCTTATTCAGACTATTCATTGGGTGGAACGAAGCAATCTCACATAATTTACAATATTTACAGATTGCTTCGTTCCTCACAATGACGTGCTGAATATGATTCCTGACAACTTTAAATAACCAAACAGATACTCTGCGAATAATACCTTGCAACTGGGTCTTTGTCCTTTGACGGCTCCTATTTAACGGGTAGCGGCTGCCCATAATATTCTATCCTTGTGACATGTAAGATGAAACAAGGCTTACTTTCCCGGTAACATTTCATCAAAGATATCTTATCCTTCTGCCATGCTGTTTTAGGATTAAACTGAAAGAAACGTCTTAAAGTTATTCGAAGACTATTCGAAGACTATTCGAAGGTTATTCATAGACTGTATATATATGTTCTAACAATCATAGAATAACCTTCTAATAACCAATGAATTATTTTCAAATAATTTATAGCTTTTTCAGTTGACCTTAACCTATGTCAGCCAGCCACATGGCTGGTATTATGCCACCTACATAATGACGCTTTGAACTGCATTGTCTCAATACAAACAATCCTACGAAGGTGAGTGAAAAAAATAATGTATGAAAACAAAACTGCCTTCATCATAAATTATTGGCTTCAAACTACCTATATTTGCCATGCCGGTCATTGATGGCTGGTTGTAATTATCATACATCATAAATCATCAGATAGGCATGACTTTAATTAAATCAATATCAGGTATCCGTGGAACCATTGGCGGAAGGCCAGGGGAGGGGCTGAGTCCGCTTGATGTAGTAAAATATACTGCCGCCTATGCTGAATGGGCAAAAATACAACATCCCGATGAGCCGATCACCGTGGTAGTGGGCCGCGACGCACGTATTTCGGGCCCCATGGTGCAGTCGCTGGTAGTGGCGACCCTATGCGGAATGGGTTGCAAGGTAGTTGACATCGGCATGGCTACCACTCCTACAACTGAAATTGCGGTGACAGGAGAAAAGGCGCAGGGTGGTATCATCCTGACTGCCAGTCATAACCCCAAACAGTGGAACGCGTTGAAACTGCTTAACGATAAGGGCGAATTTCTGAATGCTGCTGAGGGAGCGATCGTTTTAAACATTGCTGATCATGAATCTTATGTATTTGCTGATGTGGATGACCTGGGCACGGTTTCGTTCAAAGACTATATGGACATTCATATTCAACAGGTACTTGACTTGAAACTGGTTGATGTAGAAGCGATTAGGAAAGCAAATTTCAAAGTAGCCATTGACGCGGTGAACTCTGTGGGTGGAATTGTGATTCCGGCATTGCTAAGTGCCTTGGGAGTAAATGAGATTGTTGAAATTAACTGTCAGGCCACAGGCCATTTTGCTCATACACCTGAACCCATCCCTGAAAACTTGGTTGAGACTGCGGCAATCATACGCGAAGGGTCAGTAGATGTGGGCTTTGTGGTTGACCCTGATGTAGATCGATTGGCAATTATCAGTGAAGACGGCTCAATGTTTAATGAAGAATATTCACTGGTCTCCATTGCTGATTATGTGCTGAGCCAGACTCCGGGCAACACGGTATCCAACCTGTCGTCGTCGAGAGCATTGAGGGATATTACCCAAAGATATGGTGGAACGTATTGTGCTTCAGCAGTAGGAGAGGTAAATGTGGTTTCAAAGATGAAAGAAACCCAGGCAGTGATCGGTGGGGAAGGTAATGGTGGCATCATATACCCTGATTCACATTACGGACGCGATTCACTCGTTGGTATTGCCTTGTTCCTGAGCTTGTTGGCCAAATCAGGATTGCAATGTTCGGAACTACGCAAGACTTATCCTGACTACTTTATCTCCAAAAATAAAATAGCACTCACGGCTGAAATTGATGTGGATGATATCTTGGAAAGAATGAAGCTAAAATATCAACACGAGCAGGTTACAGACATTGATGGGGTGAAAATTGATTTTGCCGATCGTTGGGTGCATCTGCGCAAATCCAATACCGAGGCCATCATTCGCATTTATGCTGAAGCGCCTTCTATGAGAGAGGCCGATGAACTGGCGCAAACCATTATTCAGGATATCGAATTACTGATTGCCTGAAAGCAGCAACAGGGACGGAGAAATTGAGAAAATGAGAAATTGAGAAATTGAGATTAACGAATAACAATTTAACCATCCAGCCATTTAAACATTTAAACATTTATCCTTTTCATTATCTCATCTTTTCATTATCTCATCTTCTCATTTTCTCATCTTCTCATTTTCTCACCCTCTTCAAGTTATTGGATTTCTTCTTTTTCCTTTATTAATTGTTCGGCAATTTGTTGCTTTTCCTGAATGACGGTTTCTTGATTTTTTATTCCAAGTTTATTCTCTGCCATTTGTTTTTTTGCAGATCCAATTTCCAATTCTTTGGATTTGACTTTTCCTTTCAATGTACTGATTTCCTTTGGAATCCTTGCTTTTTCCTTTTCCAGGGACTTCAATTCAGCTTTGGTTTCCTTATAATCTAATGAATCTTCGTGCATCTCTGAGAATTCCTTCTTTTTCAAAGCAATTGGCTCAATTATGCTTGCACTGTCACTTCTAAGTTCGGAAATTTTGGAGTTGTATTCCTGGATCAGCGTTTGGTCACGGATGATCGATTTTTCGGATCTAAGTATACTGGCATGAAGCCCTTTTAAAACTACTTCCTCTTTTGAAAGGTCCCTGTTGGCCAGTTTTATATTTTCATCAACCACATTTCGATAAGCCTCAACTCCGAATTCATCCACAAAGTCTGCAATTAAGTCCAAAGTGCCTTCATCGGTATTGGATGGATCAATAAACACTGAATCCGTGTACTGAAAAAATGCACTGAGTTGGGATCCTTGAGGCAACTGGGTGATAATAGCATAAATATCTATCGGGTAACTGGAGATTTTATCCAGTTCAATTGACCTTACATGCATTTCATCACCTGTCTTATTCATCTTCAAACGATCGCGGCTGGCCTTCTTTTCCTTGGGTTTAAAAATGTTGCCTACCCCGGTCGTGAGATTTTTGAACCGTTCATTGGCTGGCCGGTTGTTCAAATATTTTCTCCACATATTTTCTATGTCTTGCGCCTTTGATTCAGGAATCAACATTGTGAAAGCTGTTTGAGTACCCTGGGACATGTCTTTTTCAAGAATTTCAACCTCTATTTTGTTTTGCGAAATGGCATTAAATGCCATTAACATGACAACTAAAAGAATGATCAATAGTTTCATAATGGTCTTATTTTAAAACTTATAAAACGGATATCCAATTGCTTTTGTTTAAGCTTTTAAATGAATTTTTTATTTTTCCTTATTATTGTCTTTATTTTTCACCAAATGGTCATCTGAAGTAAGTTTTTCGCGATGGCGTTGAAGGTGGACATGGTAGAAAAAAAAGAGTCATTTCCGGAAATCTCAGTTTCAAAAAAGCCCTTACTATCAGTATAGGCCACCTTTAATGTGCAGGTATTAATGACAGCCACACCCTGCACGGGTACCGAATTGTTGTCAACTACGATGGCAGATAGGATGGTCTGGGTGACTGAGGATAAGCCTGAAAAGCTACCAGCCAGACAAAAATGATAAATAGATAGCGCATCGGGTTGATTGTCGATTTCTGAAGTTAAATTTACAACATTTTTACTTCATACTTCCTAAAATAGTATAAGAATACTTAATTCAATAATCTATAATATAATTAAATGTAGGAAAAAGATGATTTTAAAATATGTAATAAAACATATATTTTATTACATATTTGGCATAGATATTGATCAAAATGCGCAATATTCATTGATTTTCTTTCATAAAAAATGAATAAACATAAAAGAAGGAAATGCCGATAATTATTCGTTCATTCACCCTGTGGAATAAAGCCTGCTAAAAATACTTATTTTAACTGAATTATGAATACCAAAAAAATCCTTTATGTAGCAATACCTGTAGTTTTGCTGTTAGTGCTTTATTTGTTTTTTGCCAAAGAAGAAACAGATTATACCCATATTATGGTCAATGTTCAGCGGGGAACCTTCAATTCAGTGGTCTTCTCTTCGGGACAATTGGAATCAGAGAAGTCGGAAAGCATTGATATACCCGAGAAGTTGAAAGACCGCAACCTGCGCATCTATGAATTGGCCATCACCGATATGATTGATGAAGGAACCTGGGTGGATTCAGGTGATTACGTGGCCACACTGGACCATAAAGCCGTTGAGGAACAGATAAAGCTGGCTCAGGACGAGATGGAGAAGACACTCTCGGAGTACGAAGACGGCAAGATTGATTCTAACCTGACCCTGAGCAACCAACGCGACGTGATCGTGAACGCGCAGCTGGATATGGCAGAGAAGAAGATCATTATGGAAGAGTCGATTTATGAATCGCCCTCCATTCAGAAGAAAGCGGGCATGGACAGTGACAAGGCGGCCCGCAAACTGGAGCAGGAAAAGAGGGCTTATGTGTTGAAGACGCAGCAGGAAGAAAATAGGGTGCAACGCAAATACATCAATTACCGACAGGTTCTGGAACGTTCACAGGAACTTGATAAACTCTTCAACTCTTTGGAAGTCAGGGCGCCCAAAGCTGGTATCCTGACCTATTTGAAGTTTCCATGGGGTGAGATCATGAAAACCGGATCGAAGGTGGGAGTCTACAATTCGACCATTGCCAAAATTCCGGAGATGACCAACCTGATTTCCAGGACCTACATCAACGAGATAGACATTTCGAAGATCAAAATTGGGCAGAAAGTGAAGCTTGGTATTGATGCTTTTCCTGATAAACAATTAAACGGTGAGGTGTTAACAGTTGCAAACATCGGGCAGGCCATGCCTAACAGTGATGCAAAGGTATTTGAAGTGAAAATAAAAATATATGGGGTTGATAAGGACCTGAAGCCGGCCATGACAACCAGCAATGGTATTGAATCGGGTACTTTTGCCGATACCATCATGGTTGCCTCGGATGCTGTATTTGAAAATGACAGCCTGAAATATGTATACACAGGGCTAAAATCACCCGTGAAACAAATTGTTTGGCTGGGTGACGAGAATGAGAATCATGTATTGATTAAAAAAGGCCTCAAGGCAGGCGATGTGGTTTGGCTGACAGAACCTGAGAATGCCGTTGAATTGCATTATCAGGGCATTGAGATATACTCCGAGATGAAAAAAGAAAAGGAAAATACCAAAATTGTGGCGGAAAAAGAAAGGGACGAGATGATGAAAAAGCAGCAGCAGTCAGTCATTGTACCCGTGGCTGTTTCTGGTACGTTAAAACTTAAAGCTGCCCGGTTAAATGATGTGCCCCAAAAATAAGCGACTATGATTTTCAAGAAATACTTTCATGATATAGTGATTGGCTTTGAAGCTATTATTGCCAATAAACTGAAATCGATACTGACGGCCCTTGGTATCATCTTTGGCGTTGCTGCTGTTATCAGCATGATGGCCATTGGTAATGGTGCAGAACAGGAAATTCTGGAGCAAATTAAGATGGTGGGAGTTAATAACATTATTATAACTCCAAGCGAAGTGTCCGCCAACGGAAGCAAAGACAGTGAGAAGGATCAGCCGGGAGCCAAAAAGTTCTCGAAAGGTTTGACATTGCAGGATATGAAAGCTCTTCAGGAGATTATACCGACCATAAGTATGATCAGCCCTGTGATTTCTTACCATTACTCAGCCATCATTGACGGTAAAAGCAAACCGGTTGTTCTGGAAGGAGTGAATGCGAATTACTTCAGCATCTTTAACATTCAATTGCAGGCGGGCGAGATATTTAAGCATATTCAGGCAGAGGCAGGCCAACCGGTTTGTATCATCGGTGATAATATAAGGACTGTATTTTTCAATCAGGAGAACCCGGTTGGAAAGTCTATCAAATGTGGCCAGATATGGCTCAAGATCATCGGGGTGGTGGAACGTCGCGATTTTACGGCTTCAGCTTCCGATGAGATGGGCATCAGCAGTTCGGACAATAAAATATTTGTTCCCGCGCAAACTATCCTGATGCGTTTCAAGAACAGGGCGCTGATCCGGGCCGACGAGGTGGAGAAATCCAATGCCCGTCGACGCATAATTTTTGTCTCTGGCCAGGACGAATTGACGCAGGCAGACGACAAGAATCCGAATCAGTTGGATAAGATCATCCTTCAGGTTAAAGAGACCGAACAATTGGGTGTTACTGCCAATATTGCAAAGAAATTGATTTTACGCCGGCATTCAGGATTGTATGATTTTGAAGTGACCATCCCCGAGTTGCTGCTCAAGCAACAGCAACGGACAAAAAAAGTGTTTAACATTGTTTTGGGAGCCATCGCGGGTATTTCGCTGATAGTTGGGGGTATCGGTATTATGAATATCATGCTGGCCTCGGTGATGGAGCGGATTCGTGAAATTGGTACACGCCAGGCCATCGGTGCTTCGAGAAAAGACATTGTGGCACAGTTCCTGGCCGAATCAACGCTGATAAGTATTTCAGGAGGAATTATCGGGATTATTCTTGGAGTGGTACTTTCGAAAATAATTACTGTGTTCTTCGATATTAAAACCATCATTTCCTTCTTCAGTATCTTCATTGCATTCGGCGTTTCTGCCCTTGTTGGAATCATGTTTGGCTATATGCCTGCCAAGCGGGCTGCCGAGAAAGATCCGGTTGAATCATTGCGTGCCTAAACGATAAACAAACTTACTAAAAAATGAACAAAATATTTCTTGCCCTGATTGCACTTATTTCAGGATTTGGCCTCCAGGTAAATGCCCAGCAGGAAGCCTTTAATCTGAGCCTGGATGAAGTTATTAAACTGGGGAACCAGAATTCACTGGATGCTTTCAGGTATAAAAACACCTATCTTTCAAGTTATTGGGAATTTCGGTACTACAAAGCCGATAAATTACCGAGCCTGAGCATGACTGCCACGCCACTTGATTTTAACCATTCTCAGAGTCGTGAATACAATGCTCAGGACTCCACGTATAAGTATTATCAGGTTTATTATTCCAATTCCGATATAGCCATGCAGCTGAATCAAAAGATTGGCCTGACTGGGGGCAACCTGTTTTTGAGCTCAGATATAGGAATGTCGAAGAATTATGGAGGCAACAAATCAACTTCTTATCAGGCAACTCCAATAAGTATTGGTTATTCACAATCATTAAACGGATTTAATTCTTTAAGGTGGGAATCAAAAATTGAGCCGCTCAAATACGAGAAAGCTAAAAAAGGGTTTATTCAGTCGCAGGAAACCCTGGCGATGAAATCAGCCTCCATGTTTTTTGATCTGGTTGAAGCACAGATTCAGCTGAAAATTGCAGTTAACAGTTTGTCGAATGCCGATACATTGTATAAAATAGGCAAGGGGCGTTTCCAGGTAGGAACCGTTACTCAGGATGAGTTGCTGAACCTTGAATTGAACCAGTTAAATGCCATCCAGGCTTTAAGTGTAGCCAAACTGGAGGTAGAGCGCTCGCAGTCAGGATTAAATTCGTACCTGATGCTAAGTAAACAAACCAAGATCAACTGTTTGGTACCTGCCGACATTCCAGAAATGCAAATCAGTGCGGATGAAGTCTTGGCCCTTGCACTGAAGAATAATCCCTCAATTCTTGATCAGGAACAGCAAATGCTTGAACAAGACCGTGAAGTTGCCCGCGCCCACTCAGAGTCTGGTTTAAGCACCAATATTTTGGCCATTTATGGCCTTAATCAGTCATCCACCGATATTGCCACGGTTTATGATGATGCCAGTCCCAGTCAACGTGTGAGAATCGGACTAAGTGTTCCGATCATTGATTGGGGTCGCAGAAAAGGCAGGCTGATGATGGCTGAATCATCCCGTGAGGTGGTAAATGCCCGTGTTAAACAAGCACGCATCGACTTTGAACAAAACATATTTCAATCGGTGATGGAATTCAACCTTCAGTCCGAACAGGTTCGGAATGCTACCAAAGCTGATATCGTTGCTCAAAAGGGTTACGAAGTTACCTTTCAGCGATTCCTGATTGGAAAAGTGGATGTCATTAAGCTCAATCTGGCACGTAACGATCGTGAATCGGCAAAAAAAGCATACATCAATTCCATAAAAACCTATTGGAGTTATTATTACCGCCTACGTATGCTTGCATTGCATGATTTTGTAAAGGGTGAAAGCCTGAGTGCCGAATATGATAAAATTATTGAAAAATAACCAACATGCATAAAAACATAAAATACCTGATTGCGGCCTCTTCAGTTATCGCTATTGCAGTGGCTGTATTTTTTTTGTTTCGGGTAAGTCCTGAATCTGATAAAAGCTGTAAGGTAAAGAGAGGCAATCTTGAATCGGTTATTAACTGCAAGGGTGAAGTTAAAGGAGAAAAGTATACAGAAATCAATCTTCCGGATGAAATTTGCGATCAGGAATTGCGAATTTATCAACTTAAAATTGTCGATGTAATTCTTGAAGGGAAAGTGGTCAAAAAGGGCGATTACATTGCAAAGGTTGATGAAAGCCAGATCATGAACTTGATGCGCACTCAGATACAGGATAAGGAGAAAGATGATGCAGATCTTCGCAATGCAATACTTGATTCAACTGTTAACCTTTCCACCAAGCGTCAGGATATCATCAATGCGCAGCTTGACCTGGAATATGAAAAGATTGACCTTGAACAATCCCAATATGAATCAGCAGCCTATCAGCGTAAAACCCAAATGAGTTACCAAAAGGCGGAACTGGAGGTTCAAAAAATAAAAAGAGATTATTTACTGGCGAAAAACAGGCTGAAAATTCATGTGGTACGAACCCAGACCAGGGTAACCAAGCTCCAGAAACAGATTGAAAATTACCAGAAAGCAATTGCTGCCACTACTATCAGAACGCCTCAGGACGGAATTGTAATGTTTGCCAAAGACTGGTCAGGAAAAACTTATGGGAAAGATTCAGAGCTAAGCATTTGGCGTCCATTGCTTGCCACCTTGCCCGACATGTCGGTGGTAATTACTGAAACTTACATCAAGGAAATTGATATTGCCAAGGTGCACCTCAACGATAGTGTGCGGATAAAAATCGATGCGCTTCCTGACCAGGTTTTCTTGGGAAACGTAATTAAGATAGCCACCATTGGGGAAGATCATAAGGATTTTGATATGAAAGCCTTTAAGGTTATCATCCGGTTCGAAAAGTCTGACAAGGAATTAAAGCCTGGCATGAGTTCCAATAACGACATTGTTGTAAGTAATTTTAAAGATAAATTGCTGATTCCGCTTCAGGCTATTTTTACCAAGAACGGAAAGAAAATTGTATACCTGAAAAGAGCAGGGCACGTTACGGAGCAGCCAATTGAACTAGTAGCTCAAAATGATTTGTTCGCATCTGTTGAGAAAATATTGAAAGAAGGAGACATACTGTTACTTTATCAGCCCAAAGAATTTAAAATTCAAGAAGTAAAGATTGCGAGCAGGTAGTAGCTGTTACTTAAATTTTACAAGACCGTATTTATAGATTTTAACCCATTAATAAATGTTGTAACTGACACATTATTATTGAATATGTTTTGTACATTTGGTGCAATTGTAAACCTAAACCATAAGCCAACTCCATGAGATTCTTAATTCTTGGTATATTGTTACTTATTGATATTCTTGCATGGTCATCTAAAGACGCGTTTTCCAAAATCAAGGGCTTAAAGGCCGATACGGTTGTACACAAAAACAATGAAAACGTAATTCTTCACGTCAAAAAAGCCAACAGTGCTATCAGGATCGATGGATTGATCAGCGAACCTGATTGGGAAAAGGCTGAAAAAGCAAAAGATTTCCGGTTGGTACTACCCGTTGATACGGGGAAGGCAAAATCTAAATCGGAAGTTGTCATGACTTATGACGAGAAGGCTTTCTACCTTGGAATTACATTTTTTGATACCATTCCCGGCAAACGAATTATGGAATCATTCCGTCGTGATTTTAACTTTGGCAACAACGATAATGTGCTTGTATTTTTCGACACTTTTCTTGATCAAACCAATGGCTTCTCGTTTGGAGCCTCGGCTTCAGGGGCTAAATGGGACGGAACCATGTCGGGAGGTAGTGCGATAAACCTAAACTGGGATTGCAAATGGGACTCGAAAACTACGCAATACAATGATCGCTGGGTGACCGAAATGAAGATTCCTTTTCGTTCGATACGGTATAAATCGGGAACCGATCGCTGGTATGTAAATTTTAGCCGGCTGGATCTGAAAACAAATGAAAAATCATCCTGGGCACCGGTTCCGCGCCAGTTTCCAACGGCGAGCCTGGCATATACGGGTGTTTTGGAGTGGGACAAACCACTACCTAAATCAAAGATGATGTTCTCAGTTATTCCATACATTTTTGGGAGTGCCGCCAGGGACTTTGAAGCTCAAGGAGCAATCAAGTATCGTAAAGATTTTGGATTCGATACCAAGCTGGGGATAACCACCTCAATGAATCTTGACCTGACTTACAATCCTGATTTTTCGCAGGCTGAAGTGGATCAACAGGTAACCAACCTGGATCGGTTTGAACTGTTCTTTCCAGAAAAAAGACAATTTTTTCTTGAGAACAGCGATCTGTTTTCAGGTTACGGATTCAATTCAGTGACTCCGTTTTTCTCTCGACGAATTGGTTTGGATGCACCCGTTCTGGCAGGGGCACGGCTGAGCGGAAGCCTTAATAAGAACTGGCGTATAGGCCTTCTTGATATGCAAACCGAACAAACAACGGATCAGTTGTCCCGTAATTTTCTGGTCGCATCAATTCAACGTAAATTATTTGCAAGATCAAATATTGGGATGATTTTTGTGAACAAAGAATATATGGATGAACCTGGCCCGCAAAAATTCAACCGTATTGCGGGAATTGACTATAATCTGGCGAGCAGTAATAATAAATGGACCGGTAAAATGTTTTACCATCGGTCATTTAACCCGGAGAATCCCGGTAAACAATATGCACAGGGGACTTATCTTGCCTACAATGCCCGACGGTTACATGGTGCACTTGTGCAATCCTCTGTAGGCGAAAACTATATTGCTGAATCAGGATATGTTCCCCGAAAAGGATATCAGCGTATTAGTCAAGAGTTTGGTTATAATTGGATTCCAAATAAAAAGATTGTCAGTCATGGGTTCTCGATAGTAGGAAATTATTATTTTAATCCGGCATACAACATTCAGCTCGATCACAAAGTAATACTCCAATACAAGTTTGAATTTAAAAATCGCAAAATTGTTTTTGTAGGTTTAAAAGATAACTTCACTCGCCTAATGCAGGATTTTGATCCGACACACATCAGTGACACTGTGTTGGCAAAAGGAACTGAATATTCTACTAAGGCAGGATTTATTGATTACTATTCGGATACACGCAAGCTTTTTAACTATTCAGCAACGGTTACAACGGGAGGCTTTTACAGTGGCAGGATCAACCAGATTGAAGGTGAAATGACTTACCGCTATCAGCCTTACATGAACTTGTCATTCATTTTCTCCTATACCGACATTCAACTTCCATTGCCATTCGAACGGGCTGACTTTTGGCTTTTGGGACCCAAACTCGACCTGACCCTGAGCGACAAGGTTTTCTTTTCGACTTATGTCCAGTACAATGAGCAGATTGACAATATGAATTTAAATATGCGGTTTCAATGGCGTTACAAGCCTGTTTCTGACCTTTTTATTGTGTATACTGACAATTACTATACAGGTAGCTGGAGTCCGCGTAACAGGGCGCTGGTTTTGAAATTATCGTATTGGTTTAATTGATCTGGAAAAGTGAGATCTATTTAATTGTAAATCAAGAAAATACATTTATAAAACGGATTTTCATCATTAACGTGAGTTGGATATAAGCGTAAAGCAAGCGAATACTTTTATAAAAGGATTTTACTAACTCACCTTACGTATGAACATTGATATATTCATACTTCATTTCCGACAATCCGACAATCCGACAATCCGACACTTGAGTATTTGTAGCTTAAAGGTTGAGATACCTATTTAGACCCTGCCTCTCATTAAAGGTCAACTACTTTTAAGATTTTAAACAGAACGCTGCCACATTCATAATAAGTGTGAATATTCTTTATCCTTACAACTAATGGCTTGACAATCAATATTTAAAACGATTGATTCAATGTTTTTTTATTCCTAAAGTTCCGGGGATAAACAAGAAATTAAATTGTGAGTCCACTCCCAAAAATACAATTTACCATATAATTACATTGATACTTTGGAGACACAAAAAAATATACATTAGATAATCAATATTTTCAGTTTATGGGTATCTTGCTGTCTTTGTGGCTAATAGCTTTCCATTGAGTGGACTTAACTGTATTTTTATAAGAAATGCAACTGTCGGATTGTCGGATTGTCGGATTGTCGGAATTGTAGGAGAACAGGGTGTCATTTTATCCATAACACGACACTATATCTAACTCTGTTTACCAGCATTTCTTTTTTAACTTCCATTACTCAATTACTCAATTACGTAATTGAGTAATTAAAGTTTAGTTGCCTTTGTAGTTTTAATTTTGCTGAGAAAAAGCCAATACGTACTTATGGAACAGTTTGGTCAAATCAGAATCTTTCAAAGATTCCCAGTCCAAACAATGCAAAGTCGTATTTGATGGGATCTTCAGGATCAAACTCCCGTAGTTTTGCTGTGATTTCCTCAACGGCCCTCCAATCGTTTTGAGTTCGGGTAAGTAGCCCAAGTTTGCGTGCCACATTTCCTGTATGAACATCCAGTGGAAGCATCAGGGCTGAAGATGGAATTTGCTTCCATAAACCAAAATCGACACCAAACTGGTCGGATCTTATCATCCACCGAAGGAACATGTTCAGACGCTTAGCCGCAGCGCCTTTCATAACATTTGAAACATGTTTTTCAGTTCGGTGCTCATGTTCGAGCTCAAAGAATACTTTGCGAAAATAAACAAGTGCACTGAAAATAGTTTGTTCTTTTTGAAATCCCGTGTTGAAAATAATCTCTAATCCTCCATGATTCAGATAAATATTGCGCAGTGATTTTAGAAAATACCGGCAGTCGGTGCCATTGAAAGTACGGTGTTTAAAATCAGCAAAACTGATCCACTCCTTTTCAGAAGAGTGAAGAAGAAATTCAAGAGGATCATTGTCCATTCGTCGAACAATGCTCAACGCATTGCTGATAATCGTTGGCCGTTGTCCCCAGGCCAGTGTGGCAGCCATGAATCCTGCAATTTCGATGTTCTCTTTGGTAGTGAATAGGGCAGGAACCTGAATAGGATCGGTTTCAATAAAAACAGGATGATTGAATGAAAGGTATTTCTGATCTAAAAACGAGTGGATATGTTCGGGGGTATCTGGCATTTACATGCTTGTTTTTTTACATTGAATACTGAAACTAATCACTTTTTCTATAACTGATAATGTAATATAATTATCTAATCATTCAATCATTTAACGATTAACAATTAACGATTAACGATTGAGGATTGAGGATTAATCATCCAACCATTTAACCATCCAACCATCAACTTTCAATCAACCCATCTTTCATTCGTATGATGGAATCGCTTTGTGCGGCAAAACTCTCGTCATGGGTTACAATCACAAGGGTCTGTTTAAAGCGGTCGCGCAGGGTGAAAAACAATTGGTGAAGGTCTTCCCGGTTCTTGGTGTCGAGGTTTCCCGAAGGTTCATCAGCCAATATCACCGAGGGATTGTTGATCAGTGCCCGGGCCACTGCCACCCGTTGTCGTTCGCCACCCGAGAGTTCATTGGGTTTATGGTTTAACCGATGCGATAACCCCAGAAAGGCCAGGTACTCACGTGCTTTTTCTTCTGCTTCTTTTCTGGAAACTTTTGCTATAAAAGCAGGAATACATACATTCTCGAGTGCCGAAAATTCAGGCAATAGATAATGAAATTGAAATACGAATCCAATTTGTCGGTTTCTAAAGTCGGCCAGTTGCCGCTCCTTCATGACCGATATGTTTTGGTTGTTGATGAATATTTTTCCCGCATTGGGCTGGCTTAAAGTGCCAATAATCTGAAGTAGGGTTGTTTTTCCCGCTCCACTGGGTCCAACGATCGAATAAAGTTTTCCGGCAGGAACTTCAAGGTCAATACCCTTCAAAACCTGAAGCTCACCAAACGATTTAGTTATATTTTCAACTTTTATCAATCCTTGAAATTCTTATATAGAAAAATCATTTTCTTTTTTGATATCCTTTGTGATAGTTTCCGACTCAGGCTTTACTTCATCAGTGACAGTGCTGGTAATATTATCGGTTCCCGTTTTTACATCTTTCATGAAAGTGTCAGTACTACTCTTTACATCATCCTTTATCTCCTGAAGATCAGTTTTAATATCACCGGTATGTTTGGTGATTCCATCCTGAATATCTGCTCTGGCATTCTGAATGGTCGACTTAAAATCACGAATATCATCTCCAATCCCACCACCGCTTTCATTGATTTCTCGTTTGATTTCGTTGGTAGCTTTCTGGAATTCGCGCATGGCTTTGCCCAACGTTTTGGCAATATCAGGAATTGCTTTCGACCCAAAGAACAACAAAGCCACAAATATGATTAGTACTATCTCACCTCCACCCATAATAAAATAAATAAATGGTTGACCATTTTTTAAAACTTTACAAATATACAAACTTCTTACTTAACTTCGGTTGAAGTTAAGTAAGAATGATTGGGCAAATCTAAGGTTGAATAAAAAAAAGAAGCAGGAATCCCATCCGTCTTTCAACGGATTGAATCCCTGCTCCAGGATTATTTTATGAATGCAGATTATGCAATCTCTACTTTTTTAGCTTTTAAGATAGGATCAAACTCTACTTTTTTAGTTTTTAAGATTGTATCATACACCATTGGGGCAGCAATAAATACTGTTGAATAAGAACCAACTGTACAACCAATCAAAAGAGCGAAGGTGAATCCTTGCATGGAGGTACCTCCGAATATGAAGATAGCCAGCAATACAATTATAACTGTCAAGTTAGTACTGAATGTACGGCGAAGGGTAGTGTTCATTGCCTTGTCCATATTCTCAGCCAATGACCGCTTTGGATAGATCTTGATGTATTCCCGGATACGGTCATATACGACTACCGTGTCGTTAATGGAATAACCAATAACTGTAAGGATGGCCGCAATAAAACCCTGATCAATTTCCATCGAGAAAGGTGAAACACTATAAAATATAGAAAACACACCAAGAGTAAGTAATGCATCATGGGCAAGTGAAAGTAACCCCCCTAATCCATATTGCCAGTTACTAAATCGCATAGCAACATAAACAAATATCATCAGTAATGAGAGTAACACGGCAAATATTGCATCCTTCGTGAGGTCATCAGAAATGGTTGGACCTACTTTTTGTGAACTCTTAAGATTAATTTTATTGAAAGTGTCCATTGAGATGTCTCCAATAAATCCCGATTTTTTTAACCCTTCAAACATTTCCTCTTCAACCTGGGTGTCAGCATCTGCGCCGAGGTCATCAATCTTATAGGTCGTTGTAATACGAACGGTGTTTGAATTACCATAAGTTTTAACTTCGGGAGTGTGTTGGAAAACCGCCGTCAAAGCACTTTGTACATCGGCAACTTTTACTTCTTTGTCGAAACCAACTATGTAAGTACGTCCACCTTTAAAGTCGATACCTGCCTGGAATCCATGAACAGCAAACGAAATAATTGAAATTACAATGAGTGATCCTGATACAAAATAGGCTATTTTGCGTTTGGCAAGGAATGGAACATTGGTTACACGCAGCCAGTTCTTGGTAAAGTCAGTGGTGAAGGTGATTTTTTTATTCTTGCTTAACTGACGTTCAAAAATCAGCCTTGTTATAAAGATTGATGTGAACATGGAAGTCATGATACCAATTACCAAGGTAGTTGCGAAACCTTTGATTGGGCCAGATCCAAAAAAGTAAAGAACAATACCAGTCAGTAAGGTAGTTACCTGTCCGTCGATAATAGCAGAGTAGGCAGCATTGTATCCATCATGGATTGCTAGCTTTAATGATTTTCCGGCCAGCATTTCTTCCTCAATACGTTCATAGATCAACACGTTGGCATCAACCGCCATACCCATTGTTAACACAATACCTGCAATACCCGGCAAAGTTAATACAGCTCCTATTGAAGCGAGGATTCCAATCAGGAAGAACACATTTACTATCAAGGCCACATTGGCAACCATACCGGCTCTTCTGCTGTAGAAAAATAACATGTATGCCAGCGTTAATAAAAAGGCGATAGCAAATGACCACATACCACTGCTAATTGCTTCGCGGCCCAGTGAAGGACCAACGACATCTTCTTGAATGATAATTGCAGGAGCAGGCATTTTACCCGACTTCAGGATGTTGGCCAAATCCTTTGCTTCTTCGATGCTTTCCATTCCTGTTATAGATGAACGTCCCCCGGTAATTTCGCCGTTTACATTCGGAAATGAACGTACATAACCATCAAGAACAATGGCAATTGATTTTCCAACATTGTCTTTGGTTAACCGGGCCCATACTTTAGCGCCTTCGCTGTTCATGGTCATGCTAACTTCAGGGCTGCTGCCCATGTCGGCATAATCCTGACGGGCATCGGTAATCACATCACCTTCAAGGGGTGCACGACCATCGCGGCCAGTTACTTTAATGGCAATTAACTGAAATAAATTTTCTTTTTCGTCAATGGCTTTTGCCGTCCATTTGAATGCAAGGTTACGCGGTAGCAAGGCTTTTACCTGATCCATTTTCAGGTATGAATTTACTTTCGAAGTATCTTTGAAATGAGCAGTTCCTACAGCAGCACCGGGGTATAGTTGGCCTTGCGCTGTAGTTCTTGGCTGCAGGACGGAGAACAATGGGTACTGTTTTGATGCATCACTTTGTTTATTCACCGAAGCTGAATCTGTTGTTGCTTTGGCTTCCATTTCGTTCAACAAGCTGTTCGAACTATCGGCAGCAGCAGTTTTTGCAACTGTTGTATCTAATGGAGTCGCTGATGAAGGGTTTGATTGAAGGGCCAGTATTTCAACCAGTTTCTGGTTGGCCTGGGCCAGGAATGGATAAACTTCACTGTTGTCATACGTTTCCCAGAATTCGAGATTTGCTGTTCCTTGTAAAAGTTTACGGACCCGCTTTGGATCATCGACACCCGGAAGTTCAACCAATATACGCCCCGCAGTTTGAAGCTGCTGTATGTTAGGCTGAGCTACCCCAAAACGGTCAATCCTGGTGCGGATGATCTCGAACGAATTGTCGATGGCCACTTTAGTTTCCTTGCTCAACACATCCAACACTTCCTTATTGGTCGAATTGTATTTTATCTTATCTTTTAATTCAATGGTATTGAAGATAGCAGCCAGTTTACCATTGGGAGAAATTTCCTCGAATGCTTTGCCAAAATTGGTCACGAAGTCATCCTGTCCGGTTAACTGCTTTTCCTGGGCAAGCCGTATAGCTGCTGTAAATGTTGAATCTTTGCTGTAGTTTGAAAGTGATCTAACCACATCGACTACCGAAACTTCAAGGGTAACGTTCATACCACCCTGCAAGTCAAGACCCAAACCAAGCTCAAGTGCTTTTACTTCCTTGAAAGTATATTTTTTAAGCCAAAATAAATTATAGACTACCTCACTTGAAATTGAGTCAAGATAAGCTTGCTCTTTGTGTTTGTCACCTTTCGCGTATTCTTTTGCTGCGCTTTCTACCTGGCTTGCCTTAAAGGTAAACATCAGCTGATAAACACAAATTGCAGCAAGAAGAATTGCAAAAATTCTGATTGCACCTTTGTTTTGCATTTGTTAGAAATTTAATTTGTTGTTACTAAATATTATAATTGAATTTTTTAATCCATATAATCATCAGGTTGCCTCCAATTATATAGGAAGTGCCTTTTATGTTCTTACCCGATTATCTCTAAAACAGAGGAATCAATAATTATGAAAGTGGAGGTATATCGTCGGGACTTGCATACAGAACCCGGTTAAAAGGCAGAGAATGAAACGAACATACAACGGGTAAGAATCCATGTAACGACTCGGCCTTCATCAGCTGGAAAGTCCGTAAATTATGATGTCTTACCAGAAACTTGTCCTGGCCAGTGGCAAAATTCAAACGAGCAGTGAACTCCCCGGCAGGTGGCTTAAGATTGTATGTATTTACAGGGTTGCAGAAATACATTTTCCCTGTGTAATTATCATTCTGCGCAGGGTTTTTATTGCTCTGATTGGTTAATTTCTGATGGCTGGCACGGTACATGTCAAACACTGCGGCTGAGCCTATCAAAGCGATAAGCAGGCACAAACGCAGTATGAAAAGTTTTGAAATGTACTTCTTGAAAACCATAAATAATTATTTTTCAAATGCAAATATATAGTTTTTTTTCTAATGTAGTTTTTCTGACAGGTTGATTTTATTTTTCTGCTTTTGGGGAACCTCAGGAAAATGAAACTGAATTGTTTGGCTTCCATAGTCGATGCGGCATTTGTATTGCATCAATATGTCTCCACCCAAAAGACCTGCAATTCGGGTAGATGTAAATTTCCCATATATTTCGTTTACATGATTCAAGTCGATCAATGCCACTTTTTGGTTGGTAATTTTCAATTTCCCCAATTTGAGAAAAAACATTTTCCCCACCGAGGTTTCCATCATTCCCTGATTGATGCCCGCACTATGGTAGTCGTCTTCATTGTCTGAATCCGAAATCTCGTAATAGGCGCTTTGGTTAATATCCATAACCGTTTTGGAGGCTCCGGTGTCGATAATCCAGCTGGAAATGGTTGAATCATTAAATTCCCCTTGAATAAGGATATGAAAGTTATCTTTTTCGAGTTCAATTATTTGGATTGGTATTTCAATCATCAATTCATTAAAGTTTCAGGTTAGCCTGGTCTCGAACACTATCCAAAATAGCAATCACAACCAGATTATTTTGCGTATTTTTATAAAAAAGCAAATAATTTTTAATAATTATCAAACATACCTCAGCAAAACTAGTTGTTCTTACTATTGGAGGGTATTTACATGCAAGATTCAAGTATTTCCTAATCATTGCATTCAATTTGATGGAATATACAGTTGACTTATTATGAGAGGCCCAATAATCAAATATTTTTGCCTTTCATCTTGTGCTTGGCGGGTCCAGACTAATTTTTTAACCATTGGGCTACTTCTTTACCTGCCTCCCCGTCAGAAATAAATTGGCCTTTTTCATACTGAACAAGACCTTTTGACACCCCAATCTGTTGCTCGTCAGTTAATTGTAAAGGAGCAATGCTTTGTTCATCTTCTGCCAATTGAAGCAAGTATTCTGATAGATCAACCTGATCAATCTGGTTGATTTTTCCTGTAAGTTTTTCCCGAAGAGCATTAATGGTGGCCATGATGCACAAATTTATAAAAAAAAGCTCCTGCATTTACTACAGGAGCCTCAAATATAGCTTAATGTTTGTTTTATCCAAAAAAAAACTTAGAGAATATTCATTGCATTAACAACATTCATAATTTCTTTTACCGATTTAGCTGATTCAACGAGTAAAGCCTGCTCTTCGTCTGTTAATTTTACTTCGATAATTTTTTCAACACCATTTTTGCCCAATTTAACAGGAACGCCTACAAAAATGTCGTTCAAACCATATTCGCCTTCCAGTTTCACACAGCATGGGAAAACGCGTTTCTGATCCATGACGATTGCTTCAACCATTTGAGCAGCAGCCGAGCCCGGAGCATACCAAGCAGAAGTTCCCATCAGGTTAACCAATTCGCCACCTCCTTTTTTAGTACGGTCAATGATTTTGTCAAGAGTTTCTTTGTCCAACAATTCCGTTACTGGAATACCGGCAACCGTGGTGTAACGGGGGAGTGGAACCATCGTGTCGCCATGTCCTCCCATTAATAAAGCCTGAATGTCACGTGGCGAAATGTCCAAAGCTTCAGCAAGGAAAGCGCGGTAACGGGCAGTATCTAAAATACCGGCCATACCCAATACTTTGTTTTTTGAAGTTTTCGAAACCGCATGAGCTACGTAAGTCATTACGTCCAATGGGTTCGAAACAATAATGATAATGGCATTGGGCGAATATTTGATCACGTTTTCAGTCACGCTTTTAACGATTCCTGCATTGATTGAAATCAAATCGTCACGGCTCATCCCTGGTTTGCGGGGTACTCCTGAGGTGATAACAACGACGTCAGAATCCGCAGATTTAGAGTAGTCATTAGTAGCGCCTACCACACGAGTGTCATAAAAATTAATGGGAGCAGTTTGCCACAAGTCCAATGATTTTCCTTCCGACAATCCTTCTTTAATATCAAGTAATACTACTTCGCTTACAATGTTTTTTTCGGCTACGATCTGTGCACAGGTAGCTCCTACATTTCCGGCACCAACAACTGTTACTTTCATAATTGTATATTTTGGATTATTGCTTTTTTTAATGCGTGTACAAAGATAAAAGGTATTTTGAATTGGAACCTCTTTTTTTAAGTCGCTTAACAATTTAGTAAAAAAGCATTCATTCAGTTTGTTACTTTGATCAGGGTATGAATTCAATTCTCTGAAGTGTCGTGTCAAAGATAATATGTCGCAGCAATTCTTATTCAATTGACGCAATACCATGACATTCTTAGAATTCCACTAACCAATAGTCAATCCGATAGGTGCCATGATTACTTTTCTACAAATATTAAGGGTGCGCTGCACCTATGTTTGCCCAGAATACATCTTTTATTTTCCATTTTCTTTTCGTGCGGTGGCCAAAACCATCTTCACTCCAGTCTTGTTTCCTAATTGTAAAACATCTACCATTGATTGAACCTCAATGGTATTATCACACCTGACAATTACAAACGATTCATCCGCTCCTTTTTTCATTTTCAGTAATTCAGGCTCAATCTGAGCAAATTGAATTTCCTTATCGTTGAGGTAATATTTTAAATCTTTTGTAATCGAAATTGAAACCCTTTCTGTTTGTTTATTCATTGAGGGCGATTTATCTGCCTGAGGAAGAGCCAGTTTAATGGCTCCAGGAGTTATCATCGTTGAAACAATGAGGAAAAACAACATCAGAAAAAACATAATATCGCTGAAGGAATTCGAAAACACTTCAACAGATTGTTTCCTTTCACTTCTAAAATTCATACCGAGGGATTATTAATTAAATCTATAAAACGCACGCAACGGTAATCCCAGTTCTGCACCAATTTATTAACCCGGTGGTTTAAATAGTGAAATAACATATAGGAAATAATACCGATAGCAAGACCTACCCCAGAAGTAATCAATTTTTCATAGAGTCCCCCTGAAATCAATGAAATGCTAATATTATCAGCCAGGGAAATATTGTAAAAAATCTTTATTACTCCTGAAATGGTTCCGATAAAACCTAACATGGGTGCAATACCCGCGATGACACCCAGAAAATACATGTTGCCTTCGTATTTGTAAACCTCAATTTTACCTTCATTTTCCATCTGGTCCTGCATTTCGCGAATGGGCCTGCCTAAATTTTGCAACCCTTTTTTTAAAATACGCGATTCAGAACAATTGACCGAATCACAAAGTGTTACGGCTGCTTCTATTTTGCCTGCCCTTATTAATTCATTCCACTTTTCAAAAAAAACAGCATCAAGTCGCTTTTGACTCCTCAAATAAAAAAATCGGTCAAAAAATATAAATACAACCACTATTGATAACATGAACAAGGGAATCATTAACCATCCGCCCTTCATAATAAGGTCAAGATATGACACTTCATTTGCAATTTCTAGTAATATCATAAAACAGATTCTATTTGATTTTAATTATCTAAGTTATATAACGTGTGAAAGTCAGCCATCGTATAATATGTCCCAATAGTTTTTATAATCCAAAAATGATATGAAAAACCAGGCCTTTTTGTATAAAATAATACCAGTTGATATTCTTCAACCCAATACCATTTTTGGGTAGATTGACAATATACATATAAGGGGCTGTCAGTTTATTTTGAATAGCGAAGTTAACATTTAATTCTGAGAATGTATATCCATTTACTAAGGCTGGTAAAACTGAATGGCCGCTAGCATGGTTCGCAATGTATAATTCGGATTGGTATATGCATAGTGAGCCATCCGGGAAAGAATCCATCCTGTTTTTTGCCATTCCAACAAAATTTGAAACACAAAGCAAGAATATAATTAAAAACGACCTCATCATAATATATTATGTTGTCAATGTTTTTTCAAAAATTCATCACTTAACTGTTTCTTTTTTAATAGGATGAAAAATTAGCTATCAAAAAAAAATCAACTCACATTGACTAAACTTTAATCCTTCAAATATGGACAAATTTTTCCATATATAGAGGCTCCCTAACTGTATAAAAATTTCAGGCAGCTAAAATCTGTAGGTAGAAATGTTGGTCTCCAATGGGTGGGTGGTTACGGATTAGTCAACAGGCAGGCCGCTTTTCAATCATTCTACCCAACATTATTTACCAACCCGACAACTAACAAAATTTAAACAGCTGATCTCAGGAGTACTTATTAATTTAACATGAGTTTTACTCAATCGAATGCATACAGAAATTACCATTACGGTATAACATAAATGATGCTTTAGTAAGTCTTTTATAACATAGCTGTAAGGTAACTGTATTGTGCATTACAGATAACTTACAGCTATGTTACACAAGACTTACTTAAGCATGATTTCTGTTAGAGGCTGCACCACTTTTGAGGATGTGGAAATAAGAAATAAAAGGGGTATCAAAATATACTTATGGAGCGAGAGGTTTAAAAATAGGAGTAAAAAGGAAAGTGGCACCGACAGTATTTTAAGTTACGGCAAAGCCTCCTGCCTGATGTTTACCTCCTTGTAATGTTATAATATTTTAAGCCTTGTGAAGAGGAAGAGAAATCAGAATTTCCGTAAAAGTGATGGGCATTGATGAAAAGGATAACATGGCTA
>Ga0123338_10001425_pt1 | contig 23157 bp, 8 predicted proteins | sample grotaG_FD_89793 | JGI IMG/M metagenome (GOLD analysis project Ga0123338, IMG submission 89793) | Glacier valley bacterial and archeal communities from Borup Fiord, Nunavut, Canada, to study Microbial Dark Matter (Phase II) -... | ecosystem: Environmental > Aquatic > Freshwater > Ice > Glacier ...
AGCCTCGCCATCTATGGTGGGTGGGGGGCAGGGGCGTACTCACCTTGAGCAAGGGCAGTCACGGCCAGTCCTGCGCGGGAGCGTGCCTGCTCATTCACTACTACAGGGTCATGGTTGGCTGCCAGACTCTCCCGATAGCAGACCCCAGCTTGTTGGTACTTAGCCTGGGAATGGAGCAGGTCTGCCTGGTTGTTGAGGGCGCGAATGACACCTAGCTTGTCACCCACCTCGCGAAACAGCCTCAAACTCTCTGTCCAGTACCGTTGAGCAAGTTGGAGCAAACCTTCACTGCTGGCAACGTTCGCCAGATTGTCGAGCGTGTGGGCCTCGCTCAACTTGTGACCAGCGTCCCTGCTGATCTCCAAACTTTCTTCGTAAAGTTCGCGAGCCGTAGCATAATCACCTTGCGCGGCAGCTACCATACCTAGGTTGCTGAGGGTGGCTGCCACCGTCGTGTAGTCGCCCAGTTCGCGGCTGATCGCCAATGCCTCCAGATGAAGTTCGCGGGCGGCAGCATAGTCACCAGCCGCTGTGGTCAGCAGCGCAAGGTTATTGAGGGTGGTGGCGATGCCGACCCGATCCCCAGCCGCTCGACGCAGCTTCAGGCTTCTGAGGTGAAGCTGCCACGCCCCAACTGCATCCTCCTCACCGACAGCGAGGGCCAGGTTGTTGAGGGCGTTGGCAAGTAGAACCACGTCGCCTAGCTCCTCGCTGAGGCTAAGGCACTGTTCGTAGTAATGGCGGGCATTTGCGATCTCACCCTGACACCAGGCCAGAGTGCCTGCACCACTGAGCAGGCGCACCTGCTGCACTACTTGACCAGCCACCGGGAGGTTCAGGATAGCGTCAATCCAGGCCCGCCCCTCGCTAAAGTGGCTGTGCATATACCAGAAGCGACAAAGTGCGCTGCCCAACCTGATCGCATGACCTTGCTCGTGCTGCAACGACCATTGCAACACGGCCCTCAGGTTGTCGTAACTATCCTCAAGCTGCTGCACCCAGGTTGTTTGCTGTGCGCCCCGTAGCAATGGGTCGGCTGTCTCGGCCAGGTTCAGGTAGTAGAGGGCGTAGCTTCGCTGCCACTCATGCTGCTCCCCCCTCGCTACCAGCTCCTCCTGGGCATAGTGGCGCACGGTTTCCAACAAGCGATACCAATTCTCCCCGTTCTGCATCTCGACCATCACTAGCGACTTGTTGACCAACTGCACAAGGTTGTGGATCACTTCGCCTCGCAGCAGGCTGCCGCCAGCACAAACCTGCTCGCAGGCTGCCAGTCCCCAGCGGCCTACAAAGACGGAGAGGCGACACAAAAGGGTGCGCTCCGCTTCGCTCAGCAGATTGTAGCTCCAGGACATTGAGGCGCGCAAGGTTTGCTGCTGAGGGTTCGCGCCCCTGCGCCCGCCACTTAGCAGCGCAAATCGCTCGTCCAACCGCCTGTTGATTTCGGCAACGCCAAGAGCCGCAGTTAGGGCGGCTGCAAGTTCAATCGCCAGCGGGATGCCATCCAAGCGGTAGCAGATGGTTCTCACCGTATCAGCGTTGTCCTCAGTTAGCCCGAAGGTTGGCAGTACCTGCTGGGAGCGTTCAACAAACAGTTGTACGGCATGGTACTGACTTAGCTCGCCCACATCGGCTGCTCCGCCCGTAAGCCGTGGCGTGAGCAAGGGAGCCAACGCCCAGATCATCTCTCCGCCGGTATCAAGCGGCTCACGGCTGGTTGCTAGCACTTTGAGAGAGGGACAGCCACGCAGCAGTTTGTTACACAATTGTGCTACAGCACCAATCAAATGTTCGCAGTTGTCAAGCACAAGCAAGAGTTCCTGGTCCTGCAAGTGGTTCAGCACGGAGTCAGCAAGCTCCTGGCCGGTCTGCTCTCTCACCCCCAGCGTGACGGCTACTGCCTGCCACACCAGGCCCGGCTCACTCAAGCTGGCAAGCTCAACCAGGAGTACACCACCGCTAAACTGGGCTTGCACTTGTTCAGCCAGTGCCAGAGCTAGCCTGGACTTGCCTACCCCTCCGGCACCTGTTATGGTGAGCAACCGATTGTCAGCAAGTAGTTGGCTGAGGGTAGTCAACTCCTGGCTCCGTCCAATAAAACTACTTTGCTGCTTCGGCAAATTGGGCCTGGGCCGCCCATGCGGTCGCGCGTGGATCGACAGGTTGGTGGCTAGAGGCACCCCGCCCGGTAGTGGCTTGAGCAGGTCGAGCGGCGGAGCCTGCCACTCGGCAGGAGTGAAGGGAGTACAGGCCAACAGGGCGAGTAGCTCCAGAGCCTCGGCTTGGCTCTGGATCGTATCCCACTCTACTAGCGTCCTGACAATCGAGCGAATGTCGCGCTCGCTCAGGCTTTTACCCTTTGTGCCGTTCAATCGGTTGCTCAATTCGAACTGACTGAGGCCAATCGCCTCCGCCAGGTCGCGCTGGGTTGGCCGCTTGCCTACTTTGTAGGGCTGCGCCCGCCGATAGAGTTCTTGCACCCGTTCCCGAAAGATTTGCGAGTTCTCCACTGCTTGTCTCCCTCCACCGCTGAGCAAGGTACAATTGTCGCCAATAAGTGAGCCGTGTGACCTCCTGCTGACGATTATATAACCTTTACATCTGATACGCAATTGCCAAATGCAACAAACTGACCAAAGGAGGCCAATGAAGGCCAACAAAATGGACAACAAACCCCAATGAGATGCAACAGAGTGGCTGTACAATGGGCAGGATCAGGGTTAGCCTGGGACTCGGCAACGTGGCCCTTTGCAGCGGACAAGCAAGAAGGAGGCGGGTGATGAAGTATCTTAAATCAAGGTGGGTGTGGCAATTGCGTTACGCCCTCACCATGCTGGCAGTTACAGCAACCATCCTACTGGGCAGTCTACCATCATCGCTGGCGGCACCCTCACCCCAGCACCAGCTTGTGGCTGAAGCCCACAGCATGAAACCACCTGTGGCTAACCTCACTGCCAGCGATGAGACGAACGGCAGCGGCCCCAGCTTCATCCGCCTACAGTACGCCACCTTCGACCCGCTCAAGGGTGAGCCAAACATCCCCACCAACCTGCGGGCTAGCAGCCAGGAGGGAGCAGGCTACCGCTACTACATCGTCCAGCTTAGCGGGCCGGTGTACGAGTCTCAGAAGGCGCAAATCCAGCAAGCTGGCGGAGTGATCTTTGATTACATCCCCGACTACGCCTTCATTGTCCGCCTCGACGAGCAGAGCAGGCAGGTAGTGAGCAGCCTCCCCTTCGTGCGCTGGGTTGGCTACTACCACCCCATCTATAAGCTCAGTAGCCCTCTACGTACCCTGTTGGAGGGGGGGATAGGAATGAATGCCCCACACCGCTATGTGGTTCTCACCTTCAACCAGGCGGGAGCAGACATGGTGGTGAACAAGCTGAACAAGCAGGTGATCAGCCGCAGCAATATTGGCCCTAACCCAACCGTGATAGCCAACCTGGATGCTGTTCAGGCAGCAAACCTGGCCCAGCTTGAAGATGTCTACTACATCGAGCAGGATTATGATCTGGTAGCCCACGACGAAAAGGCACGGGCTATCACCGGCGTTAACCTGGTCTGGCAAGACCTGGGCTTCTTTGGTGCAGGGCAGAACATCGCGGTGGCAGATAGTGGCTTTGACACTGGCATCTTTGGCAGCTACCACACTGACTTCGGCAATCGGCTTGCCTTCGCCGAGGTGTTCCGCTTTATCAACGACTGGCGGGACTATCACGGTCATGGCACAGCTGTCGCTGGCGTTGCCCTGGGTAACGGCACACAAAGCGGGGGTGGCCCCAACTCCTTTGCTGGCGTGGCCCCGCAGGCTTCACTAATTGTGCAGAGCTACCTGAACCAGAATGCCAATTATGGTGGCCGGATGGGGCCTGTGACTACGTTGTTTCAGCACGCCTACGATGCTAACGCACGTGTCCACAACGACAGTTGGGGCGATGCCACGGCACCAGGTCAGTACGTAGTCGACGCACGGCTTGCCGATGATTTCATGTGGAACAAGCTGCGCGCCCCTAACGGTGAGATGGTGATAGTCTACTCTGCTGGCAATGAGGGGGCAGACTACAACCAGGATGGCACTGTTGATCTGGGTAGCGTCGTCGCTCCCGCTACTGCTAAAAACGTCATTGCAGTGGGGGCCAGCGAAAATGATCGTCCTAATGGGCAGGGCTGGCTGGGAACAAGCAACACCACTTACGGCCAGTTCTACACCAACGAGGGTGATCCCAATCGTTTCGCGCGCGACCCAATTATGAACGACTACCCTAGCAACAACATTGGTGGTCTTGCTGCCTTCAGCGGACGTGGGCCAACACATGATCAGCGGATCAAGCCTGACCTTGTAGCCCCAGGCACCAACCTGATTACCACCCGCCCGCAGGGGATCAGTGACGCAGATTTGACCCTGAATGGCTTCGGCGTAATCCCTGGCAACAGCAACTATATGTATGCCAGTGGCACCAGCTTCTCCGCACCACTAGTTTCGGGAGCAGTTGCACTGGTGCGCGAGAACTTTAGCCGCACATTTGCCTACCCCAACCCCTCCGCCGCTCTCGTCAAAGCCACCTTGCTCAACAGTGCCACTGACCTTGCTCCCGGCCAGTACCTTAACGGCTCAGAGATTAGCACACCACGCCCCAACAACGTTGAGGGGTGGGGGCGGCTGAACGTCAAGCAGGCGATTGCCCCTACTGCCCCACTGCGCTTCGCCTTCAGAGACAGTTCTGCTATTGGCACAAACCAGTCGAGGCTCTACAAGTACGCAGTAGCGGATGTTACGGTGCCGCTGCATATTACCCTGGCCTGGAGCGATGCTCCTGCCAACCTGGGCAGCGCGGTCGATCTGGTCAACGATCTGAACCTCAAGATCGAAGCCCCTGATGGCACAATATACTGGGGCAATGGTGTACAGGGCGGTGACCACCGTAACAACGTAGAGACGGTGGATGTTGCCAACCCACTGATTGGTGAGTACAAGGTGCGGGTAAGTGCTGAAAGCGTCGCAGTAGGGGGTAATCAGCCGTTCGCCCTGGCTGTGCTGGGTGGCCTCGGCTGCACAGATGCAGCAAACACGGCTTTGCAGCGACCCACCGCTCCCGCCAGTTGTTGGCAGCAGGGCAGCACGCCAGAGACTGAGGAGACCAATATCTTGCGCGGGGTCGCCCCGATTACTAGCAACGATGCCTGGGCGGTTGGCAGTAAGGAGACCTTCGACTTCAGCGAACTAACCCCCCAGCTTCTGCACTGGAACGGCACTGCCTGGGCTGTCGCCGACCAACCTGCCTGCGTCACGCAGCCGCTAGTGGCTGCGAAGCTAGCTAGTGGTAGGCGGGTGGACGATGAGCGTGGAGATGTGGGCAAGTCGTTCAACGCGGTTGCAGCGGTCAGCAGCAGCGATGTGTGGGCGGTCGGCCAGTGCCACTACTTCGCCAACGACCAGGAGGTGCAGCGCACCCTGACCATGCACTATGACGGCACGGGCTGGACTAAAGTGCCTGCCCCCGACGCTAACCCGCACTTTAACACCCTTGAGGGACTAACCGCCGTCCCTGATAGCAACCAGATTTGGGCCGTTGGCTATGCCCGACCCAACGAGCAATCACCCGATCAGCCGCTAACTATGCGCTGGGACGGCAGTGGGTGGAATACTGTGACCGCCCCCGGTTCCGCTGGTGAGCAGAAGCTCTATGCCGTAGCCGCCAGCACAATTACCGATGTCTGGGCGGTGGGTAGCAGCGGCTCCGACCCCAACACTACTGCCTTGCTCTTGCACAACGACGGCAGCGGCTGGGCCAACATCAGCCTAAACCTGACCAGCAGCCTGACCCAGACCCTCTACGCGGTGACGGCGATTGCGCCGAACGATGCCTGGGCTGTCGGCGCAGATAGCAACGGCGTGCTGATGCTGCACTGGGATGGCAGCAACTGGACGCGCACTCCCTACTCCACCTCGCTGGTGGGCAACCTCTACAGCGTTGCTGCGCTAGATAGCCGCGATGTGTGGGCGGTTGGTGAAGACACCAGCGGCCAGTACCCTGCTGCGCTCACCCTGCACTGGGATGGCGTGACCTGGAGACAGGTGGATGCGCCGCGCCCCGGCTTCCAGCAAACCCTCTACTCCGTCGGTGTGAACAGCAGCGAAGGCGAGGTCTGGGCTGTGGGCGACAGCCACGAGACTTACCCCGTCGCGCATAACCTGACTTTGTACAAGCATTACACCGCCGCTACGCTACAGAGCAAGGGCGGTCGCTAGCAGCGGACAGTGGGCGGCTGGTTCGCAGTCGCCCAGCCCAGGTTAGACAAGGGAGTGAAGAAATGAAGAAGCTAAACCGAAAACTTACCATTCTCCTGCTGCTCGTCCTGCTGATGAGCAGCTTCGCCAGCCAGTTCCCCCTCGCGCCAGAGCGCAGCACACCCGGTAAACAGAATGAACCTAGTAGTGGGCAAGCACAAGCCCTTGCCCGCCTGGGCGAGATGCCCCTTAGCTTCGAGCCGAACGTCGGTCAGGCGGACGCAAGCGTGCGCTACCTGGCACACGGCGCAGGTTACAGCTTGCTGCTCAAAGCCGACGAGCAGGTGATGGTGCTGGGCGGCACGAAGGGGGACAAGGGTAATACTGAGCCAGTAGTACTCCACTACCAACTCAAGGGTGCGAACGCCAACCCGCAGATCAAGGGGGCTGAGGAGCTAGCGGGCAAGAGCAACTACTTTCTGGGGGCTGACCCCAATCGCTGGTTCACGGACGTGCCAAACTATGCCCGCGTCGAGTACCAGGCAGTCTACCCTGGCATCAACCTGGCCTACTATGGCAAGAGCGGCAAGCTAGAACACGACTTCATCGTGGCTGCTGGTGCCGATCCTGCCGCTATCCGCCTGAACGTAACTGGGGCGTACAGCACCGAGGTGGTGGCTGGCGACCTGGTGCTACATACCAGCCTGGGGGAGGTGCGCCAGACGGTGCCGCACGTCTACCAGGATGGGGCGGGTGGACGCAAGCAGATCGCGGGTGGCTACACCCTGCGGGCAAACGGCGAAGTTGGCTTCCAGCTAGCCGAGTACGACCGCAGCCTGGCCTTGGTGATCGACCCCTCGCTGGCCTTCGACATCAACTTTGGTGGGGGTGACAGCTCCAGCTTTGCCGTCGCTGTGGATAGTCAAGACAATGCCTACTACACTGGCTCTACGGCTAGCAGCAACTTCGCTCGTGGGGCTACCCCCCAGCAGCCAGTACCAGGTGGTGTACAAGATGCTTATGTACTCAAGGTCAGCAGTGCTGGCACGGTTATTTTCGCCACCTACTTTGGTGGCACATCCTACGATTATGCCAGGGGCATAGCCCTGGACGGCCAGGGCAATCCTTACATAACTGGCTACACCTCCTCTTCCGATCTACCTATTAACTGTGCCTATCAAAGCACTTTGGCTGGTAGCTATGATAGTTTCGTTGCCAAGTTCTCTGCCGATGGCTCCAATCTGCTCTACTCTACCTACCTCGGTGGCAGTGCTGATGAGGGGTTTGACTATCAAGATGGCGGTGGGGGTATCAAGGTGGATGCTCAAGGTAATGCCTACGTCAGCGGCAGAACCTCATCCACCAATTTCCCCACTACGGCTGGTGCTTACCAGACGACGAAGCAGGTAGGTTATGATGCTTATGTTGCCAAGCTCGACGCAAGTGGCTCGAACTTGCTCTATTCTACTTTCTTGGGCGGCAACGCTGATGACGCTAGCTACGACATCGCTGTTGATACACAAGGTAACGCCTATGTCACTGGCTACACCAAGGCTAACGACTTCCCTGTTACTGCCAGTGCCTTCCAGACAGTCACTCACGGCTTGCGTGATGCCTTCATCACCAAGCTAAATCCTACGGGTTCGGCCCTAATCTACTCCACGTATCTGGGTGGTAGCGCAGGTGAGGCTGGTCAAGGCATTGCTCTTGGCACAGATAATTCAGCCTATATAACAGGCCGAACCTTTTCCACTAACTTCCCTACGCTGGCTCCCCTTCAGCCAAACTCTGGTGGTAACGAAGATGCTTTTGTTACTCGCCTCAACCCTCAAGGTACTACTCTAATCTACTCGACCTACCTGGGAGGTAGCAACGTTAATGGTGGCGAAGAAGGTCCATACTGGCGTGAGCGCGGAATGGGCATTGACGTTGACGCGGCTGGCAACGCCTACGTCGCTGGTTACACATGGGCGAGTGACTTCCCTCTCTACTTGCCGATCCAGGATCGCTTGATTGGCTCCTACGACAATGCTTTTGTCTCGGTGTTCAACCCGCAGGGCAGTGCTTTCCTATACTCGACTTACATCGGCGAGTCCTACGACTCGATTGGTCTGGGCATCGCCATAGACAGCACTGGTGCGGCTTACCTGGCTGGTGGCGGTATCGGTACTGCAATCCCCCTTAAAGGACAGACTGGTAGTCCTAATCGCATTGAGGATATCAAGGGCGATGGGCATGGCTGGAAGCTGCCGCCTCCCCCACCTGGCAGCCCCACCCCCACTTGCGAACCCAATGTCGTCAGCAACAAACCACTAGCTGCCATACCGACACCAGTCGTCCGTAGTGTGCCACCGGCCAACAAGGCGGCAGTGGACAACCTACCTGCACCAGCGGCGCAGGCTGCCCAGCCAGCCAGTAACGCTGGCACGCAGCCTGCTGCCAACGCAGCGGAGCAGCCTGCGGTTCAACTCGCTAACCCTGCTGCGGAGGCCCGCCCCGTGAAGCAGCGCACCCTCATCCGCTTCGACTTCGCCACCTTCGACCCGCTCAAGGGCGAACCGACCATCCCCACCAGCTTGCAGGCTAAGGATGCCAGCCTCGCTGCTGATGCCCCACGTTACTACATCGTTCAGTTCAAAGGCCCAGTCTACGCCAACCAGAAGGCGCAGTTGGCTAAGATTTCTCCCCTGCTGGAGTACGTAGCTGATGATGCCTTCATCGTGCGCCTCACTGCTGCTCAGCAGCAGACGGTCAGCCAGCTTCCCTTCATCCGCTGGGTCGGTCGCTACCAGCCTGCCTACAAGCTGGCTACCCCTCTCACGCAAGAGGTGCAGACCGCAGGGCCAATCAGCCCGCAGCGGCTAGTGGTGCGTACCTTCACCACTGCTGGGGCCGATGCTGTGGCCCTCTTGCTTGGCAATCAGGTCAGTGAGCGCATCAACAGCAACGCAGGCCCGCTCTTGCTCCTCACTGCCAACAAAGAGCAGACCATTGCTCTCGCTCAGTTGGAAGACGTACTCCGCATCGAGCCATACTACGAGCCACAGCTAGCCAACCGCGAAGCCCGTCAGATCACCCACGTCAACGAGGTCTGGCAAGACCCCGGCCTACAAGGGCAAGGCCAGATCGTAGCGGTTACTGACACCGGTCTAGACACAGGAGTGCAAGGTGCTATCCACCCCGACTTTGCGGGCCGCATCGCTGCCACCTTCGCCCTCGGTCGGCCCGCCACTGGCGACTGGTCAGACCCCAATGGTCACGGCACTCACGTAGCAGGGACAGTGCTTGGTAGTGGGGCGCAGAGTGGTGGTCCCGGCCCTAACTCCTATGCTGGCGTTGCTCCCCAGGCGCGCTTGGTTGTGCAATCAGTCCAGGCCGCCAACGGCTCGCTAGCTGGTATCCCTGCCGACCTGGTTGGCGGGCTGTTCGGCCCAGCCTTTGCTGCTGGCGCGCGGGTACACAATGACAGTTGGGGTACCCGCAATAGTGCTGGCTCTTACCTCGACAACGCCCGCCAGGTAGACGATTACTTGTGGAGCAACCGAGCGAGCGGCGAGCAGATGGTCGTCGTCTTTGCCTCTGGTAACGATGCGGCTGATGGTAATGGGGATGGGGTTGTAGACCCCGGCAGCGTCTCCGCACCCAGTACTGCTAAGGACGACATCACCGTAGGCGCGAGCGAGAACAATCACCCAGCCAATCAAGGTTGGGGTGGCTACGCTAACCTCACCTGGTCGCAGCTAGCAAATCGCTATCCAAGCAATCCTGTCCGCGACGACTACATCGCGGACAAGCCAGATGGTATGGCGGCCTTCAGTGGGCGCGGCCCGACCAACGGAGGTCACATTGAGCCGAGCATCGTCGCCCCTGGCACCAACATCATCTCCACCCAGTCTCAGCGCAACAATGCAGGGGTAGGCGAAGGGCTGCTGGCGAACAACCCCTTCTACAGTTACAACAGTGGCACGAGCATGGCCGCCCCCCACGTCAGCGGCGTGGCCGCCCTGGTGCGCGAGAACTTCGCCCGCAATCTGGGAACTGCCAATCCTTCAGCCGCCCTGGTTAAGGCTACCCTGCTCAACAGTGCCGACGAAATGTACCCCGGCCAGTATGGGCAGGGCGCAACTCAGGAGATAGCTGAACGCCGCCCCAATAATGTAGAGGGCTGGGGGCGGGTCAACGCCCAACTGGCGATCAAACCTGACCCTGCGCTCTACAAGTTCAAGTTCGACGACAGCCAGAGCCTCCTGGCCGGTGATGTACGTCAGTATACCTACAACGTCGTCACTACCTCGGTGCCGCTACACATCACCATCGCCTGGTCAGATGCCCCTAACGCATTCCTGGTCAACGATCTGGACTTGGTCGTGACCGCCCCTAACGGCACTCTCTACGGGGGCAACCACAATAACCTCGGTGATGGAGCCAATACAGTGGAGACGGTAGACGTGATCAGCCCTACCGAAGGGGTCTACCTGGTCACCGTCTACGCAACCAACATCCCGCAGGGGCCGCAGCCGTACGCCCTGGCGGTACTTGGTGGTCTAGGTTCTACGATCAAGGGTAAGGTGACAGATGCTGACACCCATGGCCCGCTCCAGGGGGTTGAGGTGAAAGCTGAAGGACCGGCCAGCTACGTAACCAATACCCTGGCTAGCGGTCTCTACACTATAACCAATGTAGTCTCTGGTACTTACAGCGTCAAGGCCCACCTCGACCTCTATCAGCCACTGACCAAGACAGCAACCCTCACTGAGGCCAGCCTGCGGATCGTCAACTTCGCGCTCAAGCCGACGATCATCAGCGGCACGATCACCGATGCGGAGACTGGTGAGCCGCTCAAGGGGGTTAGCATCCGTGCTAGCGGCCCAACCAACCGCACTGGCATGAGCAACGACCAGGGCTTCTACTCTGTAACCAAACTACTCACCGGCAACTACCAGGTGGTAGCCAGCAAGAACGGCTACCAGCCACTAACCAAGACTGTCACCCTGCCAGAGGAGGGCTGGGCCACCCTCAACTTCGCCCTGCAACCCTCAGCCCTCAGTGGCACTGTACGCGACGCTCTTACCCGTGCGCCTTTGGAGAATGTCAGCATTCGCGCTAATGGCCCAGCCTCGCTAGGAGCCTTGACCAACGCCAGCGGAGTCTACTCGATCACCCGCATCCTGTTTGGCACCTACACGGTAGCGGCCCGCTTGACTGGCTATGTGCCATTGACCAAGACAGTCACAATCCCTGCTAGTGGCTTGGCCCAGCTTGACTTCGATCTGACTCCTCTACCAACCCCGACCCGCCCACCCTGTCCTACTGCCACGCCTGGTAGCACTGGCACGCCAACGCCAGTGCCGTGCGACATAGAGGGTGCGAGCCGGATACAGGCTACCTTGCCCGCGACCGAGAAGATTGACGACCTGTTCCGCATCCGCGTCCCTGCCGCTGACGGCACTGAAGACCTGAGCGGCGACGTGGATATCACGCGCTATTATGGCCCGATTGACGGCGCGGGCCACCCTGCCCCAGGAGATCGGCTACGTACTATCGCTGAATACGCTCGCCTGACCATCCGTGCCTACAACGTGCTGCCAGAAGACCCGATCCAGGTCAGCTTCGCTGGGCGGCAGTTCCAACTCGATACTGCGCCCAACGCCTGGAGTACTACCAGCTACAACGTCCCTACCAACCTGCTATTCCTGCCCGACAAGGGTAGCTTCAGCAGCGAGCCAGCAGCCGCCCACAACCCGATCACCATTCGCCACACCCGCAGCAAGCACTGCTCCCGCGTAGACCAGGTGCTGCTGAAGGTGCAGGGGATGCGCCCCTTGATCCTCCAGGCTGGCTTCAAGTTCTGGCCGATTGGCAGCAACGATACCAACACCAATGGCTACTTCGGCTGGCCTGTGCATCCCGCTTACCAGGCGATGATGTTCAACGCTCCGCGCAACGGCCACCAAGCCTACGAGTTCAATGGCGCGGTGCTATGGGGCTTCGTCCAGAACATCAAGACGATGTACGGCTCACCCGCTGTCAATATCATCGGCCACTCGAAGGGTGGCATTGACGGTCGAGTTGCAGCTACTCTGGCGACTGGTGGAGGCGTAGACAACCTGATCATGCTGGGCAGCCCCAACCTCGGCAGTTATCTGGCCGACACTGCCTCCGGCGCGGCCCTGATCTGCCTGGTGCCAGTCGCAGCCGCCACCCGACCCTGCCAGCTAATCAGCCAAAACTACCGGAGGATGATGCCAGCCATCAGCCAACTTACTACTGCTTATATGCTGATCCACAACGCCATTTACCCACAGAACCTTAAGACCAACTACTACGCGCTGCCGGGTGAGAGCTACGACTGTCGTTGCGACGGCGTGGTGTCGAGCGACAGTGTCTACGCAGTTGATTATGCGGTACGGCTGGAGCCGGTTGCCACCACTGGTGGACTTGACCTCTTTATCCACAGCCGTGAACCAAGTCAGGCCGAGTTCTGGAACGCGATGGAGCCATACGCCAACCTGGAGAACAGCCACTTCCTTCAGGGCAATGCTAGCGTTGAGGTTCCCCAGCAACAGGCAGTGAAGCAGACCAGGCGGCAACTGCCCAACAAGGTGCTGACCGATAGCAACCAGCTACCGATTGGCTACCCCGCAATTGTTGACGAGGTCAGTGCAGGCAGCGTTTCTAGCCACACGGTGCAGGTGGATCAAGCAGAGAGCGTCAGCTTCCAACTCGGCTGGGTCAACGAGACCGCCACCCTCAGCCTCAGCCTGGTAGACCCAGCCCGCCACGTGGTCAGGCTGAACTCGCAGGCCAACGGCCAGAGCATCACCCTCAACAACCCGCTGACTGGCACCTGGCAGGTGGTAGTGCGGGCGATCACTACCACAGCCCAACCCGAACCCTACTACGTTTCCGGACAATTCGGGGGCGGGGTGCAGATCAGGCCCAGCCTTTCAGCAAACAATGACCCCGGTCAACCACTGACTCTCACCGCCAGACTAGAAGACCGCAACCCGCTCCCTGGCGCGAACCTGACTGCTACTATCGCGGTGATCACAGGCGGCGAGCTAAACCAGAGCTACTCGCAGACGCTTGTGCTTGCCCCAGTCAGCCCTGGTATCTACCAGGCTACCTATGTACCAACGATTACTGGCACCTACATGATCTACATCGAAGCCAGAGGCCAGAACAGCCAGGGCCAGCCGTTTGCCCGCACCAGCCTGACCACGGCAGAGCTGAGCAATGCTGCCCACCTGACGGGAAGCTACGCCGACGAAGGCCACCGCAGCGGCAGCAGCTATGATTACCTGGTAGTCACTGCCACTGCCCAGATCACCGAGAGCGGACAGTACAACCTTGCGGCCAACCTCACCACCACCGATGGGCGCAGGCTTGGTGCAGCCCAGCAAAGCTACACGCTAAGTCCTGGCAGCGTTCCTCTAACCCTCACCTTCGACGGCAGGCTGATCGGTCAGGCTGCTGCTAACGGGCCTTACCAAGTACGCGATCTGGTGTTCACCAAGGTGGATAACACATCCCTGATACTCGACAACATCGCGCTGGCCTACAACACTGCCGCCTACAGCCGCTCCAATTGGCCGCGACCCAACATCATCCAGACGGGGCCAGCCACAGAGCAGGCGGTAGACAGCGACGGCAACGGCCTCTACAACAACCTTGATGTGCGCTTGTCGCTCGACCTGCTGCAAGCTGGCAGCTACGCCGTGGCCGCCACGCTCGTTACCACCGACGGCACCACCGTAGCCCAGCTCAACCGCAGCGGACAGGCATTGGTAGCGGGTAGCAACCAACTGCTGCTCCGCTTCGATGGTGGAGAAATCCACGACAGCGGCCTGGATGGGCCGTATAGCGTAAGCAGCGTAATGCTGTGGCCGGTCAACGACCCAGCTGCAGTCAGCGACCTTGGTCAGGTGGTAGATGCCACTGCTGCGTATCGGGCTAGCCAGTTCGAGGCCAGCGCAACGCCTACCGCAACCGCCACCAGCACTGCTGTTATCATAGGTACGGCTACTGCTACTAGCACTGCTACCGCCTTCGGCACCAGCACCATCACACCGACACCACGTTCTGGCTGTCTACCACAAGGGCCACGACCGACCAACACGCCTAGCAGCACCCCGACTAACACCCCAACCCCAACCAACACGCCCAGCCCTACCCCCTTTGTCTCCCCTTGTGGCAGGCGGATCGCTGGTTACAGCTGCGCTGACGATGTGGCCTACGGTATCATCACTGGTACTACTCAGGTGACTGGTTTCAGCGGTGCTGACGATGGTCTAGCCTCACTAGACTTGCCCTTCGACTTCGTTTACTTCAGCACAACCTACACGACGGGTACGACGATCAGGGTTAGTACCAATGGCAATCTGCAATTCACTGGCAGCAGCACCAGCTACAGCCCGGTTGCCATCCCCAACCCCTACGAGCCGAACAACGCCATCTACCCATTCTGGAGCGACCTGATCATTGGCGGTGGAGTTTACACAGCCACGCTCGGCACTGCGCCCAACCGCCGCTTTGTGGTCGAGTGGCGTAACGCCTTCGTCTACGGTGGCGGTGGTTCAGCTACCTTCGAGATCGTGTTGGAAGAAGGTAGCAACAAGATTTACACTAACTATGGTGCGCTAGCCGTTGCCAGCAGTGGACGCAGCTTCACCTTCGGCATCGAGAACCAGGACGGCAGCCAGGCTCTGCAATATGGCTACCTCCTTGGTGTTGGTGCTGCTACCCTCAGCAACCGCTCTATCGTCTACATCCCCGATGACAGCTCTGGCGGCAGTGCCACAGCCACACCAACCAGCACACCAACTGCAACCGCTACCAGTACACCTACCAACACGGCTAGCAACACTGCGATCCCAACCGCCACTGCCACGACAAGCGTTCCCTGTAGCAACATCTTGCAGAACGGCGGGTTTGAGAGCGGCGATCTGATGAGTTGGTTCGCGGTACCCAATCCACCTGCCGACGTTAGTCTGATCGGCGGCTACAACAGTACATACGCCGCCAGATTGACATCCACCAACGGCAATGCCACCAACTTGCGCCAGAACTTTATCGTCCCTGCTACTACCCCAACCTGGAGCCTCGACTTCCGCGTTAACAGCATTGGTGGTGACGTTGCTGCCCTGTACATCTGGCTGATGGACGCTAGCACCAATGAGCCATTGGTACCGCTGTACACCGGTGCTGCAAACCAGTTTACAGGCTGGACGCACCTCAGCGCAGACCTCTCTAGTTACGCTGGGCGCAACGTCTACATCCTATTCAACCTCCGCAACGGCAACTCCACCCCGATCACCTTGGATGTAGACAATGTAGCTGTCGCCCCTGGCGGTTGTGGCAGCAACACGGCCACACCCAGCCCAGTGGCAGTCGTGCAGCAAGCAATCAGCCCCATCCTCGAATGCGTCGTTGCCAACAGCGGCGGCAGCTACACTGCCCGGTTCGGCTACTACAACCGCAACAGCTACACAGTAGTGGTACCAGCCACCACCACCAACTACTTTTCACCCGCCCCACGGGATCGCGGCCAACCCACTGCTTTCCTACCTGGTCGCCAGGTGGCAGCCTTCAGCACCAACTTCGACGGCAGCAACCTGGTCTGGCAGCTACAAGGGCGGACAGCTACCGCCAGCAGCAACAGCCGTCGCTGTGCCACTATAGTCAGCTTCAGCGATGTGCCAGCCAACGACCCCTTTGCGCCAGACATCAACTACCTGGCGGCGGCGGGGATGGTTAATGGGATACCCAATGTGGCGGGCGGCTACCGCTTTGAGCCAAGCAGCCTGCTCACTCGCGGCCAGTTCGCCAAGCTCGTGATGATCGGCTTTGGTCTTGCTGACTATAGCCCCAGCCAACCTACCTTTAGCGACGTGAACCCCAGCGACGTGTTCTACCCTGCCATCGAAGCAGCTTACCACGCGGGAATACTCAATGGTTATGCAAGTGACGGCAGTAGTCAGCGGCAGTTCCGGCCTGCTCAATCTGTGAACCGTCTGGAAGCAGTATTGACTCTCGTTCGCCTACACGACTGGCAGCCGTTGGCAACCACCAGCAGCAGCTTCCACGACCTGCCAGCAGGCAGCTACGGCTTTGCAGAGATCGAAACTGCCGCCCAGCACGGCATCATCAGTGGCTACCGCGAGGCTAGCCAGTGCGCGGGCGATGCACCTTGCTTCCGCCCCGGTGCGCTGATCCGCCGTGGTGAGATGGCAAAGGTGCTACACAGAGCGATGGGTGGGCTAGCCCTCCCTTAGAACCCAGTAGAACTTAGGGGAACGAGACAGGTAGGCTGGCCTGCGGCTGGCCTACCTGTTATTATAACTTTGCTTGAAGAACAGGTGCTGCTTTTTTATCCTCGCCCTAACCAGCTTAGCGGCTAAGTGACTGCCTGGGGGTTGCAGACTGGTGATGGTTCGGTCAGGCTGACTGCTACCGCTGGCGGTGAGCGTAGCTTGACCGACAATGCCGACAGCAAGTACCTGAACCGAGCTTGCTCATGGCGTGATGAACAGCAGGACAACCATGGTGGTCGCCAAAGGTGTCGCTACGCTACTGTACCTTTGGTCTAGCAACCGCACTCGGATAGCTAGCGAGGCCGCCGTCCTGAGCCGCGACCTGATGTTGGTCAGCCAGCAACACGAGCAGAGGCCAGCACGTGCGGGCGGTTAGCGTTCGTTTAGCGTCGGCTTGCCGTCCAGCAATAGAGGAGGTGATTAGGCTATGATTGGTGCATAGCAAGTTAGTTGCTAGGAGGAAACAAGTAATGGACAGTAACAGCAACAAAATCAGCCGTCGCCACTTCCTGATTGGCGGTGCGACCACAACTGCGCTAGCTACTCTTGGTACGCTCTGGCAGCCCGGCGGAGAGGCTCTGGCTGGCGTAGCCAACAGCATACCCGCAGCGTCGGCCACCCCAGTGCGCAGCCCTGCTAATGGCACCGACCTATTGGCTATCCACCTGCTGCGGCGTACCAGCTATGGCATCGCCTTGCCCGACCTGCTGCGGATGATTGCGCTAGGCCGCAACAACTACATCGAGGAGCAGCTGAACCCGTTGCAGATCGTTGATGCTGACTGCAACCGCCGCCTGCGGGCCTTCCCGACCCTCAGCCTCAGCAACTCTCGCCTTGCTGCTGACTACCCAATGGATGGATCAGACGGCAAGAACATTGGCACCTGTATGGTTGAACTTCAACGCGCCACCATCGTGCGGGCAGTATATAGCAGGCGGCAACTCTACGAGGTGATGTGCGACTTTTGGAGCAATCACTTCAACATCTACCAGGACAAGGACAATTGTGGCTGGTACAAGACGACCGACGACCGCGATGTAATCCGCCGCCACGCGCTGGGTCGCTTTGGTGACTTGCTGCGGGCTAGCGCGACCAGCCCAGCAATGTTGACTTATCTGGATAACGCCTACAGTACCACCGAATCTGTCAACGAAAATTACGGGCGTGAAATCCTGGAACTGCACACCTTGGGTGTAACTGGCGGCTACAGCCAGCAAGATGTCCGCAATGTGGCGCGGGCTTTTACTGGCTGGACAGTAGACTGGAATGACGAGGAGAAGCGGAAGGCCAGCCACCAGTTCTACTTTGAGCCAACCACGCACGACATGGCGGAGAAGCAGGTGCTGGGCCGTACCCTGGCAGCGGGGCGCGGGATCGAGGATGGGTGGGACGTGCTTAACATCCTGATTAACCACCCTGCCACCCGCAAGCACATTGCCACCAAGCTATGCCGCTACCTCGTGACCGACGAGCCACCCGCCGGGTTGATCGAGCAGGTCGCGGCGGCCTGGGGCAATGAGGGCGACATCAAGGCGATGCTGCGGGTGTTGCTGAACAGCAGCGAGTTCTATCGCAGTGCTGGGCAGAAGCTGCGCCCACCATTCCGCTACGCCGCCACGATAGTGCGGACGTTCGGCGGCGATACCGACGGTGCAGTGCTTAACGACAGTATGTATAGCCTGGATCAGCCGCTCTTTCGGCATAATGGCCCGACCGGCTACCCGACCCGGACGACAGAGTGGCTGGGTGCTTCCGCCCTATTTGCCCGCTGGCAATTCGCCCAGTACATTCTCAGCCAAGACCTGGAAGGTACGCGTCTGCCGCTGCCTACTCTCGTCGAGCAGTGGAAGCCCCGCGATGCCAGCGAGGTGGTCAACCGCCTCAGCCAGTTGCTAGTGGGCGGCAATCCGTGGGGCGCAGCCAACCAACAGCTAATTAAGATTGTGGGCGATGATCGGGAGGTGTGGCCTGACACCATACCGCTCTGCGCGAGCGTAATCCTATCCTCGCCACAGTTCCAGCTAACTTAAAGGAGCGAACCAATGTCTAAAGTACAACAGGTCGAGGCCGACCGCCGCGAGATCATGGGGCGACAACACGCCCTCAGCCTGGGCAGTCTGTTGGCCGCTGGTGGCACTGCGATCATGCCCCACCAGCTTGGTAGCCGCAAGGTACTGGCTGCCCCCAGCAAGAGCCGCCGCGACCTGCTGGTGGTCATCTTCCTGCGCGGAGCCGCCGACTGCCTCAACATCGTGGTGCCGCATGGCGATCCCGAATACTATCGCGTGCGCCCGAACATTGCTATCGCCCGCCCTGGCAGCGGGACAGGAACCGCTCTCGACCTTGACGGCTTCTTCGGCCTGCATCCCAAGATGGCCGCGCTCAAGCCACTATGGGACGACCATCGCCTGGCGGTGATCCATGCTGCCGGTTCGCCAGACGACACCCATTCGCACTTCGACGCAATGCAGTATATGGAGTGTGGCACCCCTGGCAATCGCCTGGAAGCGACCGGCTGGCTGTCGCGCCACCTGCAAAGCACGCGGAGCAGCAACGACTCGGTGTTCCGCGCCCTCAGCATCGGCGGGCAGGTGCCGCAATCGTTGCGCGGGCAGGTGTTGGCAACGGCGATCAGCAACCTGCAAGGCTTTGCCCTCAGCGATGACCTCGCGGTGGCCGCCCAACTGGAAGGAGTGCTGGGCAGCCTCTACAGCGGCGACGACCTCCTGCGACGCACCGGCCAGAGCGTGATTGGCGCAATCCGCACCGTCCGCAGCGTCCCACTGGAACCGCGCACCACCAACCCACCCTACCCGGATAGCGACCTCGCACGCGGGCTGACCCAGGTCGCTAGTGTAGCTCGGGCTGACATTGGCATGGAGGTGGCCTGGCTTGACTACGAGGGCTGGGATACGCACGTGAACGAGGGCGGCGCAGACGGCCAGATGGCTAACCTGCTCCAAGACCTCTCCGAGTCGCTAGCGGCCTTCGTCGCCGACCTTGAAGCGCAGATCGGCAACACGACGATTGTGGTGATGACCGAGTTTGGGCGGCGGGTCGAGGAGAACGGGCTGGGTACCGATCACGGGCATGGCGGCACCATGCTGGTGCTGGGTGGGGCGGTTCGCGGCGGCCAGGTCTACCTCAACAACAACCAGTGGCCCGGCCTCAAGCCGGAGAACCTCTACGGCCCTGGCGACCTCGCGGTGACAACCGACTTCCGCTCGGTGCTGGCCGAAGTGACGCGCCAACGCCTCTACAACCCCGACCTTGCAACGGTCTTCCCCAACTTTACGCCAACCAAGGTCGGGCTGTTCGGCTAACTTCTGTTCGGCTGATCTTCATTGAGCCGATAACCATGCCCACGCACTGTGATGAGGAGCGGTTGCTCCCCGGCAACGGTGGTCAGTCGTTCGCGTAGCCGCTTGACGACGGCATCAATAGCCTCATTGCTGACCCCCTCGCGGTCATATTCGGGCCAGAGTGCTGCGGCAAGCTCGTCGCGGCTGAACACCCGACCAGGCGCACGCCGCAGCATCGCCAGCAGATTGTACTGAATAGGCGAGAGCGGTGGCTCGATCAGCTTGCCATTGTAGCGTACTGCGCGCCTCTCGTCGTCAAGGTGCAGGCCACTAGCGACCGGCTCTGGCGCAGCCAGATGTAGGCTACCAGCGGGCAGGGTTGCGCCCAATCCGGCGAAAATCAGGCGGAGGTGGCTACCAAAGCGCACTTCGGCTCCGGTGCTGAGGAGCGCAGGCTGATTAGCGGCTAGACGCTCATTGTTCAGGTACGTACCGTTGAGGCTACCGTCATCCTCAAGGTAGTAGTTACCATCGCGCTGGCTGATCCGGGCGTGGCTACGCGACACTTCGGGGTCGGGCAACATGATGTCGTTGCCGCTGACTCGCCCGATACTGGCTGGCCCAGTGAACAGAAACTCCCTGTTTTGCAGGGCGGGCGACAGACTCGCGATCACGATTAGCGTTGCGCTGTAGCTAGTCTGACTTGCATTACTCACGGTTCATCCTCCAGGTGTGCGCGTAGGCGTGGCCGTTCCAGGCGTGGCTGGTGCTGCTGTAGGTGTGGGTATAAACGGTGTACCTGACCCCGGCGTAGTTGGTTCTGGTGTGGCTAGCGGCTTGAGCGGAAAGGCCATGATGCCTGCCCCACTGACGTAGAGATAGTTCGCGCCCAGGCTGAGGCCGCCGTATTCGCCGGGCCAGCGGTCAATCAGGGCCAGAGTGTGGCGACCTGGCTGATCCGCCACATCCTCAAGCCGGTTGCGGTCGAATGCTACCAGGCAACCGCCACCATCGCTGATCAGCAGCAGCGTGTTGCTGACCGTTAGCGGTGGGTGGGTGTAGAAGTAGAGCGCGGCGGGTGGTTCGGGGGTAGGCTGGTTGGGCTGCGAGGTCGGTGGGTCAACGCAGGTTGGCGGTGTGGCTGGCACATGGTAGAGGTAGCGACCCGTGCTAAAATCAAAGGCATAGATTGCACCATTCGAGGCTGGGAAGTAGACGACCCCATCGTAGGTGGCGGCGGCTTGGCTGATCACAACGGCACTACCATCATTGGGGTGGGGTAGATCGTACTCATTAGTCCAGCCTTCGTCGCCCACATTGGCGCGTTCACCTTTGTCCACGACGGCGTGGGCCACGCTGTCTCTCGTCACATAGAAGATGTAGTTACCGACGAGCAGCAGCGGGCTGCTGATCGGCGAACCGTTGACCTGGTTCCACACCTCACTGCCATCGTCAGGGTCGAGCTTGTGCAAAATACCCGCACTGTCGGCCAGGTAGATTGCATTCTCGCCGACCAGGGGCGGGATCGTCAGGCTGATGCCAGCGGTGGCGGTGAACGACCAAACTGGTGCAAGTGTAGCAGCATCGAGGGCTAGCAGCACCCCATCACGGCGAGGCAGGTAGAGGCGGTTGTCACGGTAGATATCGCCAACTGGCGCAGCGGTCAACGGCACAGTTGAGTAGTAAACGTTGGTCAGGTCACGGGGATTGGTGACGGTGGTAAAGTAGATTGCATTGTTGCCACCCCGCACCGCCAAGCCACCGTCCTTAAGCAGCGTGGGTGGGCCGATTAGTTGCACGCCGCTGCCTTGTGGGTCATGGTTGAGGCGGGCGCGATTCTTGAGGCTCTGGCTGTTAAGTACAAACAGGTTGCCGCCCTGTGTTGCCCCGTTTGCGTCACTGACGATGTAGAGCGAGCCGTTGAGGATCACTGGCGGAGTATTGAAGCGGACATCGGCAGGCAGGCTGGCAGTCAGCATGGGTTCGCTCGTCTGCGCCACCGCACGCTCGGTGTAACTACTGCCAAATTGCATACTTGACCAGCCTTCCTCAACCTCGGCCCCTGGTACGACGGTGGGTAGCGGTAGAGGGGGGCTGGGTTGGGCTGGCTCCTCGGTTGCTGGTTCCCCGCTGGGCCTGAACGTCAGCGGCAGGATAGCAACTGATGGCGTAGCGGTGCCGTTCTGCGCCAACTGGCCTGTGCCACTGATCGGGTTGAGAGCCAGGTAGAGGAGGATCACTGCCGCTACCAGCCCACCGCCAATGCCGACCAACCGCCGACGGGGAGCAGGAGCAGCAATGCGCGCCAACTCGCCCGCTGCTGGCTGGTCGGCATTGGCGGTGGGCTGCGGCAGTTGATTGGTTGATGCGGAGACGGTAGAATGCGCTTCAAGGGTTGGGGGTAGGTAGGCGGCACGGAGAGCCTGCTGAAAGTCGGCTGCCGATTGGTAGCGGTCAGCAGGAGCCTTTGCCAGTCCTTTGAGGATCACGGCCTCGACTGCAGGTGGCAACAGCGGGTTGTACTCGCTGGGCAGCGGCGGGGCTTCGGTCAGGTGGCCCTTAATAATATTGCTGATCGTGCCGTTGAAGGGGCAGAAGCCGGTCAACATCTCGTAGCCAACCACTGCCAGGGCATAGATATCGGCGCGCCCGTCGACGGCTTGCCCCTCAATCTGCTCCGGCGCAATGTACTGCGGGGTGCCAAAGACAGTGCCGGGCATCGTCACCATCGTTAGGGCCGTGTCGGCTTCGCTGTAAGACTTGGCGAGGCCAAAATCGGTCAGTACTGCCTGGCTCTCGCTGGTAAGGACAATGTTGGCGGGCTTGATGTCACGATGAATTACGCCTTGCCGGTGAGCATAATTGAGTGCGTACGCGACCTGCTCTAGCATGGGGATCGCTTCGGCCAGCGGTAGATGGTGAAGCTCATGCAGCACCTCAGCCATCGATACGCCTGCCAGCAACTCCATAACGATGAAGAAGCGGCCATCATCCTCATCCAGATCGTAGATAGTAACGATGTTAGGGTGCCGCAAGCGGGCGGCCAGGTTTGCTTCGCGGCGAAAGCGAGCATTGGCCTGCGGATCTCTGGTTAGGGTTGGGTTGAGTAGCTTGATTGCGACTTCACGCTCAAGTACCAGGTCGCGGGCGCGGTAAACCGCACCCATCCCACCCCGTCCCACTTCGCCGAGGATCAGGTAGCGACCGATCTGTGCTGGCTGTTGCTCTGTCAATGGATTACCCCTGCTGAGCTACGTTATGTGTTGCTGACCAGCCCAGCATACCACATCTAGCCCACATTTTGCAGCCC